>SL_3KL_010_SEDDRAFT_10000277_pt1 | contig 39458 bp, 32 predicted proteins | sample SodLakKL_010_SED_2_FD_10381 | JGI IMG/M metagenome (IMG submission 10381) | reverse complement strand
CCCGCCATAACACCATTGTTCATAGCCTGACGGAATCCCTTTTCAACCGCAGGAATAAACTCTTTAGGTATATTACCACCCTTTATTTCATCAACAAACTGCAGTCCTGTAACATCCTTGTCTGCCGGGGAAATACGCACTGAGATATCGGCAAACTTTCCCCTTCCTCCTGTCTGTTTCTTAAAAACCTCGCGGTGCTCTACCGAAACAGATATTGCTTCCTTGTAAGCTACCTGTGGTGCTCCCTGATTGCATTCCACTTTGAATTCCCTTTTTAACCTGTCCAGAATTATCTCAAGATGCAGCTCCCCCATCCCGTTTATAATGGTCTGGCCTGAACTTTCATCAGTTTCCACTTTAAATGTAGGATCCTCTTCGGCCAGCTTCGAGAGAGCCACACCAAGACGGTCAATATCAACCTGGGTCCTGGGTTCAACGGCAATTCCAAGAACGGGTTCAGGAAAAACTATTGATTCGAGGAGGATCGGCTTTTTCTCATCACACAAAGTGTCGCCTGTTCTGAGATCCTTGGGACCCACAACAGCACAAATATCACCTGCGCCCACCTTATCTTTCGGATTCTGTTTGTTGGAGCGCATCTGGTAAAGTCGTGTTATACGCTCTTTTTTTCCTGACCTTGTATTCACCACATATGAAGCGGCATTGATAACCCCGCTGTAAACACGTAAAAATGCAAGGCGTCCTACAAAAGGATCGGTTGCAATTTTAAAAGCAAGCGCAGCTAGCGGCTCCGATTCAAGGGCTTTCCGTTCCACTTCTTCATTATTTCTCGGGTTTATCCCCTTAACCGAACCTACTTCAACCGGACTAGGAAGAAATTTAACAATGGCATCCAAAAGCCTTTGTATTCCTTTGTTTTTGAATGCCGCCCCACACATAACCGGTATAATGGTCATGGTTATTGTCGCTTTCCTTATAGCCTCGTTCAAATGCTCTTCTGAAATTGATTCCGGGTCCTGGAAAAATTTCTCCAGAATAGTATCGTCAACCTCCGCTACAGCCTCAACCAGCTTTGCCCTGTATTCCTCAGCCTCTTCCTTGTATTCATCGGGTATGGAGGTCATTTCATAATTCATCCCAAGTTTGTCATCTTCGTACCAGATGACTGCTTTCATTTCTATAAGATCTATTAGCCCCCGGAAAGAATCCTCGGAACCGATCGGTATCTGGAGCGGAACCGGATTTGCTCCAAGTTTTTTATTTATCTGGTAAACTACATTGTAAAAATCGGCCCCGCTCCTGTCCATTTTGTTAATAAATCCAATCCTCGGAACCTTATATTTATCAGCCTGCCTCCAAACAGTTTCAGATTGAGGCTCAACGCCTCCTACAGCACAAAATACAGCCACCGCACCATCCAGCACTCTTAGTGATCTTTCTACTTCTACGGTAAAATCAACATGGCCCGGGGTATCAATAATATTTATTTTGTAACTGTCTTGGTTATATTTCCAGAAAGTTGTAACAGCAGCGGAAGTGATAGTAATCCCCCTTTCCTGCTCCTGAACCATCCAGTCCATTGTAGCAGCCCCGTCATCAACCTCACCCATGCGATGAGTAATACCGGTATAATACAGGATGCGCTCCGTAGTAGTAGTCTTCCCCGCATCAATGTGGGCCATTATACCAATATTCCTCGTATATTTCAATTCGCTGCTCATCTATCCTCTCTGTTCTGTATATTATTGTATTATTTTATTGCTAAAACCTGAAATGAGCAAATGCCTTGTTTGCATCAGCCATTCTGTGCATCTCTTCTTTCCTTTTGAAAGCTCCACCCTCTTCATTATAGGCAGCCAGAATCTCCGCTGCAAGCTTTTCTGCCATGGTTTTCCCTGCACGCTTGCGGGCAAAAAGTATCATGTTCTTCATGCATATTGACACCTTCCTTTCAGACCTCACCTCCTGGGGCACCTGGAAAGTTGCTCCGCCTACCCTTCGGCTTTTAACCTCCACCATAGGGGTGATGTTTTCCAAAGCCTTTCTCCATATTTCAAGGGGAGATTTGCCTTCATCCTTCGACTTCTGCTCAACCATTTCGAGAGCATTGTAAAAGATGTCGAATGCCAGACTCTTTTTCCCGTCATGCATAAGATTGTTAACGAAGCGGGTAACCTCCACATCATTATACCTGGGATCCGGCAGCAAAATTCTTTTTTTTGGTTTTGACTTTCTCATCTATTTATCTTTCAGTGTTGTAATTATTTCTTGGGTCGTTTTGTTCCGTATTTTGAACGTCTCTGGCTGCGGCCTTCAACTCCTGAAGTGTCAAGGGCGCCACGGATAAGATGGTATCTTACTCCGGGCAGATCCTTTACCCTGCCACCCCTTATAAGTACAATGGAGTGTTCCTGAAGATTGTGGCCTTCTCCCGGAATATAAGTATTCACTTCCTTCCCGTTGGTAAGCCTGACCCTGGCAACCTTTCTCATCGCTGAGTTGGGTTTCTTGGGAGTCGTGGTGTAAACACGAACACATACACCCCTCCTTTGAGGACATGCATCCAGTGCGGGAGCTTTCTTCTTTTCAACCAGCCTTGTGCGCCCTTTTCTAACTAATTGCTGAATTGTAGGCATATAAGATGTATATTTTAGTTACTAAACTTTTTAACAAAATTGGTGTGCAAAGGTATATTTTTTTTTAAAAAAACAAGAATATTTTATAATTAATTTCTTTATCAGGCCTTGATACTGGGGCATCAAAACGTGAGAGGAGTATTTGAAAAGCTGCAAAAGTAAAATAAATTAATTTACCATACAAAAAAGAACTCCTAATTTTTCTGAGCTTTAATCCGGCAACGGAATGGAAAGCGGGTTTTCTGACAATATATATATAATGACGCGCCGGTTATTTTTTTTAACTGTATTTAAAATCTTAAATTTTTACAGGTTGAATTCCACAGGTTAATTGATAGTTATTAAAAAATTATTACTTTTGAAGGCACTTTTAAACAGAGGTGCTGAGCAGTTCAATCTGCCAGTTTCGGCCGGCTTTTCTCAGAAAGAATTTCAAAGGCGAAACCAAAATCTTTAATATATATATTATGAAGACATATCAGACAGATCAGTTAAGGAATATCGTTATTGCAGGAAACACCAAGTCAGGCAAGACCACGCTGGGGGAAGCGATGCTTTTTGAAGGCGGAGTTATTGAAAGGAGGGGGTCTGTGGACAGCAAAAACACGGTATCCGATTTCAATGAGATTGAACATGAAAACGAAAACTCGGTTTTTGCTGCTGTTTTGCATACCGAGTTTGATGACAAAAAGATTAATATGATTGATGCTCCGGGTCTTGATGATTTCGTTGGCGGACTTATATCTGCATTGCGCCCGGTTGATTGTTCTCTTATGGTGATAAACGGTCAAAACGGTTTTGAGATTGGCACCGAGATTCAGGGACGTTATCTTGAATCTCACAAAAAACCAATGATGCTGGCAGTTAACCAGCTTGATCACGAAAAGATCAATTTTGAGAAAACAGTCGAATCTTTAAAGCAAAGCTATGGCAATAAAGCTGTGCTGATTCAGTATCCTCTTAACCCGGGTCCTGGCTTCAACGCCGTGATAGATGTATTGAAAATGTCAATGTACAAATACCCGGCTGATGGAGGAAAATCGGAGGTGCTTCCTCTGCCTGACGATCAGAAGGATCATGCTGAAGAGCTCAGAAACATACTTATAGAGGCTGCTGCAGAAAATGACGAATCGCTCATGGAGGTATTTTTTGATAAAGGTACACTGAGCGAGGAAGAAATGGTGAAAGGATTGAAGATGGGGCTTAAAACGAGAAACATGTTTCCCGTTCTGTGTGTTTCGGCCATGAAAAACATGGGAATCGACAGACTGATGGAGTTTATTTGCGAACTCGGACCAAATCCAATGGATATAGATCTCGCTGAAACAACCGATGGTGAGGAAATTAAATGTGACTCATCAGCTTCTCCTTCAATTTTCGTCTTCAAGTCATCTTTCGAACAGCACATTGGGGAAATCAACTACTTCAAGGTGATGTCAGGTGAAATTACCGAAGGAATGGACTTAGTGAACACACAAACAAGCTCAAAGGAGAGGCTTTCACAATTGCTTGCAGTTGCAGGGAAAACACGAAGAAAAGTGCCTAAAATGGTGGCGGGTGACATTGGTGCAACAGTAAAGCTTAAGAGCACCAAAACAAACCATACACTTTGTGAAGGAAGTAAAAAGATCAGTTTTCCCGAAATCAGTTTTCCCGAACCCCGTTTCCGTACGGCAATCAAGGCAAAATCTGAATCGGACGAGGAAAAACTGGGAGAAGCCCTTTCCAGAATGCACGAAGAGGACCCCACAATATTAATTGAATACTCAAAAGAGCTCAAACAGATAATCGTATCAGGGCAGGGTGAATACCATCTGAACATACTCAAGTGGCACCTGGACAATATATTCAAGATAGAAACAGAATTCGTTTCACCCAAAATACCTTACCGTGAAACCATAACCAAAGTGGCCCAGGCATCATACAGGCACAAGAAGCAATCGGGTGGTGCCGGACAGTTTGGTGAAGTTCACATGGTAATAGAACCCTATACCGGTGACCAGCCCGAACCTGCAAAATACAAGGTCAACGGCAGGGAATTAAACGTGTCTGTCAGAGGCAAAGAAGAGCACGAACTTCCCTGGGGGGGTAAACTTGTGTTTTACAACTGCATAGTGGGCGGTTCTATAGACACCCGTTTTATGCCGGCCATTCTTAAAGGTATTATGGAAAAAATGGAAGAAGGCCCCCTCACCGGATCATATGCCCGTGATATCAGGGTTGCGGTATATGACGGAAAGATGCACCCGGTTGATTCAAATGAAGTTTCATTCAAGCTGGCCGGAAGAAATGCGTTTAAAGATGCATTTAAAAATGCCGGTCCAAAAATCCTTGAGCCTATCTACGATGTTGAAGTGATAGTGCCATCCGAAAGAATGGGTGATGTAATGAGCGACCTGCAAGGAAGACGGGCAATGATTGAGGGTATGTCAAGCGAAAAGGGGTTTGAAAAAATCAAGGCAAAAGTGCCGCTGGCAGAGATGGGGAAGTATTCAACATCTTTGAGTTCACTTACCAATGGCCGCGCCACTTTCACAATGAAGCTTGCCAAATATGAAGCAGTGCCCGGTGAATTACAGGATAAGCTGCTGAAAGCATACGAAGAGGAGCAGGAAGAAGAATGAAAGTAAAGTATTCAATCCGTTTACTCAGGGCTGGCATGTTGCCAGCCCTGTATTTTTGTTCCATATATTTAAGTAACTGTCACCTCCCCCTGTATAGATGCAGTGCTCCGGTATATTCATATTCCATGCCGTCCCAGCCCCTGCCTTTTATTATATAATAGTAAACTCCGGGCGGGACTTCCCTTCCCCTCCCTGTTGTCCCGTCCCAACCCTCATCAGGATCAGTCCACTCAAAGAGTTTTTGCCCGTTACGGTTGTAGATCACCCCCCTGAATTCCCTCAAAGAACGGCTTTTTACCATGAAAACATCATTTATCCCGTCACCATCCGGAGTAAATACGTTAGGTACCTGCAGTATAGAATAATGTACATAAACGGGATCAGGATATGTGAACTCATCTTCACACCCTGCTTCGCTGTAAGCTTTTAATCTGACAAAATACTCACGTGGTATGGTAAAAACATGAACGGGTTCGAATGAATGGTCGTCGGGCACACCCTGGAAGCCTTCAGGTTCACCGAAAAACCAGTCGAAACTGGCACCGTTTATACTGTTATTTGTAAATTTCACCTCAAGTGGGGCAGGTCCTTCAAGGGGTTCCGGTATAAAATCTGCTTTAACCTCAATGCTCTCATAAAAAACAGAATCAGTTACCGTACATCCGAAATTATCAGTTACAGTAAGATAAAACCATGTATCCTCGTAAGGAGGGGAATAGGTAACAGGACTCAGGTTCTCGGCAGGATAAGGCACAGGAGATGAAGGAAATGAAGTCCATTCAAAAACCATATCGTTATTAAGCTCGAATTGCTCGTGTGTCTGGGGATGATAATGAATTAAGCCCAAAGCTTCAGCACTTCCCTCAAGCGCAAGTTCGCCACATTCAAAATAATTGATTGACGCATTTACCTCAACGCTCTTTTCAAAAACCCACACTACGAAAGTTGTGTCAATCTCAGCACCATCAGAAATTCCAACACGGTAGCCGCCCGCTTCTATCCCCGTTATGGTAGAAGAAGTACCCGAATCGGTGTGGAAAGGCTCAAATGCCAAAGCATCCCGGTTATAGCGAGACCATTCAAAGTTAAAAACCCCGTTATCAACGTTTATAGAAGCATTTAACCCGACGGGCCATTCGCAAAAAACCATGATAGTATCGGGATACTGGACTGAGGAGTATGCCGCCGGAATCTTATAGGCAGGGTATGAAGCGGCGATCTGTCCGTTGAGATCAAAAGCATAAGCTGTTAACAAAGATGCAATCAGGATAATTCTAACGTAAAGGAAAACAGAACTGCGATGCATATCAATCGAATTATGTGAAGTATTCTTCAATAACGAAAATAAGAAAAAAAATCAGGTGTTATACAGTTGGAATTGTTCATAAAATATTGAAATATGAGTTGGCAGGCAATTAATATGGATCTATTTTTACATTCAGGTAACATTTTTGAAAATCAGAAAAAATTTTTTGGAAGGTGGAATTTCTCAAGGATTTGAACAGTGTGCAAAAGGAGGCGGTAACAGATTACAGCGGGCCTCACCTTGTAATTGCGGGAGCCGGTTCGGGCAAGACCAGGGTACTTACCTACAGGATAGCTTATTTGCTGCATACGGGTATACCGGCAGGGTCGGTTATGGCTTTGACATTTACCAACAAAGCAGCAGGGGAGATGAAGGAGCGGATAAACAGGCTTATTGGTCAGGATATTGCACGTTATCTCTGGATAGGAACTTTCCATTCCATATTTTCCAGGATATTAAGGGCTGAAGCACCTCTACTGGGGCACACATCAGCTTTCACCATATATGACAATGTGGATTCCAAAAGAGCTTTAAAAAAAATAATCGGAGAGCTTTCACTGGACGACCGGATATATAAACCGGGTGAAATACTCGGGGCAATTTCAAGGGCCAAGAATAATCTCATAACTGCAGGTTCATACGGTTCAAATACACAACTGATCGAAAAAGACAAAAAATCGGGTAAAAAGCATATTGCGGATATCTACCGTATCTACGCAGAGCGCTGTTTCAGGTCGGATGCAATGGATTTCGACGATCTTCTTTTAAAAACCAATATACTGCTTCGGGATCATCCTGAAGTTTTAAAAAAATACCAGGAGAGATTCCGCTACATTCTGGTGGACGAATTCCAGGACACCAATTTTGCTCAGTATCTTATAATTTCCCGGCTTGCCAGTCCTCACCGTAACATATGCGTTGTAGGAGACGATGCTCAAAGTATTTATGCTTTCCGGGGAGCCAGAATAGAGAATATTCTCAATTTTAAAAAGGAGTATCCCGGTTATAAGATCTTCAAACTGGAACAAAACTACCGTTCAACAAAGACTATAGTAAAGGCTGCCAACAGCCTTATAGAAAAGAACCGCAACCAGCTGTCAAAAAGAGTATGGTCAGACAACGAGCCCGGAGGGAAGATAAAGGTTTTGAAAGCATCAACAGATACGGAAGAGGGGATAATTGTTGCACGTGAGATAACCGGGATGGTTTCCGAAAAGGGTGCGCGATACAGGGACTTTGCGGTCTTGTACAGGACAAACGCCCAGTCAAGAATCTTTGAGGAAACTCTTCGCAGGAACAATATTCCCTATAAAGTATTCGGCAGTCTCTCTTTTTACCAGAGAAAAGAGATAAAAGACCTGCTTGCCTATTTCAGGCTTTCAGTTAATCAGAAGGATTCAGAAGCTCTTCTGAGAATCATTAACTCTCCGGCCAGGGGAATAGGAAAAACAACCCTGGAAAAACTCAGCAATTATGCAAGTAAATCGGGACTAAGCCTTTGGGAGACAGTAAGCCAGACAGGGAAATTTCCTGAAGAAGCGGGCTTGAACAGGGGAATGCGGAAAAAGCTCTCTGATTTTGCCGAAATGATAAAGAGCTTTTCGTCAGACATACAAACAGAAGATGCCCATGAAAAGGCAATGAAAATTGCATCCTCCTCCGGCATGCTCAAGGATCTGTTCAATCCCGGGTCTCCGGAAAATATTTCCAAATACGAAAACATACAGGAACTACTTAACGGAATAAAGGAGTTTTCCGAAAGCCAGGCTGAACTGAATGAAAGCACCACCCTTCCGGCTTTCCTTGAAAATGTCGCACTGCTAACCGATACTGACAGGGAGAAACCGGAGGACGGGGACAAGGTAAGTCTCATGACCGTCCATTCTGCAAAAGGACTTGAGTTCAAACATGTATTTGTATCGGGAATGGAAGAAGAGCTTTTCCCCGGCCGTTTTTCCAGTTCCACTCTACACGAACTGGAGGAAGAACGGCGTTTGTTTTACGTTGCGCTCACAAGGGCAGAAAAAAGTGTAACATTGTCTTTTTCTCAATCCAGATACAGGTGGGGTTCTCCCATAATGTGCTCTCCCAGCAGGTTTTTAAGTGAAATAGACGAGCAATACCTTGAATACCCGGATTCAGCGGACAGTTTTTCTTCAAACCGGGAAAGGGCGGTAAATACAAAAACTGAACCATTTGAAAAGATATTTAAAGGCAATCCCCGGGGGAACGGCAATACCTCCGATATTTTAACACGTAAAAAACTGGTTAAAATAACCGGCAACACTGAAAGCAGGCACGGCAACCATAATAATATACTGTTGAAACCCGGAATGCTCGTCGAACACCGCCAGTTTGGCCCGGGCAAAGTATTACAGGTAACAGGATCTCCTCCTGACAGTAAGGCCATAGTCCACTTTCAGGCAGCGGGACAGAAACAGCTTCTTCTCAAGTTTGCAAGGCTGAAAATAATAGATTAAGGAGTTGCGTTCAGCAGCAAGAACCGGATATTCCCCCTGAACAATTATGAGTTACGGCCTCCTTTGACTATTTTTCTGAAACTTCGCCTGTCGGTATCCCCTTCGGTATTGATCAGAAGAACTTTTAACCCTTTATCTATTCCCAGCTTTTTTTTAACAACCGAACCACCGGATTCGCGCATAAGCTTCATCAAGCCTCCCATTCCGGCGGCTCCTGATTCACCTGATATGACCCGCGGGTCATTCCCGGCGGGATAATATAAACTCCGCATGGCGAGTCTGGCATCATCATCGTCAATAACCATAAAGCAATCGGCAAAATTTCTCAAAACCGGCCAGGATATGAGAGATGGTACACCGCAGTTCAATCCGGCCATGATAGTGTCGGACTGGCGGGACGGGGCAGTGGGTGTGCCGTTGAGAAGTGAGCTAAGTGCGCCATTTGACCCGGAAGGTTCAACAATAACGAACTTAGGCGACTTATCACCATATCTGTTCATGTAATACCAGATAACACTGCTTGCCCAGCTTCCAACTCCGCACTGGAGAAATACTATATCATAATACGGCAGCTGTTGACCATCTGACAAAAAACTAACCTGTTCCTCAATTTCACTACAGAGGGTCTGATAACCCGCCACTACCCATGAAGGTATCCGGCAGTAATTTTCCCATGAGGTATCCTGCAGCAACACCCAGCCGTTTTTAATACTTTCATTCTTTGCAAAATCGACTGTGGTATCATACCCGCCATCTATCTTATAAACAACGGCACCTTCCTTTTTGATACTCTTTATTCTCCGGGAAGTTGTATAACCGGGCACGAATATCCTGGCCAGTTGCCCGAATTGCCGGCACGACCATGCAAGTGCCCTCCCGTGATTTCCGTCGGTAGCAGCACAAAACACATATTCCCCGGGGTTCTCATGCAAATACCTGTAAACGGCATATGAAGCTCCGAGAGCTTTGAACGCATTTAACCCGAAACGCTCAGATTCATCCTTAACATGAAGTGAAGAGAGGTTTAACCTGCTCGCCATACCGGGCAAAGAGATGAGGGGAGTGGGTTTATAGCCGCTGATTGTCTTATGGTAACTGACGGGATTTGAGTCTTTAAGTGTGTCAGTAATCTCCCTGCTGAGCTGCAGGGGATTATCCCTGTGAGGATTTATAACAAATTCGATCATATCATGATTTTCAGATCAAAAAATTTGACTCTTTTTTTCAGGATAAATATATATGACATTTTTTAAACTGCACACAGACGTATGAAAATTTCGGAAAGATAACTCTATAATTTATCCTGAATTCATTGTTTTTTAATAACCTTAAAGGAGTGTTCCTTGTTTTTCCGTTTAATTTTTCTTATATTTGTTATAGAATAATAATCGTAGTTATATACTTAAAATTAAACTTAAAACCGATAACAATATGAGTAATTCATCAGGTAAAATTATAGCAGGTTTTTTACTGGGAGCAGCAGCCGGAGTAACGATTGGATTGCTTTATGCGCCGAAAAGCGGAGCAGAAACCCGTAAAGACATTGAAAAAAAGGCAAAAGATTATTCGGAAGATGCAATAATGAAAATACAGGACAAGATTGACGACCTGAAGAAGCATCTGGGTGATTTTGCTGAAGAGGCAAAGGCAAAAGCTGAAGATACAAAAGCAAAAGTTAAAAGTGCAGCAGACGAAACCAAGTCTAAAGCCAAATCGGCTGCTGAAGCAGCCAGGAAGTAGCCGGCAAATCAGGCATCAAACCTACTGTAAATGGATTACAGGACACTAATCGATAGTTTTGAGGAGCTCAAGGAGAGTCTTCAGAAATATGTTGAAGCTAAGGTTTCCTACTTCAGCCTAACTGCATTTGAAAAGGTTGCAAAGGTTTTGACTCATGTATATTCATCATGGATCATAATTGCTGTATTCACTGTTGCACTTACTTTGCTTTCCCTGGCTGGTGGTATATACCTGGGCAGGGTTATGGGAAGTATTGAACTTGGGATTCTTATTATTGGCGGAGCTCTATTTCTGGCTGGAATAATACTGTTCCTGCTCAGGAGAAGTGTTTTCAGTCCGCTTGTTATCAGAGCCCTTTTGAAAATATTCTTTGATGAGAAAGACGAAGAATTGAAAAAATAAGTTGAAAAATTTATGATAGAAGCCGAAATATTCAAAAGAATCCGAACTTTTAAAGACATAGAGCTTGAAAAAGCCAGGCAGAGGTACAATATGCTTGTGGCTGAAAGAGACCTCATGGTTGCACTGAGAGCTGCGGGATTTGCTTTTTCTCTTTCAGCTGCTGTTGTCAGAATTGAACGCTTTACATCATCAGCAATTAGAAGTGCTGTCTATTTCACCGGCAATCTTTTCAAGAAAATATTTGGCCACAAACAAAACCGGTCATCCGTTTCATAACAGTTGCCTTCTAAGATCTTTTTCTGTCATTTCCACCCGTTTAGAATAACCGTATGGAATTTTTTGTATAATTTCAGACATGTAATCTGTTTACATATCGCTTCGATGAATATTCCGGGTTTCAATCGCCTCTTTGTAGTATCAAAGAGACGATTGAAAATATCCGGCTTCACCGTTCTCCATATTATCCAATGTTCTTTTGATAATTTAATCATATAAAAAATTTATGTATATTCCTTTTAAAATCTAAATTTTGGAACTTTTTGATACAAAATTGAGGTTTTTTTACAGGAGAAAATATAGTAACTTTGCAAAAATTAAAAAGTTATGAACTACGACTATAACACCAAGCGGGAAGAGATGGCAATGCCTGAATACGGAAGGAATATCCATAAAATGATAAAGTATGCCTGTAGCATTGAAGACAAGGAAGAAAGGAACAAGGCAGCCCGCACAATAATTGCTATTATGGCCAATCTCAATCCCCATTTACGTGACCACAAACAAAAGCTCTGGGACCACCTGGCCATAATTTCAGATTTCAAACTTGATGTTGATTCACCATTTGAGAAGCCCTCGCCTAAAGTGCTGAAAGAGAAGCCAAATAAAGTGATGTACAATAACACGCCAATACGTTACAAGCATTACGGAAGGGTTATAGAAAATATGATAAAAACGGCAATTGAAATGGAGGATGGAGAAAAGAAAGAAGCCTTCATTGAAATTATTGCCAACCACATGAAAAAGTGTTACCTCACCTGGAACAAACCACAGGTAACTGATGAGATTATATTCAAAGACCTCAGTGAATTGTCCGGTGGTAAACTGAATGTATCTCCAAATACTAAGTTGTCGGAGTCAAGGGAAATACTTGCCAAAAACAAAAAGAAAAAGTTGCAGCGGAAAAAATAGTATTTAATGGTTCCGCATAAGAACACCTGCTTCGGGTGTCCCTTTACTTCGGCAGACAAAATAATAAGAACAAACAATGGGGATCCATACTTTGAAACACCTTACATGATTTAATTGCAATATATAACTATTTGATATTTAAATTGATTAACCCAGTTTGTTCTTATGGACTCTTTTCGCATTAAAGGCGGGACACCCCTCAAGGGTGAAATAACTCCCCAGGGTGCAAAAAACGAAGCTTTGCAGATCCTGTGCGCTACTCTGTTGACGCCCGAAAAAATTACGGTAAGAAATATCCCCGATATTCTTGATATAAAAAGGCTTATAGATCTTCTTGAACTTATAGGGGTTGATGTTAAAAAAACAGGAGAAAGAGAATACACATTCAAGGCTGAAAATCCGGATATCGATTTCCTTCAGAGTCGTGAATACAAGAAAAAAGCGTCAGACCTTCGTGGTTCGGTAATGATAGTAGGACCTCTCCTTGCACGTTTCGGAAAAGCCTTTATGCCGAAACCGGGTGGCGACAGGATAGGACGCAGGAGAATGGATACCCATTTCTACGGATTTGAAAAGCTGGGTGCACAGTTCAATTTCGACACATCAGAAAGGTTCTACACAGTAAAAGCCGGAAACCTGAAAGGAAGCTACATTCACCTTGACGAAGCTTCGGTTACGGGCACTGCAAATATTATTATGGCAGCCACAATGGCAAAAGGAACAACTACTATCTACAATGCAGCCTGTGAACCTTATATTCAGCAGTTATGCAAAATGCTCAACAGAATGGGAGCAAAAATATCAGGGATAGGATCGAATCTGCTTACAATTGAGGGTGTTGATTCACTCGGCAGTACGGAGCATACTATCCTTCCCGATATGATTGAGATAGGCAGCTTTATTGGCCTGGCGGCGCTGACCGAATCAGAAATAACAATAAAAAATGTTTCGTACGAAAACCTTGGAATAATTCCTGACTCCTTCAAACGGCTGGGGATAAAACTGGAACGCCGTGGTGATGATATTTTCATTCCTTCACAAAGCCATTATGAAATTGAGACCTTCATAGACGGTTCAATTATGAACATTTCAGACGCAATTTGGCCCGGACTCACACCCGACCTTTTAAGCGTTTTCCTGGTGGTGGCAACCCAGGCGAAAGGCAGTGTTCTGATACATCAAAAGATGTTCGAAAGCCGCCTGTTTTTCGTTGACAGACTGATTGATATGGGAGCTCAGATTATTCTGTGCGATCCTCACAGGGCTACCGTTATTGGAATAAATAAACAACACAAGTTAAGGGGGGCTACACTCAGTTCACCCGATATTCGCGCCGGTGTAGCCATGCTTATTGCAGCCCTTTCTGCAAAAGGGGAAAGTATTATTCACAATATTGAACAGATAGACAGGGGATACGAAAATATTGACGGGCGCCTTAATAAAATTGGTGCCAGTATCAGCAGGATAACCCAGTCATAAAATTACTGCATTACACACCTTTAAAATTCCTGACATATTATTTTCAGGGCTTTTTGTTATTTTTTTTATAATAATTTACTTTGCAGTGCCAATTTGACGCAATATAATATTGGCAAAGTTTTTGCATACCTGGATATTCGCCCGGCAGGAATCGTCCGGATCCGGGTTTATCGTAAAGAGAGACAAAATTTATCAAACGGTAACATAAACTTACAGAAATGAAAGAACAGAATAAAAAGAGTGGTGTAACACGTGAAAAAGAAGAAGGGATGAATAAGGAAGCAGCAAAAGAGAAAAAATCAAATGACCGGGAAGAGGAAAAAAAGGTAAAGGATAAAGCTAAAGGGAAAAAAAGTGAAGAGTGGCAGGAAAAAGAAGGGGAAAAAGATCCTGAAACAGTTAAACAGGATGAAAAAGAGGACTTGCAGGAAAAACTGGAAGAATCCTGGAACAAGTATGTAAGATTGTCAGCCGAATTTGACAACTACAGGAAACGTACCCTTAAAGAGAAATCGGAGCTTTTGAAAATGGCAGGTGAAGATATTATAAAATCAATTTTGCCTGTTATTGATGATTTTGAAAGAGCTATTGAAACAATGGATAATACCGGTGAGGTGGATGCATTGAAAGAAGGAGTAACCCTCATTTATACTAAACTTTTAAATGTCCTTGAAAGCAAGGGTTTGAAAGAGATACAGGCAATAAACGAAGAGTTTGACACAGATTACCATGAAGCTGTTACAAAAATTCCAGCTCCTGATGAAAAGCAAAAGGGGAAGGTGGTTGATGTTGTCCAGAAAGGGTATACACTTAACAGCAAAGTGATACGATACTCAAAAGTGGTTGTAGGTGAATAAAAGAAGGTTGCTGGTGTTAACTTAAAAAAAGATGAAAAATGGCCAAGCGCGATTATTATGAGGTTCTGGGTGTGGCAAGAAACGCACCACAGTCTGAAATCAAGTCTGCTTACAGAAAAATGGCACTGAAATATCACCCTGACAAAAATCCTGGTGACCCAACTACAGAAGAAAAATTTAAGGAAGCAGCAGAAGCTTATGAGATTCTGGGCGATGAAAATAAGCGTTCCCGTTATGACCAATACGGACATGCAGGAGTTGAGGGGGCCGGGAGAGATTTTGGTGCAGGCGGAATGACTGTTGAAGATATTTTCTCCCATTTTGGTGACATTTTCGGAGGCGGATTCGGAGGATTCGGCGGATTTTCAAGCGGTGGACGTTCACGTCGAGTTAACAGGGGTTCTAACCTTCGTGTGAAGGTGCGCCTTACCCTTAAAGAGGTTTCTAAAGGAGTAGAAAAGAAGATAAAGGTAAACAAGTATGTTTCCTGTAAAAGCTGTAAGGGTAGTGGGGCAAAAGATGCCAATGCTTACAATACATGCTCATCATGCCATGGCAGCGGTCAGGTAACCCGTGTGTCCAACACATTTCTCGGACAAATGCAGACAACCTCCACATGCCCGTCATGCGGGGGAGAAGGTAAAACAATAACAAACAAATGTACAACCTGTTACGGTGAAGGAATAGTTAAAGACAGTGAAGTAATACCAATAAAAATACCCCCTGGTGTTGCAGAAGGAATGCAGATGTCGGTTAGCGGAAAAGGAAATGCTGCACGAAGGGGCGGTGTAAATGGTGATCTCCTCGTGGTTATAGAGGAAGAGAAACATCCGGAACTTATGCGCGACGGAAATGATCTTATTTATAACCTCTATTTAAGTATTCCTGATGCCTCACTTGGAGCACCTGTGGAAATTCCCGCACTTGACAGCAAGGTGAAAATAAAGATCGAACCAGGAACCCAGCCAGGTAAAATTTTAAGACTGAGAGGTAAGGGGCTTCCGGAACTCAACGGATACGGGAGAGGTGACCTGCTGGTAAATATAAATGTATGGATTCCCAAAAAAGTATCACGGGAAGAAAAAGAGGCTTTGAAAAAGCTCAAAGAATCGGAAAATTTTGTCCCCGATCGCGACCAGATAGAAAAAAACTTCTTTGAAAGAATGAAGAGTGTTTTTCAGTAATACAGAAGGAACCTCTTCTCTTTTCAATTAATTTTCCATTTTTTCCGGTTGATTCAGCTTGTAATTTTTATCAAATGGAAAATTCATATATATTTAAGAAAGAGTTATTTCCTTTTTTTCTATTTTTGCTTACTGTTATTATTCCTCAAATTATTCAATAATGGAATTATTTGCTGCTCAAGGTGTCTCTAAAAGCTTCTCCAACCACCTGGCACTTAAAGATGTTAGCATTTCCGTGCCCGAACAGAGCATATATGGCCTGCTTGGTCCTAACGGTGCAGGCAAAACGACACTTATAAGAATCATAAACCAGATAACTGCTCCTGATTCCGGGAAGCTCCTTTTTAAAGGAAAGAAACTTGCCGGTAACGACATCCGTTATATTGGCTATATGCCGGAGGAAAGGGGCTTGTACAAGAAGATGAAAGTTGGCGAGCAGGCGGTATACCTGGCAAGACTAAAAGGTTTGTCAAAAAAAGATGCCCTGAAAAGAGTAAAATACTGGTTTGAAAAATTTGAAATAACTGACTGGTGGAACAAAAAGGTTGAAGAGCTGTCTAAAGGAATGCAGCAAAAAGTCCAGTTCATTATCACAATTCTGCATGAACCGTCTCTTCTTATATTTGATGAGCCTTTCAGCGGTTTTGACCCGGTAAATACTGAAACCCTCAAGAATGAGGTGCTGGAGCTCAGAAAGCGCGGAGCAACAATAATCTTTTCAACCCACAATATGGGTTCTGTTGAGGAGCTTTGCGATCATATAACCCTGATCGATAATGCTGAAAGTATTTTAAGCGGAAAAATGACGGATATAAAGCAAAAATTCAAGCTGGGAATATTTGAGATAAGCTTTGAGGGAGACAGTGATGAAATGGAAAAAATTATCAGTGAGGGCTACCGTGTGATCAGCATGAAGAAAACCGGCAGCATTAACACTGCAAGAATTAAGATTGACAGAACCGTTTCCAACAATGAGCTGCTGAAAATTCTGATGCCTCATTTCCATATAATTTCATTTTCAGAACTGTTGCCCGGGATGAATGACATTTTCATCGACCTTGTCAGCAAACAGAAGAAGAAACCGGCATAAACAAATAACAAACTGGAATGGAAAACAAAATATCACTGATTATATCCCGGGAGTACCTGTCAAGGATAAGGAAAAAGTCTTTTATTGTTATGACTATACTCGGGCCTCTTCTCTTTGCAGCACTTATTATTGGCCCTGCATGGTTTGCAACTCTTGATGACAGGGATGTTCGTACAATAGCCGTAATCGACAGCTCCAGACTTTTCATTAACAATCTGCCGGAGACCGACTATCTTAAATTTGATTACCTCGAAAACATTTCTGTAGAAGAATTGCGGGAAAATTTTTCTGAAACGCATTATTATGCAGCTCTGTATATTTCTCATATTGTAACCCATACCCCTTCGGCAGTGCAGTTGATGTCTGACCGTCAGCCCAGTCTCAACATACGCATGCATATTGCCAATGCCATGGAAAAGGAGATTGAGCGCCAGAAGATAAAGGCCTACGACATTGACAACCTGGACGACATACTTCAAAGCATCAAGACAAGTATCAATATACGTACCATTATATGGAAGGATGACGGGAAAGATATGGAAAGTCACCCTGCTTTGGCAATGATCATAGGGTATGTGAGTGGATTCCTTATCTACTTTTTCATTTTTATTTTTGGTTCCCAGGTAATGCGTGGTGTTATTGAGGAAAAGTCAAGTCGTGTAATTGAAATAATTATTTCCTCCGTAAAACCTTTCCAGCTGATGATGGGAAAAATAGCAGGTATTGGAATGGTTGGGCTTACTCAGTTTCTGATCTGGGTTGTTTTAACTTTCATTCTTGTATCATTTGCAAAAGAATTCATATTTACCGAACTTCAAACCCCTTCATCCGAACAGATTGTTGTTGAAGACATTATTCCAACAGGCAGGGAATCATCCGGTTTGCTGCCGGAATCACAGCCGCCCGGCGGTGAACAGCTAAACGATATAACGCATATGTTTGCATCTCTTGCTTCGATCAACTTCGGTGTAATGATAGGCTCATTTATTTTCTTTTTTCTTGGGGGTTATCTTCTTTACGGGGCACTTTTTGCTGCCATTGCATCTGCGGTTGACAATGAAGCTGATACGCAACAGTTCATGCTTCCTGTTACCATTCCGCTAATTTTATCGATATTGATAATGATGAATACAATTCAGTACCCTGAAAGCTCGCTTGCATTCTGGTTTTCAATTATTCCCCTCACTTCTCCCGTAATCATGATGGTCCGGATCCCTTTCGGGGTACCTTACTGGGAAGTGGCGCTCTCTGTTGGGTTACTCATAATTGCTTTCCTCTCTGTTACCTGGCTGGCAGGGAAAATATACAAAACAGGTATATTAATGTACGGCAAAAAAGCAAACTACAGGGAATTGTGGAAATGGCTCACATACAGTAACTAAAAATGTATATTAACTTCCAGCTGACTCATCAGCCGGAAAGATTTCAATAACTGACATATATGGCTAGAATTCTTGTAATAGATGATGAAAAAAGCATCAGGAATGCTTTGGAAGAAGTGCTTGTATACGAAAATCATAAGGTTGATTTGTCATCAGACGGGGATGAAGGTCTTGAGCTTTTTAAAAAAAACAACTACGATGTTGTGCTTCTTGATATTAAAATGCCCAAAACAGATGGAATTGAAGTTCTGGAACAGATGAACTCAATTGCTCCGGATCTGCCGGTAATTATGATAACGGGGCACGGAAACGTTGACACTGCGGTTGAAGCTATAAAAAAAGGAGCTTTCGATTTCATAGAAAAACCGCTTGATCTCAACAGGTTGCTGATAACAATCCGGAATGCTCTGGATAAATCTCACCTTATAGCCGAGACGAAAGTACTTAAACGTAAAGTAAGTAAAACTTATGATATGATCGGGGAGTCACTCCCAATGAAAATGATCAGGGAAATGATTGACAAAGTAGCCCCAACAGATGCCCGGGTACTCATAACAGGAAAGAACGGTACCGGCAAGGAGCTTGTTGCAAGGTGGCTTCATGAGAAAAGCCCGAGGGCTGATATGCCTTTTGTTGAGGTTAACTGTGCAGCCATTCCTTCTGAGCTGATAGAAAGTGAACTATTTGGTCACGAAAAAGGTGCTTTTACCTCGGCTCACAGAGACAGGACAGGCAAGTTCGAACAGGCCCACAACGGCACTATTTTTCTTGATGAGATAGGTGATATGAGCCTTTCTGCCCAGGCTAAGGTTTTGCGCACACTGGAAGAAAACAGGATAACAAGGGTGGGAAGTGACAAGAGTATCTCTGTTAACGTAAGAGTTATTGCAGCAACCAACAAAGACCTCAAAAAAGAGATAGAAGGGAACCGTTTCAGGGAGGACCTGTACCACCGTCTCAGTGTTATTATTATCAGGGTTCCCACCCTGAACGAACGGCTTGAAGATATCCCCTTGCTGGCAGACTATTATAATGAGCAGATTTGCAGAGAATACGGTATGCATAAAAAAAATATAACTGAAGATGCGATTGATGAGTTCAAAAAGATAAGGTGGACCGGAAATATACGTGAATTCAGGAATGTTCTGGAAAGGCTGATAATTTTATGCGACCGGGATATAACCGGGAATGATGTGATCTCTTATTCACAACCTATTTCCAGACAGTGAACTCAACCTTTGATTCATCCGTATATTATTTTGTCTGCCGAAGGCTGATGGGGGTTTCATTCCCAACAAAATTTAAACCCCCCGGCAAATGAACGGTTGAGACTTCAGCCTCCCGGCATATTGCCGTTTTTCCCTATATCTCAAAATTTGTTATATCGCCGGTAACTTCAAAATCGTATTCAGGATACTCAAAGATGGAGGTTCTGGGTTCGGTTTCCCCTATTGAATAGCCCCACACACTTCTGTATTCTTCAATATTCTCTCCCATCTCCTCAAGCTGGTGAAGATATTCTCCAACAGGCTTGCTTTCAATAATTGTTACCTTACCCATCTTGTCGATTATTGGACTGTGCCAGCGGGTTTGGTCGTGATCGAATTCAAGTATGCGCCTCCCGTAGCGTGTTATCCCTATTGTTCTGAATGTCAGGCTTTTCCCAACTGCCGGAAGATTTATCACATTCCTGTCTGTGGCCAGAAAGGGAATCGCTGCTTTATTCCTCAGATTTCTAAGCCTTTCAGGAATATCTACAGGTGAAGACTGGATTGAGAGTACTTCATCTTCAAATTCCGACGGAATATTCCCGATACATTTCTCTTCTACCTGTTCCTGCACAGCCCTTGCATTTGTAGCGTAGTTGAATGTGTTTTCAAGAAATCCCTTGACTGAAAAAGTGTAATAGGTAATAACTCCAATATCATTAAGCACTTTTCTCAACTTTGCAGTATGCCCCCTGCGTGAAGCTGCTGAAGTGAATACAAGCTGGTTTGTCACTATCCATCCTGCTTTGAGGAGTCGCTCAACCGCCTTTCTTGATTCAGGAGTTGCCTCCATTGGACTTTCAAAATGGGTCTGTATAACAAACTGTTTTATCCCCGCTTTCCGGGCTTTTTCGCGGAACCTCCCAAGCATGTCGGCAAGGTCCTGGGTTACCCTCTGAGGAAGGTATGCAAGCAGCCTTGATCCAAGCCGGATTCTCTGAAGTTCTGCATACTTTTCTCCTTCAGGCCTGTTCCGGTTGGATTCCTGTTTGCGTAAAGCCATATTGTACACCTCATTCAGGATCTCTTCAAGGGAGTTGTCCATACTCATCAGTGCATCTCCTCCCGTTATAAGTATATCGCGCAGCTGCGAATCATTCTCAAAGTAATCCATAAGCTTACGCAGTTTTCTGCTCCATGCTTCGGAAGGCTTAAGCTTGTCGAGATCAAAATTCAGATTACCTCTCTGAAAATCGTACATGCGCTGGCATGAAACACACAGTCCGCCACACGCCCTGCCCATCGTATCGGGGATCATTATTGCAACCTCCGGATACCTCCTGTGAACATTACTGTTGGACGGGAGTAGCCAGCCGGCCGCGTTGGGCTTACCTGGCTCAACCTTGTCTTCTTTTTCCCATGCTTCTATATTCCCGAACTGGTCAATCAGCGGCTTGCTGTAAATAACATAGTGACGTATTGCCATGTCTGAACCCACGTGAAAGCTGTCAGCTTTTGTGGAGAGAAGAGAAAGATAGTAGGGATTGACGAAGAACGGGATCCCTTTTTTCTCTGCTTTTTCCATCAATTTTTGCGTATCCAGGTCAAGCGAATAATCAAGCAATTTATTCAGCAGTGCAGGTGATCTTATTGCAAAGCGGAGATGGAAATTGTAATCGTCCCACCATTGACGCACTTTTTCAATCTTTTGGTCGAATGTCATCCCTTCTTCAAAAACATATTTTGTCTCTCCGGGCTCGCAACTTTCCAAATCTTCAGCCAGAATCCTTATAATACGCTCTTTGTTCTCCTCCCTTTCCTTTATAATCCTGTTATCCAGTCCGTCAGCCCAGCGCTTCATCCATTTTTCAACATTTTCCTTCCCGGGTTTATCTTGTGGGAGCTGTCCGGTTAGCTGGCGAAAGAGGTTGATTATATCTTGAAAAAATAGTGGCTTGGCGCCGCCTGTTCCTTTTTTAACACCATGCCAAATGATCTGGAAAGGTTCGTTGATTGTATTCTTCCCTCCAAGGTATGGATTGGGGAATTCCCTGCCGGCATTGTCAAGGTAATCAAGTATACGTATTGCAGCAAAATCCTGCCATCTTAACTTCCTGAAATTATCATAACCGGTAACACTGGATTCGTAATAATTTACAGCATGAATATTCTCATCCAGAATCTCTTCAGCCCATTTTCTCACTTCCTGTCTCACCTCATCAATATTCTCCGCTGTGGAATAAATTTTCTCAAGACGCGGATTCTCCTTCAAAAGTTTTCTAAGCAAAGTCATCGATTTTGCGGACAAAGAAATTTTTTCAGGATAGTAAGCCATAACTTATCTTCTTTTAAAATTGCTACTGTTTAACCGGGCAAAAAAATGCCCACATACATTAACTAAATAATTTAAATTAAATTGTTTTTTGTCTTCCACCCTTAAGATTTCAGGCTTTTTTACTGGATAAATATACCCTTTTAGCTGGGAATTTCCAGTAAAACTGTTATTGAACATCCTGAAAGGTTTCAGGGTTACATCTGCCCTCTCCTTTTTATTCTGAGCTGCTGACCCGGATAGATACGGCCTCCCTGTGAAAGACCGTTAAGGGTGATTATCTGACTTTCGGTGACCCCGGAAAATCTTCTTGCAATATCCCATAAAGTATCCCCCTGCCTTACCGTATAATAAACATAGCCGGCTTCATCTTCAGTGATTTCTGCATCTGATTCCACTGCACCGGTTGCAGTTATTACTCCAATTCTTTCCTGTTTCTGGTCAAAGCTCATTTCGTTTATCCCACTGTAATAATCAACTTTTTCACTCGGAACATAAACTGCCAGTGTCTGACCTGCCCTGATAAGGCTTCCTCTTATATTGTTCCAGTTACGCAAGTCCTGTGCCCTGACACCATACCATTCAGCAATAAATCCGAGGTTGTCTCCACTTTTGACCGTGTAATCGAGCCTGGTTGTACCGGCCGGAGGAGAAGGGACAAATGTGGTGCTGACGGGGCGGGCAGTCAGGTTCTCCCTGGCAAGAAGTTCATCACGTCTGTAGGAATAGATCGAATCCTGTACCTCGACGAACTTCAATGAATACTCACCGGGAAGCCTGAGAACTAAACCTTTTTCCGTTGAGGGAATTACGTCCCGGCGATACTGTGGATTAAGGTCTCTCAGAAGATCCATCGGGATATCGAGTACACCGGATACCTGTCTGAGATGCAATTCCCTGTTCACCACGACAGTATCTGTATGAACGGGAATATCCACCTTGCGGGGCACCAGATTGTAATCGCTGTAATAGTTCATTGCATAAGTTGCAGCAATAAAAGCCGGGACATATCCCCTGGTTTCCCTTGGCAAAAAATAATAGATCTCCCAGTAATTCTTTTTTCCTCCGGAGCGCCTTATTGCCCTGTTAACATTTCCCGGACCACAGTTGTATGCCGCAAGGGCAAGTGTCCAGTCACCAAATCTGTCATACAGATCACTTAAATACCTTGCAGCTGCATGAGAAGATGCGTAAGGGTCAAGACGTTCATCCACGAGAGAATTTATTGTAAGATCATACATCCTTGCAGTACCGTACATAAACTGCCATATACCTGAGGCTCCTGCTCTTGAAACTGCTCTCGGGTTTAGAGCCGACTCCACTACCGGAAGGTATTTCAGCTCATAAGGCAGGCCATAGAGATCGAGGATCTCCCCGAATTTGGGAAAATAATAATCTGACAGTCCGAGCATCACTTCAACCAGATCACGGCGGTTCCTGGTATATACATATATATAATTCCTGACTATATTGTTGTAAGAGAGATCTATTACGGAAGGAATACGGCTTATACGGTCAATATACACAGAATCGGGAAACTCGGGCATCATTGCAGGAGAGGGCTCGGTTTTTATGGTTGTGTCACGTAAAAGGTGCTCCCTGCCCCGGGAGAGCCTTACATACCAGAGGTTCTTCAGGCTGTCAAGATTCCTCTCGAAATTTAACTCTTTATACTCCGCCCTGTACCTTATTGTATCATTAAAATGAATTCCTGCTTTGATATTGAAAGAGAAAAGCAGGATAAATATTGAAATAGCCGGTTTAATAATTATCATATGTATATTATGTTTAGTAAATTAGTTATCAATATTTTGCCTAATTAAGACTTTGAACCTTTGCTTTTCAATCCCATGAATTTCAAGTCTGATAAAAAAACTCAAAGAGCATTTGTTTACATTTGAAATCGACCATTGGTCTAACCCTCATGTTTTTTCACATCTTTTTGTCCGCAGAAGGCTGATGAGGGTTTAATTGGTGAATTTTTTTCTATAACCCCTAAAAGGCCGGGATGTTCAAAATAATGTTCAGAATTTTATACTGCAGCGTAACCCAACAGATACACTTCCTTTAAATGCATCACCCCCGGAAGGGTGATGGTTCATATAAAAGGGGCTCACTCTCAGGCTCAGATCTTCACTAACATCAAAATCGTAAAGATAAGCATCCACCACAGCATCTAAAATAGTGAGGGCATAGAAGCCGGCTGTCCAGATTATTGCCCTGTCGCGGCCACGCCTGTAAAAGTCCATATAGTCAGTTAAAACCTGCTCTGTGAAACGCGGGTCACCGGCAAACTCGTCAACACTATGCGGGTTTCCGTCAGTTCGAAGTTCGAGAGCAGTTTGGTACCTTATATAATTATCGTGATTGAAAACAGTCCAGTAAGTAAGCGCAGCAAATCCACCATATACTATGGGCAGCTTCCAGTACTTACGGTTGTAAACCTGTCCAAGTCCGGGCAAAACCGCCGAATACATAGCGGCTTTCTGCGGAATAATTACTCTTTCATTTTCCTGAGGAATATCATTCAAAAATAAAGAGGAAACATCGTTACAGCTGCCGGAAGCCGGATACAATAAGAACATCAGCAGTAACAGGGATAAAAACCGCTCTAGTCTGTCCTTTTTAATATGCAAGCTATCACTGCAATATAAAACGCAAATCCGGAAAAGCTTCCGGGCATCAGGCTTTGATTTTGTCGAATACACCGATGATTCTTTCCAGTTCTTCATTGGAGTTAAACGGGATTACAATCTTTCCTTTTCCTTTCTGGTTCCTCTGAAGGTTAATTTTTGTGCCAAAATATTCGGAAAGATGATCTTTAAGGGCTTTATAGTCATCAGCCGCATGCTGATGGCTTGAAGTTTTCTTTTCTGTTTTTTCAGGTCCTCCGGAATCGTTAATTTTCCGGACGATTTCCTCTGCCTTCCTGACCGATAAATCCTCATCAACTATTCGCCGGAAAACTTCCAGTTGTGCCTTCGAATCTTCAATATTGACAAGAGCTCTTGCATGCCCCATTGACAGATCCTTCTTCTTTAAACCCAGTTGTACTTCAGCAGGTAATTTCAGCAACCTCAGGTAATTTGATATAGTGGATCTCTTCTTACCAACCCTTTCGCTGAGGTTATCCTGAGTTAACCTGCATTCATCCATCAGCCTCTGATAACTTATGGCTATCTCTATAGCATCCAGATCTTCTCTCTGAATATTCTCAACAAGAGCCATTTCAAGAAGACCCTGATCATTGGCTGTTCTTATATAAGCAGGTATTTTTTTCAGACCCGCCATACTGGCAGCCCTGAACCGCCTTTCTCCGACAATAAGCTGGAACCGGCCTTCTTCGGTTGCCCTTACTGTTACAGGCTGGATTATTCCCAGCTCCCTGATTGAAGCAGCCAGTTCTTTTAAAGATTCTTCCTCAAACTCCTTTCTTGGCTGATAAGGGTTGGCCTCTATCCGTTCAATATCAATCTCAGCCAATCCTGATGATTCCCCGACTTCTCTTTTTCTTGGTTCGCTGTCTTCCATAAGAGCTCCCAGTCCTCTTCCTAATGCATTTTTTTTCGCAGACATCTTTTTATTATTATCTGATTCAATTGTTCATCAAATCCCCGAAGGTTTTAATCTATTACCTTTTCAGAGTTGCTTATCCTGGTCATATTGTTTTTCTGCAGCAATTCACGGGCCAGATTCAGATAATTCACAGCACCGGTGGAATTAACATCGTACATTACCACCGGTTTGCCGAAACTGGGTGATTCGCTCAGCCTTATATTTCTCTGGATGATTGTGTCAAACACCATTTTTTGAAAATGTTTCTTCACCTCTTCAACTACCTGATTTGACAAACGAAGTCTGGCATCATACATAGTAAGAAGGAACCCTTCGATCTCCAGTTTCGTGTTCAGGCGATTTTGCACTATCTTTATAGTATTCAGCAACTTGCCGAGACCCTCAAGAGCATAATATTCACACTGAACTGGTATTAGGACTGAATCGGAGGCAGTAAGAGCATTTAAAGTTATCAGTCCCAGTGAAGGAGAACAATCAATAAAAATAAAATCATACCCGGGCTCAATCTTCCTGATAACCTCCCTCAGTATTTTCTCCCTGCCCGGCATGTTGGTCATCTCAATTTCTGCTCCAACAAGATCTATATGTGAAGGTATAAGATCCAGGTTTTCTACCTGTGTGTCCAGAATTATACCGTTTGGGTCAAGGTCTTCAATAAGGCATTCGTAAATGCTGGTCTTAATGGTACGGATATCAAACCCCATTCCGGAAGTTGCATTTGCCTGGGGATCCGCATCAATAAGCAGCACCTTCTGTTCCAAAACTGCAAGGCTGGAAGCAAGGTTTATTGCCGTGGTAGTTTTACCAACTCCGCCTTTCTGGTTTGCAAGTGCAATTATTTTTGCCATTTAATTTTAAAGTAGAGTTTACAATTTATTTCTTGTCAAATATTCCTGAAATCAGGAATTCAAAAATACTATTTTATCTGCCATTAGGATCTTGCCATTCAAACGTAATTATAAACAAATAACCTGCATTTGTCAACAACTTATTAACAACGGCTTGATTTATGTTAATTCATTCTCTTTTCAAAATTTCAATTTCAAAAAGGAGCGGCCAGTTTTTCCCGGTCACAAAAAAGGTTCCGTTATGCGGATTGTATGCAATGCCATTCATGACATCCAGTCCCGGATGATGATGTTCCTCTTCAAGAATGCCTGAGAGATCAAGCCATCCACGGACTCTTCCCGTTCCCCTTTCGAATATGACTATTTTTTCGGTATCAAAAACATTTGCATAAATCAATCCTTCTTTATACTCCATTTCATTAAGTCCCGTTACCGGACCGTTCATATCATAGACCTGAAAACGGTCAACCTCGGAAAGATTAACAGTATCATAAACATATACATTATCCGAACCGTCAGTTTTTAAAAGATATTCGCCATCGGTGGTAAGTCCCCACCCTTCGGTTGGAAACCTGAACCTGCCAAGTAGTTGAAACGAATCTTTTTCGTAAATGAAGCCGACGCCCTCTTTCCATGTAAGCTGGTACAGTTTATCATTTAACAAAGCAAGTCCTTCTCCGAAAAAGTCCCTCTCAAGACTTGCACTTTGCAATACATCGCCTGTTTCAGGATCAACCCTCCTCAGGGTTGACTTGCCATACTGGCCTGTAGATTCGTAAAGATGCCGGCCGTCATAAACTAGCCCCTGAGTAAATGCATTTATATCATGAGGATAGGTATTCAAAATTCTGTATGAGTGGTTTGCAGGTTCAATATCGGAGGTGAAAACAATCCGGGTGCTGTACTGTGCGGTTATACCATTTTCAAATTCGACTCTCACCCTTATTCTCCTGTTTCCCGTTCTGGTCATTCCCGATTCCCACACCAGCCTGGTTCCTGAAACGGTCTTAGCATCCATTTCCCTTCCGTCAACAAATAAAGTTAATCTTGCAGGTGCAGGAGCTTCCTCATCAAAATCCAGTTCGATCTCAACAGGTTCACCAACAACAAACCGGCTGTTATGTTCAGGTCTGATTATCCGGCCGGTTATCCTGTCCTGTTCACCAACTTCCTCTTCCAAACCGGCAGGAGTTTCTTCCTCCTGCCCGGGCTCCGGATCTCCGCAGCCCGAATAAACTGAAGCAAACAAAATTGCACTAATCGTAACGGTCAGGAATATGTTCCAGCGAGTTCTCATAATAAATATTTCTTTTAAATATTGATTTTCTGTGAAAGATGATCATTTGAACAATCTTTTCCATAAGCTGTTGTTTGCCAGCCTTTTCTTTATTTCCGGCCTGACTTCGGGTTCACCATGGATATTCAGCTGCCTGCACACCTCGCTCCAGCCAGGAAATCCACCCAGATTGCGGTCATCAATATAAATATCTGCTATTATCTTACGGCTTATGCTTTCATCAAAATACTCTTCAGGATAATTCTTGTTAACCGCATAAAATTCAATACCTTTTTCCCTGCAAAATTCGACAGCTTCCTCAAGTTCCCTGCCTGACCTGTAAGTCCATAAAATAAGCTGGTGATTATTTTTCTGAAGTTCCTTCATTGTTTCCAATGCAAACAACATAGGTTTACCTATGGAAGGGTAACGGTTTTCTACAATTGTTCCGTCAAAATCTATTGCAATTCTCATTTTAAAAAATCCTTTTTGAAAAATATGGTAAAAGCTCCCCTTGTGTATTCAAAAATAGATTTTCAGATGAAAACCCGGTCTGAAAAGAGCTGAACGCAAAAATACAAAAAAGCAGGAGCATTCTGTTACGAATATGCAGAGGGTATTTTTTTCATAAAAACATTATTATTCAATTTGTAAATATTTTATTATTACGGAGTAATTGGCCAGGAATTGCATTAAACTTTTAATTTTAACTTATTTTTACAAAAAAAACGTGGAGGCTCTAACATGCTCAAAGAAATCAGGCAACATATTCCAAACTTCATAACCTTACTGAATCTTTTTTCCGGATGTATTGCCATTGTTATATCATTCACCAATATTCAGATAGCGGCACTTTTCATAATTATTGCAGCGGTGTTTGATTATGCAGACGGCTTGTCTGCACGTCTGCTGAAAGCTTATTCGGATATTGGAAAATCTCTCGACTCTCTGGCTGATATAGTCAGTTTCGGGGTTGCTCCTTCCATAATTGTTTACCAGTTGCTTACCCAAACTTTTTTGCAGGAGACCCACTACTTCACACTCGATACTGCAAGTCCCGGAGAGCTCAGAACTCTGTTTTCTGCTTTTTTGATTGCAGTTTTTTCTGCAATAAGATTGTCGCTGTTTTCAGTTGATTACAGGCAATCATATGAATTCATGGGTCTGCCAACCCCTGCAAGTGGTATTTTTATTGCTTCACTTGGTTACTACTCGGCTGTAGCGGAAAATGATCTTGTTCTCAGCATCATCTTCAGTGTTCCGGTTTTAATTACCATTGTGGTAATACTTTCAGCACTTATGGTTTCGCCACTGCCCATGTTCTCGCTGAAATTCAAAAACTTCAGTTTTGCCGAAAACAGGATCAGGTACATATTTTCAGCCATATCCGCAGTTTTATTATTGCTCTGGAATATCCCTGCACTTACACTTGTTATTTTTTCCTATATTATGCTTTCGGGGTTAAGCAAATGGATTTCACCGGGAGAAAAATAGGCCCTGCATTATTTGCAGGGCCCTAATGTTTTTTCAGGTAAAAACAGATCTATTTTACAGGCAGACCAGTTGTATCAATCGCATAGTTGGTCTGAACACCAAATTCATCATCGCCGTTTGAAACAACAAACATCATATCGTTAAAATCCTCATCACTCGATGAAGAGATCATATCCTCAAATGATAATACTATATCCATACATTCCTCCTCAAGGAAAAGAACGTGTCTCTGCATTCCTTCATGGTTGAATTTCTGGTCAGTATATACCGTATGAATACCTTTCACCATTTTACCCTGGCCCCGGTCCCATCCCTTTGCAACTATAAAAAAGCCTATTACAGTATTTGCATTGAATTCAACAGTAGGTCCGCCCAGCCTGAACCTGTCACCCTGCTTAAGTTTATTCCCTTCATGATATTTGGCATCAGGAAGCAGGATATTAAGCTGCAGATCATCGACGGAAGCAGGAGGATTCTCGGCATCGTAATGATAATAGCCAAAGGAATTATCCCAGCCGGCTCCGTTATGAACAAAAGAGATGTAAACCGGTGCCTTCTCCGTAAGTCTTACTGATCCCGGCAATTCATCGCCTATAAGATCTGCATGTTCCCCCTCGTGGATACTTTGCCTTTCCGGGAACATTGATATTAGCTTGTCGTAAAGTGTTTCACACGGAATGGTCGGCTCCGGGTCAACCGGGTCAACCGGGTAGTTGCCGTCACCCGGGTCATAATGTACTATTTCCAAAATTTTCAGCCCCCCTTTCCCGGTGGCAACAAAAACTTTATTATCCTGTGCTTCAACGAAATTTGCTGATGAACCCTCCTCGAACTTCATGGAACCGATGAGTGCAATTTCATTGTCTTCAGTAAGCTGTGAGACATAAACACCGGCACCGCCATTTGCAACCAATATTATGTCTGCATTATCCATATACTCGCTCACATTTACTGAAACCCCGTTAGTAACATAGTCATTCTCATCATAATCCCCGTTATCAGGAAATGCAGGCCTTGGAATATAGTCAATCATTTCTCCGCCGGCAATATCAAACATTTTCATCCCCTCATCACCAAGTGCAACAAAGGCAAAGTCATCGCTGATACGTACCATTGATTTGGATACAGGTATGTTTGCCCCTCCGGTTTCAATATGAACAGGGGCATAACCTTCGGCAAGATAGTCGGCACTTTTATCCCAAACATACAATCCTCCACCCATACCACTGAACATTACCAGCTTTTCATCATCAGCGTCAACAGATCTTGCATAGGAGTACTCCATATATGACTCTTTTCCCATTCCAGTGGTGAGTACAGTAAGGCCCCCTGCTGAACCGGAGGTTGCAAAAATATTGTTATCGAAAAACTTTACATCTGTTCCTGCATAACTTTCAAGATCGGTTATTTGACGGGGCTCGTCAAGGTGTTTGAACTGATTTGCCTCATTTAGAAGGTACCTTTCAATAAGCGCCGGAGATGAGAGTTCTGTGTTCACATCAATATTCTCAGCGCCGATTACATAGACAAAATGTTCTTTGCCGGCTCCCTGAGGAATAACATCTATTGAACTCACGTCTTTATCAGTAAAAATGGCGTTGGATATCAGCTCTGGATTTGAGATATCGGTTATATCAAAAATATCCACTCCTCCCAGGTACTCATCACCTTTGGTATTGTATGTTACATAGGCATAATTACCCACAATTTTAATATGCGACGCTTGCAGGGTTTTTCCTTCATGGGACGGAGGTGATACTTCGGCTCTCAGCTTAAGTATGTAGTTGCTTGAAACATCTTTCTGCTTCATACTTTCTGTCTTGTGGTCACCCTTAAGTGCAGGTATAGAATAAATGGGCATTACATGGTCAGGTAATGCCATTTCAACTCTTCTTCCAAGACTGGAAAGATCATTGTTTATGATTATCTCCTCTTTATCTTTACGTGACTCCAGCGGATCCTTTTCACAGGATTTAAAAACCAGCGCAAAAAAGCCGGCAGCAATCAAAATTAAATAAGCTTTTTTAATCATGTCTCAATTTTTATATGTTTCTTCAATATTGTTTTGAAAGATTGTTATTTGGCTAATACACGCATTATCATCAAAGTTAGGAAATCCCTTTATATACATACGTAAAATTTTTATCAGGGTTTATATATTTTGATGAATTGTAAATATTGATTGATTAAACAACCGCTAAACTTTTCCTCTTTTTGCCGGCCCTCTTTCCGGATCAACGAATGCCCCTGTCGTAAAAAACATGGAAAAAACCCGTTTTGTTGTATATCGGGGCATCAGAGCGGATGATATAGTAATAGACGCCCGGGCGCACAAGGATTCCTGACGGTGTTCTGCCATCCCATGAAATCACGGGAGCCGTTTTTTTGAACACAACCGAACCGGAACGATCGAATACCGTTATGGACAATGGAGTCACCCCGTCAGATTTAACGATGAAAAGGTCGTTTATCCCGTCACCGTCAGGAGTAAATACATTGGGCACTCTAAACTCCTCACTAACTGTCACCTCCTCGCTGTGTGAACTTAAAAGCATATCTTCTTTTCTTGTGACGGTAAGGGTTACAAAATAACTGCCTGGCCTTTCATAGCTATGCAATACTGCAGGGCCCGTTTCACTATTGCCGTCTCCCAGGTCCCAGTAAAACCGGTATTCCAGGGTGTCTTCAATGTCATATGCGCTCTTCAGCAGAACCTCGAGAGTTGAAACCGACATTGTATCTATCTCAAATTTGGAGTCAATCTGGGAAAATGCAGGTATATTGATCAATATGACAAGAGAAAATAAAACTGACCGGATTGGCATGGTATATTAATTTTGATTTAAAATCTCTTATGAATTTTCATCATTTTTCTCAGATATTTTCAGTTAACCTTTTTACAAACTTGAACTTGTTGAAAAACTCTTTGGCTACCACCCTGATAACAGTGTAGGTGGGAATTGCCAGAAGCATTCCGAGAATTCCTGCTATATATCCGCCCATCATCAGTACAATAAATATCTCCAGCGGATGAGCGTAAACACTTGTGCCGTAAATAAGGGGCTGAAAGACCAGGTTGTCAACCTGCTGTACTGCAATGAATACAATAAGCATATATATAAGCATTGGCAACATCTGGTCGTAAAAGCTCAGGTCGAGATTGGTGACAATTCCCAGGAAAAGGCCTATCACTGCTCCTATTACAGGTCCAATATAAGGGATTACATTAAAAACACCTGTAAAGAGCCCTATTACAAGTGAATTCTCAAATCCAAGTCCTACTATCGACATTCCTGTTGTAATCAGTATTATAACACCTGTTATCTGAAAAATTATGCCTATGAAGTACCTCATAAGCAACCTTTTGATTGAAGACAGCACTTTTCTTACCTTTTCCTCTTCTTTGGAAGGAACAAAGATAATGACACCTTCAACAAACAGCCTCTCATCCTTTAAAAAGAAAAAGGTGATAAATGATATGGAAAAAACGGCAATGAAAATATTGCCGAGCATGGTTGTAATCCTGCTGATTATACCGCTGAACATGGTTATATCAAAAACGGCATTTAGTCTTTCCACTATAAATTCACTTATGCTTATATCACTGAAAGCAGTGAGTTCCAAACGGTGCAGTACCGCTTCTATGTTTTCTATTGGTTCCTCAAGGCTTACTATGAGGCTTTCTGCATTGATATTTGCAAGTTCACTTGCCTGGTTTGCAAGCAGGGGAATAAAAATTCTGAAGAACATTATAAAAAGGCCCCATAAAAGCAATACTGTAAAAAGCGCACTCATTGCCCTGGGAATCCTGAACTTTTTGTATCTGATTTTTTCAAGCAGGTCTATCACAGGCCTGCCAATGAGTGAAAGAACTACACTTACAATAATATATGAAATAAGGGCGCGGAAATACCACAGCACAAACCCAACAAAGAAAAGGCTGATTATAACCAAAAAATATTTCAAAATATTGTTTTGCATACCCTTATATAATTAAACCTTTCAATTATAAACAAAAATAAACAATATCGGGAAAAAGATTTTAATAAAGTTTCATCCGTACATTATTTTATTAAATTAATATTCTGCAAGTTAACTTATAACAACAATTAAGTTCATTTATTTTTGCCGTATAGAACCCTCATGTTTGTTCATATTATTTTGTATGCCTAAGGCTGATGGGGCTTTCAATGCGTGCAATCCTTATCAACAATAAATACAACTGGAAACTCCTGCATAATCCTTTTCTCTTATTATATTTGTGCCTTATTTTTAAAATTTATGATAATCACATATGCAGGAGAACTGGCAGCGCTTCTCACCGCTTTTTTCTGGACGGTAACTGCTATTTCATTTGAATCTGCTGGCAAAAAAATCGGTTCGCTGTCCGTAAACCTTATACGTTTATTTTTTGCTTTTGTTTTTATCGGACTGCTTTCTTTGGTAACCCAGGGGCAATTTTTCCCTCTTGGAGCATCAGTGCATAACTGGATATGGCTTTCCGTTTCGGGTTTTGTTGGATTTGTTCTTGGAGATATGCTCCTCTTCAGGGCATATATTGTTGTGGGTGCACGAGTTTCAATGCTTATAATGTCTTTGAGCCCTCCGCTGGCAGCAGTCGCAGGATGGCTGATTCTGGGAGAAACAATGGATGCCAGGAGCATTGCAGGTATGGCAGTAACAATTGCCGGGATATCAATGGTTATCTTAAAAAGAGAAAGAAACAATATAGAAAATGGCCCGACCGGGCAAATTAACAAAAAAAGGAGAAACAGCTATAAATTCTCATACCCCGTTACAGGCGTTTTGCTTGCACTGGGTGGTGCTGCCGGACAGGCAACCGGTCTGGTGCTGAGTAAATACGGAATGGAGGACTACAATCCCTTCCAGGCAAACCAGATAAGGATGATCACCGGTTTTTTCGGTTTTGCAATGATATTTACAATACTCCGGAGATGGAACAGGCTTGTTCCTGCCCTTAAAAACAGGCAGGGCATGTCATGGCTAACCCTTGGAGCATTTTTCGGTCCTTTTCTTGGAGCCTCCTTTTCCCTTGTAGCGGTAAAATACACAGCATCAGGAATTGCAGCCACAATTATGTCATTGGTTCCCGTAATAATTATTGCACCAGCCGTTATAATTTTCAAAGAGAAAGTAACTCCTGTTGAAATCGCAGGAGCAATTATTGCTTTCCTGGGAGTTGCGATGTTTTTTATGTAGACTTACTGCTTTCCCCCGCTGCAATCTCTCCGGCAAAATTGCGTCCAAATTCTTTCAGCCTTGAGATCTTTTCACCGTCCGGCTTAAACTTCATAGCCAGACTTTCTTCTGCAATTTTAAGTTTCAGGTTTCGCAAATGGTCTTCAATAATTCCTATGGCTTCCCCGCTCCAGCCGTATGAACCGAAAGAAGCAGCCAGCTTTCCTTTGTCGCGCAAAGGATTTATAAGTGCAAAAAGTTTGTAAACCGGAAGAAGCGTGTTCTGGTTTATTGTAGGAGAACCGACAAGAAGGGCTGTGCTGCGAACCAGTTTTGAATCGATATCGCCCATTGACATGGTTTCAATGTCGGCAAGCTCAACACCAATAGCCGGCTCAGCTTCTTTTATGCCTTCAGCAATATATTCGGCCATCTGCTTTGTGTATCCGTAGGCAGATATATAGGTTATCAGGACATAAGGCTTTTCGCTTGTTGCTTCTGAAAGGTATTCGGTTGCATATTTTTCTGAAAGATCAACATATTTTTTCCAGTTACTCCTGAGAACAGGGCCGTGACCTGTTGCAATCACATTTATATCGAGCGGCCTGATCTTGTTAATTGCCTTAATCATAAACTTGCTGTAAGGCTTTAGAATTACATCGAAATAGTACTTGAATGAATCATCATAGTTGTCAACCAGGTCGTCAAACATCTCTTCCGTACAATAATGGGCGCCAAATGAATCGCAAGTGAACAGTACTTTATCCTCCTCGAGATAGGTGTATATTGAATCCGGCCAGTGCAGGTTGGGGGCACTTATGAAACTAAGGGTCTTCCCGCCAATGTCCAGTTTATCTCCATCTTTTACCTTAAGATTTTTAAATGGTTTTCCCACTATATCCTCAAGATATCGTAATGCATTTCCGCTTCCTACAACTGTAGCATCAGGAGCAAGCTCAAGAAGAGCTGAAAGAGCTCCGGAATGGTCGGGCTCGGTATGATTAAGAACAATATACTGAATATCTGAAGGATTGGTAACTTTTTTTATCTTTTCAAGATATTCATCCTGAAATTTTGCCTTTGCAGTTTCGATAATTGTTTTTTTCCCTGTATCAATAAAATAGGAGTTGTAGGTAGTGCCGTACTTTGTTTCCATTACAATGTCGAATGTAACAATGTCATAATCGCGGATACCGATCCATTTTACATCTTTTGTCACATCAAGTATCTTTTTTTCATTCATTGCTGTCAATTTTTGTTTAAATAACTTTGTTGTTTATTTAGTCCAAATATAGCTAGTTAGTTTGTGAAAAAAAACGGTCAGGGAAGAATTAAATTATGGTATATGCATGTAATATGCGGTTTACTGGAGTGATGCGAGGACTGTTCTTTTTCCGTATACCTTCTGGCCTATTTCAACTTTTAGTTTTACATCAAGAGGCAAATAAAGGTCAACCCTCGAACCGAACTTTATGAATCCCATTTCCTGGAACTGAACTACAGGCATGCCGGTTTTGGCATATGTTACTATCCGCCTGGCTACTGCACCGGCTATCTGTCTTATGAGAATTTCGGTTTTTCCTGGAACTTCTATTACAAGGGTAGAATGCTCGTTTTTCTCAGAAGATTTTGGATGCCAAGCCACGATGTATTTACCCGGATGATACCTGTAATATTTAACTGTCCCGCTTACCGGATAGAGATTCATATGCACGTTCAAAGGCGACATGAATATTGATAATTTCAGCCGTTTGTCACTAAAATATTCCGTCTCATCCGTTTCTTCAGCTGCAACTATCTTTCCGTCGGCAGGAGCGAATACAAGCTGGTCATTAACTTCGGGCAAAACACGGTCGGGTTTCCTGAAAAACCAGACGGTGAACAGAAAAAAAATTACTGATAACAATATAAGAACTGAAGGCATATAACCCTTCCCGCCTGAAAGTGCCCAAAATGATACATTCATCAATACCAGAAAAATAAAAAGTACTTTAAGAATACTGTATCCCTCACTGTGTATTCTCATGGCAATGTGTATTTTAAACCGGAATAATATAAGTAGAAAACTGCAACAGGAACAACAAAGAGAAGTGCATCAAGGCGGTCAAGTATACCCCCGTGACCGGGAAGCAGTGATCCTGAATCCTTGATCTTCATGCTTCTTTTAAGCATTGACTCGGCCAGATCTCCCAGGGTGCCGAAAACTGAAACTATCAAAGCTAAAATAAACCACTGCCTGAGATCCAAAAAAGGGAAAAGATGTGTCATGAAGTATCCTGCGACCAATGTAGCTATAACACCACCGAACATGCCTTCCCATGATTTTTTTGGCGATATACGCTCCATAAGCCTGTGTTTGCCGAAAGGTACACCAACGATATAAGCAACGGTGTCATTCAAAATTATCAATATATACAACCCTGCAAGGATATCAGGTGAGTAAAATCCCGCTGAATGGCTGAAGGGAAAAACCAATACGTTTATCAAAGAAACAGGGAGTGCAACATAAGCGACTCCCAGCAGAGTGATGCCGATATTCTGAACGGGGGTTTCCTTATTCCTGAAAAGCTCTAAAAGAAAAAAAGCAGGAAGAAAAACAAATGGCAAAAAAAGTATAGTTGCATTGACGTAACCGGAAAAAAAGAGGAATATTACTAAAAAGAGAGAAAATCCGGCAGCTATTCCCGGCCAAACTTGCGGATAAATTCCATTTCTGGATACAAGCAGGTAAAACTCCCTCATACCGGCAAAAGTAATCAAAAGAAAAAACAATCCGAATGTTGCCTTGCCTGCAAACAAAGACCCAAAGAGCAACACCACATAAACCAATCCGGTTATACTTCGTTTGAGAAAATTTGTCAACTTGAAAACTCTTTAATTAACGTTAATGCTTTCTTCTCATCCGCTTCCCTTACATGAAGCTCAACAGTCCCGTGAGCATGATGAAAAACTGAATCCTGCTGGTTAACTATTACTGATTCAATATTGTTGTCAGACAACATTCGCTTTGCAAGCTCAACAATATATTGATCGCCCGAAGAATATACCGGCACCCATTTCTCTTCCTTCTCCATGATAATAGAAGTTTTATGAATTATTACCGCTATGAATCAGCCGTTTTTTTTCTTGTTCATCTTTCCTACCTGCGTTCCGGCATGTTCCCCGCTTTTTTCCGTTTCCTTGTTTTCCTTTCCTTTATTTCTGCCCGGGGCTTTCTTTTTTTTATCCACGCCGGAAATATTACTACGTACTGGCACTTTCTTTTCTTCTTTCCCAAAGGTTCGTTCTCCGAAAATCTTTTCAAGATCTTCGCTGAATATTACCTCTTTTTCGAGAAGCAGTTCTGCAAGCTGAACCAAACCCTCTTTTTGCTTATCCAGTATTTGTTTGACCCGTTCATAGGAATTCCGAACTATTTGTGATACTTCCTTGTCAATCAGCTCTGCTGTTTTTTCACTGTAGGGTTTTGAAAAAGAGTATTCATTCTGACCGGTGGAATCGTAATAACTAATATTGCCTATTTGGGGACTCATCCCGAAATAGGTGACCATTGCATAAGCCTGTTTTGTAACCCGCTCCAGATCGTTAAGAGCACCTGTAGACACTTTCCTGAAAATTATCTCTTCAGATGCCCTGCCGCCAAGCGTTACGCACATTTCATCAAGCATCTGCTCGGTAGTTGTTATCTGACGCTCTTCCGGAAGATACCACGCTGCACCGAGGGCTTTTCCACGCGGAACGATCGTAACTTTCACAAGCGGGCTTGCATGTTCAAGAAGCCAGCTTACTGTGGCATGACCTGCTTCGTGGTATGCAATTGTCTGTTTTTCTGACATTGTGATTAGCTTGTTCTTCCGTTCCAGCCCCCCGATTATTCTGTCAATTGCATCCAGGAAGTCCTGGCGCCCGACAACCTTCTTATCCTTCCTTGCTGCAATAAGCGCCGCTTCATTACAAACATTTGCAATATCTGCCCCGGAAAACCCTGGTGTCTGTTTTGCCAAAAACTCAATTTGGAGTGATTTTTCAATTTTGATTGGCTTGAGGTGAACTGAAAAAATATCTTTCCGCTCATTCAAATCGGGAAGCTCTACCTGTATCTGCCTGTCAAATCTGCCGGCACGCAGTAATGCACGGTCAAGCACATCAGCCCTGTTTGTTGCAGCCAGAATGATCACTCCAATATTTGCTTCGAAACCATCCATTTCAGTCAGTAACTGATTCAGGGTGTTTTCCCTCTCGTCATTGGCACCCCCACCCATTCCCGGGCTCCTTCCCCTTGCACGTCCTACTGCATCAATCTCATCTATAAAAACGATACACGGCGCTTTTTCCTTTGCCTGCTTAAAAAGATCGCGAACTCTTGAAGCTCCGACACCAACAAACATTTCAACAAAATCCGACCCGGATATGGAGAAAAAGGGAACATTTGCCTCGCCAGCAACGGCTTTTGCCAGAAGAGTTTTGCCTGTACCGGGAGGCCCGACAAGAAGTACACCCTTAGGAATTTTCCCTCCAAGCTGTGTATATTTTGCAGGGGTCTTCAGGAAATCCACTATCTCCTTGACTTCCATCTTTGCCTCTTCAAGACCCGCTACGTCTTTGAAATCAATTTTAACGTTAGACTCCCTGTCGAACATCTTTGCCTTTGATTTCCCTACATTAAATATTCCTCCCGGTCCACCTCCACCTCCGGCACCGCTCATACGCCGGAAAATAAATATCCAGATGGCTACAAGAATGAAAATGGGTATCATCCAACTCAGCATATCTCCGAACACATCGCGTTCGGTTACATACGAAATTATAACACGCTCGTCTTCTTCAAAATCCTGCTGCGCCTCGTTCAGCCTTTGTTCAAATATCTCAACCGAACCTATATTGAAGTAGAAGTGAGGCCCTTCTCTGGGGGCTGAACTCAACCCCTGGTCAAACAGGTAGTCATACTCCCCGGAATCAATAACATCCTCCTTAATGAAAATCCTGGCTGTTTCCTGGTTAACAACCACTACTTTTTCAACATGATGATTTTTCAGCATGTCTCTCTGGAATTCCAGGAAATTGATCTCTTTGGGTTTTTGACCCACACTGAACAGCTGAATCAGTATGAATGTTATTGCAATCAAGCCGTAAATCCAGTATATGCTGAATCTCGGACGTTTATTGTTATTTTCATCCCTGCCTTTATCCCCCTGG
>SL_3KL_010_SEDDRAFT_10000276_pt1 | contig 39469 bp, 60 predicted proteins | sample SodLakKL_010_SED_2_FD_10381 | JGI IMG/M metagenome (IMG submission 10381) | reverse complement strand
GTATGTACTTGGTGCTAATTCTCGTGATGCTATCAAGGGGGTGCATAATGTTATTGTGCTGGGCAACATCAGCCAGACATTGCAGGAGATTATAGCAGGTAATGAGCTTAGTGGGCTTGCTATGCGTGCTCCTTTTTCTTCAAACGGGCAGATTGCCACTGTTATAGAAAATAGCGGGGGCGATACATTGTTTCAAGTTGATATGGGCGGCGATGTTTATATGCCTGGCCTTAGGGATAACATCGGTCTGAAGACAAATAACATTCTTGCCATTAGGAGTTCTGGGATGGTTTATGAGGTTGACCCCAGTGAGCTGGGAGGGGCTGCAACCACATTATCTGCGCTGACAGATACCGACATAGACAACCTGCAAGACGGACATGGGCTGTATTATAACTTAAGTACAGGCAACTGGGAAAACTCTGCACCTCCCGAAGGTGAAGGGGGTGGGACGGTTACAGAGGTGGGACTTTCAGCCCCTACAGGGTTTAGCGTGAGCGGATCGCCAGTAACTACATTAGGAACACTTACACTGTCTTATGCATCAGGGTACGGCTTACCTACACTGACAAAACAGGGGCAATGGGACGATGCCTATGCTGCCCGGCATGTAAGAAAACATACTATAAGTGAAACGGACGACCATGAGAGTGCAAACACATGGAGGGTGTTTTACGCTGATGCAGGTAAAAACATTATAGAGCTTGCCCTTGGTGCTGACGGTACATTCTTAAAGAGTAATGGCACGAGCAGTGCTCCGTCATGGGACACGCCAGCAGGGGAAAACGGGGTGACAAGTTTTACAGGGCTAACCGACACGCCGGGCAATTATACAGGTGCTGCTGGAAAGTTTGTGGCTGTCAACAGTGGACAGACAGCCCTTGAGTTTGTTGATGCACCTTCGGGCAATGGGACTAACTATTATGTTAGCGGTATAGATTTTACCACAAACACCCGCAGCCTTAAATTAACACGAGAGGGGTTGAGTGATCTTACCGAGGTGATCGATTTGGCAACATTGAGCACGGGCAATGGTATATCAGGAAGCAGTTACAATGGCAGTGCTAACAGGACGTGGAGCATTGATTTTGGAACTGGAGCCACACAGGTAACGCCAGGAAACCATACACACGGCAATATTACAAGAGATGGAAAAATAGGCAGTACCTCAAACAAAGTAATTGTTACAGGTTCTGGAGGAGTTTTAGATACAACAGATACTTTAGAAGTCTCTGGTTCTCAAGTTAGTGTAATGGATGCAAATATTAATCTTAGATCGGAGCAGAGAATAATATTAGGATTTACAGGATCTCCAGTAATAGGTTCTTGGTGTATTTTTGTTCCTTCTAATCGTAGCGTTTTTCAAATTCAAAGAATGAACGGATATTATATTTGGGAGACAGTTTTGGAAATAGAAGGAAGTTCAGGAATAGTTGAAGCTTCTGATTTTAAACTTAAAGAATAATGGTTAAAGTACCAAACAATTTTCAGTTCTTATTATCGGATGTGGTTAGTGTAATAAAACCATTGGAGGATTCTTTATCAGAATGTTTTAATAGCTCTGTTGATGAATTCTTTGATCCTCTGTATAAAGGGGATAAAAATAGTTTACGAAATTTTCGTAATTATGGTGCTCCCTTCATAAAGTACGGGTACTTGTATAATTGGTATGCTATAAATGAGAATCAAAAACATTTTGTATACGGACAGTTATATAATTGGTATGCTATAAATAAACATATTGATGAAAATGATTCGGGATATAGTCTTGCCCCAGAAGGATGGAGAATTCCAAGTAATGATGATTGGTGGGCTTTAAAAGACTATTTAGTAGAAGAACACGAGATAAATGAGGAAGAGGTAGCTGGCACACTCAAATCATGTCGGCAAGTAAATTCACCAGAAGGAGGGTATTGTGATACAAATGAACATCCAAGATGGAATGAACACCAGACTTATTATGGAACAGACGATTGGAATTTTTCTGCTTTACCTGGAGGGAGTCGTAGCAGTAGTGGAACCTTTCAAGAATTAGGAACTCATGGTCATTGGTGGAGTACAGGATTAAGTCCTGGAGACTCTCCTATAGGATTTAGTATGATATATAATGATAATTTTTTATATGGTTCACCCACATCAAAGTCTATGGGATTAAGTGTAAAGTGTGTTCGTGATGCAACAACAGAAGAACAAGAATTAGATGATGGGGATTATGTGGAGGCTGTTTTCTATTATAATGTTGTATACTTATGTTATAAAATAGGAGAGCAAGTATGGATGAAGCAAAATTTAGTTACAACAAAGTATCGTAATGGAGAAGATATTCCTTATATAGAAGATAATTTAGATTGGGAAAATGATACAAGTGGGGCTTGTTGTGCATATGGTCTTAATGATGATTATGTAGGAGATAGTGAAGATTATGCTCTTGCTCCAGATGGGTGGAGAGTTGCAACCGCACAAGATTGGGATGATTTGATAGAGCGTTTAATAGAGGAACATAATTATACTTTAATTAATGTAGGGAACGCATTGAAGTCTTGTAGACAAATAAATTCACCAGAAGGAGGGTATTGTGATACAAATGAACATCCAAGATGGGAAGAATATAGCACACATGAAGGAACAGACAATTTTCATTTCTCTGCTATTCCTGGAGGATATCGTACTGCTCTCTTCTTTAGCTTAGGGTATGCCGGATATTGGTGGACATCTACCCAGTCTCCTACATATAATCATGCAGGAGTAGCCAGATATATGTTCTATGATGATGGAGGGGTGTGGATGTCATCAGTTCTTAATAAACATTTCGGAATGAGTGTAAAGTGTGTTCGTGATGCAACAGAAACAGAAAAACTATGGGATGATGGAGTTAATGCTGGTAATTTAGTATATCAAGGGAGAACTTATTATACAACAAAAATAGGGAAGTTGGTATGGATGATTCAAAATTTGGCAACAACAAAGTATCGTGGGGGAGAAGATATTCCTTATATAGAAGATAATTTAGATTGGGAGAATACTGAAGAGGGAGCTTATTGTGCTTATAATAATGATGAGGCTAATGCTTTAAGTAGAAATCAATGGGCGCAACCAGCTCCTTTACCTCAAGCAGATTTAATTTTACTTCTTAATCCTAGTGTAGGGGTATTAAATGTATCTGGGGCGGGAACTCACGATATAGATGCTAATGTTAATATTAATACATGGGAAAATGTTGAAGTGGGGCAAGAGCCTCAATATGAATTTGTTAATTGGACAGTTACTTCTGGTGAAACACCAGACAATTTTAATCCAAATTTACAGCAACAAACTATAAAATTTAAAGGGGCGTGTACCCTTACTGCTAACTGGTCAGAGATATAAAACCAGGTAACTATAAATTTTAAAAAACAAACTTATGCAGCTGAAAAAGAAAAAGATCACATTGGGGGAGTTCATACGCAACTACTCTACCTTTGAGAAAATGTATTCACGCATAACGGACTGGGACAGGTCTCTCCAGATTGCCGAGCAAGTTATTCCGGAGCTAAAAAAAATCATGGATAACCATGACAAAGTTCTCACCGCTTACAGGCAACAGTCGGCTGACGCAGACAAGCAGGGGCGCATTGACATTGAAAAAGAATATCAGATCATGTGTGCTACCAAAGAGGTTGAGTTCAAGCTGGCCACGGTCAGGAAAGAAGACCTGAAGCTGGCAGGGTTAAACCCGTCAGAGCTACATTACATCATAGATTTTGTGGAGAAAGGGGGGGGGAAGTTGAAAAGCACATAAAGGAAGAGGATCTGTTCAAATGTACTGTGCCGGAAGGCATGAGACATACAGTTGATTTTATTGTTTCATCTTAAAAAAAATTATTATGAAAGATCGGATTAAAAGTTTTCTGTTACTGTTTATTCCTCCATTTATCTCTACGGTAGTAGCGGCGCTAACACCCGATGAGGTAGTATCACACCTTGCCACCTTTACAGGGGTAACTCTCTTAACACTTCCTTTAACGGAAATTGTTAAAAATTGGCTTAGTACTAGCGGATGGTATACTCGTTTCACAGCGATTATTATTGCTACTGGTTTAATGTTTATAAGTCAATTTATAGGATTAGGTTTTTTAGAGATTACTTGGACAATAGTTATATTTAAAGGTGCCCTTGCGGGATTTACTGCTATGGGTGTATTTACTATTGAGCAAGCGAAACTTATTTTGGCATTATTTGTACAGGGTAGAAAAAAAGAGGAATAAGAATAAAGTTAGGTTTTTGTTAATAAGGGGGATATATTATCCCCCTTAAATTATTTTTATATGGGTGATATAATGGATTACCGAACAACTGCTGAACTATTGGACAGTAAACTTAAACCTATTATTGACAAGATTGAGGAAAATTGCAAACACAGTAATGATATAAGACTCAGTGTCAATAGAATTAATGGTACTGTTACGCAACATGAAAAAGATATTAAAAAGGCAGTAGATCACAGCGTAGAAACTCGTAATAGTTTAAGATTTACTAAAAAAATAGTGAGAGAATTAAAAGAAGAGGAGTTAAGATGCCCCGTAAAATCAGGGCATGTGGATGTAGTTAAAATATATGAGGAAACGGGCTGGATTAGAACAATAGGAAGGAGTAGATGGTTTTTCTTTGTTATTGTGGCTATTATAGCTTTCTTAAGTGGTTTTCCTAATTGGATGAATTTTTTAGGGATTTCTTATGAACCCACAGAACCGGTAGTTATTGAAATTAAATCCCCAGAATTCGATACTAATCAAACACCAATTATAATTTATGAAGATGGCACTTATGAATTTATTGAGGAGATGGAATGAGTTATTGCTATTACCAATAGCAATCTTACTTTGGCATTTAATACCTTATTTAATAAGGATGGTGGAGCCAGGGGCAGGTGCTCATGATCCTGTAGCTATTCAGGGAGTATTTCTGGCTACGGTATTCCTTTTTTTTGGAAAGCCCATTATATGGCTATTACTTAAAATGGGTGCACCCAAGGTATACAAAACATTGGACGATTATTTATTAAGGGAAAAAGATAATTTAACAATATGGCAAAAAGGAAAATTTTCGCTGTGTTATTACTTTGGACATTTATTTGCTTGGGTCTTACTGGTCTTAATACTTACGTAAGAATAGAATATGGTCCTCTTTATAAACCCGAACCAGAAGTGTACCTTACTCAAAGGGATTCAATAGTAGAATTAGCAAAAGCTCAAATAGGTGTAAGGCAAATTAATGGTAATACGGGTCCTGAAATAGATGTCTATTTAGCCTGTTCCGGGTTAGATCCGGGTTTTGCTTGGTGTGCTGCAATGATGTGCTGGTTACATGATTCGGTAAATGTAGAAGTTCCTTTAGCTTCAGCTTGGTCACCAAGTTGGTTTAGATCTGATAAAGTGATTAACAAAGAAGAAGCTCAAGCTGGTGCAGTAATAGGGATTTATTTTAGTAATCTTGGAAGAATAGCTCATGTAGGAATGATTATTGAGGATTGGGATAAAAGGAGAAATAGTGTAGTTACAAGTGAAGGAAATACCAATGACACAGGAGCCCGAGAAGGAGATGGAGTATATAAAAAGATTAGAAGCAAAAATCAAATTTATCGAGTAGCGGATTGGTTAAACTAATTAAATACTATATATTATATATGAAATATCTGATTACACTTATTTTATTCGTTCTTTTATTTTCAGGTTGTGATATGAAAAAATATTGTCATGACCGATTTCCACCTGTCATTCAAACTGAAACAGAAATAAAAGAAGTTATAATATATCGGGATACTACTATATATATTCCTATACCTGGGGATACATTAATTATAAGAGATACTATAGTAGTTACAGAAGGTATTGCATATATGCCTTTAAAAAGGTTATCTACTGAAATATGTTTAGCCGAATCCTGGATAGAGAATAATATTCATAATATGGAATTAATTCAAAAGGATACGGTATTAGAAAGGTTGATAGAGGATGCAATTAAAGAATCCGTAACAACTGTTACTGAAACTATCCCGGTAGAGATTCCGGTTCATTTTAAAACATGGTGGGATGAATTATGGATAAGGCTTGGTAAGGTATTCTTAGGTGCCTTAGCTGTATTATTAATTATTGCGGGGTTTAGAAGACAATTTGGGATTTAACAAACCAAGACCAGAACAACCTATAATATGGATCAAACAAAATTTAAAATAAAAGGCTCGGTAACTTTTTATCAGGATGGTAAGAAGATTTTATCAAAATTAAATGCAGTTCAGCCAGGTTCAACTAATATTATACGTAGGTGTTTAGCTGGCTTTCCTGTATCCCATATTAACAGTATGGCGGCTCTCTATAATGATACATCATTAGCCTCCTTAACCTTTCGTGCGGGGGAAATTGAGTTAATAAATCAGGCACCTCATAATAAGATTAAATTTACCAAGACTTTCCCCAGAGGAACTTTTACTGGTACTTTTAATAAATTACAACTCAAGGCAAGCGTAGGTGTCTTTTCAGAATTAACAGGATTTTCTCATGAAATATCAGCTCATCATGATCTTAATGTAGAATGGATTCTTGAAATTATAATCGTATAATTATGGCAATTAAAATATTTACCCCTTATAAAGCCGAGGTAAAATCCTTTGAATTAAGGGAAGCTTATGCGGGGCTTCTTCATCCTGGTTGTTATAGAGGTTATGATTCTATAACTTCTGAAGGTGGAAATTCTTATAAAATCCACCATAATAAAACTGGATATGTTAAGACCTTATCTAATAACCAAGCGGATAGTAGTCCTTCTGGTGTATTGATAATGCCTAATGGTATGCCTGTTCATGATAATGATCCTGCTGAAGTTAATATATCGGATTTAGGTGGAGCCTCCATTAGATTTGATGCTATAGTAGGTAATATAAATTATATAGCCGACCCTTTAACTGTTGGGGCTAATTTTTATTATAGTGTTTTAGAAGGTGTGGATGTCAGATTAATAGATAATGTTGGGATAGATACAAACATTGAAAGTATCCTTACTAATCCCGAAAAACAGGTTTTAATTGGTATAGTAGAAGTAACTTCGCAACAGATTAGATTTATTCGGAATAGAGTGCCTAATCTGGCTGATAAACCGGATATACAATTACCTTCACTTTCAGGGTATGCCCATAAAAACAGGGAAAACATTTTTACTGATAGAAATGTTTTTGAAGGTGAAACTCTTTTTAACGGTTTAGTTCAAAAGAAAATAAGAAGCATAGATACTGAAGAAGCTGGCCATCTTATTCTTGGATCTGACCCTTCAGACATTGGGGTGGAATATACGGTAGACTTAACTTCTTTAGATGTAGACGGAGAATATGTAGGATTTAAACAGGCTAACCGCCCGTATGGGAACGATCCTAAATTACACCTTATACCAGGTACTACTATTAATGTTAGATTTACGGGATCTGAGAGTGCTAAGTTTTTGGCTTATGATTCTGACAGAAAAAGTGGATTTTATTTTACAGGTCGGGAATCAACAACACGTATCGTAAATAATATTCTTTATACTATTAGGTTAGAGGAAGTAATCACCACTCAAATAGCCCGATTTTCTGTTTCCTATGTGGATCCTTATCCAACTATAAGGAATGCTATTCACTTACTCAGAAATGAAATAAGAACAATTGATACATTTAATATCGAGAATTTTATACACGGTAATTTCTCTTTAAATGATACTTCAGCTCCTTATTCCAAAACTGCAATTTATAAAGACGGTCTGGGTAATGTTAGGATTGATTTAAGGATTAATATACAACCAACACTCGGAGCAGGTAATTATAACTTATTCCAAATACCCACAGATTTCCGACCTAAACAAAGCCTTATTAGGGGGGTGGTATTAAGTAGCAATAATCACCCTGAAGATGTACAGACTGTGGAATTAAATCACTCTACTGGAATACTTCAATTTAAAAGTCGTGCAGGGGCTAATTATATTCGGAGAATGGAATTGCAGATGTACTATAATGTTAATGATGAGTAATCCTTACTACCACTAGGGGAAAGCTAAGCCTAATCAGCTTAGCTTTTTTGTTTTATATGCATTATAGATTAAACAGGCAAAGTCTGGAAATAAGCTTTTGCTTCTAGTGTAACTTTTTCTACTTCTTTTCTAAACTTATTAATAAGTTTTAAAGTATACTTAGTATCGGGCCAGCCAAGATAGTCGGCTATTAGCCATGCAGGTATTTTTGAATTGGAGTGGGCAACTTTATCAATAATATATGGGGGTGGATTTAATTCTACCGAAAATATGAGATAGGCTTCATGGGTTAATCTCTTCTTGAAAAATTCATTTATTAAATCTACTAAAACTGTCCTATCTTCGGGTTCCCTTTCATCGGATATAATATTAATTAATTCTGTTTCATCCCAACGGATTACATTAGCATAAATACCTTCTTGATAAGCTTTTCTAAGGACCCTATTTTTAAATTGTTTTAAGGAATTAATAAGAAAGCCTAACAGAATGTCAGGCTTTTTTTCTCCGTAATATTTGTTAAATACATAAATGAATTTATCGTCGAACCAGCTATAAACTTCTTCCTGTGTTACACCAAACCTCCGGGTGTCTATTTGGTAAACTAAAGATTTCCGGAGGTATTTTGTTTTCTCGTAAAGTTCATTAAATAGGTCTTCATCATAGCCAGTTTGCATTGGTTTTAATCGATGTAATTCCATAGTTCAGGGGTTTAGGGGGGGATTACTATTAAATTTATATTGCAAATATAAATAATTTTTTTAACTGCAAAAAAATATTTTTAACCTTATGTGTTAAGTATTGTTATCCAGGAACTTACGGATACTATTTAATATTACCTTATTGCAATTAATCTATGGAAAAACAATTCGAGTTCTCCACCGAATACCAGTTTGATCTGTTAAAGTTTACAGTTACCGATAAACAAGGGTATAAGGCACTAGAATTATATGATGAATCTAACTTCACTTTAGTTGAACATAGTCTCATCGCTTTTGCTCTGAAAAAATATTATAAATCCAAAAAGAAAGTTCCTCATAACCTTAGTATATTTAAAGAATATGTAAAGGAAGTTATTAAATCTGAAAAGTTTTATCAAGAGATTCCAAAAAAGGATAGAGAGGATATACTTGGTATTATTAACCAGATGTATAAGGGTTATGTTAAAGATGGTGATGAAGTTCTTAACAAATGCCGAGAATTTGTAAGCTATGTTAAGTTAAGAGATTTAATTGAGGGATTTGATTTAAGTAATTTCCAAGCCTATGGGGAGTTTTCTAAAAAGGCACAGCGGATAATTGCTATTAAAGATGCTCATAAAAGGGATGCCGGGTCTTTTTTAGTTAAGGATATAAAGATTCGACAGTTTCGTAGACAAGATAACCCTAATATAATTCCGACTCCTTTTAAACAGATAAACCGATCAACAAATGCTAATGGGTATTCTAAAGGTAGTGTAGTAGTGATATTAGATAAACCTAAACAGTTTAAAACTGCGGCAATGATTAATATAGCTAGAGGATATCTGAAAAAGAAAAAGAAAATATTTTATGTGGATTTGGAGAATGGGGCAGATGAACTGTTTACCCGTATGGAACAGGCTCTAGCCAATAAGGATAAGAAACAGATATTATCGGGTGAATATGATACGGATGTACAAAAGATAATAAGGAAATATAAAAGGTTAGGTACCGAATTATATATAAAAAGATTTCCAAGTAGTATCACAATGGCAGATGTTGCAAGGGAAATAGATTTGGTATATAGGGAATTTGGTATACGATTTGATGTAGTTATATTTGATTATTTGGCATTAATGAATTCCTTATCAGGTGCAACTGAGGATACTAAAAGGATTTCTGATGTATATCTTGATGCAAGCAACTTGGCTATAGAATATGATATTGAACATATCTGGAGTGCCCACCATGTTACTCGGGAAGCATTTAAACATGAAGCCACAAAATATAAAGATAGGGATATCGCTAAATGTATTGATATAATAAGACATGCTCAAGCTGTCTGGGGGTTAAATAGAACTGATGAGGAGAAGGATGAGGATGTATTAAGAATGGAATTGGTTGCTCAAAGGGATGGTGAACAGGATGCTCGAGCCTTATTTGAAATTGATGCAAAAACACAAAGAATGATTGAATTTACTTTAGAACAAAGAAGTGAATATGACCGTATGCAAAAGAAACAACAAACTGATTCATCTGATATATGATTAATAATAAGCTTAAAACTTATTTATATAATTATTTTCGTTCCATTGGTATGAGAGATTACCGTAGGAATTGGATGAAAGGAGATTGCCCTTATTGTGGTAAAAACGATAAATTTGGAATAAATCTGGCTATTAACCGTAGTAATTGTTTTGTATGCGGCGGGAAATTGAGACCTTTTTATTTAGTAATGGATTTAGAGGAATTTACTTCTAAGGCTGATACGTTTAAATTTCTCGGTAATTATCAGGGATTAGATTATTATGAAAAGTCGGTAGTTAGAGAAATAGAAAATAAACCGCCTTTAAAATTACCTGAAGGCTTTAGGTTATTAAATACAGGTAAAAGTCAAATGGGAAAATCTGCTAGAAATTATATTAAATCCAGGGGATTTGATCCTGATGAAATGTCGCTTAAAGGTTGGGGTTATTGTGTTAAGGGTAAATATAAGGGATATATTATAATCCCTGTATATTTTAAAGGTGAACTTGTTTATTTTACTTCGAGAAGATTTATAGGTAACGGACCTAAATTTTTTAATATATCTTTAGATGAAACTGATCGAGGAAAGAATTTAGTGATATATAACCATGAGGCATTGTTTATGTATGATAAGATTAGGATAGTGGAATCTATAATGAATGCTGAAACTTTAGGGGATAATGCTATTGCTATAAATGGAAAAACCTTATCCTCTTATCAATTAACTCAATTAATAAAATCAGAGGCTACCCATTTCACAGTGTTATTGGATCATGATGCTTGGATTCATAGTATATATCTTTGCTTAAAACTTGCTCCTTATAAATGGGTAAAACCTATTTATTTTGAAGATGATAGAGATGTAAATGATTTAGGTAAGAAACAGACTTTGAAAAAGATATTTAAGAACCGTTATTTAACGTATAATGAATGTCTTAAATTGAAACACGATTATGAGAGATCCATCCTTACATATAACTAAATCCCAATTAATTAAAATCCTTAATAAGGTTTTAGATGTAGAAGATAGTAAAGGGATTGTGGATAAAATTATGAAAAAGGCTAGGAAACTTACTCCAGTTCATAGAGGTATTACGGTTAGTAGTGATAGATTAGAGAAAAAAGTTAAAAAGGCAACGGTTTCAACTATTGCCGATGCTGAATTATTTTCATTAATTCTATTACATAAAAGGAGATCCTTAAAACATAGGGGTTTAAGGCAAATTAAAACAGGCTCCAGAGATTGGAATTTAGTTAAAGATATAACGTCATTAGCCAATGAGTTTTGTGAAGCTTATAATTTAGAAAAGAAACAGGGATATATTCATTTTATTAATATCGGTATTGAAAGGATGAATAAATTTATGCTGGTTAAGTTTTTAAATATGGCCAGCTCTATTATCGATATTTATGGTTATATGAATGAATTGGATAAAGATGACCATCCGAATAAGACTAAAGAATTATACACTTTTTATCAGAATCAGATATTATCTAAGACAGGTTTAAGAGTTAATTATGAGAGACCGGAGAAGTATGTTTATTTTTATCGAGCAAGGCAGCAAGCAGAACAAATTGGTATAAGTGGAATAGAATATATTAAAGCACAATTCTATGCACTAGAGTGGAGGTCTGGCTATCCTGATCCAGCCCAATTAGTTAATGATAAAGCAATACAAAATTTAAACAAATACCTATATGAAAAGGGAATAAACCTAAAACAGAAAAAATCAAAGATTGACTGGAAAGCCATAAAAAAATTGGGAAATGATAACGATTAATCTGACAAATACTTATTGTAAGTTAAAAGGTGATTTAAAGGAACTTAATAAGTTAAGGAATGAACTTAGATTCCGACATCCCAATGCTTGGTTTTTAAGGCAACATATGCCTAGAGGTTGGGATGGTTTTGTTAATGATATAAGTGAAAATGGAACTATAAGGGTAGGTTTAATACCGAAGCTCATAAGGCAGTGTAATGAATTTAATATAAAGTACAAAATAAATGACCAAAGGATTTTACCTGAATTTAAAGGGATACCAAAAAAACTGGGGGAATTTAAGTTAAGACCTTACCAGTCACTAGCCACGAACAAAATTGTTCATAACACTATAGATGGTACACCCTTTCCTATCGGAGTAATTAATGCGGCTACTAATGCAGGTAAAACTCTTATTGCTAGTGCAATACATAAAAGTTATAAGGGTATAAAGACTATAGTATTACTTAATTCCACTGACCTTTTTAACCAAGGGTTAAGAGAATTTCCAGAATTACTGCCCGATACCGATATTGGATTTATAAAAGGACAGAAATACCAGAAGTGGGGAGATTTTACTATTGCAATGGTTCAGACATTATCCCGAGATATTAGGCGATATAGAAATAAACTTTTGGAATATGATGTCTGTATTATTGATGAGTGTGATTTAGCGGATAATAAAACATATCGTAATATTATCACTAAGATGTATCATACCTCGGTAAGAGTGGGTATGTCAGGTACTGTATATCTGAGTAGCCTTAAAAAACACCAATTAAAAAATAATAATATCCGTTCATTCTTTGGAGATGAGCTTTTCAAAATATCTAAAAAAGAACTAATCAAAAAAGGACATTCATCTAACTTGGTAATTAAAATGTTACCAGGTGGTAAAGGAGAAGCAGTGCCCGGTGATTATCGTCAGGAATATTCTAATATAATCTCTAATAATATTTACAGAGAAAATAAGGTTATAGAAAGATTGCATTTCAATATATCAAGAGGTAGGATACCTATATTGGTGGTATGTCAATATCATGAACATGTAGAAAGGTTATTCCATAAAGTGAATGAAGAATTTTCAGCAGATTTCTCGGTTAGATATGCCCACCATAAAATTAAAGATAGGAAAGATATATTTAATGATTTTCGCTTAGGTAAGATAGATATACTTATTTCCTCAATGATTGTTAAAAGAGGTCAGAACTTACCTTTAATTAAGGTAATAATAAATGCGGCAGGGGGGGACTCACATGAAAATGTATCTCAGATTATGGGTAGAGGGGAAAGGAAACATGAAAGTAAAAAGAAAACCATTATCGAAGATTTTTTCGATGATGGTAAATATCTAAGCCGTCATTCAAAACATAGAATCTCTTTTTATCGTAAAGAAGGTTTTAAGGTTATTAGATTGTACTAATCGGAAACTATTTATAAATAAAACTATGGCAAAGAGAAGATCAAGATCGATTATTGCAGAGCAACAAGGTCCAATAGTAGAACCTTTTGATATTACCAAATTTGGCGGAGAAGAGGATCCATGTTTTGGAAAATACAATGACCCCAAAGCAAAGGAGTGTCAGATTTGCGGGGATTTTGAATTCTGTCAAATAGTAACAGCCGAAAACCTAAAGAAGACAAGGTTACTTGAAGAAAAGAAAACTGAGTTTAAAGATTTGAATGATACACCAGATTTGGAAAAGATCCGACAATTCATGTCCAAAAAATTAGTTAAATACTCCAAGCCCAGAGTTATTAGATTAGCAATAAAGAAGTTTGATATTTCAAAGGTGAAGGCTAAAACTGTAATTAAAAATCTATGAAACTAGTAAAGACATTTGAGTTTGCAACAACAGAAGAGGCTTGGGCAAAATTAAACCGATATTTTTTAGTAAAGGAAGAAGAGATAGTAAACAGAAACGGAGTTAGATATGGTTCAAAAATAGCCAGTCATAACCTATTTCTTAAAATACGTAAGGCTTATGTAAGCCCAGAATTTAATTTTGGATTAATGTTCGGATATAAAATTCAAAAATGGTCTAAGTTAATTGCTAATTACGTAGACCTAAATTATCTCGATCTGGTTAAATCTGAAGTATTATCAAGAGAAGCTAAGAACCAAAATGAATATACCGTTTCCTTTATATTTGATAATGCACATGTTACAGGACATGGTTGTTTGATTTCTCTGATTTTTATAAGAAGGCCCAAACAATTGGATCCCATAGTGCAATTTACTCTGAGGTCCTCTGAGATTACCAAACGTCTGATATTTGATTTCCTATTAATACAAAGAATGGCGGAATATGTTTATGGTAATGATAGGCATATTGCAGTTGAGGTATTTCTTCCTAATGCTTATACTACTTCAGAAGGGCTGGTGATGATGGATAATTATTTTCCTATGGACAAGGTTTTCAGGAAATTAGAAAAGAAAAACGGCGGACTCAAACCTTTTCAAACAAAAACTAAACAAATCCTAAATCACTTTAAAACGGTAGATCCCGCCACGATTAACTATAAAGTTCACTTAAGGTCTATCAAACAATTACAGAAAATAAATGGTGAATGTATATCCAAAACACCCCCTCTATTGGCTAAAAACTTATTAATAACTAAATAAAAATATTATGAAATTTACTAAAGTTAGAAAAGTTAAAGATCCTGATGTTGCTCATGCTGGGGATGCCGGAATAGATTTCTTTGTTCCAGAGTTGGATTACTTGTTTTTTAATGATTTTTGGAATATTAATGACCATCATAGAATATTCCTAAGTGGGGATAAGGTAGAAGGTATAAAAATAATAATTCCCCCACATAATAGGATTCTTATACCCTCAGGGATACATGTAAAATTAAAACCCGGCATAGCCCTTATCGCTATGAATAAAAGTGGAGTTGCTACTAAGTTAGGGTTGGATGTGATGGCTCAGGTAGTAGATGAACATTATCAAGGTGAGGTCCATATTAGCCTGGTTAATACCTCTACAACTCCTGTACATATTATGTCCGGAGATAAGATCATTCAATTCGTCCGATTTAAGATTAATCAAGATCCGTTGGAAGAAGTGGATTCATTAGAAACATTATATGATGAAGTTTCTTCAAGAGGTTCCGGAGGGTTTGGTTCAACCAATAAAAAATAAATTATGGTATTAATATCAGAAAGTATTAAATCAGCAAAATCCCTTTTAAAACAAAAAGGGCTTGTAAGACCGTCCAAAAAATGGCAGGGTATAGAGCCACCGGCTAAATTATGGGAGACTTTCGATGTATTCCTTAATATGGAAATGCCTTTGGGTATTAGGGAATTGACTATTGAAACCAATGCCGATTTACCTTGGGCAGAAGATCATTTTCAGGAAAGAATATGTGGTAAACCTTTAAATCCGGGTAAACAATATAAAAATTGGCCATATTATAGAGATATCGATAATGATAACCTATTTAGAAATGAGGATAATAAGGGATTATTTTCTCATACATATATGGAAAGGTTTTGGCCTCCTTCAAATTTATCGATAAGATATCCAGCGGGGAATTGGGATAATTTTATTGATAAGTTTAAACAGGATCCACATGGAAGGCAGCACTATTTTTCTATATGGCACCCAGAAGATCAAAGTCCCGGCATTAGAAGGTTACCCTGCACACTTGGTTATTACTTTCATATAATAAAAATGCATTTGCACTGTACCTACTTTATCAGGTCATGTGATATTTTCAGGCATTTTCATAACGATATTTATATGACAATCCGATTGGCTCAAACATTGAGACTTGAATTAATGGATGAACTGCCTTATCTTCAGATGGGAGATTTAAAAATGTGGATAGGAAGTTTACATTGTTTTGAACCCGAGGTACCAAAATTATCAATGTGATAACCGAAGAGTTCAGGGGTGAAACTTTGGTTAAAAAGGGGTTGCTTCTAGCAATCCCTTTTTTTATATTTGCACTATTATATATTATATATAAATACCTGACTATGAACATTTTCGTATTAGATAAGGATCCTATGAAAGCGGCACAATATCATTGTGATAAGCATGTAGTTAAGATGATATTGGAAACAGCTCAAATATTGAGTACGGTTATATGGAGATTAATGCCTAATTTTAAAAGGGAATTATATAGACCTACTCATAAAAATCACCCTTGTACTTTATGGGCAGGCGAATCGGAAAATAATTTTTGGTGGTTATTACTTTTAGGTTATTATTTATCTGAAGAATTTACATATCGTTATGGTGGTAAACATAAAAGCAGTGAAATTATAAAAAGGGCGGCTAATATATTTGCTCACGATCCTTTATTAAAATTCTCCAAAGGATCATTGACACCCTTTGTTCAGGCAATGCCTTACCATTGTCAACATCCTGATGATGCAGTAATTGCTTATCGTAATTATTATTTACAAGAAAAAGCCCATTTATTAACATATACTAAAAGGGATAAACCGATATGGATTTAAAACATAAAAGGTTCACTCGAGATGAAGTCTTTATGGGTGTAGCTTGGCTATTTGCAAAAAGATCTACTTGTTTAAGAGGTCAAGTAGGAGCAGTGGCAATATTAGATAACAGAATTATATCCACAGGTTATAATGGATCTCCTTCTGGGCAAGAACACTGTACTGTTGAGAATGGTTGTTCAAGTGAAGCTACTTCATGTCCAAATGCAATCCATGCGGAAGCTAATTTAATTGCTTTTGCTGCAAAGTCTGGAGTTTCTTTAAACGGAGCTATTTTATATTGCACTCATGAACCTTGTATAAAGTGTGCCCAACTTATTATACAAGCGGGTATTAAAAAAGTTTACTACGATAAAGAATATACAAATCACGATGGAAGGGATTTATTGTTTAAAAGCCAGGTTTTAATACACAGATATGAAAAGTGATTTATATATAGTTGAGAATACTGATGATCTAAATAAGTTAATATCTCACTGTAAACGTACGGGATATTGTTGTTTTGACTTTGAAACTACAAGTACAGAATATTACCGAGAATCTGAATATCCCACTGCATTAGCCGTTAGCTTTCAGCCTGGAGGGTCTTGGGTTATCCCTTTAAAACATAAGGAAAGCGCATTTTCTAAGAAATTTAAAAAGGTATTAAGGAAGTTTGGGAAAGAGGTATTAGAAAATGAAAAGATAGTTAAAATTGCTTGGAATTTACAATTCGAATTAAAATGGTGTTTTAAATACCAGATATATCCGAAGGGTAGGTTATTTGATGCAATGTTAGCTAAATACCTTTTAGATGAAACTCGTCCTAATGACCTTAAATCTATGGTTACCAAGTATCTCCCAGAATTTTCACAATATGAACATGAAATAGAAAATGTGGTTAAGAAATACGGGTGGGCTAATGTTCCTTTAGATATCCTATGTAAATATGCGGGATTAGATGCAGACTTAGAATTCCGGTTATTCCTTATGTTTGAGGAAAGACTTATTAAAAAGGGATTTTATAAAATATTTCGTAATCTATTAATGATGGGTGCTCGGGTATTAGCGGAAAGTAGTTACCACGGGTTTCCAATTAATGTGGAAAAACTATATGAGGTTAGAGATTTATATAAAGAAAAAATAGATAACTGTTTATTGGCTTTACAGGATCATAAACAAATTAGGAAATATGAAAAGCTGAGGATTAAAGAAGCCAAAAAGAATTATATTAAAGAATTAAAACGGGAAATTAAATCCCTTACAGATGAGGATTATCTGGGTAATTTACGTAAAATACAAAATAGAGAGCAGAAGATTAATAACATCATTTTCGAACAAAACTTATCCAAAAAAGATCAGGCCATATTCGCACCCTTTAATTTTGGTAGCCCCGATCAATTAAAGAAACTATTATTCTTATCTCCTTACGGATTTGAATTTGATATCATTAAGTATACTACCGATAAGTACAATAATGAGACTGATAATCCTTCTACAGATGAAGAGGTATTGAATAAATTAAATAAAAGGGATGATACAGGATTTATTGATTTATTATTGGAATATCGTGGCTTATTGCATATCCGTAATAACTTTATAGATTCCTTTATTGAGAAAATGTATAATGGGAAATTACATCCCTCATATCTTATCCATGGGACGGTGTCAGGTAGATTATCTAGCCGTAATCCTAATGCTCAACAAATACCCCGTATTACCACTAATCCCTATATTAAAAGATTATTCGTTCCTTCTCCCAACAAGATATTAATGCAAGTAGACTATTCTCAGGCAGAGTTAAGGGTATTGGCGGCAATGGCTAAGGAAAAGACAATGCTTAAATGGTTTAAAGAAGGTAGGGATATTCACTTAGCCTCGGCAGTTAAAAAATATCGTGAAGATTATGATAAAATTTATAAAATATATAAGGATGAAAATCACCCGGAAAATATAGAATGGAGTAAGCGAAGGAAGCAAGCAAAAACGATTAATTTTGGAATTGTTTATGGGCAGGGTGCAAAACATTTATCTGAATCCCTCTCAACTGATGATTATGCAGTATCTCAAGAAGAAGCTCAAAAATTCCTTGATGAATTCTTCCGAGATTTCCCTCGTATTAAGAAGTTTATTAAAAGCCAACATAGGAAAGCTAAAACTGATGGGTTTGTAACTTCTCCCTTTGGACGTAAAAGAAGGTTACCTGAAATACATTCTCCAAATTGGGGTAAAAAGGCAGAAGCACAAAGACAATCAGTTAATGCAATTGTACAGGGCACGGCTTCGGATTATACATTGTTTGCTTCTATATTAATATGGGAAGCTGTTAAAAAAGGGGAATTACCAATGGGGTTAAAGCAATTAGCTACGGTTCATGACTCACTTATTTATGAATTATATCCCGAAGATGTTCATACAGTTATACCAATTATTAATAAAATATGTCAAGATCCTGAAACAGAAAAATGGTTTGGCTTTAAATTGAAGGGAATTGCAATGGCGGTGGATTTTGAATTGGGTTCAAATTGGGGGGATCTATCAAATTATCAGTGGGATAAAGATTGTTCATCCCTGGTTAATTCGGATACTATTTATAATTAAATAATTATCAATGAAAAAGTTGGCTAAGTATGCATTGAAGGCCAATCTGATGAATATTCAGATTAGGTTTGCAGGGGAAGTTTTTAAGTTTAATTTGTATGAAGAATTGGTGATTAATGAGAATATAATTAATGATGAATTAAAATCACAACCTTCAATATCAGGTTTTCTTGGTACCCTATTGGTAAAATTAGATAGGATTAAAAAGGACAAGGAAGCCGAACTAAATAAGAAATATAACAGATTGTTTGTGAAATATAAAGGGAAAATTACCAATAGCGGTAGACCTCCCTCTGATGACCTTGCTAAATCTATGGTTATATCTAACTCGGGTTATCAGAAACTTTTATCCGAATATTTACAGGCTGAGGAAAATGCTAACACTATTAAAGCTTGTTCCAATGCCTTTCAAGAGAGATCTTATTTAATTCAGACACTTAGTGCAAATATTAGAAATGATTAAACTATGGCTAAAAAGAAAAAATCTTCTTTAAGAGAGAGGCTTGCTAAAAAGCAAAAGGAACTTCGAGAAAGGGGTTCACGTAATCAAAAAATTATTTTCCAAAAGGAAGGTACCTTGAGGGTTAGATTGTTACCGACAGGGGATGATGAGGAATTTGTTTATGAGGTAACACAGTTCTATTTAGGACCCGAAGTTAAGGGAGTAATATCCCCCGATTCTCTTGGGGAACCTTGTGCTATTATGGAAAAATATCAGGAATTAAGGGAGTCAGATGACCCTGATGATAAGGAATTGGCAAAAGGTTTTTCCCCTCGTAAAAGATATCTGGCTCCGGTTTTGGTATATTCTGATCTTAAAGGTAAAAAGGTAGATAAGGATAATTCGGGTAAACTTGTTCTATTAACCAATGCCCAGTATGATAAAATTATCGACCTTTTCTTGGATACCGATGAATGGGGGGATATGACTGCAATCGATGATAATGGTTATGATATTAAATTGATTCGTTCGGGTACTGGTCAATATGATACCGAATATGATGTTCAACCTTGTAAAAATACACCTATTGCAAAAGGGTATAATAAAGAGGTTGATCTTCCCGAAATGATAAGAGATGTTATTCCTTCTTACGAGGAAACAGCAGAAGCTCTTAATACATTCCTCCATGGCCCTGATGATGAGGATGAAAAACCAAAAAAGAAATCCAAGAAAACCAAAAAGAAGAAAAAGAAAAAGTCCGGTGACATTTAGCAGTGAGGTTGGACTTTAAAGGGATGGGCTGGCCTATATGCTAGTCCCTCCCTTTTTTAATCCCTAATTATATGGCAAAGAAAAATAAAAGCAATAAACCTAAAGTTGGTTCTATAGGTAAAATTAGAAGCCAATATCATTCTGGTTTAGCCAGTGAAATAAGTGTTCCTACTGATCAACAACTATGGCTTCCTTCACGTAGTCTTATGTTAAATTACGTACTGGGCGGAGGAATACCTTATGGAAGATGTGTTGAGATATTCGGAATGGAGTCTTCTGGAAAAACCCTTATCGCTCAAGATTTTGGTTATGCCGCTCAAAGGGCTGGTGGTATTATTTTATGGAATGATGCCGAACAAAGTTTTACAACTGCTTGGGCAGAACAAAATGGACTCGATATGAATAAGATTGAGTTATTTAATGATATTGCTGTTGAACCTATTTCAGATTGGTTATTAGATATGGCCTTATATTACCGATCTAAGTTAACCAATAACGAACCTATTCTATTTATTCAGGATAGTATGGCTGCCTTAGATTGTGAGGTTAATATTAATTCCAGACAATCAGATGCTAAAGCGGAAATGGGTAATAGGGCAAAGGCTATCTACAAAATGCTTCGAATAAGGAATAAACTGTTATATGAATTGGGGATCATATCTATATTTATAAATCAGATTAGAAGCAAAGTGGGAGCCTCTAAATTTGAAGATCCGGATACAACCCCCGGCGGACATGCTATGAAATTTTATGCTGCTCAAAGGATAGGTGTATACGGTGGGAAGCAGGTAAAAGAAAAAATTAAAAAGAAAGAGGAAAGGGTGGGAATTGAAACCTCTATCCGATTAAAGAAAAATAAGGTAGCACCACCTCGTCCCACTTTTAAAACTAAAATCTATTTTAATCCGGAATATTATAAACCTGTGGGTATTGATAGGTATTTGGGATTACCCGATTTACTTTTGAAAACGGGGGCATTGACCCGAGGCAAGGGAAGTTCACCTTATAAAATGGATGGTAAGGATATAGCTAAATCTGAAGAGGAATTGGTTAATCTGTTATATGAGGATAAAGGAATACGGAAAACTCTGATAAGTAAATCTGGAATTCACACAATATCTAAACTGAAAAATCATATTAAAAACCAAGAAAAAAACCTATACCCAGTTAGAGGGGCTAGATATGAAAGGCAATCAGAAGAATAAAACCATTATTATAGTAGACGGAAACAACTTACTGTACCGTTGTTATTTTAAATTTTCGGGGATAGCTTCAAAATCGGGGAAGCCATCCTCGATGGTATTTGGTTATCCCTATGTGTTAAAATCTCTGATTAGTAAATTTAAGCCCGTTAAGGTTTATAATGTTTTTGATGGTGGTAGATCACGAAAAAGATTAGAGATATTACCTTCTTATAAGGAAAGAGAACCCAAATTAGGGTTTGATATTGATGATTTTCGTGAACAAAAAGAAATAGTTAAAAACCTATTGCCTTACTTAAACACTTATGTAACTTGGGAGAGATACCAAGAGGCTGATGATTTGATTTATCAATTAGTTAGGAAATTAAGGAAAAAGTATAACATAATTATTGTTTCTTCCGATAAGGATTTTAATCAATTGGTAACACCTCATATCGTATGTCATAATCCTCATAAGGGTATTGAGATTACGGAAAAAAATATGCAACACAGATATGGATATATTCCTCGGGAATGTGTTGACTATTTAATTCTTTCAGGAGATAAATCTGATAACATCCCAGGGTATATTGGAATGGGTCCAGTAAAGATCAGGGAATTCTTAGATACTTATTCTAGTATTGCTAATTATTTAAAAAGTAATATGCAATATAAAAAGCTAGATAATGCACTACTGGCAAGCCTATACAAGCAGAATAAATGCCTGATTGATCTTGCATATTATTATAGAAAATTTAATAGAGGTAATAAGATACCGTTAATTAAACCTAATTTTGATAACATCGAAATTCGGCAAATTGCTCAGGAATATGATATCCTTACCTTTAACAAAAAAGATTTCTTACAAACTTTTAAATCTCTACGATGAGTGTAAATGTATTAATCACTGGACCCTCTGGAATGGGAAAAACTACTTTAGCTAAATGGGTGGCTAACCATTGGGAGTTAACTTTTGTTAGTGTTTCTGTATTAAAACAGATTTGTCCTTGTTATAAAATTAAAACTCACCAGCAATTCATTGAATTTTCTGAAAAAGAGCCAGAAAAAGCCTTAATAATCCAATGGGAATTATTGCGTGAAAGAGCTTTTAAATTCAATTTATATAAGTATAAAGGTTTTGTTACCGATAGGGGGCATATTGATTCGATGGTGTATACTCTAACTCAATGTAAGGATATTAGTGATAAGGTATATGAACATATGGAATTTGTTTCTGAATTGATAAATCGGTTATTTGACTGTATAATATTTATTCCTTGGATAGATCATTGGGAGATTGAGGATGATAAGGTAAGAGTAGTGGATACGGAATATCAAAAGGGGATATCTAAGAAATATGAAGATGTATTACAACATTTCACTATGGGTAATTACTTATCATTAGCAGGGATAACAGATTTTGAAAAACGTAAACAAATTGTGGAGGATTATATAAATGCCAAATAAAACCAAGCCCATAGCTCTAGTTTTTAGCGATTTACATTTTCATGATTTTAATCAGTTTAATGAAAATGATAAAAGGATAAAGGTAACTCTCGGTATTTTAGAGATACTCAAAAAAAAGAGGTTACCTATGTTATTTGCTGGAGATTGGTTTCATGAAGATCAACATATTTCCAATAAGTTATTCGATTATTCAACTCATTTAGGGAAAATGGGTTTAAATGTCTGGGGTATATCAGGCAATCATGATATGAGTGAAACTAATACAATCGATAATCAATCTCCATCATTGTTTAAGTCATTAGCCACGATGACAAAGGGGATTAATTGTATAGATTTTGAGCTAATCACACTTACATCACATCCCGATGTCTGTATTACAGGTATACCTTATCTTACATATAATATAGGATTTGAGGATTATCTTAATAAAATTAGGAAAAATGGAAAGTTAAAGAAATTTAAAAAGAAAATCCTTTTAATACACACCGATCTACATGGAGCCAGGGAAACAGACGGTAGAAGAATTGATTCTGTACAGAATTTAGATAAAGATCTTTACAAGCTATTTAAAGGATTCGATTTAGTATTATGTGGCCATATTCATAAACCTCAAAGAATAAGACCCAGTATAATTATGGTGGGTTCACCTAATCAGCAAAAGAAAAGTGATATGGGGGGTAAATTTGGATATTGGGAAATATACGAGGATATGACCACTAAGTTTAAGAAACTCACTACACCCGAATTCAAATTTTATGACCCGACTAAAGATACGATTAACGATTACCATTATTGGGTACCTATAAATAAAATGGAGGATTCCGATGAATCCGAAATCCCTAGAAGGTTTACTAATAATATATCTAGAAAAAAGTTGGCTAAGAGGTATTGTGAAGAAAAGGGGATAAATGATAAAAAGAAAATTAAGGCACTAAAACAAATACTCGATGATTAATTTTCAGGATGTTCATATAGAGGGGTTTGGGTCAATCCAAAATTTAACATTTCCTTTTAAAAAGGGGTTAAATATAATTAAGGCAGATAATGGTATGGGTAAAACCACTATCTTCAATGCTTGGTTCTGGTCACTAACAGGTCAGACATTAAAACCTAATTGCTCAATAACCACTTGGGATCATGTAAGACCCCTGGATTATAAGGGAACCAAAGTGATCAACAATTTTAATGATGGCGAACATCAGTACCAAATTATAAGATGTCAGGATTATATAGGTAAGGTAGAGGGTGCAAAAGGTAATAATCGATTAATCCTTAAGAGGGATGGAGAGATAGTTAAAAATAAAAAGAAACAAGAAATACAGAATACTATCATTAAAATTCTGGGATATACTCCCGACCTATTAAAAAATACCTTAGTATTTGGGCAAAAATTAAAAAGGCTAATTGATGAATCGGGTACTAATAAGAAGGATATATTAGAACAGGCTTTTGAAATGTATTTTATTCAAGAAGCTCAAGATAAGGCAAAGAAACATAAGCAAGAGAAACTTAAAAAATATGGGCCGATAGAATTAAAATATGAAACTATTAAGATGCAACTCCAAGGCAAAAAGGAATTACTATCTCAAGCTTTGGAGAGCGAAGTTGAGTTTGAGATTAAAAAAGAGAAAAGGATTAAAGAGTTGGAGGATGAGATTAAAGAAGCAGAGAAGGATTTAAGTTTAAAGCAAGGGATGAATTCTGAAGAGGATTTAAAATCCGTAGGAAAACAAATATTTACCAATAATCAAGAATTAATTAAATTTCGTAAACAAGAGATTAAATACGAATCTCATTTATCAGAATATAATCTGTTAGTTTCACAGATTGAGGAGTTAAAGAAGAAAATAAAGAAATTAAATGGGATGATTGAAGAGATTGAATTAATCTTGGAAAAACCCATTAAAAAATGTGATAGATGTAAACAGGCTGTTAGTGGAGTTGCTAAAAAAGAGGTCAAAGAGGGATTAAAACAAGACAAGAAAAAACTATCCGAAGAAAAACAAGAATATTCTAATCAATTAAATATTATAAACTCGAAATTAAAGAGCATAAAAAGGCAACTTGCTAGCTTAAAACAAGTTAAAGATAGTATTACCACTATAGAAAACAATAATAAAAAACTAGAAAGAAATAAGGAAGTGATCAACAAGGGACTTAATGAAATCCAACAACACGAAAAAAGTCTCAATAAACTTAAAGAGGATTTAAAACTTGTGGAAGAGGATAGTTTAGTTAAGAAAAGTACCAAAATTAAACTCGATATAAGGAGATTAAAGAAGAAAATAAAACCCATTAAATTAGAACTTAAAGGATTAAGGAGAGAGTTAGAGGTATTGGAATGGCTAATAAAAGACCCGTTATCAAATTCAGGATTGAAAGCATTTATATTTAATGATATGATCCATATCCTTAATGAAAGAATGTCGGTATATTCCAAATATTTTGGATTTACAGTCAAATTTGATGTAAATATGGAGTCAGCTAGAAAGGATATTGATGCCTATATTTTCCAAGAAGATGAAATTATACCTTATTCTGATTTATCTGGTGGTGAAGGTCAATTTGTTTCTGTAATAATGGCATTCGCCCTTCATGATATTGTGGCTAAGGGGCACAAAGCCACTAATTTATTATTAATGGATGAGATATTTGAAAACCTTAGTAAAATTAATATAGAGAAGGTTAATGATATCATTCAGGATAAATTAGGTAACCTATCCGTATATCTTATTACCCATAGAAATGAATTTAATCCTTACAATTCAAATATTATAAGGCTCAAAAAGCAATTAGGGCATACCCTAGTAGAAACATCCCACTAAGGACCATCAAGTACTATTTTTAATTTTAAAGCCTTGATGATATGGGTATTAATTCCAAGAAAAAAGGAAATCGAAATGAATTAAGAGGGGCTAAGCTATGGCAAGCTTGGACCGGCTGGGAATTTAGTAGAGTGCCCGCTTCAGGGGGGTTAAGGTGGAAAAAGACTGATGATATTACCGGAGATATTATATGCACTGAGAAAGGGATATATGATTTTAGGTTTTCTATTGAATTGAAATTTCATAATGAAATAGAATTTAACTATCTGTTATTGAATATGAAGAAGAACCCAGTAATTAAATTCTGGAATCAGTGTAAAGAAGATGCAGAGAGAGGAGATAAGGTACCCATATTATTTATGAGGTATAATGGGATGCCACGGGATGTATACTATGTGGTCATTAGCCACAAATTATTTCTCCGATTAAAGAAGTATATTAAATTTTCATATGGGTTCCTTAAATATAACAAAGAATTCGTTATATTTAATTCGGTAGACCTATTTAATAGCGATTTTACTAAAATTTACCAATCTCTATGAAATGGGCCGTTGCTTTTATAGATAACAAAAAAAGGGAAACTATATATAAGGATTTTAAGTCCTTAAAAATTGAACATGAGATAGGTATCCCTGTTATAAAAGTCCTAAAGAAAAGGTTTAAAAATAAACAATACTTTGAAACAGTTCCCCTTTTATTTAATTATGGCTTTATTCGCTTGCCTCGCCATACAATAAAATCCCGGGAAACATTAATCGACATTAAGGATAAAATCCCCGCTATATATAATTGGATGTATAAATCACCCTGTAAAGCGGGGTTTATAGTGGAGACTGTTCCTGAAAAAGTAGTGAAAGAATTGGATAAGAAATCTAAGGAATTATCTATTTTCTCTGCTGGTGAATTTAATAGGATAAAAACGGGTGATTTTATAGTGTTAAGGGGATACCCTTTTGAAGGATTAAAGGCTCGAATTAAATCCGTTAACCATAAAAGTAAAAGGGTATTAGTTGATTTAGAGATCATGGACTCTATTCGTCAAGTAGAAGTAAGTTATGAAAATGTATTTTATTCAATTTATACCAATTTCGATGAATCCCTTAATTCCAACTCTTTAGATGAAATCGAATCTAGATATAAAAATTCATTAGATCGTTTCCAATATAAAAGAACTAAAGATGGAAGGAATAGATAAAAAGGTTTGGGACATATTAACTTCTGATGAACAGACTGCAATTACTTTAGCACTCTCTCATGGGAAATCCTCTTGGGAAGTGGGAGAGATAATGGGTAAATCCCATTATAAGTACCTAGAAATTGCTGCCAGAGCCCAACGCTTTTTCAAATTATTTACGGAATATTATACCAAATACGAAACCCTTTTTCCAGAGAAATTAATTATAGACCCTGATTTTCAGGAGTATATAGAAAAATGTATTTTAAAACGTTTGCCTGTTAAGACAGCGGTAAATACTATGGATAACTCGGATTATAAGGTATTTAAAAAACGTAATATACAACTAAATGAGAAAATGAAAATCATAAAACCTCATCCAAAAGGTAGAGGGCTTTATGATTTGATTCTTGAATTCGATAGATGGAATAACCATAGAATATTACCCCCTAATTTACAAGAACCCTCTGCATTTAAGAGAAGGAATAAAACTAAGGAAAAAAATAGGATTAGGTTAGTATCAAAGTTACCTGAAGCCTCTGTTAAGTTAATAATTAATCGATATAAGTTTAAATCTAAAGGAAAGAAATATTATTTACCTTTAGTTACTAACCTATATCAAAATGGCTTTATCATAATTCCAATAAAATCTGATTATACCCATACTGCTGCTATTTCCGAATTGGGATTACCTTTTTTTAAGAAAAAAGAAATCGCCAAAGAATTTGTAATGTTGGTTCAGGATTATACTAGGCCAAAATGGGACCACCTTAAAATATCGGGGATAAAATTCTGGCCCGAATATAGAGTATTATTAAAAAGGGCTGTTAACTATGAGCGGTTACAGAATTTAAAACCGAAGAGGGATTTCTTTGAACCCGAGTTTAATGATAAGGATGAGATTATTGTTAGGAAACGTAATAGACTTAAAAAAGAGAAATCCTCAGTTACTCAAACGACCAATAGTGAAAAATTTTGGTAACTAATTGGTTGCTAAATGATATATAAGATATTATATTTGCATTATATATTAATATATTTTTAATATCTCACTGCTATGGCTAAAAAGAAAAAGAAACCTCTATCCCACAGTGTTAGAGTGGATGTTATCTTAAAGGGATTACGATTAAAGGATTTACAAAGAGAATGTGTATTAAGAGGAATGGAATTTAAAAAGGTTGCTGAATGCAGCATACTCAGATTACATTCTTGGTTAATTCAAAATTGGGATAATCCAATTCGAAGGGAGGCAATAGATGAATATGATAGATGGTTAGATACCGAACTAAGCGAATTGGGAAGAGATGATTTAATTCATCCGTCGTTAAATCTGGGTTCTACCGAAAATGAAACGGGACAAATTGTTAAAAAACGGATCAGGCAAGTTAATCCTCAGAAAAAGAAAAAGAAATCAAGAACGGTGGATGGAATATTTACAGGTACTAAAAAGGCTTATACATATGAATTGGCAAAGCAAGGAATAGAAAAATCGGAAGCTATTAAAATGGTGATAGAGAAATTTCCGGAAGCAAAGGAGAAATCTATTTCGATATGGTTCAACAAGGCAAGAAAACTCGTATAAAAATTATACCTGATTATTTTTATATCATGGATTTAAAAGACCCTTTAAGGCCTAAAGTATTAAGGGATCTTTTTGAATTAAAGGTAGTAGCTAAGGCTTGCTTTAAAAATAAATTAGATAAGAACAAGAGGTATTTTATAGTGACGGGGGAATTCATTAAAGAACATAAAAAGGATTTGCAATTTAAAAAGCCCCCGTATTCAACAAAGGTAATTAAACATGATTATCGTAAGATCCCAGTCTTTTCTGATCCCGGTAAGGTAAGATTAAGGGTAATTAACAGAAGGAGATTAAGGAAACAAAAAGCAAAAGAATGGGGATTAAAGAGACCTAAAGTTGAAAGATACGAATATCCCGAAGGATGTGTTACATATAATCAAAAGAAAGCATACCGAGTATGGTACCGTAGGCAATTCTATAAGAAAATTCGTTATATTTATTAACCCTAAACACTTACATAATGGAAGAGAAAACAAAACCAACTGTTAAACTAATAGGAGAAGATGGTAATATCTTTAATCTATTGGGAATTGTTAATCGTGAGCTAAGGAAACAAGGTTTAGCTGAAAAAGGCAAGGAATTAACGGAAAAGGTAATGAAAGAGGCAAAAAGTTATGGGGAAGCCTTAAATCTTATATCCGAATATGTAGAGATAGAGTAGTAACTAATTTACTTAGAACTATTAATAATTAAATAGGATTGATATGTCAGATAATATTAACTTTCATAGAGCCGAAGACCCTGTAAAAGGTTCTTATTCTATTGTAACTTATCTAATTGTTGAGGAGGAGGAAGAAATTTGTTACAAACGGGTCTATGAGGAATCTATAGATATCAAATCCGCATTAGATTTAGAGTCTAAGATTAAACAGATTGCTATTTATAATAAGCGACAGGAGAAATTAAAAGATCAAGGTGTAATACCCGCAGCAAAGCAAAAACGATTATTAAATAATTAACCCTTAAAAAACGAAATCTATGCAAGCTAAATCACTAAAAAACAAAAAGATTGTTGATGTTATTATCCTTTCAACTGGTTATGTTAAACTGGTGCTTGGTGATAATACATCCGTAATTGTATCCATTGCCACTTTCTTGGCTAAATCAGTACCTACTGTTACCGAAGACCCCAAAGAGGAAGAGGAAGAGGATGAAGAGGATGAAGACCCCAAAGAGGAAGAGGAAGAGGATGAAGAGGATGAAGAGGATGAAGAGGATGAGGAAGAGGATGAAGAGGATGAAGAGGATGAGGAAGAGGAAGAGGATGAAGAGGATGAGGAAGAGGAAGAGGATGAAGAGGATGAGGAAGAGGAAGAGGATGAGGAAGAGGAAGAGGATGAAGAGGAATTAGATTGGGAAGATCTAAAGGAAATGGATGAAGAAGAATTGGCCGAATTAGCAGAGGAAGAAGCCCTGAGGATTAAGGTTAATAAATATAAAACCGAAGAGGAGCTCAGACTGGCAGTTGCTGCTGCTATGGATATTGCTATTCCGGCTAAAGAAGACAAGAAAAAGAAAAAGAAAAAGTAATTTATTTCCATAGTTGATTAGGGGATGGGTTCAGGCCTGTCCCCTTTTTTTTAAATTTCTTAAATCATGTTAAAACCACAAAAACGGATCCCATTTGCCCAAAGGGTAAAAGCCAAAAAACTAATTAATAAAGTACTGGGTAAAAAGGATGTCAAACATTCTTTTAAAATAGGTTGCAATAAATGTTATGGTAGAGGTTACACGGGGATAATGGAAAAGACAGGAGAAAAGGTACCTTGTTCATGTATGTTAAAGCAGATTGATTATGACTCTCTCTAAGCAATTATTTAAAAAAGAATCAGAACCATATTATTGGGATGGCTTTTATACCAAGTTTAAATCCGGTTACCGTAAGTTGATAAACCAATTGCCCGATATAAAGGAAAGAGGGTTTATTATGTATTCAGTGATTGTACATCTGAATAGTGATATAAGTAAGAGACATGTGAAACTTGCCCGTCATTTAGGTAAAACATTGGGATTACATATGTTTGTAGGTACTACTTTTAATTACCAAGGTATAGCTATTATCACCCTTAAAGTGGCGGGATATGAAGAAATGATTGTTTTCTTTAAAAATACATTACTCGATGTGATCAACAATGAACAAATTACGAGGCAACAACTCGTAGAGGATTATAAATTTTGGAAGAAAAGGATAAACTGGCATTATCCGAAATTATATCCGCTAATCCCTAATGTTAAGGCATGTGCTAGAGAGGCGCATATGATGGAATATAAGTATTGCAATAAATACTTAAAAGATGTACTAGCAAGACAGAGAGAAATGCCAAATTTTAAAGTTTTAAAGACTATGCAAGCAGAAACTCAAAACTGGGTAGATAATATGCGGATTAAGGATTACCCATTAACAATTAAGAATTATGAAAGATGTAAATCAGATTTTACAGAGAATCAAGTTTCTGGCTAATAAGATTAATGATTTGGAATTATCTTATAATAAACCCGGAAAGATAAGAGGCAGAGCATATCAGAAAAAGATATTGAATCTTAGAGAACAAATCGAGATATCTATTAATAAGTTGGGTAAACTTGGTTGTGAAGGGATATTATACCGGGTAATATGCAAAAATAATCAGGAAATTTTCTTTACCAATATAACTACGGATATTATAAAGGACCTTATTACTCTAAAATATCCGGACTTGATAATTCAATCTATTAATAAAATCCCACTGGGTGAACCCCGTGATATTTAGGTTAAAAAATCGTTGCATAGGGATATTGCTGAAATTATATTTGCATTATTATTAATTAATATAATATTTAAGGTTCATGAAATTCTATGTGCCACTATTTATTAATCCATTGTTTAATTTAAACCATTATCACAAATGAAAGAAGAACTAATCACATTGAAAGAGGAACTCAGAGAAGCAAAGGCAGCTCTTAAGAAGTTCCGTAAAGCAAACAAACTGAAAGCCGGTCAGGAACCCGAAGGGGAAAAGGAAGCCAAAACCTTTGCCAAGCTTAACAAGGCAGTGGAAACTGCTGAGAAAGCGGTTAAGGAAATCAAAGAAAAAATAAAGGCAGAAAAACCCAAAAGGGGATTCAAGCAGAAGTATGATTATCCTTTGGTAGTTGATGAGGAAACTGGAGAGGAAAGGGAAATGACTGCCAAAGAGAAAAAGAGGTTTCGTACCAAAGCTCGGTCAGAGAAGAAAAAAGCCGAAAAAGGAGAAACTCCCAAAGAAGAAAAGACAGCTAAGAAGGAAAAGACTGCAAAGAAGAAGAAGAAAAAAGCTGTTGAAGAAGAAGACGAGGATTAATATCCTGGATAATCTTTATGAATTAGTGGCCCCAATTATTATCACCTTTGGGAGGTTTATTTGGGGCCACTTTTTTACCCATTTTAAAATAAATTATCGGATATGAAAACTAAGAAAAAACTTAGGTTGCAACTATTCGATGATGAGGGTTATCAAATTGAAGATAGGCTAGTAGAACAAGATATAGAACTTTACCAAGGCCCCAAAAAAATTCATGAAGGGCCTATGAAAGTAGAGGTAAATCTATTCGAACAAAAAGATGTGGATGGATTTATTGAATATCTTAAAAAGTTACAGGGAAAACTACCTTTATATACACCAGGCAAGAAAAAACCTAAATCTACTAGTACCCAGACTATACTGGAACCCCAACATCGAGAAGATATTATCAATCATACCCTTACCCTTGAAAATCAAGACTCTATTATTAAATATTTAAGGGAAGAAGGATTTGAATTCCTTACGTTTGATTATATTAATTCTTTAGAATTGGATACAGGAATATCTGATAAACATAAGGAGAAATACCAATGGATGATGAAGTTGGTAAAGAAGGCAAAGAATCCGTTGAATAATAAATATGATCCTACTTTATGTTTTGGATTTAAACTGGTAGGTCAAAAGATTAATACCTTTGTTATTTACCTATATAAAAAGAAGCATAAGGTAGTCAAATTACCTTGGGAAGATAAGAGGAAACTATCCTTTAAGAATACGGAAATGATTAAGTTTGCTCCATATATGATACAGGAAGAAAAAGATAAATTCCGAGTAGAACTCTATCAACTAAGGCAAAATTCTGATAAAAAACCCTCTAAGTTCTTTAAGAGATGGATTAAGGATGTAGAATTTAAAGATAAACCTGAAATGTTAAAGCGAATAGATGATAATTAATCATATTGATTTATCAGATGGGCAGATAGAGATACTCCGTAAAGTATCAAAGATCTACATTAAAAACCTGACCATTGTATATAACCAGTTTAGGGGTAATACAGGAAGGTTAAAGGAATTGACTGAAATGATAGAATCGGCGGGATTTACACCGGATAGTATTATAAAGGCCCTGGAGGATGATTTTATCAACATGTCAGATATACCAAATAATCCGGATATTATATTGGGGTTTAAGCTCCAAGATATTTATATCATTCAGTTTATTATACACCAATGGGCTAAAGAAGAAGATTGGAATGATATGGAAGTAGCAGGCCTACTAAATAAACTTAGTATTATAAGGGAATTAATTACTAACTCCGAAAAACCATATTTATCATGAAAGGATTGCAAATGACTTTAGTATCTTCAAGCAATTTGGAAGCTGTTGCTTATGATAAAGATAATGAACAGTTATACATAAAATTTAAGAGTGGGTCAGTTTATAAGTATGACCAAGTCTCCGAAGATTTATTTAACTCTCTCTTGAATGCGGAAAGCGTGGGGAAGTTTTTTAAACAGGAGATAGAAAAATCTCATTCATATGAAAAAATAGAGTAATTCTGGAATACCTATTTTTAATGCTAGTTAATTAAATAATGCATTATATAAGTTATTAATAATTAAAATACTAGGTATGAAAGAGGGTTATAAATTTATATTTGGGGATAAGAATAATAAACTGGATCTTACAGTTTGGCAAGCTGTCTTGTTTGGGATATTAATTATTTTGGCTATTGTTGGATTAATACCCAGTGCGGGATTTAATCCGGAAGGATCGGTAACAGAAACCCATTACTATGGTACACCAAGATCGGAACCTGGTAGAACGGTTTGGAGATTTGATTATGAAACTCAAGAATATACTTATAAGGATGAAATTGATTTTCATTCGGATAGAACTATTAGTAGAGATTCCTATTCGGATAGAACTGTTAGGGGATCTAGAACCATTGCACCCCGTGATCAACAACGCAGGTATCGGGGTTCGTCAATAAAAGAAAGAAGACATATTGAAAGGCTAAGGGATTATTATCAAGATCAAGCTAGAGATGAATTAATGGAAGAGCTGGAAATGGAAATAGATTATGACTTCTAAGGTTCATATAATAACCCTATTGAATTACCCAATTGACCATCTGTTAATTGGGTAATTTTTTTGTTTCATAGGGATATAAGAGATATTATATTTGCATTATAATTAAATGCATAAAATATTAAAACCTTACTGCTATGAGACGATATTATCGCAGATCAGCCGAATATTACAATAAGCAAGCGGATCGAGTAGTCATAGGCATACTCATCTATTTTGCTATTTTCGGAACCATTATTTTTCTCACCCTTTAAACAAACTTATTATGAAACAACCCATTGATTATGATCAGTATTCCTTGGATGAGTTAATTGAAATTAACAAGGCGTTAGTTAGGCATATCAAAGAATTAAGAAATGAAAAGGCCCATGAAATAAAGAAGAATCTCAAGGTTAATGATCGAGTAAAGATTAACCACATCCGTGCCGATAATAAGGTTTATATCCTTACTCGTATAGCAAGGAAAAGAGCTGAATTAAAAGAGGAGGGAACAGGCAGAAGAGTAAGGGCTCACATTACTTTATTAGAGAAAATAGATGAAGGTAACTAAATTTAATTTCTTACTAGTACTATTTATTAATATATAAACTTAATCTAACTAGCTTATGGACAAACAACTAGAAAAAATCATGATGCCTGTAAATAAGGTACCCATAGAGGACCTTTTACCGGGGTATACTACTCCTTCAGGCAAAAACCACGCAATTGTGGTGGACACTCCCAATGGCCCCCATTTGGCTAATCTATGCTCAGAAGATTACGGGCTGATTTCTAATAAGGAATTGATTTTACCTTTACTGGAATCTCTGGATAATGCTAAACTTAAATACAAATTAGCAGTCCGAAATTTTAATAATACCCGGTTCCATGTTGCAATTCAATTTCCAGATTTCTCTAACAATTTTGGAACAGGTAAAAAACCTGATGAAGTAATTCCTAAAATTGATTGGTTTAATTCCTATGACCTTTCAATGAAATATAATTTATCTGCCGGGATATGGAGATTAATATGCAGTAATGGGATGATGGCTCCTGATCAGGATTCATTTAAATCCCTTAAAAAATTACATACCACTAGCTTTTCAGAAGTATCCTTAGAAAATACTGTCGAATTAATTCAAGAATACTTAAGTGACAGTAAAATAATCCTACAACCCTTTGAAGTACTTAAGGAAAGAAGAGTAAATGAAGCAGAATTACAGGAATATATTGAGGATATAGGTGAATTTGTTAAATTTCCTAAAAGGCAAAATGAAAAGGTATTGCAAAGGATTATTGAAGAAAAAGCAACTACAGGTGCCTTGGATGGATGGATGGTTTATTGCGGATTTAATTATCAGTTAAATCATAATGAAGAGATTAACTTGGCTCCTAATAAATTACATAAAATGGATATGGAAATTGTGGATTACATAGCCTGGGGATAACCCTAAAACCTTATTATCATGAAAAAAGGAACAATCAACGATTTATCTAATTTAATCCGATTGTTAAACGACACGGAAAAAGAAATGAATAAGTTTTTAGATCGAGAAGATTATGATTTTGAATCCGCTGCTATGATTATTGAAGAGATAAAATCTGATATTCAATCCTTAAAAGCTAAATCATGACAAGAACTGGAACATATTACCTAAATAACCGAGGGGATCGTTGGGTCCAATTGGTTGACGGAAAGAGAGTCAGTATCGAGCTACGTACCTGGAGTGGAAAGGTTGTACGCCGGAAGGTGGAATACTTTGAATCCTTTGGTAATTTTGCCGTTGCCTGCATTAGTTATAAAGGTGAAAAAAGAAAAGTATTATTAGATGAAATATTAGATGATTAAAACTCAGAAAAAATGGACAGTAAAACTAATGAATCATTTGAGATATTACCTGGTGAAATAATTAATACCTATGCCCGTTGTAATTTAGACGGGGAATACCAGGGATTGTATTTTGTACAACAGAGAAATGTAATTGCTGAAATACATTTAGAGGAATATGAGGTTGATAGATGCGTCTTTTATAATGATGTAGAAGGTAAAAAGGATATGTTCTTCTTTATGGACAAATCCTCTTTCCGGACCTCATATCGAATTTTCATTGGTGACCCCGAGTAAAATAAGTTACTTAGGGAAACAAAATCGTTGCACAGGGATATAAGGGATATTATATTTGCATTATAATTAAATATAAAAAAATATGGAACAGATCATTCTTAACACTAAACTTGCCCATTTCTATCCAGAAATGAGTCGTCAGAATTCATATATTGAATTAGTTAAATGGTATGGTTATTCAAATGACCCTGAAGGAAGGACTGAATTCTTTACAGAAGTATTAAATGGAGATATGGAAATAAGGGAAGAGATGTTTAACTTCTACAATAAGTATGCAGGTTTAGTTGAGATTCACAGGTTCATAGAACATAATGTAAATGCAGTATTTATACCCGGTCCGATAGAAGGTAATATTTATACCTTCTATTCGCCCGAATATAAGTTCATAATTATTTCTAAGCTCCCCGTTGTATGGGAGGATTTATAAACCCTTAAAAATCAACTATTATGGCAAAAACAAAGAAGAAAGCCCTTAAAAAGGAAAAGAAAGTGCAGAATGCACAAGAATCAAAGGTGATTCAGCAAACAATTGTTAATCGGGAACTTAAGTATCTTTACCCTGAAGGTTGCACGGATACCTTAGCCCGGAAGGCATTCCGTCAAAAGGTTAGAAATAAAATAAGGGGTATGGAAAGGGATCTCCAGAAACTTAATCAGAAAGGCAAGGATAACAAGGTTCAGGTTTTGGTCAAAAAATTACAGAGATACAGGGAAAATGTTTTGGCAGATCCCACAATGGCGGTTTAACCATGAATATTGTTAATTTAACTGGACATGATGTTATTGTTAGGACTGGCAATGGGGATATCAAAATACCCGCCAAAGATCCTATGTTCAGAGTAAGGTACACTACCATGCAGTTGGGAGATTTGAATACCCCTTATGGTAGTGTACCTCTGACCAAAAATATTTATATCAGAGTTAAGAATCCACCGCCGATAGTAAAAGAAACTTATTACCTTGTATCAAGGTTAGTTGCGGAACTTTATCCTGAAAGGGATGATTTTGTTATTACCAATGGTTTAATTAAAGAAAAAGGTAGAGCTATTGCCTGCCGCTCATTAGGCAAGATATGAAATTATTTAAAAACCATGATAATGACAGGTATACCCTGTTAACTCATGATTATCGGTTATATGGTCTGATAGTATATGAGAAAAGGGTAATATCTAAATATGTCGGAAAGGTAGCTAAAACCAAAAATTTAGTAATTAATGGGAAGCTGCTCAAAGATATACCTAATTTCCTTAAATCAATCTGTTTTAAACTTAACAAAAAACCACAAGAAAATGGAACAAGCTATTAGAGAACAACTTTATGAAAGTATTGTAAATGCAAATGATACTTCAGAAGATTTATTGGATACAATAATGGATGTCCTATATAATTACGATAATGAACCTGGTAAAAGTTTAACCAGAGAAATGGTTATTGATTTAAAGCTTAATTACGAACAAACCCGGATATTTTATGATGCATTATATACGGCCTATAAAACAATAGAAAGTAATGCTCTTGAAGATCTGAATGAGCGATTATTATATAATCATACAAATGACTTTAGTATCTTCAGCGAAATTATAGAGGATGTACAGGAAGGGTTACAACATTGGTTAGAAATAATTGAAATTGCTGGTGAAAATTGCCGGGTGGTTCGTGAGAATTCTAAATTAGCATTAGGTTGGATTCATAATCTATTAAAAACACACGATAAACAATACTTATTTCTCATAGAATCCGCAATAAAAGAGAAAATGGATAATGTGAATAAAGAGGATTTGGATGAGGATGAAGAGGATATTATACCCGAAGGTATAAAGCAATATGATATGTTAAGGGAATTACTAATGATGATTGAAGACGGAAAAAATCTTTAAACAATGGCAATATATATGACACAATCAAGTAAAGTTATCATATCTGGTACAATATTAGGTTCTAAGATATCTTATAGTGCAAAGATTGATTTAAAGGACAATGAAAATTGTATTAATAAAGGGTATATCAAAGAATTATCCATTAATGCCCTGAAACCTCTGGCCTGTATGGCCCTTTATTATGCGGGTGAATGGTATAAAAAACCTTCAGATGATGATAAGGAATTGGTTAATTACATTATTAATACAATTGAATATCATGCTGAGTCATTATCCCGATTGGAATTATACTATAGTATTAAAGAAACAATTTAAAATCGTCTAGCTATGAGCAAATTTACTCGTCACCAAACATTCTGGCAGAAATTTAACAACAAATATCCTTATATTGATAACCCCCAAATATCGGATGAGATAGTTGATAAGTTCCTATCTGATACAGATTGGGATTATAATATAGCATTAGATAGAGCTTATGATTATGTTCTCGCTAATCAGTTACATGATGGTATTATGGAATAAAAAAAAGCTTATGACAAACAGTTCGATTACACCCAGTCAGTGGTTAAAGTTATATGATAAAAACTTTGATAAGTTTGAATGGTTTATTTCAAAAGACCTAAAAAAGGAATTATCAAGGGCAAGGGATAATAAGGATATAGGGATGATGATGAGCTTATTAACGGGTATATGGTTTGCCTTACCGGATAATCGGTTTAATATAATTGAGAATCCAGAAGGATGGGAGGAATTCCTTGCCGTCATCGACAATCCTCCTAAAAGACCCAAACAATAGGCTATCTGCTAGCAATTAATAAATATGCATACTATAGAATTACTTATAAACTTGCAAATAAAAGACTAGAACATGCCGGTTTAAATGCATTTATATCCCTTTTAATATAAATGCAAGTATGCATAGTTAATAAGTTACTTAGGGAAACAAAATCGTTGCATAAGGATATAAGGGATATTATATTTGCATTATAATATAAATGCAATATTGCATAAACCCAAAACATCAAAAATATGGAAATCTTAGTTAACCCAAACGGAAGTATTCAAATTCCTTCTAAATTCAAGGGTAAATCCTTTGAACGTAGGAGACAAGCCAAAAAAGACATCCTTATAAAGGCTAAACAAAAGGCCAAAGAGGAAAATCGAATCATTATCACTAAAATTTAAACATTATGGACACTTACAAAACATGGCAAAAAAAGTTACACGAACATGTAACCTGGTATCTCGAAGAACGAAATATAGAGGTTTTGGATATGGACATATATCCCCTATTCGATGAGGATAGTGGCTACACTCACTTGCCTTTGTATATCGATATAGAAGGTGAACCCATGAAATTTAAGTTAATCTTGGTAACTGACTCTCCGATATTAAAACTAACTCAAGAGACATTGTTAACCAGGTTACAATCGGGCGATTGGACCAGACCTTATGGGGAATTAGAAAGTACTTACTGTATACATGGAGGTAGCGTTAAACCTTATTATAACGTAAAACCAAATATTTACATTTTCAAATGGAACGTTTGTTACTGCCATTAAAACCTAAACATTATGGACTCAGAAACTATTCAACTCGCAAACATCATCACCTGGGGCGTAACTCAGCTTGATGAAATCCC
>SL_3KL_010_SEDDRAFT_10000275_pt1 | contig 39499 bp, 36 predicted proteins | sample SodLakKL_010_SED_2_FD_10381 | JGI IMG/M metagenome (IMG submission 10381) | reverse complement strand
GATGGACGGTTTTTCTGCCCCGGTTACCAAACATAAAATGAGTCTGCGTGCATCCTCCACCGGCGAGTTGGTATTTGAAGATGTTTTTGTACCGGATGAAAATGTATTCCCCGATATCCGCGGGCTAAAAGGGCCATTTAAGTGTCTGAATAGTGCACGATACGGTATCGCCTGGGGTGCTGTCGGAGCCGCTGAATTTTGCTACGACCGGGCCCGACAATATGTGCTCGACCGCAAGCAGTTTGGTCAACCGATTGCCGCTAACCAACTGCCGCAAACCAAACTGGCTGATATGCTCACCGACATCACATCCATGCAGCTGTTGGCCTGGAGATTGGGGAAACTGAAAGATGAAGGCAGACTGCACCACTCCATGGTATCACTCGCCAAGAGAAATAATGTAGACAAGGCGTTAAATATTGCACGTGTAGCCCGTGACATGCACGGCGGAAATGGAATCTCCGGGGAGTACCGGGTTATTCACCACATGGTCAACCTGGAATCGGTCAATACTTACGAAGGAACCTACGATATTCACGGATTGATACTCGGACGGGAGATTACGGGAATTCAATCGTTTGTGCCGAAAGGAAACGGGTAAGAAGTTCCAATTTTTCAAATTTCAAATTACAAACGGGTGCTTTTAAACGGTCTTCAAAACATCTATCTCCTTACGGGACTCTGGTCGGGAACGGAGTTTAAAGGGTGAAGTACCAAATTCCAAGCATCAAATTCCAAACGGTGGCAGGAATATTACTTCTCGGAATTTTTGATGATGGTCGAGAATATTTTCTTTAGTTCAACGGCTTCATCGATCAGTGGGTGAAATTCAAACTCGTCGGAATTGAGGTCATTTAGCAGGTTTAACCATAAAACCGATTCCTTCGCTTCTTTCCTGCAAATTTTAACCCTGTAGAGAAAGTCTTTTTTACTGAAGGACTCATTAGCCTCAATATAGTTCGCCCCTACGGATCCGGAAGATCTCACCAGCTGTTTGGAATCCTCGATATTCGAAACAAATTTTGGAAGCTTTTTCACCAACTGCCGGCAATCTCTGGCAAACAGATAAGTTCGGTTTTCTAAATCATACTCTTTTGGAGCCACGGAAAGTTTGGAATTTGATGCTTGGAATTTGGTATTTCGATAACTTAATAAACAGCAAAATAATCAAAAATGCATCTTAGCTATCTGTGGGCACCCGTTTGGAATTTGGTATTTGAGTTTTGGAATTTGGAGCTTGGTACTTGAAATTTACCTCACCGAAATCCTCGCTTCTAAAATCTTGTCCCCCACCTGTAGCTGATCTACCACATCCATTCCCCGAATCACTTCTCCAAACAGTGTATAGTCTCCATCAAGATGAGGGGCCCACTGGTGCATAAAGAAAAACTGGCTGCCTTCTGAATCCGTGCCTGAGCTTGCAATTCCGGCCATCCCGCGTTTGTAGGATCTGAATGAAGGTTCAGTCGGTAATCGGTATTCGGGACCACCAAATCCATCACGACGATCAAAATCGCCTCCCTGTACCACAAAGTTCTTCACCACCCGATGGAAATTCACACCATCATACGCCCCCGATCTCGTCAGGCTGTCGATAGACGATACCGTAAATGGAGCAGAAAGTGGATCAAGCCGAACCTCAACCTTTCCCCTGTTTGTTTCTAATATCCAGTGTGGAGCTGTCCCCATTTCGTACAGACGCTCCCAATTGGGTGAGTAAAACGGTTTATCAGCAATTTCTTCAATATCCTCAAATCGATCCGGGAACCTCTCTTCTAATACAATCTGGAATTCGTTTGCATTCTCATACTCTCTTCTCTCCAAAAATTCTGCATACTGATTATATAGCCTATTATAATCTTCATCCGTAAATAGTTCTTCATTCCGGATTAATCCACTCAATCCCGCAACAGAACTTCGGTCACCGGCACGAACAGCAGTCCAAAACAGAGAATCAATCTCATCTCTCCATTCTGCTGCAATATCATTCAGTTGACTCCAATCATTTAACGCCTGGCCTGCATGAAGTGCTCGAATTCCTCCCTTCGATAAATATCGCGCAATGCGTTCCAAATATTCAGACTGAGGTTTCAACTGCTCATAAATAGATAAAATCTGCCGGGTCAAATATGGCGACTCTTGCTCGGTGAACTCCAGTTTTGTGTTGAAAACTGAAACATCATAATCATTTGCCAACAGGAGCTGCAGGGACGTTAAAAATAGCTCATGGTTTCGGGTGGGGCCTGAAATTTCCGTTCTGATTTTTTCAAGAATTTCCGCATCCAAATCATCATACTCCATCAAAACTTCCAGAAGCCGGATTTGTACCTGCGGATTTCTGTGGTTCATCAGCCTGTTGAAATGATTTCGATCACTTTCGGCCAAATCTGCTTCCTGAAATTGAGACGCAACTTCAACCGATAGCTGCAGATTCTTCTCAAGTTCCCGGTCTGATAGGTCGTTCATCACCCCACGTGCTCCGGGCATACCAAGCACCTCCACGAAATATTGATCTGTGAGCCCATCAACCCCAATTCCAAACTGCTTCCACCGATCCATAAATTCATCATACAGGGAAGAGTTACGGTCCGAGCGGTTGAGGTCACTCCGGTAAAATCCATAGAGTAAACTGTTTCTCACATCGTTATTCCCGGTATCAAAAGCGAATTGAAGAATTGCCTGTTTTGTTTCCGTCGATACGGGTTCCCTCGTTAAAATTGTCCCCACCGCAAGTGCACAAATTGGGTATTCCTTTACGTTTTCGGTTTGATGGAGAAGCAGATCAAGCTCCTCGGCTCCACCCGCTCTCCGAAAAACTTCGCATACATAATGTGATTGAATATCCCCATCCAGATACTTATCCCGAATCGTTTGATGGTCTTCATTATTCAGTGAATGAAAACTAAGGGCAAACCAGGCCGGTTTGGTGTCTTCTGCCATCACCCTGTTCAAAAAGCCGGCCATGTCCTCTATTTCGGTTTTAGCCAGAGCTCTCCATGCCAGATCCCCAACTTCACTCTCATGATGATCGGTATAATCAAACAGCTGATCAGCATTGCGATCAGTAATCGCTTCTGCAATATCCGGATAGTAGTCCGTGATTACCTCACTGGTTTTTAGTGGCTTGTTATCCATACACCCAACAAAAAGAAGGAGCAGGCACGAAAAAATAGCAATCTGCCGGCTCCATAAAGTCTTATCATCCCATCTATTGTAATTCATATCAGATCTTCGTTTATTACACATATATCTTACATTAAATAAATACAGCTATGGATCTTGCTCAACTTACCCGAAAGCAGAAGGAATTTTTTGATTACATCGTAGACTATAAGAACGAACATTCTGTATGGCCTACCTATCGCGAAATTGCCGATGCCTTTGATTATAAGTCTCCCAACAGTGTAACACAAAATATTCAGGCGCTTCTAAAAAAGGGATATTTAATACGCGGTGATGACGATGAGTACGATATTCACCCCGATCTCAGTGATAAAATTTGGGGCGCTAAAAGTAGTGGGATCCCCGTAAAAGGAATGATTGCGGCCGGTTATCTCCAAGAGGCTGTAGAATCTGACCTGGGTAGTATTACACTGGAAACTCTGTTCCCGAATTTAGATAGCCTGTTTGCCTTGCGGGTCTCAGGAATGAGTATGAAAGATGAAGGAATTTACGATGGAGATTTTGTACTCCTTATGGATAGTGATTTACAAAACGGTGATATAGGTGCGGTTCTGTATGATGGGGAAACGAGCTTAAAACGTATCTATCAAGATAAAAACGGACTGCGCCTTGAGCCCGCCAATGAAGAGTATGATGATATTGTGGTAGAGCCCGATGTATTTGAGGAAGTCCGCATCATCGGAAAATATATCGGTCACGTTAATAAAACCGGTATACACCGGGCTGTACCAAAACGAAAAGCGAGTTAGATAGACTTTGAGGTCTCAGTTGGTCCGCTCTCCAGCTGCTTTTTATCATCCCCTTTTGTGATGATTTTGCCATTGGCATCTTTCCTGGCCTCAAAAAGTTGAGAATCTTTTATCCAGGCTCTGCCACCATCGTGCTGGAGCTTTTTACTGTTCTTGTACTTAAAAGCTTGTTTATGTAGATCCGGTAGTTGTTTGCTCATGGTATTTGGTTTTTCTTTTAAAATATGTGTTTAGCTTCAAAAAAACATGCCTTGAGGCTTTTTATATTTATCCTAAAACCATTATCTTTCTTTTCTATCAAAAAAAGCAATTTAAAGGAATATAGATTATGTACGCTATCGTAAAAATTGGCGGACATCAGTACAAAGTTGAGGAAAACCAATCTGTTTTTGTAAACAGGCTCAATACTGATGATGAGAACGTAACTTTTGAAGACGTTCTGCTTGTTAAAGATGACAAAGGTAATGTAAAAATTGGCAAGCCTACTGTTGAAGGGGCAAAAGTTGAAGCCAAAATTGAAGATCATCTTAAAAGTGATAAAGTAATGGTCTTCAAAAAGAAACGACGAAAAGGATATCGGGTAAAAAGAGGCCACAGGCAGCATATTACCCAACTAAAAATCGATAAAATCTCTTAAAAGAAGGATTTAACAATGGCACATAAGAAAGGTCAAGGTTCAACAAGGAACGGAAGAGACTCAGAATCGAAACGTCTTGGAGTTAAAAAGTATGGCGGTGAAATTGTTCGTGCCGGAAACATTATTGTTCGGCAGCGTGGTACAAAATTTCACCCCGGAGTTAATGTAGGACGCGGTGGAGATGACACACTTTTTGCTACAGCTGACGGAAAAGTTACTTTTCGTAAGCGTGGTGGCGGAAGAAAGTTCGTATCTGTAGAGCCTACTGCTTAAGGTTTATTTACAAATTTCTACAAAGCCTCAATACGAAGTATTGGGGCTTTTTTTATTTTAAGTCATGAATTTTTCAATCCCCTCTTACCTGGATCTTCAATACGGCTCCGTTTACTGCATCGGCCGTAATTACGTAGAGCACATTCACGAAATGAAAAGTGAGAAAACGACCGACCCCGTGGTTTTCCTCAAACCCAGAAGTAGTATCATTCATGATGGTGACACAATAACCATCCCCGAGAGATCAAATAACGTACATCACGAAATTGAGCTCGTTATTCTTATCGGTAAAAAAGTCAAAGATATTTCTGCGAATGATGCAGCATCAGCTATTCGCGGTTTTGGTGTTGGCATAGATGTAACTGCGCGCGATATACAGTCGGACGCTAAATCAAAAGGCCTCCCCTGGAGCCTCGCCAAAGGGTTCGATACATTTGCACCGGTTGGAAATTTGCTGCCTTTCGAAGGTACAGTAGACCTACAGAATTTAAAACTCCAGCTGAAGGTAAACGGTAAAGTCCGACAAGACGATTCTACTGCCAAGATGATCTTCCCGGTTGATGAATTAATTTCTTACCTGAGTTATAATTTTACGCTCTACCCCGGAGACCTGATTTTTACAGGTACTCCAAAAGGTGTTAGCAAGCTCTCAAATGGCGACCAAATTGAAGCTACACTGGATAACAACCTATCAACGTTAGCTGTTCATGTTGAGTAAATTACTTCGTTCTGTTTTACTTCTTTTCATCCTTCACTTTTTCCTGCCTGTTCAGGGGAGTGCACAAAATTTATCGTTCTTAAGTGATACTACATCCTACCTCTGGCCAACAAATGCCACAGAATATTTATCTTCTACATTTGCAGAAACACGATCTGCCCATCTACATTCCGGCATCGATATTCGCACCTGGGGGATTGAAGGTTACGATGTTTATGCCACCAGAGATGGGCTTATTAGCAGAGTAGGTGTCAGCCCTGTTGGATATGGTAATGTAATTTACCTAAAACATGGCGATGGCTCATACTCACTTTATGCTCACCTGAACCGGTTTGAAGATAGCCTTCAACAGCTGGTCGATTCTCTCCGGATGGAGACCTATTCATTTGAGTTCAACGAAAATTTTGAAGAGCATGGAATTTATGTGGAACAGGGAGAACTGATTGGCTACACAGGTTCTACCGGTGTTGGTCCTCCACATCTCCATTTCGAGTTACGAACTCCTGACAACGAACCGTTCAATCCTCTGCTAACAAATTTACAAGAAACGGTAGATGATACTCTTGCCCCCGTATTTTCCGCACTGGCAGTTGAAGGTTTAAACCCCAATACCCTCCATTTAGAGGGGAACACCACTTTAACACCGAAAGAAACAGACTCAGACACTCTTCATTTTGGAGAGTTTAAAACATCAACCCCGGTGGGTTTAGCGATAGATGTGTATGATCGTGCCAACAGAACCCCAAATGTGTATGCGGTTCACCAGTTAATTATGGTTGCCGATAGCGATACGCTATTTCATTCAAAAGCTGATCACTTCTCTTTTCCCGAAGATCAGATGATGTATCTCGATCGCTCGTATCCAATTCTTTACCAGACCCGGCGAGGTTTTCAACGTTTATATACCGTTAATGGCAACCGCCTGCCGATGTACAAAAGGTTGTTGAATCGCGGCGTTCTGGCTTTCGATGAGGGTACTTATACCATTAAAATTATCGCCAAAGATATCTATGATAACAGATCAGTAGCAACTGTTGATCTAATTTTCGAAGATAACACCTCAATTAAAAACATCGGCAGTGTACCCGCTTACCCCAAACCGAATCGGGCATTGGAATCAGCTCGGAATTTATCGATCAACCCTGTGCCAAACCGCTTTTTAACGGATCTTATCGAGGTAAATAATAATGCTGCGAAATCCAACCCCTCTATCCTTCTGGCAGAAGAGGATTTCGGTTTGATACAGCACAAGCTTACTCCCGGAAAACGGCAGAGTATGGCAACATCAAACCAAAGAGCCTGGATATCACTTCCCAAAAATGCACTCTATGACACATTGGAAATAAAGTGGCAAAAAACAGTTAAAGATGGATATCCCGCTTTTGAATTCAGCCCGAATCGCCTACCCATTCAGGATGAAATGTATTTTGGATACCGACTACCGGATGAGGTTGCCGATGATCATCAGATTGGACTTTTTGCATATGATGAGTACCGCGACCGCTTTACGTTTATAAGCTCTTCAATATCAGGGGGACTTTTACTGGCAAAGCTTGAAGAGTTTACTGAACTGCGCATCAAAAAAGATATCCACCCACCTTTTGCAGGTACTCCAAGAATTGAGAAAAATTTAGGGGAGAACTATATCGTAACTATTCCAACTGTAGACGAGATGTCAGGGATTGATTATCATAAATCTGAAATTACAGTAAACGGCCGGAGAGGGATTATTGAATATGACCCGGAAAAAGATTTGCTGATCTACTATCGGCCGGGTTTTGTGCCGGAAGAAGTAAATACCGTAGAGTTTGAAATTTATGATGGAATTGGAAACAGAACGGTGCGTACCCGTTCTGTTTCATATGACAATTCCGAAGAGTAGTTTAGATGTAAGCAACACAGCTTACTTCTACCATTACATTTTTAGGAAGGGTTTCTACTGCAATAGCTTCTCGCGCAGGTGGGTTTTCACCAAAGTAGGATGAGTACACTTCATTCATCTTTGCGAAATCTCCCATGTCATCAAGATAAATAGTGCACTTAATAACCTTTCCAAAATTGGTTCCGGCCTCAAGCAATACCTCTTTCATATTTTCCATCACTTGTTTTGTTTGGGCTTCAACTCCCCCATCAACAACGTTCATTGTATCCGGATCAAGAGGAATTTGGCCTGAACAGTAGACAACATTGTTATGAATTACAGCTTGGCTGTATGGCCCGATAGCTGCAGGTGCTTTATCTGTTTGTACGACTTTATGATTCATAAGTAAAATTTTTATTGAAACTTTAGTGTCTGTTTTCAATTAAATATAATGATGATGTAAGATCTTTTTTGGCATTTTCTTTTCACCATCAATCATTGCGATATCCTGCTGTATTGATTACTTTTAACAGGTTATATAAAAACAATCAAAAATTTATCTATTTATAAAAATGAAGAGTCTAAAATATATACTCATTCCATTTGTACTTGTTGGTTTTTTATGGAGTTGTGAAACTACGGATCCATTCGTCGACGAGATTCAAACATACTTAATGTTGGGAACCTATGACGAAGCTATTGCAGAAGCTGAGCGACAGCTTGATGCAGATTCAACCAATGGTGTTGCCCACTACTACAGGGCTTTAGCCATCGGTACTAAAGCACAAGAAATTGAAGAACCATCTGAAAGAAAGCCACTCTACGAAGATACCAGAAGCTCTCTTACAGATGCGAAACGTTTCATGGAACAAAGAGAAAGCTTACCTGGTGAGTATGACGATCTTGAAGAACTCACAACCACCTTTTGGGCTTACGAGCACAACTCTGGAATTGAATATCTTACAGAAGACAGCGTACGAAATTCTGTAGATACTCCCGATGAGTTTGCAATGGCACATTTTGATAATGCCATCACCATCCAACCGGATAGCGCAATTAGTTATATTGTTCTCTCTTCTACACAGTTTAATACAGGAGATATTAATTCCTCTATTTCTACTTACGAAAAAGCAATGGAATTGATGGATGCACCGGAAGTAGAAGATTATGAATTTTTGATTAGTCTCTACATCAACCAAGAGTTGTTTGATAAGGCGCAACCACTAACCCAGGAAGCGATGGAAGCATATCCTGAAAATGATCAATTCATCCAATTCCTCGCGGATATTTACATCCAGCAGGGGAATGTTGATGAAGCGATCTCTATAATTGAGGATCTGATTGCAGCCGACCCGGAAAACCCACAATATTATAGAGTATTGGGTACACAGATTTATCAGTCTGTTGGTGAAATAAATGATCGTATTTCTGAGTTATACAACGAAGCTTTTGAGGTTGAACGAGATCTTCAAAGCCTAACGGGTGTTGAGCAGGAAGCAAAAGAACAAGAGCTGGAAGATATTCAGGCAGAAATTGAAGAGCTTGAAGCAGAATCGAATGAGCTTACTGAGATTGCAATTGAGCAGATGAACGAAGTTATCAATCTTGAGTCTGACGATGATGATGCATACAACATTTTGGGAATTATTTACCAAAACTGGGCTGCATTGATCTTCGAAAAGCGTAATAGCATTGTTGATGATAATCAGCTCGCTCAGGAACTCGACGACGAAGCTCGAGAGACCCTTCAACAAGCAAAACAGTATTACGAAAGAGCTGCTGAATTGAATCCAGATATAAGTGAATATTGGGAATCTCTTTTCCAAGTTTATACAACGCTGGGAATGGAAGAAGAAGCACGAGAAGCCATGGAAAGAGCTGACAGCGCACAAGAATAACCTTTTATAATTTTATAGTATGACAGATTTTAAAACCCGAATGGTGAGCTTCTTGCTCGCCTTCGGGATTTTTTTTGCCGTTTCTTGTTCAACTTTATCACTTACAGATAAATCTCCGGATGAACTATATAACGAGGGGGAATTTGAGCAAGCTTTATCTGCAGTAAACCAAGAGCTCGAAGAACATCCTGATAGCACCGAGCTAAAAATCTTAAAATCAGANATTTTAAAGAATTCTGCCAAGAATATAAATCCAATTTCTGACCGGCAAACTACCTATAGAGAGCTCAGAAGTACTATTGAAGAAATCGGATTTACCACCCAAGATTATCAACAAAAAACCGATAGTATATTGGTGAACGCCTGGAGTTACGAGCAAGGTGAAGGAGTCCGTTTACTGCAAAAAGATGACTCTGAGACATACGATGAAAATTATGAGGCGATAACGGCTCACTTTTCGAATGCGATGACCATCATACCGGACAGCCTGGTAACATATAGTCTGCAATCAACCACCCACTATCGGCATGGAGACACCCAAAAAGCTATAGAAACCATTGAGGCCGCAGAGAACTCTGACCTAAATTTGACTACCAAACTGAGAGAGAAATTGGCCTACCTCTACCTCGAAGCAGGTTACCTGGATAGATCCATAACAACGTATGAGCAACTTGTTGCAGACGAGCCGGGCAACACAAATTTTCTGCACGGATTGGCAAACGCTCATATAATAAAAGAAAATCACTCTCATGCTATTGAGATTTTAGAAGATCTTACCAATCAATATCCGAATAGAATTGAGTATGTAGAGGCACTGGCTACAGAAAAATACTTCCTTTTAGTTGAAACAATTGAAGAGCTTGCCGATCAAGCCAACAACGAAAATATTGATAACAGCAATATAAATTCTGTTCTAGATGAACTACAAACATTGTCTGAACTGTTTGATGAACTAGATAGCAAAAGCCCCGCAAGGGAAGACTTTCAGCTCCGGATTGCTTCATTTTATAAAGATGCAGGCACTAGATTGATGAAATTTAGTGAAATGATAGATAATGATGAGTCTGAACGGCTTTTGGAATTCGGTGAACAGTTTGTGGAACAGTCTCTGCCCTACTGGCAACAACTAATCGAACTAAGCCCTGACAACCCGGTTTACGCTCAGCGTTTGCACGAATCTTTTTCTATACTTGGGATGGATGAAGAAGCTGAAATGATGAACAGCCAAATAAATTTTTGACCTATATTTAACTATGAAGTTTAACACCAAAGCAATTCACGCAGGACAAGAGAACGAATCTACCACCGGCGCAGTAATGCCCCCTATTTTCCAAACGTCAACGTATGCACAAGAAGCGCCCAATGTGCATAAGGGCTACGATTACGCACGAGTAGGAAACCCAACACGAACGGCCCTCGAAAAAATGATTGCCGGACTTGAAGGTGCGACCGATGGAATCTGTTTTTCCAGTGGTGTGGCAGCTATGGATGCAATCATTCGGATGTTAAAGCCTGGAGATCATGTTGTAACAACCAACGATCTCTATGGTGGAAGCTACAGGCTCTTTACTGAAATGTTTGAACCTTACGGCATTGAGTTCTCCTTTGTTGATATGACCGAGCTTACAAAAGTAGAGGAAGCTATAACGGATCAAACCAAGTTGCTATGGATCGAAACTCCTACAAATCCATTACTTCGAATAGTGGACATCGAGAGACTTACCACTCTAGCAAAAAAACACGATATTTTATCAGCTGTAGATAATACATTTGCATCGCCTTATCTGCAAAGTCCACTCGAGCTGGGAGCAGATATCGCCATGCACTCTACTACGAAATTTTTAGGTGGCCATTCTGATGTAATTGGTGGTGCCGTAGCTACATCGAATAAAAAAGTTATTGAAAGCCTGCGTTTTCAAATTAAAACTACCGGAGCTGTTCCCGGCCCCATGGACTGTTATTTAACACTAAGAGGCATTAAAACTCTTGCTGTTCGTGTACAGAGATCGGTTGATAATGCTAAACAGGTAGCTACATTTTTGGAAAACCATCCAAAAGTAGATGTCGTGCATTACCCCGGGAGTAAAAAGCATGCACAGCACGATTTAGCTAAAAAGCAGATGAAAGATTTTGGAGCCATGGTCTCTTTTAGTTTAAAAGATGACTCTACCGAAGCGGCATCAAAAATGATGAGCAATGTGGGTGTATTCACACTCGCTGAAAGTCTTGGAGGTGTTGAATCACTAGTGAGTCACCCTGCATCTATGACGCACGGATCAATCCCAAAAGATGTTAGAGAAAAAGCCGGCTTGATGGACTCCTTGATCAGGCTATCTGTTGGTATTGAAGATGCCGAAGATTTGATAAAGGATTTAGAACAAGCACTTAATTCATAACCGAGAAAACTTACATACAATGAAAGACGTAGTTATTGTTTCCGCAAAGCGTACACCTATTGGATCATTTGGAGGTTCTCTATCCTCATTTACTGCTCCCGAACTTGGAGCCGCAGTTATACTCGAGACGATAAAAAGTGCTGGAATTAAACCCGATGACGTTCAAGAACTGGTTATGGGTAATGTTCTAACCGCCGGAATTGGCCAAGCACCTGCAAGACAAGCTGCAATGAAAGCCGGACTGTCGGATAAAACTCCATCAACTACGGTAAATAAAGTATGTGCTTCAGGCATGAAAGCTATAATGATTGCAGCCGATCAAATAGCATTAGGCCAGGCAGATATTATTGTAGCAGGCGGAATGGAAAGCATGAGTAATGTACCCTACTATCTAAGCAAACACCGATTTGGGTCAAAACTTGGTCATTCCAAAGCTGAAGATGGAATTATAAAAGACGGTTTATGGGATGTTTACAATGACTTCCATATGGGGAATGCGGCTGAACTTTGTGCCAAAGAGTGTAACATTAGCCGCGAACAACAAGATGAATTTGCCATAACATCATACAAGAGAGCTATAAAAGCCCATGAAGATGGTGCATTTCAAAATGAAATAGTGCCTATGAAAGTAAAAGGGCGAAAAGGCGATGTTACAAAAGTAACGATGGACGAAGAACTTGGGAAAGTTAAGTATGATAAAATCCCCGGTTTGCGCCCTGTATTTGACAAAGAAGGAACCGTAACAGCTGCAAATGCGAGTAGTATAAATGATGGTGCCGCTGCGTTATTATTAATGAGTGCAGATAAAGCCGAAGAACTCGGGTTAAAGCCGTTGGCAAAAATTAAGAGTCATGCCAGTGCTGCAAAAGCACCGGAGTGGTTTACTACCGCACCTGCAGATGCATTGCCAATTGCGATAGAAAGAGCCGGTGTTAAAAAAGATAAAATTGATCTTTTTGAAATAAACGAAGCCTTTAGTGTGGTATCCCTTATCAATAATGAGCTTTTGGAATTAGACTCTGATAAAGTAAATATACACGGTGGTGCTGTTAGTATTGGGCACCCAATTGGTTGTTCCGGTGCAAGAATTGTGGTAACTCTGTTACATGCCCTTAAAAAAACAGGTGGAAAATATGGAGCAGCCGGAATTTGTAATGGTGGCGGTGGTGCCTCTGCTCTTGTAGTAGAAAGTCTTTAATTAAGATTTCTTTAAAATCTAACGGAAATTGACTTTCACATTGAGTGGATGTATTATCGTATATATTGAAATCCTCACTTAGAGATCGCTTTGATAACCCTTAGCTTTCTTAATTGAGGTTTCCAATTTAAATTTCGAGGAGTATTTGTAGGTAGGCTGCCCATGGATACATCTAATAAAATCAGGGTCTTGCTTAGACCATGTATCCTGTAAATTAATCGATTCACACTACTTTTTAACTATTCTTGACCATGCGAAAATTAGTACTATCAATCGCCGCACTGTTCATTTTTTCTGGCATTTTTCATACAACTAATGCCCAAGTCGGTATAACTGCCGTTCCATTTCTACAAATTGAACCTGATTCCAGAGGGGCCGGAATGGGTAATACAGGTGTAGCAATTGCTGATAATGCATCAGCTATTTTTTGGAACCCGGCAGGTTTAGCTTTTCAAGAGCAAAATCAAATTAGCATAACACATGCTAACTGGTTACCTGCATTTAACGCAGATTTATTTTACGATTATCTTGTAGGAACTTACTACATCGAAGGTATCGGTACGATTGGTGGGCATATCACTTTTTTAAATCTTGGTGANCAGACTAGAACAGACAATCAAGGTTTGGAGTTGGGCAGGTTTAATAGTTACGAACTCTCCGGTGGACTCTCTTATGGATTTGAAATTAATGAAAATTTCGCCCTTGGTACCGGATTTCGATTCATTTACAGCTCACTTGCTGATGGCGAAGTTGGAGGGCAGCAAATAAGCCCCGGATCGAGTGTAGGCGTTGATTTAGCAGCACTCTACAAAACGGATCCTTTCTCAATCGGTAACAGGGATGCTATATTTAATGCGGGACTTAATTTATCTAATGTTGGACCAAGCATTGAATACACTGATAGCCCGAACAAAGATCCACTTCCTACTGTTTTACGTGTAGGTTCTGCATTTACGTTTGATTTAGATTCTCAGGGCTACAATACACTCACTATTGCCAACGACATTTCAAAAGTTATGGCCCGAAATGAACGTGTTTCAGGTGAAGATGAGGATGCCACTTATGAAAGTATGAGCTCATTTGAAGCCCTATTCCGTTCGTGGGGATCGTTTGAACGATCTATTGGTACCGAAACCGTAGAGTTAAATTTACTTGACCAGTTGATGTTCGGAACAGGTTTAGAATACTGGTACAACAACCAATTTGCCCTTAGAACCGGGTATTATTACGAGCATGAACATAACGGCGACCGGCAGTTTGTAACTCTTGGTGCCGGACTTCGCTACAACATAATTGGTGTTGACTTCAGCTATCTATACTCACTTGAAGAAGACCACCCTCTTGCAAACACGATTCGGTTAAGCTTACAGCTAGCATTCAATTAATCACTTTTTCCAACTCAACTGCTGATTCTTTTCAGTAGTTGAGTAATTTATTATAACACCTTTTAAAACAGATTCGAGATTTAAAAACCCTCGCCTTCCCTCTCCTTTTTCTATCTCTCTCATTTATATTTAATTTACAGTGTTTGCTATATTACAGGAATAATTACGCTCTTTTCACTCCTCAAAATTACATATAATTCCCAAATACCTGTTTCACTTCTGCGTTAATTTGAAACAAATCTTCAATTAAATAGCTATAAGCCTTTTTCAAGATCAATAAATCATGCTGTTGTAGCACTTCTAAGATCGATCAGAAAGTCGTATTTTTATATCATGAATTGGATAAAACGTCTACTTAAGAACAAAATATTATACTACTCCATCGGAGGAATTATCGGTGCAGGAATTTTAGCTCTTGCCCTGCTTGAATTTGTCATTATGCCAAATTTTACAAATTTCAACCAAGGCATAACCGTACCGGATGTTACGAAGGTATCACTCCAGGAGGCGGAAGAGAAACTTGATAAATATGGATTACGCCATGAAGTATTAGATAGACGTGCCAATTCCGTTTATCCGGCTGATTATATTATTGATCAAGCTCCTGCCCCTTTACAAATCGTAAAGCCTAACCGTAAAATTTATCTTACGGTAAATACCGAAGTAGAACCGACTTCAGTAGTGCCAGATTTAGTAAATATGTCGTTAAGAAATGCTGAAATTCAAATTGAAAATTACGGCTTTAATATTGGTACGATCACATATGAATCCAGCCGATTCAGAAACACGGTACTCCGTCAATCTGTAGCACCCGGCGATACAACCAGTAGAGGAACCACTATTAACTTAACTGTTAGCGACGGCCTGGGCGATCGCGTTGTAGATGTTCCGGAAATTGTAGGTAAAAGCCTTTCTGAAGCACAACGCGATATACGCCGAGCCGGACTACGAGTTGGTGAAATTCGCTTTGAGCCGAGTGAAGATGTTACTCCAAACACCGTACTATCTTTTTCACCCGAAGCGGATGAATTGACCGAGGGCGAAACATTAACCCTGGTGGTTTCCGAACGGTTTGATGCAAGAGAAGAGGCTGAAAGTGGGGTTATTGATGCCGATACAACAGACATAGCACCTCCCGACACATCAGATATCGATAACTAAAAATCACTACATGAACTTTTCTACACCTGTACTTGCACCGTCTATTTTAGCTGCTGATTTTTCCAAACTCGGAGAAGAGATCAAAAGTTGCACTGATGCCGGAATTCAGTGGTTACATTGCGACATAATGGACGGTCACTTTGTACCCAACATCAGTTACGGCCCGATGATTGTTGAGGCTGCTCGTAAATCAGCCCCGGATACGTTTATAGATACCCACCTAATGATTGAAAATCCGGATCAATATATTGAAGCATTTGCAGATGCAGGGAGCGATCTTATTTCAGTTCACTACGAAGCATGTCCACATCTGCACCGCACCATTCAGAACATCCAAAATCATGGATGTATGACGGGAGTTGTTATTAACCCCGCTACCGCAATAGAGCAGATTCTACCTATCATGCCTGATGTAGATTTAGTTCTACTGATGAGCGTTAATCCCGGGTTTGGCGGGCAAAAATTTATCAATCGAACCTTTGAGAAGCTAAAAGCATTAAACTTTATTAAAGAGCAGCACGGTTATAATTTTTTGATACAAATTGATGGCGGTGTTGGCCTTAATAACATTCAACAGCTTGTACAAGATGGAGCAGATATACTCGTAGCCGGAAGTAGCGTATTTAAAGCAGATGATATTGAAAATCGAATNAATCAGCTGATGGAGAAAGCTAANAAAGGCAGTACAAAATCTGTATAACCATATAATCAGTAAATCTAATTAAATAAGACTACTACTATCGATATTAAACGACAACAAACTGAAGAGACTATATTTATTGAGGATACAGATCCGGTTGTAATTCTTGGATTTGGTGACGAAAATCTTTCTCAATTAGACCAATCCTTTCCTGAAACCAAGATTACAGCAAGAGGTAATCGGGTAAAAATTAGTGGGCCACAGGAAGACGTAGATATCTTAAAAAATATTATCACAGAGATGATATCGATGTCGAAACGTGGTGGATCAGTTACACCCGCAGATGTTACCACTCTTTTGGCTCTATCGAACCGAGTTGAGGGAGAAAAACCCAATATGCCGCACTTCGAAGAAGAAACCGGTGACATTATCCTCCACACCCATAATGGTGAGGCTATTTCCGCCAAAACCGGTGGTCAACGAAATATCGTTAAGGCTTCGCAAAATAATGACATCCTATTTGCTATCGGGCCTGCAGGTACCGGTAAAACGTATACATCTGTTGCGTTGGCCGTACAGGCATTGAAAAACCGAAAGGTCAAAAAAATTATTCTGGCCCGTCCAGCTGTTGAAGCGGGTGAAAACCTTGGATTTTTACCCGGAGATCTTAAAGAAAAAATTGATCCCTATCTTAGACCGCTTTATGACGCCCTGGAGGAGATGATCGAGTATGATAAGCTCGAATTTCAACTCACAAAAAACATCATAGAAATTGCCCCGCTTGCATATATGAGAGGGCGAACTCTCAATAACGCATTTGTGATTTTGGATGAGGCCCAAAATGCCACGAACATCCAAATGAAAATGTTTTTAACCCGTATAGGTTATAATAGCCGCGCAATTATCACCGGTGATGTAACCCAAACAGATCTTCCTCGCAAACAAGAATCGGGACTTATCGTCATACAAAAAATCTTGAAGGATATTGATGGCATTTCATTTGTATATCTTGACCAAAGCGATGTTGTACGCCACAAGCTGGTAAGGGATATTATCGATGCCTACGACAAATTTGAAGATAAAAAACGAAAGTAATTCTCTGAGTTACACACCTCTATGAGCAGCACAAAACCCGATATCCCTGTATTTCCGTTATACGAAGGGACTTTTTCTGTAGGACTTGATAAAAAATTTAATCGGATTGACCGAGACGATCCCCCCCATAAAGGAGCGTTAAAATTGTCCATCAACCCTTTTCTTATTAAAGATGGCGACAGGAACATTCTTTTTGATGTTGGCCTTGGTGAATTTGGGGTCGATACATCTACCGATATCATCAAACAAAATTTACAAAACCACGATGTTGAAGATTTTGAGATAACTGATATTTTTGTCAGCCACCTGCATTACGATCACATTGGTGGCCTTGCAGGAAATAAAAACGGATTTTGGGAGCTCACATTTCCAGATGCCGATATCTGGGTTTCTGGCAATGAATGGGGCAAGTTACAATCCATTTTGGATAAACAGGATGAGGATAAAGCTGATTTTATAAGTTTTATAGAGTCACGGGCAAATTTAAATTTTCTTGGGGATGCAGAGAATCCGCTTCCACATATCCGGACAAAGAAAATTGGTGGCCATACGGAATTTTCTCAGGCTCTTTTTTATGAAAATGGTGATCAAAAATACCTGATGGCCGGTGATGTTATCGGAAAACGCGGAGCTATCAATCGTACGTTTGCTGCTAAATACGATTTTGACGGCAAGCAGAGCATGAAGGTTCGAAAAGAATTAAAAGAACTTGCTTATAATGAGGGGTATGGAATTATGACATATCATGAGCCAAATCACCCCGTCTTTGCATTAACAGAGAAACAGGATAAGGGCGTATATAAAATTAAAAATTTAGTTTGATATGAGTCTGCCAGCCTACATTAATGACATCAAATCTTTTCTCACTGAACAGGGAGTCAGCTCCAATATTGATTCAGTTATAATTTTGGGCTCCGGTTTGGGTAGATTCAGTTATAATTTTGGGCTCCGGTTTGGGTGGCTTCACAGAGCATATTGAGAACAAGACAGTAATCTCATACAACACAATCCCCCACTTTCCTGAAACTTCCGTACAAGGCCATTCCGGCGAACTAATATTGGGTACGGTAGATGGTAAATCAGTTCTCGCCTTTTCTGGCCGTTTTCATCATTACGAGGGACATGAATTTCAAACCACGGTACTGCCTGTTCATATTGCCAAATCACTGCGAGCAAAAAAACTAATTGTCTCCAATGCAGCCGGTGCCATTAACCAATCATTTGCTGTGGGAGATTTGATGGTTATAGAAGATATTTTCAGGCCTTTCCATCCCATCGAATCTAAATTTCACCAAAACAGATATCGATATAATCTTTATCCGATAGCTACAAAAGTGCGCAAACTTTCGGCACGAATTGGTTTGGATGTACAACGGGGCACCTATCTATACATGAAAGGTCCCAATTACGAAACGAAGGCCGAAATCCGCGCCTTTCGCAGGCTCGGGGCTGATGTGGTAGGTATGAGTACGGCTCCGGAACTTGCAGAAGCCAGCAGGCTGAAAATTAAAGCAGCTGCTGTTTCGATGGTAACCAATATGGCTGCGGGCGTTTTAAAACAGAAGTTAGATCACTCAGAAGTAAAAATTGCAGCTGAAAGCAGGAAGGAAGATTTTTCGAAACTGGTTAGGGAGATCATCAAACAGTTATAACCAAAATTTACAGCAATCGTTTTTGATTCCCATACTTTTCTAAATACTGTTTCAGACGAACTTTTTTTCGAGTGCTATTACTGGTCATGTAGCGAAGCTTTCCAAATATTGGCCTCTCCTGCCATGCTCGATCAAACCTTCCAAGGCACCAAAATATCCCCGAATAACTGTTTGGGTCTCTTCCATCTATAGCATACGTGTTATTCAAATCAATTAGATATTGAAGCGCTGTCTTATAATCCGGTGTCCACTCAATAACCTTCTTTCCCCAAAGCATGCGCAGATAATTATGGATGATCCCTTCCTCCCTCAACTGGGTTTGAGCTGCATTCCAGATATCATCATGAGTTTGAGAGTTAGCCAATTGATCGTAATCATAAATCCATTCGCGGGGATCATCTCGATGTTTGTCCATGGTTTTTTGAACCCAATCGGGCAAGCTTTCAAGCTGGTCATAATCTTCGCGGTGAAAAGCAAAGTGAAACCCAACTTCCCGCCAAGTAATTACCTCGTCCAGGTAACTATCAATATTCGGATCACCATTAAAGAAACCGCCGGTAGACCCTTTGTTAAACGTAATCTTATCTAAATCCCATCCTTTTGGTTGATGTTCTAAAACTGCCTGGACAATTTCGTATTCCGAAATTTTCCCAAAGTGAAGCCAGGGGCTCAATTGACTCGTTTTATTTTCATCAGGATCATTTCGTTTCTCGTCATATTCAAGAAGATCATTTTTTATAAACTGACCTAGCATTCCTAGTGCTGCTTGCCTCCCCCCGTGCCAATCGATAGGCTTTACGGAGTGATCAATATTTAATGATGAAATGAATAAAGGTATGTCGTTTAACGCCTCACCTGCATCAGGCAGTTCATCCATTATATTTGTTGATGGTTTGATCTTCTCTTTGTTTTCAAGCTCTTCTAATGGGTTTTTCTTTGGGGGATTAGTATAAGCCTCTATAAAATTTTTCTGCATAATTTTACGGAAAAAATATGCGCTATAGGGATCTTTATCTGTCAAGCCAAACGGGATCAACCCGTTACTGTCTACCGTCACATATGGGATATTGAGTTCGGTTGGATAGATCTTATTTCTCTCTTTCATGATAAAAACCGGATACTCATCTGTCACCAAAATTGATGCATTTGAGGCAAGTTCTCTTAACAGCTTATCATATTCACCCGCATTCTGCTCCACGAAAGAGACGTAGTTTAAATCTCGTTCTACTGCGTACTCCAAATGCTCTTTCATCCCCTCCATCATAAACGTATGCGACCGATCAGTAGCCCACGGATAGTCGCAAGAAAAAGCTTCTAGAATAAGCAGAGGTTTACCGAGCTTGTTCGCCCAGCCTACAGCATATTCCAGCGCAAAATTATATTGGAAACGCCGATTAATCTGCATCCAATAGAGCACATACTCTCCACCGGAATTTGGGGTAAATTGATTTTTGGGAAATACACGATGGCTGTTGAAGTTTTTCATGGTGGCATTAACAACGATTGATTTGTATCAATTCCTGCTAATATTGAAATACTTCAACTTATAACCGCCGATATCATAAAGTAACTTACTCCCTACTCATCAATCAGATAGCAGGAAGTACGCACTTTTTCTTTAAACAGTCTCTTTTTTCTTTTCTGACCGTTTTCTCTCGTTATGATCTAAATACAGCTTACGAATTCTCAGACTTTTTGGAGTTACTTCTAACAGTTCATCATTGTCGATAAATTCTATACACTGTTCTAAACTTAGTTTTCGAGCTTGTGAAATTTTTACCGAATCAGACGTTTGAGTTGCACGGTGATTGGTTAAGTTTTTCTTTTTCACAACGTTGATCACAAGATCATCAGCCCGATTATTCATCCCAACAACCTGACCTGTATAGACAGGATCGCCCGGTTCAACAATAAATTGGCCGCGGTCCTGAAGACCTTCAAGTGCGTAAGGCGTAACCTCTCCTTTTTCCAGGGAGATAAGTGCGCCACGGCTTCGTCCGGGAATTTCTCCGGCATACGGTTCGTACGCATCAAACTGCTGGTGCATAATCCCTGTACCGCGAGTTTCCGTTAACATTTCGCCTCGAAAACCAATTAAGCCACGAGCCGGCACTTTAAATTCAATTCGATTATTCTCTCCTTCCTGCACCATCGAGGTCATAATACCTTTTCGCTTCTGAAGGTTATCTATCACCTTATTGCTGTAATCGCTATGAACATCAATTACCACTTCTTCAAATGGCTCATGCACTGCCCCATCAACATCTCTGTAAAGAACCTCCGGCCGTGACACTGCAAATTCAAACCCTTCTCTTCTCATCGTTTCAATAAGAATAGAAAGCTGCAATTCTCCACGTCCCGCTACTCGAAATATATCCGGATTTTCTGTCTGCTCTACGCGGATAGATACATTTGTGCGAATTTCTTTATGGAGACGATCTTTAATTTGGTTTGATGTTACATAATCTCCTTCCCGGCCAGCAAATGGTGAATTGTTAACCCGAAAGTACATCGCCATAGTGGGTTGATCGATATCGTAATATTCGATCGCCGTGGGGTCTGAAATGTGCGTGAGGGTATCTCCAATTTCAACATCTTCGTAGCCTGCGAGTGCAAAAATATCACCGGCAACGGCTTCGTCAACCGGCTCACGGTTCAAACCGTTAAACGTAAAAAGCTTAGTGGCTTTTGCCTTCATTTTTTGATCGCCCTTCCGGTTCAGAAGTACAATCTCTTGGTTGGTTTTAATGGTACCCTGTTCCACACGGCCAATGGCAATTCTACCCACATAATCATTCCAGTCTACACTACTCACAAGCATTTTAAATGGAGCGTCCAACACCTGCTCCGGAGGCGGAATATGATCCACAATTTTATCGAATAGTGGAGACATATCTTCATTTTCATGCTCCAGCTCTTCTTTGGCATATCCATCAATTGCCGCTGCATATAGTACAGGAAAATCGAGCTGTTCGTCCGTAGCATCAAGTGTTACGAACAGATCAAAAATCATATCCAATACAGCATCCGGGCGGGCATCTTTACGATCAATTTTATTAATCAATACAATCGGCTGATAACCAAGGTCGAGTGATTTACGAAGTACGAACTTTGTTTGTGGAAGTGGCCCTTCAGCAGCATCAACGAGAAGAATCACCCCATTTACCATTTTCAAAATTCGCTCTACTTCCCCGCCAAAATCGGCGTGACCGGGAGTATCCACAATATTGATCTTTGTATCCTTCCAAAGAACGGCTGTATTCTTAGAGCTGATTGTAATTCCCTTCTCTTTCTCAAGATCACCGGAGTCCATCACTCTCTCATCTACCTGTTGATTTTCTCTGAATGTTCCGCTCTGACGCAGCATCTGGTCTACCAATGTGGTTTTTCCATGATCAACGTGAGCAATGATGGCGATGTTTCTAATGTCTTGCTTCATAAAAGTGTATGGCTTCAACTGCCGTTGTTTTCCGGCAAAATGTAAAATTAGGATGGTTTCCGATATATTTGAGTTTAACCGAAATATAAATCGAAAAATTGATAGCCTTTAATATAAGGGTTATTCAGGAGAGTTCTGTGTATTGCAATAAAAATCTTAAACGAAAGGTAAACATTTTCTTTAGCCACGGGGGCGGTATAATGTCAGGGAGGTTATTTCACCTCCCTGCAATTTTTTTTTATTAAAAATAGAACATCAATGAGGCTGTAAAAACATTGCCATCGAATGTGGCATCTTCAAATGATTCTTGATTATCATCAGGGTTCAGATACATATAACGATAGTCAATACTAATAGCCGTTGTATTACTAAACCACAATTCTGTTCCAAACCCAAGATGATACCCAAGGTTAAAACTATTGTCATCTGAGAAGCCCAAATCAATTGCTTCATCGGAATAGGTGTAAATTGTGTAGTAAGCTCCTACACCTGCTAGTCCATATGGTGAAACGTATTCACTTAATGGAGCAAACAGCATCAGTGACGCCGTTACCGGCACAAAGCTTGTTCTTACGGTATAATCATTAAAACCATATTTCTGACCGGCTCTGTACTCTACTGAACCTTCCAGCCCAATAATTCTCCCAAATTTTGCGCGAGCCTGCAGACCACCATAAAAGTTTCCATCACTGGCATCCGAAGCTTGGTAAAAACCCAAACGTGGTCCAAACCCGATAAGAGTTCCATCTTCATCTGATGAACGATCAGTAGTTTGTTGTGCCATTGCTGTAAAAGTAAGGCCTCCCATCAAGAGTATCAGTAATACTATTATTTTCTTCATTTCATCTCTCATTTTTATTGTTAGAATTATTGTCTAATCTCAAAATGAAATTTACAATTATGATCCCGTGTAAGCCTATCATAAAACTGTGAGAAATTTGCTTGTTTTAAAGATTGGGCAAGATTTATAGCAAAAAATGTCCTTGAAGATGTGCAATGAAAATAATTATTCACGGTTATCAGATATGGTGGTTTGTAGTATCTCTTGTATTTTCTGATAATTAGGTTTGCACAACAAACCGTAATGATTAACAACATCAGGACAGGAAATTTTATGGATTTAAAATTAACGGATCAGCGATTTATAGTATGTGGTGCCAGCAGCGGATTTGGAAACGCCATCGCCCGCCAGCTTTTAATTGAAGGAGCTAATGTAGTGCTAGTCGCTCGTCGGGGTGATAAACTTCGGGACGATTTCAAGCATTTCCCAGATCAAACTGAAATTATTGAGGGTAGTTTGATCTACTCGGAAACGTTGGACAAAATCGAGAAGGCTGCAAATAATGGTGATCTCCACGGTATAGTATTTAATGCCGGCGGGCCGCCCACAGGAACTCCCCTTCAAACCGATATGAAAGATTGGGATGCTGCCTGGCAGTTAGTAATGAGGTGGAAAATTGATCTTGCGCTTCGGCTTGCCCCCAAACTTGTAGAAGAGAACTATGGCAGAATGCTGTTTGTGGAAAGCAAATCTGTAAAACAGCCTCTCCCGGCATTAACCCTCAGTAATTCGTTTCGAGCGGGAGTTGTCGGTTTTGCCAAAACATTATCCAGCGAGGTGGCACCAAAAGGTGTTACCGTAAACATCCTGGCGCCCGGAGCTCATGATACTCCCGCTATTGAGCGAGTCATTAAAAATAACAGTTCTATCAAAGGAGTTTCCTATGATGAAGCGAAAAAAGAGATGGAAAAAAGCATTCCTGTCGGACGCATGGGGAAAGCTGAAGAGTTTGCATCTCTCGCTGTGTGGCTTCTATCAACCCACAGCAGCTATGTAACCGGACAAACACTGAGTCATGACGGCGGAGCAATTTCAGGGCTTTTCGGGTAGAATTAATAAACCTCATCAATATCTATGAAAACCATTCAAAAAGAGATCAGCCTGAAACCTAAATCTCGGGGATTTCACCTTATAACGGATGAAGTTTATGAGAAGCTGCCGGAACTACGCAAACTGAATGCCGGCCTTGCACACTTGTTTATTCAGCATACCAGTGCGGGACTAACAATCAACGAGAATGCCGATCCCTCCGTACGGCGGGATTTTGAAAGTCACTTCAACCGAATGGTTCCTGAGGATACCTCTCTGTTTGAACATACCCTCGAAGGCCCCGACGACATGACCTCCCACATTAAAAGCTCATTACTCGGCCACTCTGTTTCTATACCTGTAACTGATGGAAAATTTAACCTTGGCACCTGGCAGGGGATCTATTTGTGTGAACACAGAAACCGTGGTGGATCGAGAAAAATTTGTATTACCGTTCTGGGTGAGTAGACTTTTTTAAATTGCTTACGAATTATTACCTATGTCAAAAAAGCTCTATCTAATAGCTCTTGTACCGCTCCAAGAAATTCGAGATGAAGTGGAACAACTCAAACTTGAAATGAAAAAAGATTACAACGCTTCCCATACGTTAAAAATCCCCGCACACATTACTCTTCAAATGCCGTTTACCCGAAAAGCATCTGAAGAAGGGCATATTATCGAAACGCTTAAGGGTTTTGCCGGCAAACAGACTCCGTTCAAAATAAACCTCAACGGGTTTGATTCATTTCCACCGCGCGTACTGTTTATAAAGATCGTAAACCATCAACCCATAAGAGAGTTAAGCCAAAAGCTGAATAGTACTCTAATTGATTCGGAGTTGGTTTCTGAGAATCGAGTGAATGATGATCTCCATCCGCATATGACCATAGCCACTCGTGACCTGGAGGAACAAGATTATTATAAAGCGTGGGATGAGTTTCAGGATAGAGAGTATAAAAATTCATTTACAGCAAAAAGTCTGTTTCTACTAAAACACAACGGGAAATTCTGGGATATTTTTCGGGAGTTTGAATTTTCGGAAGCGTGAAAACCAATAATATTTAGTGCATAAAAAAAGGGCTCCTACTGTGTGTAGAAGCCCTTTAAGAGCGGAGAGAGAGGGATTCGAACCCTCGATACCCCGTTGGGGGTATACTCCCTTAGCAGGGGAGCGCTTTCGACCACTCAGCCATCTCTCCAAGTGTGAAATTTCAAAAAAGTCGCTTTTTGAACAGCATCAAATATATGAACCTTTCTACCCCCTATGCAACCAAGATTTCGAAAATTCTCAACGACTACCGAAATCTCTAACTCGAAACAAACTTAACTAAGAGGTTACTCCTCGAGTATATAAATCTGACCTAAGTTTCTACCCTCTTGAGCATAATCGAGCCCATATCCCAGCACAAAAAGATCCGGAATTTTAAATCCGGTATAGCGAATTTTCACATCGTGCTTGGTTGCATCCTGCTTGTGTAGAAGAGTTGCAATAGAGAGCGATGCCGGCTCCAATCGGGATAGTTTTGAGTAGAGATAATTCATGGAAAGACCGGTATCAACTATATCTTCAATCAAAATTACATGCCGGCCTTTTATATCTGCATCAATATTTTTCAAATCATGAACTTCACCCGATGATACTTTCTCATCACCATAGCTGCTCAGTTTCAAAAAATCTACCTCGCAAGGGATATTCACATATCGCATAATATCAGCCAAAAAGATATAGGCTCCATTAAGCACACCAATAAATATCGGTTTTTTATCACTGTAATCCTGGCTGATTTGCTGGCCAAGTTGTTTTAGCCGCTGCTGAATCTCTTCCTGTGTAAGGTAAACACGAAACTGTTCACCATTAATATTCACTTTCTCGGGTAAGTACTGATCCATTAGAGTTTAATTTTCAATCCTAACTATTTCTTTTGTTCGGGAGGTGCATTTAACAAGCTCAGAAATCACACCGGTTTGACCATTTTTAGTCATGTGCGGGAATATAACGGCACAGATGGTTCCATCAAAAGATTCGATTACTTTCGCCCGCTTTTTTTCGACGGATGATATCTTTTTGTTAGTAAGCAGTTTGGCTACCGTTTGTTTCCCATCCAATCCTAACGGCCTGATGGTATCCCCCTCGCTCCAATTACGAATTTTCAGCGGCCATTCAATTTTTTCAACATCCAATAAAAGGTTTTTCGTATCAAGTGTACCATCCCATGTTGCAGTTGAGACCGTAATATCACCGATTTTTTGGGCTTCTTTGAGCTCTCCTCTACCTACTACAGCTTGCTGATTCAGATCTTCGCTCTTTTTTACAAGCACAAACCGATCCCGGTCGCGAACAAGTTGAATATTGTTTGTGATTGACAATCCACTTCCGGTCTGTACTGTTTTAAGACTCTTTACCTCCTCTAAAAATCCTGTTGAGTGCGCAACATACGGCAGCTCTTCCTTTAAAAATTGAAGAAGTAAGACCGGCCACAATTTTTGATCTACACGAAGAAGTTCATCCCGCTTTAGCCCTCCGGCTTCACTTTTCATTCTTTTCAGAAGCTCATTTGCCAGCCCCTCAAAATCTTTCACTCTGTCCGGTAGAGCCAAAATATTTTTTTGCCAGCCGGGGAAGAATTCATCCATTCTCTGTTTTAATTCACGTCTTAAAAAATTCCGGGCATAGTCTGATGAAAAATTACTTTCATCTTCACGAAATGGAACATGCTGCTCTTTGGCAAACTTCCTGATCTCCTCTTTACGAACCCCAAGTAATGGACGAAAAAGATCACCATCAACAACGGCCATCCCCTGCCAGGATATCGGCCCGCTGCCACGCAATATTTTTTGAAAAATGGTCTCCACCTGGTCGTCTTGATGGTGAGCTGTAGCGATAAAATCGGCATTCAGTTCTCTCTTCAAATCTCTGAAAACCCGGTATCGACGCTCCCGGGCCCATGCCTGAAAATTTCGGCCCTTGGCTTCATCCGCATCAAGCCGAACCGACACACAATCAATCCCCCACATCGAACAGACCTCCTCTACCAATTGCTGTTCCTTATCGGAGTTCTCTCCCCTCACACCGTAATTGCAATGCACAACCGTAGTTTTCACGTCATGACGGTGCAACAGATAGAGAAGTGACATAGAATCTACACCTCCGCTTACGCCACATATTACGTGGGGTGCGGGTGATTCCGGAAGCGTGTTAATCTGCTCGCGAAACCGGCGTACGATCGGTAATGATTCGAATTTGTTCATGTGAAAAGGTATTGACATCCAACTCCTCATTCAACACCAGGCATTGGCCTTTGTTATTAATTCCCAAAAACTTGTAGGATTTCTCCTTTACCTCACCATCAATTTGAAGCTTTATCCACTTTCCAAAACCAATAATTTGCCGGTTTATCTCTTGATGAAGCGTTTCATCCTGCTTGTGCCATCGGGTATAAAGCTGCTCTACGTGTGTTAAAATATCAGCTAACAGCTTTTCTCTGCTGATTTTTTTTGAGAGCAACGCCACCGATGTCGCCACTTGATCAACCTGTGGAGAGAAAACTGTTTGATTTACATTTAACCCAATTCCAATCATCACTCTTTCCGGTATTTTTCCGTAAAACATGCACTCGGTTAGAATGCCACCGATTTTTTTATCAGCAGCGATAATATCGTTGGGCCACTTTAACTTAATCGGCATATCAAGATAAGGCTCAAGAGCTTTTTGAATGGCATACGCACACATCAGGGTGAGGAGTGTAATCCTGTCGGCGGACGAGGGCCTAAAACCGAGTGTAAATGTTAGATTGGCTGAAGGTTCTGTCTCCCACTTTTTATCGTACTGCCCCCTGCCCTCGGTTTGATGTTCTGCAATGGCCAACACTCCGTGGCAAAATTGTTTGGCCGGAATTCTTTTCAGATATGTGTTTGTCGATGGAAGTGATTCTTCATACAGAACTTCAGAACCCAGCCAGCCGGTCTGCAGCCGATTCTGAAACTCCTGTATGTCGAATGTTTTATTCATAAACCTATTTTCCCACTTTTAACAAAGAATCTTCCGTACCAAATTCATTGGTAGTATATCCATCAGCGGCGTCATCGTTTTCCCAATGTTCGCCATCCAGAATATACTTAAACCGATATGTACTGTTTGGTTTCACACGAATAAGCGTTTCCCACCGCCCATTTTTTCTTACAAGCTTATCGGTCTCCGTGTTCCAATCATTAAAATCTCCTGCGATAGCCACTTCATTTTCAGCCCACTCACCGGGAATAGAAAATGTTACTCTACAGATTGTTCGTTTTGGTGTAAATTTTTTTTGCAACATACTGTTACTCATTTGTGTTTTTTGATGAATATAAAATTACACAAAAATGGTATGATCGCGAATAATCAAGATGTAATTATTAACTCTATACGCGTCTCTAAATACTATTTTTTAAGCGTCATTTCGCTTATAGTTAAACTTATTAACGCATGGAAACGTTTTCCTGTTCCCCGAGATTAGCTAAACTTCAATTATCTGTTTAAAGATTCTGTTTTTTCATACAGCCACTCTTTCAGCAGCTCATCTGCTTTTTTTACATGCGTGGAACCTAATACATGCTCTGCCAACTTCTGCATCTCCCTCAAAGAGCTTCGACAAAGCACAGATTTAACACTCGGAATGGAATTTGTAGTCATGCTAATTTCATTAATTCCCATGCCCAAAAAGCATGCGGCCAATTCCGGCCGAGCCGCCATTTCACCGCAAACCGATACCGGAATTCCCTGTGTGTCTGCACCTTCTTTCACCATTTTAATTAAGCGCCAAACAGCCGGGTGTGTAGATGTATAAAGGCCGGAAATATGCTCATTCCCACGGTCTACCGCTAAAGTATATTGCGTCAAATCATTGGTGCCGATACTGAAAAAATCAACAATTTCTGCAGCTTCAGAAGCCATTAAGGCAATTCCGGGTACCTCAATCATAATCCCGATCGGCAAATCATCATCAAAAGAGATCCCCTTTTCTTTAAGTGTCAGTTTTACATTTTCTACGGTTTGATGAACGCTTTCAATCTCCTCAATGCGCGAAACCATGGGAACCATCAGTTTCAACTGTCCGGGAAATTCGCCCGAAATTCGTAAAATTGCCTCTATCTGATGATGTAGCATTTCAGGTTTATCCAGCAACATACGAATGCCACGCCAGCCAAGAAACGGGTTCGATTCATTGCCATGATCCTCAAGTAACTTATCTCCTCCGGCATCAAAAAGCCGAATTGTAACCGATTCACCGTCCGCCTTTTCTACAACTGTTCTGTAGAATTTCATCTGCGCTTCAACATCAAAATTAGTTGATTGAAACAGGCACGATTCGGTTCGCAAAAGCCCAATGCCCTTGGCACCATGCGTTTTTAATCGCGCAAGTTCATTCTCAAACTCTATGTTTGCGCGGATAGTAAATGAAGAGCCACAATTGGTTTCAGCCGGTTTCTCGGCCCACTCTAATACCTTGCTCTTTTTTTCTTTATGGAGTTGTTGGCGCTCAATAAAATTCTCTCTTTTCTCCTCACTGGGATGAATAAAAATTTCACCGGAATCTCCATCAAGTAAAACAGGAGCTTTCTGCTGTACTTTTACCCGTTGCCAGTCTACTCCCACAACACACGGCAGATCGAGTGACTGAGCAAGAATTACCGCATGCGAGGTCAAACCCCCTTTATGCATAACAATCCCCGAAATGTCCATACTGCTCAGTTTAATCAGATCCGTAGCGGAAATTTCATCGGCAAACACAATCGAGCTTTTCTCAACCAACATATCATAATTACGAGATTGCAAGGTTTGCATCAGCTCATCACGTATAGAAACAATATCTACCATACGCTCTTTGGCCCATTCTGCATTCGTGCCGTCAAGCAGTTCTATATACTTATTAAACGATTCAAAAATAGCGTAAGATGGCCCAAAATATTTTTCTATTATCTTACTGCGAATCTCCTCCATCAGCTGTGGATCCTTCAATACCTCAATCTGGGCATCTAAAATCTGATTAATTTCATCACCCTCAGAACCCGATTTCAGCTTCTCAAACCCATCAAGCACATCACCTACAGCTTTTTGTACTCGGTCGAGTTCCGATTCCGCCTTACTTTTATCGATTTTTTCGGGTTTTACAGATGCTTTTGATTCGGGCATAATCCAGGCCGGCCCCATCCCAATACCACCCGAGGCCGGGTTGCCTGTCAATCGCACCGTTTTCTCGGTCTCTTTGATGGATTTGTTCATGATGTCTTAAATTTATTATCAATCAGATTACTGATCGCCTCTAAGGCTTCTTCCTCATCCGGTCCATCCACAATCAGCGTCATTTCTGCTCCTTCCTCAGCCGCCAGGGTCATTATTCCCAAAATGCTTTTCCCATTTATGCGGTACCCGTACATCTCAATAAAAAATTCCGATTCAAATGAAGATGCCAACTTTACCAATTCCGAAGAAGGACGTGCATGGAGCCCCGCCTCATTTAAAATTTTCACATCTCTGGTAACCATTCTAAAATTCCTGAATCGAGATTATCTGTTTATTAGTTTTTTTCGAAAGCACATTAAAATACAGAATTTTCGAACCAATTCAGGCTCTGCAAGATAAGATCTGTCAAAAAATAACGTGTAATAAGCTGTTAAGTACCGATATAAAAAGTCCGAAAAGTAAGGCCCACCAAAAATTCTTTATTGTAAAACCCTCAACCAATTTGTCAATAACCATTAATATCCACGCATTTAGTACCAGAATAAAAAGTCCGAGAGTCAAAATTGTGATGGGAAAGGTAAGAAACAGAAGTATCGGTTTGATGAACGTGTTAATTAACCCAAGGAGCAGAGCAACACCTAACGCCGTAAAATAGCTTTTTAACGTAATCCCCCGAAGCAACTCTGCACCCAAAAATATGACAACACTATTTATAACAAGAAACTTTATCATAAGACGCCTCTATTATTTTATCTTAAAAACATTCCATTACCAAGGTTGCTGTACTGTTTTCAATCCTACGTAGCCATCAACAAAAAGTTTTTGCCAAAAAATGAACTGGAAACTTTACGATTCTCTATCTCAATTCTCGCCGGAACATCTGCATGCCGTGCTTCAACTTCGGCAAAATGTGTTCATCATAGAACAAGATTGTATATACCCCGATATCGATGAGCTGGACAGTATTTCTGAACACCTTCTACTCTTTATAGAATCCAAACTGGCCGGATACTTACGAGTGGTACCCGCAGGAGAAAAGTTTAAGGAGATATCACTGGGAAGAATTGTAATAGATGAAAATTTCAGAGGAAAAGGGCTTGGCAAAAAACTGGTTCAAAAAGGAATAAGCATTTTAGAACAAAAAGGGGTAGACAAAATTCGTATAGAAGCACAACTATATTTAGAAGTTTTCTATACCGATTTGGGCTTTGTTACAAAATCATCGCCTTACGACGTTGATGGAATTCCTCACATAGAGATGCTCTACAAATCTTCCATCTCGCGCTGAAGTTCTAAGACTGCTGAATCTGATAACTCTTTCAGGTTAGAGACGTACTTCTTCAGCTCTTTTTGATCGTACTCCTGATCGGGATACTCCTCAATTTTCAGTGCCAATTCTTGTGCATCCTCCAGCCCCACATAGCCAAACGTCGGTTTTAAGGTGTGGGCAACACGGCTCATTTTTTCATACTCAGCATTTTCATGATGGTTGACCAACTCATCAATCATAGAAGGTGTTTTATCCAAGAACACACCTACCATCTCCTTCATCATATCTGAGTCACCGCCGGTCATCTCCTTTAACATCTCTAAATTCGTTACTCTTTCACTCTCCTTTTTCTCAATGTCATCAAGCTTATCAAAAGTAGTCTTTTGGCCACTATTTTCCTGAATAACGGCTGTAATTGTACTAACCAGATTATTGTAGGTAAACGGTTTTGCAATAAAATCATCCATGCCGGCATCCTTACACTCCTGCACGTCTCTGTCTAATACCGAAGCTGTAATCGCAATTATTGGCAGCGGCGAAATTTTCGGATCACTGCTCTTTCTAATTTTTCTCGTCGCAGCCAATCCCCCCATTCCCGGCATATGTACATCCATCAAAATAACATCAGGCGGATTGTTTTCAATTGCTTCCAGAGCTTCTTCACCACTTTCAGCTTCATTAATATTAACGCCTACTTTCCCCAGCATTCCGCCGGCAATTTTCCGGTTAATAGGGTGATCATCAACCACAAGTATTTGTATACCATGCAATGGATTTTCTCCCGTAGTGCTTTTAGCTGACTTGCTAGATTTAGCATCTGCCTCTTCAAGCACCTCAAATGGAATTTCCAGTATAAACGATGTGCCTTTCCCCTCTTCACTCTCCACATGAATTTTCCCATCCATCTGGTTTACAATCTTTGCCACAATTGAAAGGCCAAGACCGGTTCCGCCAAATTTATATGTGGCAATTGCTGATGCCTGGTTGAAACTTTCAAATATATTAGCCAGCAGATCAGCAGGAATTCCAATTCCCGTATCTGCTATTTTAACACGTACAACATCTTTATCATCAGACTCCTTTACTCTCTCGGCGTGAATTAAAATCTCCCCATCATTCGTAAATTTAATGGCATTTCCAAGCAGGTTGAGCATCATCTGGTTAAAGCGTGCCCGATCCCCAACCACTCTTATCGGCACATCATCGTCTACGTCCACTGCCAAGGTTAAGCCTTTTTCAGCGGCTTGATGCCCCATCATTTTCTTTAGCTGGGCAAACTGATTGTGCAGTAAAATTTCATTTTCTTGCAGCTCAAATTCACCCGACTGCAACTCCTTAAACTCCAGGATATCATTAATTATTGATAGAAGATTATTCGCCGAAAGTTTTATTGTTTCGATCTGATCTTTCTGCTCGGCCGTAAGATCAGTTTTCAGCAAAAGCTCCGTCATCCCTAAAATACCCGTCATGGGTGTGCGGATCTCATGACTCATATTTGCCAAAAAACTCTCTTTCATCGACTTAGAGGCTTCGGCTTTTTCAATAGCTTCGTTGAGCTCTGCTTCTTTACGTTTACGATGGGTAATTTCATGGAGAATGGCTACAAAGAAATTGGAGTCTTGTTCCTCCGGTTTAATAGGGATGAAGTGCACATCAGCCCAGAAAGGAGTGCCACTTTTTTTTGTAAACAGCAGTTCACGTCGAATAGAGTTTCCTTTTTTCAATTCAGAAACCAGATCCTTGTAACCTTCAGGATTTGCCATTTTTAATGATTGCAGGAATGGAGCGTCCCCTTCAATCTCATCAAATGTAAATCCGGTGATGTCGTAAAATGCCTTGTTCGCATATACCGCGGAAAACGTGTTGTTTTGATAATCGTATATCACACACCCATCAAAAGAGTGCTTAACGATAGATTCAAAAAAAAGAAGTCTGTTTTCCGAAAAAGTTGCGGTTGGTTTACTCATCGTTCTTGATGGTTCTTGCATTATTTAACGTTCTGCAAGTTATAAAACAGATTTGATTAAACAATGAGCACCGAGAAATTTTAACCTGTAGTAACCACGATAACGATAACCACGAGCAGGGCTATCTTAAAGAGCAATGTTTTCCAATTTTTCATAATGAGAGCATAATTTTGTCGAACAATACGTGAGGTCTATATCTATTAATTAATTGCACTAAATTCAAGTTATCCACAACATTTTGTTAATAAATATACATACCCAAAATGCGCTTATATAACCGTTCTATTATTAAGAGTATCTAGAAAGTAAATTGTTACAATAATCTCCGGATATTTTTTAAAAAATATTGAGAGCTACAGCTTTTTCTTATCAAGTGTTTTAGAATTCCCTACAACTGTAATTGAACTGAGTGCCATTGCAATCTCTGCCAACACCGGGTGCATCCAACCAACGATGGCCGCGGGGATCATTACAATATTGTAGATAAACGCCCAAAACAGGTTTTGGCGAATTTTTTTCATGGTGTGGCTACTCAAATTCAGTGCCTCTACAACTCCTCCTATCTCTCCATTTATCAGTATGATAGCGCCTGACTCAATAGCAATATCCGTTCCCGTTCCCAGTGCAATACCAACATCAGCCTGGGTGAGCGCCGGAGCGTCGTTAATTCCATCACCAACCATAGCAACAACTTCACCACGATCCTGCAACTCTTTAATTTTTTGAGCTTTTTCGTCCGGCTTAACCTCGGCAATAAAGGTACTCATGTTCAGCTCTTCGGCAATCGTTTCTGCCACGCTGTGTTGATCCCCGGTAAGCATCACGGTTCTTATATTCTTTTCCCCGATTTCACCAAGTGCTTCCTTTGCATCAGCTTTTATGGAATCTTTCATCGCAACAATGCCACGAACAGACTTATTCACAACCACATAAACCACCGTTTTCCCCTCTTTTTCCAGGGCTGACTTTTCCTCTTCAAGAGTATCGTCTATTTCAATTGTAAACTCGTCCATAAGGCTGATGTTGCCTACAAGAATTTCATCATCACCCACTACTCCTTTTACCCCCATGCCGGTAAAGGACTCAAAATTTTGCACAGGTTCATCATCAAACTCACCGTTCGCAAACTCTGTAATGGCACGGCTCAACGGGTGCTCCGAGAGATTTTCAACAGAAGCCATTTTCAGTAAAAGGTTTTCTTTATCAACGTCATCTACAACTTTATAATCGGTAACCTCGGGTTCACCTTTTGTTAGCGTCCCGGTTTTATCAAAGACGATAGTTGTAACTTCCTGAAGCCGCTGAATCGCCTCCCCTTTACGAACCAGAATCCCGTTCTCTGCTCCCAGGCCCGATCCCACCATTAGCGCTGTAGGTGTAGCCAGTCCCAATGCACAAGGGCACGCAATAACCAGAACAGCCAGGGTTGCAAAAAACGCCTGGCTTACGACGGGGAGATCTGTGATGATCCACGGCAAAAATCGGTCTCCAACATGGAGCAGCGGCTCAAAAAATTGCGGAAACATCCACCAGGAGAAAAACGTGGCTGCAGCAATTACTAAAATAATTGGTACAAAAATAGCCGTTACGCGATCGGCAAAATCCTGAATCGGAATTTTCGACCCCTGGGCCTCTTCCACCAATCGAATAACCCTGTTTAAAAACGTATCTTCACCCACCCGGGTTACCTTTACTCGAATGGATCCTTCACTAGTAATCGTGCCTCCAATTACTTCATCCCCTTTAGATTTTACCACCGGCATCGACTCCCCCGTTACCATCGCCTCATCGATGGAGCTTTTTCCGTCTACGATCTTACCGTCGGTTGGAATTTTTTCTCCCGGCCGAACCAGCATCACATCATCTTTACGCAGTTCTGAGGCATCAATCTCCACCTCTTTGCCATTTCGAATTACACGAGCTTTCGCCGCTTCCAGCGTCAACAGTTTTGTGATGGCATCCGATGCACGCCCCTTCGCCTTCGTCTCCACATATCGGCCCGTCAGGTGAAACGCCATAATCATCGCGGCAATCCCGGCGAAACTGTACATCATCGATTCGGTGATCCCCAGATGATAGCTCAACGCCATAAACCCGGTAATGAGCGAGGCCACGGTACCAATGGCAATCAGCACATCCATATTTGGGTTTAGATTCATCGAAGATCTCCAGGCTCCAACCAGCGTTGGCCAGCCCGGAATAAATATCACTGCTGAGGCACCCACCGTCATGGCAATCTCCATCACAAAATGAGAGGTTAAATGAACCCCCAGCACCATATCGATGAACATCCAGATCATCAATGGCGCAGTTATAATCCAGCTGAACCAAACCTTCTTTTTTGCATCATCCAGTTTCTCTTTCTCTCTTTTTCGCTTCTTTTCAAGTTTATTCTCCCGAATTGACTCCTCAACCGTTAGCTCATATCCTGCATTTTTTACGGCCTCCTGCATCTGTTCGATAGAAACGACAGACCCAATGTACTCAACCTTGGCTTTTTCCGTCGTAAGCTGAACAGAAGCACTCTCTACACCCTCCAACGAGTTCAATGCTTTCTCTACTGACCCTGAACAGCCTGCGCAGTGCATTCCTGATATATGAAACCGAACCGTCTCCGTTGATGGTGCTTCCAACTCAAAACCCGCATTTTTTACGGCTTCCTGCAATATAGAAAACTCAACACGTCCATTAGAAAATTCGACGGATGCACTCTCTGCAGGCAGATTTACGGATGCATCCTTCACCCCTTCAACATTTTTCAGCGCTTTCTCTACAGATCCCGCACAACCAGCGCAGGACATTCCCTTTACGATATACCTTGACTTATTTTCCATTACTAAAATTTATTGGCGACGGTTTTGCCACAGCGTACATGGCAATGTATATTTCTTATAAAAGATAAGCAGTGGGTTGAGGCATCCCGTAACAACTCCCGTTCAGAGATGTGTAATTTTTTTAGATTTCGTCGAGTGATTTACGATTTTTCTTTGCCATCGCCCTGTACTCAGTTACGGTCATTCCCGTAACTTTTTTAAACTGGTTTGATAGATACTGCACACTGCTGTACTTCAATTTCCAGGCAATTTCGCTGAGTGTCCATTTATTATAACTTAGCAGCTCTTTTGTACGCTCTACTTTCAACTCAATAAACCTGTTCTCAACAGTTTGTCCCTCACTTTCAGAAAAGATGTGGCTCAGATACGAGTAGTTAAGATTCATCTCTTCAGCAATAAATACGGAGAGCTTTTTAGGGTTCTCAACCTCTTCGAGATGATTCATATACTTTAAAAGAGACGATTTAACACGGCTCACCAGTTCTTCTTCTCGATCCTGTGACAGCTCGAAACCCTTTTCCGACAGCTTTTGGCTGAACTCCTCTTTCTCTTGGTCAGATAGCTTCCGTTTGAATGACGCTTCTCCCAATTCAACCGATTCCACCGGCAGCTGTAGCCCGTCGATAATCTGTTCTACAGATTCTACACATCGCGGACAAACCATATGTTGTATTGCAGTTTTCATATTGGCTAACTTTCCATTTTGAATCTAAAAACTTCCCTGGATCAATTTCAGGGAAGTTCATTTTCAGAGGACTGCTCTACTAACAACTTTCAGGTTATAAACAGTTCAAATCAGAATCTACTCAACCGTTACGCTTTTCGCCAGGTTTCGAGGCTGATCCACATTACATCCACGGTTTACAGCCACGTAGTAGGACAGAAGCTGCAGCGGTATTACCGTCAATAGTGGAGTGAAACAGTCATTCGTTGCCGGAATGTGGACTGAAAACTCCGACAGATCTTTTACATCACTATTCTCTTCGTTCATCACGGAAATAATGCGTCCTTTTCGAGCTTTTACCTCTTCGATATTCGAGATCATTTTATCATTGGTGTGATCTGTTGCAGCAATTACCACCACCGGCATCATATCATCAATCAGCGCAATGGGGCCGTGCTTCATCTCTGCTGCAGGATACCCCTCCGCATGGATATAGGAGATCTCTTTTAGTTTCAACGCCCCCTCAAGAGCTACAGGGAAATTATAGGTACGCCCGAGGTACAAAAAGTTGGGAGCATACGTAAAAAGCTTCGCCATATCCTGGATTGACTCATCACTCTCCTTTAAAATACGGTCAACTTTTTCAGGTATTCGATCCAGTTCCGCGATCANTTCNGCGGCCCANNCATCATCAATATGCCCTTTCTCCTGCCCCAGCATAATGGCCATCATTGTTAAAACCGCAACCTGTGTGGTAAATGCTTTTGTTGATGCAACTCCTATTTCGGGACCCGCGTGCGTAAACACTCCGGCATCCGTCTCCCGGGATATTGTTGATCCCACCACGTTACAAACTCCAAGCACCATCGCCCCTTTCTCTTTTGCTTCTCGGAGGGCGGCAAGTGTATCAGCGGTCTCTCCGCTTTGGGAAATCACAAGCAGTACATCGCCCTCCCCAATAAGCGGGTCGCGGTATCGAAATTCTGAGGCATATTCCACCTCCACCGGGGTTTTTGCCAGGTATTCAAATAGGTATTCCCCAACCAAGCCGGAGTGCCAGCTGGTTCCGCAAGCGGCAATTACAATTCGTTTCGCGTTCGTCAATTCATCCATCACGTCTACAAGGCCGCCCAACTGAATGGAGTTGGTCTCTGTATTAATTCTTCCGCGCAAGCAATCGGCAATGGCTCGAGGTTGCTCAAAAATTTCCTTAAGCATAAAGTGTGGGTAGCCGGCTTTCTCAATTTCTTCAATGTCCATTGCCAACTCATGAACCTCTTTGGTAAGCTTTACATCCTCAATGGTTTTTACCTGGTAGCTGTCTTTGGTTACTACAGCCATTTCGCCATCATCCAGGTAAATTACTTTGTTTGTATACTCCACGATTGGCGTTGCATCCGAGGCGATAAACATCTCACCATCACCAATACCGAGAAGCAGTGGTGAGCCTTTTCGTGCTACATAAACCCGATCCGGTTCATCACTGTTTAAAATAGCCAGGCCATAGGTTCCATTAATTTGTTTCAGCGTCAGTTGGATAGCCTGCTCAAACGTCAGGTCATCTGATGATTCGTAGATCTCTTCCAAAAGCTGAGCTACAATTTCAGTATCTGTTTCGCTTATGAATGTTCGCCCCCGCTCAATCAGCTTTTTTTTCAGCGAGTTATAGTTTTCAATAATCCCGTTGTGAACAACCGCAATTTTCCCACTTTGGCTTTTATGGGGATGAGAGTTTACATCATTAGGTTCGCCATGAGTAGCCCATCGGGTATGACCAATTCCAATTTTCCCAACGAGTTTACTCGCAGCTAATTTTTTTTCGAGATTGGCAACTTTCCCTTTTCCTTTTTCAACACTTAATTTACCATTCAAAAGGGCAACACCGGCAGAATCGTACCCTCGGTACTCAAGCCTTTTAAGTCCTTTTACTAATATTTTTCCCGCCTCTTTTTCTCCTATATATCCTACAATTCCACACATATAATTCTTTTGATTTAGTCTATTCTTTGTTTTTGCCTAATTTACCCATCTGCGAGACCATAAAAAAACCCTAATTAAGTAGTCAATAGAGAATGCAAATTTGTTTTTTTGAAGACGATTTTCTTGAAAATTTTCACCCTTTAACTCTTACAAGGCCTGTTTATGATTTACGAATAGGGATTTTTACACTCGGAGAAAAGTGGAACAGATCGCTTGAGGTTGAGAAATCTCCGACAGGTCAAAATCGCTCTCAGCTACAGGGAGTTTTCGGTTCAATCTCTGAAAATCTGAATGGTGATTCGGCCCTATGGATCAATCCAAGATTTATGCCTGAGCCCGACTTGGTAAAAACTGTAAAATCGCTGGATCTAAACAGTGCAATTGTTTGTGATGGGGCCACAATTGCCGC
>SL_3KL_010_SEDDRAFT_10000272_pt1 | contig 39592 bp, 35 predicted proteins | sample SodLakKL_010_SED_2_FD_10381 | JGI IMG/M metagenome (IMG submission 10381) | reverse complement strand
TCACTCGGCTTCGTAAACCTCTCCACAACCTATCCGCTTGAGCGGTATACCTTTCCCAATCAGGACGGTACCTTTGCCGACAAGGGACTTAACTATTATTTCTCTACGATTGGTGCGGGAAGCATAGCATCATTTATTGATTTCAACTACGATCTCCGCGCAAACAATATTGAGGGAGTAAACTTTAAAAAAGGATCGGTATTTTTACGGACGGACGCCGTTTCCCTGGAAATAGGCAGAAATAATATATGGCTGGGTAATGCATATTACGGATCGTTGTTGCTTTCAAATAATGCAGAACCATATACATTGGTAAGATTCCGGACCGAGAGACCGTTCAGGATACCGTACATCGGCAACTTTGATTATACATTATTCCACGGCTGGCCGCGGGAATTCAATATAATAGGTCATAAACTGAGCTGGTACCCCGCTTCATGGTTTGAACTCAATATGAAACAGACCATTGTATATACGGGTACCTATAGATTTATCGATTATTTAACAATGTTTACCGGAAGAGATGCAAATTTAAATGATGGGTTGGGGGAGACTAATTCACGGGCAAGCTTTGAATTTGTCCTGGATATGGGATTTTTATCGAAGATAACTCCTGCAATAACGAGGGCAAGAGTATATCTTGAATACGGAGGGGAGGATCTTTATGCGATATGGCAGAAACCGGATGCCGTGCTTGATAAAGATCTATGGGTTGGGCCGTTCGGGTTTGAACTTCTGGATACAGGCATTATTTCCGGTTTAATTTTGCAGATCATCAATAGTGAAATTATTTTAGAATATGCTCAGACATATAAGAATCATTATTTGTTTTACGATCCCTATAACGGCGGCCGTCCTTACAACAGTTCCTGGTACAGACATTCGGTTCAACCACCATTTCAAAATAATGGAGCGATAATGGGACATCACATGGGAACTGCAGCAGAAATGCTATCTATTATTCTTTCACACTCATTTAATGAATTTTCATCTACATTTCTTTTTAGCAGACGTCACCGCTGGCATATTAATCTTGAAGATTTCAATCTTTCTTATAAAGTTGGACCACCTGAAAGACAGGATTCGTATAAAGGTATACTAAAATATAAACAAAATCAATATAGTGTATCCTTACAATTGACATACAACACTTATAATAATGTGGACGAAAATTTAGAACTTGTTATTAACAGGCCGCAGGAAAATGTAAAAGCGCAAGAGTATCTGTTAGGAATTACATTTACGGTAAATTTATAAATGAATTAACGTGCAATGAATTCTGTGATCTTTTCAATTGGTTATGTTTACCACTATATTATACTATTCCCCGTGCTTTAGAATTGAGTAATCTGAAACAATAAAAAAACCTCGAATTTTTGGAATGCTTGTCAAAAATTTCGAAATAAGATGGAATGGTAAATATCTGAATCTATATCTGAGTTGAGGATTACAATTGTGCTTAACAAATTCAAGACCTGCTTCATGAACGTATCGAATGTAGTCCTCATACCACATTTGGTTTAGTCCACCCTGAACATCTTTATAACGTTCTACTGGATCGGTCGGTCTGAACTTCTCTCTCCGAAGTCGCATGATAGCTTTCTCTGAAAAAAGAATACCTCTCCAGGGTATTGGCAGCCAAAAGAAATGCGACATATGATCACCTATGGGACCTTGAAAAGGTTCGAAACTCACAAATGCTCTCCCCTCCGGCTTAATTAACCGGGCAAGCATTTTCAGAAACGAGGCAGGATCATGAATATGCTCCATCGCCCCGAGTACAATGACAACGTCGAATTTTCGATCAGAATTCCATTCATGTACATCTGAATGTATAAAATCTGGACGAGAGTTATTTGTAAGGTTTTCAGAAATATTCTTTGCCTCATCGATGTTTCTAGCAATTATGTCTATACCCGTAACATTTTTAGCACCGGCTAAGCTAAGTCCAATCGATAGTCGCCCCATTCCACATCCTATATCTAAATAGCTAATATCGGGATCTATCGGAAAAAGTCCACCAAAATATACTTGCTTTACTTTTTTTAAATATTTAGAAGCTTCTTCTAAACTGTATGTTGAATATCTAGCTCTTTCATTTAACTCAACTTCAGTCGCACGGTTACGGCCATGGGTAAATGGGCGCAAAATGTGGTAGTCAATCGTTTCACCAAACATAAAATATTCTCCAGAATTATAAAAGTTTTCTTTTCTGATAATATATGTGAGTTATTATTTATAAAATTTTTTAAAATTTTGATTAATAGTTTCTTTTTCTTTATAAAATAATTTGGATATTTATTCTGATTAATGTAAATACAATGATTTCACAAAGTCATCTAGATGGTATTTGAGAAATAAATACTTATAATAGAATTTTTCTCAGTCAATCGATACTCTAATGCTTGCAAAGCTGCTTAGAAATCTTGTTTCATCTTTCAATTAATTCGTTAATAGTTTCGTAATTCTCCAATAATTACGCAAGCTTCGTTACTGAATGTTTCAGAACTTCAATAACGGTATCGACTTCATCTTTTCTAAGATTATTATGAAACGGAAGTGCAAGTGTCCGTTTCGATATCGACTCTGTTATAGGTAAGGTCCCGCTCAGGTCACCGAATATTTCTCTGATATATTTCTGAGTGTGAACTGGAGAGAAATATCCGCGTGCAGGAACCCCCTCCTTTTCCATTCCCCGTATTATTTCATCCCTGTCAATACCCTCTGAAAGCGTCACGACATAGACAAACCATGACATACGGACGTACTGTTTCACCACCGGCGTCCTTACCCAATCGTATCCTTTCAGTTTTCGGGTGTACATACGGGCTACATGATCCCGCTTATTAAGCATGGTTTCGATCCTCTCTATCTGGCTAATTCCCAGTGTAGCAGACATCTCATCTAGACGGTAATTATATCCAAGACGGTCATGTTCAAGCCATGCCCCCATCTCACCTCGCCCCTGATTTCGCATACTTCTGCAGAGACGTGCGATATCATCATTATCTGTTATTATCATCCCTCCCTCACCCGTGGTAATCTGCTTGTTCGGATAAAAAGCAAAAGCAGCAGCATCACCGAATGCTCCTATCTTATGTCCTTTATATTCTGCTCCAATTGCTTCGCAGCAGTCATCGATAACAAGCAGATTGTGGTTACGTGCGATCCTGCTGATCTCATCCCATTCCGCCGGATGTCCAAAAACGTCGACGGCCATTATTGCTTTTGTTCTGGGAGTTATTTTTTTCTCCACATCGGATGTATTAAGATTATATGTTTCGGATTCTATATCTACAAATACAGGTGAAGCGCTTTCGTATAAGAATGCATTAACAGATGCAGCAAATGTAAAAGAGGGAACGAGCACTTCATTTCCTTTACCAATACCCAGGCTACGTACAATTAGGTGAAGAGCAGCAGTACCAGAATTTACCGCTATACCATATTGTTTTCCGGTATATTCTGCAACCAGCTTTTCAAATTCTACGGTTTTCGGACCGAGTGCAAGGCGGCCAGACCGGATAACGTCGCTAACGCACTCAATATCGGATTCGTCTATATCGGGGAGAGACATCGTAATGTTTTTTATATTCATTATGTATTTATATCCTTTGTTCCATTAAATCGTTCCATGATAGGCCTGTCTATCGGGCTTATCCCTTCACGGGTTATTACCCGGTATATCGTTAAAAATAATATTTTTATATCGAAAATTAGAGAACAATTTTCAACATAAAAGATATCGTACCAGAACCTATCTTCCCAGTCTACTTGATTTCGACCATTCACCTGTGCCCAACCTGTAATACCCGGTTTAACTTGGTGCCGTCTGTACTGCTCCGGAGTATATTTATCTAAATAATCCATAAGCAAGGGACGTGGTCCGACAAAACTCATATCACCCTTCAATACATTATACAGTTCAGGTAGTTCATCAAGACTGGTACTGCGTAATTTTAAACCGAACGGTGATAACCGTTGTTCATTCGGAAGTAAATTACCATTGGAATCCTCTAAATCGAGCATGGTCCGGAATTTGTAGATTACGAAGGGTTTTCCGTTCAAACCCGGACGGATTTGTCGGAATATCACGGGACTTCCGAGCTTTATATATACAATAATTGCAATTAATATCATGAAAGGAACTGCAATCATACATCCTGGTAGAAGCAAAACGATATCGAAAATTCTTTTACCATATTTTTTATAAAAGGTGTTTTGCATGAATTTATACTATTGTGGATATAGATTTTAAATAATCCTAATCTGTAAGGGGAAAACTAAGCTAATTTAACACGGAGATCGCTGAGGATAACAGAGTTATTTTTAATTATATATACTTTTCTCTGTGTCATTTGCGGCCACTGCGGTGAATCAGTGCCTGACGATCACAATTCTCGATTAATTCCCTTTTTTCAACTCATTTTTTTAATTTTTCCGATTGTAGTGGTTTTGCCGGTACGCCTGCTACCGTCTGTCCCTGTTCTACATCCCGGATCACCACCGAACCCGCTCCTACTACAGCCCATTCACCGATCATTAGCGATTGTTTTAACGATGCTCCGATACCTATTACACACCCTTTCGAAACATGGGTATTTCCTCCTATTCCCACATTCGGTGCAAGGAATGTATAATCATTTATCTCAACATCGTGCCCGATAGAACAGTTCATATTCACGATCGCGAACCTCCCTATCTCCGTATTAACATTTATTGTTGTACCCGGATAGATTATGCTTCCTTTTCCGACCTTGACTGACTCTGCGATCCATGTATGTGGATGTATAATAGTCGCAAACTTTTCACATCCATATTCGATGATTTTTTCTATTACTTGAACTTTCACGGTAGGCTCAGCAATTGCTACGGCAACGGTGACCACCGGATTCTCTCTTAACCACGAAATATTACCAAGTAAAGGATAGCCGTTTAAATTAGTCTCATCGATCTGATCATCATCGTCAATATAGCCAAGTATATTCCAGGTATATACCTTTTTATTGATTTCATTGATAGCATGCGCAACAAATTTTCCAACCCCTCCTCCCCCAAATATCACCAGATTATTCATATGAAGACAAAATTTAAACTGAGTATTTCATTATTATGTAATATTGCCGTAAAGCTTTGAGTCTGTCCACAACATTTTTTTTAAATACTTTTGTAGTAACCTTCGTGTCAAAGGAACAGGAAGTATACCGAACCTATATGCAATCATACCGAGACGTACCGTATTTGATTTCCATCCATTTTGTTTCGATATTTGCATTATTCTGAATTTTGTAGAGGCTTCATCCTCTGCAAGTGCAAGTGGAAGCTAATTTGTTTTTCCTGCTATGGTTAATAAATTTATAATCTTTTGCTTCACTTTTTTTTGTATAAAATCCCAAATTTGTACATCATTACACCTCAAAAATTCCATAGTGCTTCCAAGCGCACCATTGCTGCTTGCAACAAAGTGGGGGATTGACGGACATCATACTCGAGTCGTTTATACCAATCAAGTATGTTTCTACCGCTTACTTGAGCTATGCATGTTATTCCCGGTCTGATCTGATGACGTTTTTTTTCACGCGGTGAATAATAATCAAGATATTCAATGAGCAGTGGGCGGGGTCCAACGAGAGACATTTTACCGGTCAAAACATTTATTAATTGAGGTAACTCGTCCATGCTTGTTTTGCGCAAAAGTCCGCCGATCTTCGTTATACTTTTTGAATCGGGCAGCAGGTTGCCGCTGCTATCTCTTTCTTCTGTCATTGTTCTGAATTTCAATGCCGTAAAGATTTTTTCGTCTTTTCCCGGGCGGGGTTGATTAAACAGTACCGGTGTTCCGAGATTGATTTTTATTATTATGGTTATGATAATAAACAGCGGAAGGAGAAACAATAATCCTGGAATGACAAGAATTAAATCGAACAATTGTTTTCCATAATTCCGATAAAACGACATAATCGTTACAAATACCTATTTATTGTGAATTTCACTTCTGATATACGGCCGTTTTCCCGATCGTTGAGGCGATATGGTGTTTTTATAGGTTACAGAAATCTTCGCATTCTCACCTAAAATTTCCCTGAATCGTTTCATTATTTTTTCTTCGGTATTGTCGATAAATTTATCCGTGCATACAAGCATCAACTCATATGATTTTTTTGTTTTTTGCACAAACTGGAATTGCAATATTCCATCTAAATCGCGCATTGCGCCATTGATTGCAAAAGGCGATATTCTTTTTCCTTCCGGAGTAAATACTGATTCCACTTGTCTGCCCTCGATATTTATAAAAACCGGTCCGGCTATCTTACACGAACATGATCTTTGCCGGATGCCGATATCCCCGGTATCGTACCGTATCAACGGCATCGCATGTGAAAACAGGTCGGTTACAATGATACGTCCTACCTTCCCGTCGCTCACAGGCTCATCTTTGTCAAGGGACAGCATTTCCACTATATAACTGCTTTCATTGATATGGTAACCGTAGTTTATCGTACATTCTGCGGCAATGACACCGAACTCCTCTGTTGAATATCTATTATACACCTTACAACCGAATGTATCGGAAATGACATCAGCCGAATCTTTCAATATAGGTTCAGACGTCGAGATAAAGGACGTCAAATTAAACTCTTCAGGGCGGTCACCCCGTTCTTTACAGTAATGTCCAAGTGCGGTCATTGCTGACGGATATCCTATTATTACTTTTAATTTTTTCTTTTTTAGATCATTGCGCTGTGCTTCAAGCCAGGTATTATCAAGATTAATAGGATTCATCAGATGTTGATTTTGCAGGAATAGACTTAAATCACTTTTTTTTGTCACCCTAATGTACCCATGCTTCATGCCGATGTAAAAACCCGCCCATTCTCCGTAATATAATACTTCCGCTGTCTGTCTTGCCTTCTTTTCTTTTGTTAAATAAAACGTAAATGGTGTCCCGTATGATCCGCTTGTTGTAACCGGCACCAATTCTTCTTTTTTATATTTGTCTGAAATAAAATCATCATACCGTTTCCGGACGTCAGTTTTATTAATTACCGGCAATTCACACAAATCCGATGATATCCGGTAGTCTTTATAATGTTTTGTCGTCGATATCGCATGCTGAACTAAATCGTTTAATCTTTGCTTTCGAAGCGCTTCTATGCTATCGGGATTCCCGTTAGATAACCTCAATTCATCCAAATGTTTTCGGACGGGTTTCCCTTTGCAATAATCGACCGTATAATAACCTATTCGACGAAACGTTTCTGCGAGATTCATATATTTTCAATTGCCGTTGGTTGTATTATATTCATTCAACACAAAAGGTCTCTTACCCGAAGGTAATGGCGGTATTTCATCCACATATTCAAAATCGATTGTTGAATTATTTCCTAAATATTTTCTCAGTCTTTTCTCAATAATAATTTCCGCACTATCGTCATGTTTATTAACAATTCTCATAAGATATTTATCTCTGTCTTTTTGCACGAACTGAAATAAAGAAATACTGTTCATATCGTCCATAACATCATCGATCCATAAAGGTGATATTCTCACCCCGTCGGGCCGGTATATCGAATCGACTGTTCTCCCAATTATTCTATCCAATTTCAGGATACCGTCATTCTCAATCGATAATAGTGCAAGATCCCCGGTATCATACCTGATCAGCGGCATCGCATGCGAAAATAAATCGGTAACCACAACGCGCCCCATCTGACCCGGTTTAACAGGAATATCCCTCTCGATATCAAGCAATTCTACTATATAACTTGAGGTGTTCACCTGAAATTTCCCGTCAGACAGATGGTCCTGTGCAATGACGCCGGTCTCCATCATGGAGTACCTGCTGAATACCTTCGCTCCGAATACCCGTTTTAGCAGCACTTTCTGTTTGTCGTATAAAGGTTCTGCAATGGTAATAATTGAACGAAAAGAAAATTCATCCGGTGTATCTTTTTGTGATTCACAATATTCCGCAATCGGAATGAGTGCAGACGGATGAGCAACTATAACCCGTACATTCTTTTTTTTCAATAAGACTCTTTGTCGTTCCAGCCATTGATTATCCATGAAAATTGCATTTACCATAACCTGATTTTCAATATATTGCTGGAATTTTGTTTTTTTTCTTGTCACTATATTTACATGTTTTGCACCCAAATCAAATAACGCCTGCCGATTATAAAAAATAATCTCGGCTATCTGGCGGGACTTTTTTACTTTTGAAAGATAAAACGTAAAAGGTGATCCATATGAACCGCTTGTTTGAATTCGGATCAGCTCCGACTTACTAAAACCTGAAGAAAGAAAAGCAGAATAATCTTGTTTTATATTGTATTTATATAGAACAGGAAAATCAGCTAATTCAGTTACTCCGTAATATTGTCGATAATGATCGGTATTTTTTGTAGCATGATGAATCAGAATTTGCAATCGATCATATCTTAATTGTACCATTTCGTCTGTCGGCGTGCTATACCGTTTAATTTCCCGATAATGTTTTCCGACAGATGAACCTTTGCAATAATCGAGGCACCAAAATCCCGTTTTTCTTGTAATTTCCCCTAACTTCATAATGGTATTATCGTGAAAAGTATTTAATTACAGGTAATAATTTCGTAATCTACATTTTAATGTCACAGTCGACTCCATCTCTTCATCGCTTTATACAATAAAATTGCTTTACTTAAGGAAAATCCTTTATATTTAAATCGGATACCATATTCACTTAAATCTTCCCATACAGAATCAAGCGAATATCTCAATTCATTAGCCTGAACTCCCTCGATGTTAAATATGGGGTTTCCTTCTATTACAACCGGACCGGTAGGAGTCAGCACCAAATCCCAACCGACGATTTTGAGTTCAGGTGTTAAGGTGGCAATTTTTTTACTTAAAGATTTTATTTGATTCCACATCGGAATTACCTGCCCCTTAAATTTAACTTTAGTATCTGGATGATATTCAGTCCAAATGCCACCGTATTCAGGATTTTGCCATCCTTTCCCCAGCACACCTGTTTCGGGATCCACATATACACTGAGACCGCCACGTGCCCAATTTGCCGTTTCGCTACCTTTTCTTCCAAGCCTGTTACCGGTAAATATAATCTTTACCTCGTTATTTTTGTCCATCAGTGTTACAATCCTGATATCGTTCATAGTAAATGGGTTTATATTATTAAAGAAAGAATGTTGCTCTACTTTTTTCTCCAATAATACACCGGGGTATTTTGGGTTCAATTGAATATTGACAATATAATGACAAACTTGATCCAGATTATATTGATTATCCGCCATTGTAATGAACTCAATATTACCATTTTTATAATATTCAATATTTTTAAAGATAAGAATTCCTTTCCCGCATCGGCCACCTACAGGTTTTATAACGAGATTTTTAGGTTTCATGGTCCGGAAAAATCTCTTCAAGTCGATCGGACTGCTTAGCGAAGTACCATCTTTACATAGGCCTCCATTATAATTATAATAACCATATACTTCGGTTATTGGAATTTCAAAATTATCGTAATACAAGTGAAATAGCCATTTATTGTCGTGAATATTCATCCATGAATTTTTATTTAACGTTGGAATTATAACATCCAGCAATGTAGAGTTTGAAATATATTTCACCATATCTCCATACTTCTTATCTTTTTCATAAAATCGATAGGCATAATATTCGGCAGGAGTAAATTGACGTTCTAATAATAAATAAAGCAATTCATACTTTTGTCTTAACACACTTTTGTGTGTTACATCACTCGCTTTATTATTAAACTCATATTTTAATTTTAAATATAACCTTTTCATACGCAATGAAATATTGAAATATTTTAGATTAAATTAATTTTCATTCCAAGGGTTTCTCCAATTATTGTCGAAAGCTTATTAAATGAAAAATCGGATAAATATTTTTTAAGTTTAATTTCTACGGTTTTTTTATTGCGTTTCTGCATATATGCCGTAAACATTTTTCTATAGTCAGCTTCCTTCATTCTTTCTACTATATATTGGGGGTAAGAACTCGTATCAATTTCATAGGGATGCATATAGACTATAACAGGCCTTTTAACTGACACCCGCTCCAAAGCCCATTTAGAAAATAAATACGGGAAATGACGCAGGTATCCTCCCCCGCAAACGGGCATTCTTTTCCAGAGCAACTTAACCGTCGGTAACGGCGCCTCGATTAGCTGCAATCCGTTATTTAGTTGTACCGTATGAATATCCTGATTATATTCCGGCCACCCATATCGCTTTCCCTTGAACGGAACGATACTGCTGTCATACAAAAATCCCGCTTCGGCAATAACCTCAAGCGCCCATGAAGTTTCCGGAAAGACCGAAAATGCCGGGGCACGGTGTCCATAAGCCCGAATTCCGGAGGTGTCTTCAATGATTTTTTTCGCCCGGGTAAGTTCCTGAAATGCCTGTTCCCTGTCCATTTTAAAAAATTGTATATGTGAGTATCCGTGTACTCCGATTTCATGCCCTTCGTTGACAATTTCCCGTATTAAACCCGGAAAATATTCGGCTACTTCACCCAAAACGAAGAAAGTAGCCTTTGTTTCGTAATCTGAAAACAGTTCCAATATTCTTATTGTGTTTCTATAAACCCGGTCAGTTGGAGGTTGATCGATACCAAAACGATCACGCATAATAAGATTTATACTATCCTCAACATCGATCGTCATAGCATTGCAGATACTATTATTACTTTCTTGCACACTAATCATACGTTATCGGTATCCCCCCATGTCAAGTACCAATTACCGGAATCCAGTACTGCACCTTTACATTCGGGTTCAAATATGGATGCCACAAAATTCACCCTCTTGCTTTTCATAAGTGCCGGAATAGGTATGAATCCATTTTTTGTAAACTGTCTGTTTATATTACTATTCCTTTGTTTTAATGATAGTATCAAATCTACATTTTTCTTTTTAAATTCAATGACTGCTTTTTTAATTAAAAATTGCAAGTTTTCTTCGGAACCGGGTCTGAGTAAATAATCGACTATAATACCAAGATGAAAGCCATCTCTATTTTGTGAGCTGATAATAATGTAACCCTGTAACCGACCAGATCTATTTCTTGCACTGAAAACCTCATAATGGTGTACAGGGTTTTGTAAATACCTCCACTCTAAATATTTGCTATTTCTCGGGATTCCTACTTGTATGCTCTTTGACACATCAGACCACAAATCATCAAACTCTCCGGTAAAATTTTTGATCTGTTGAATCTGAATTGGTGCATCAAGTAACCTTGTTGTATCGTTGGTATCATTGATCCGATTTGATGAAATCTTCAGACCCGGAATTCTATTCAAAAGGATATTGCTAAAATTCACAATCTTAATATAAACCGGTATTCTTGCTACAACATGCCATTTACTATTTTTTTTATATATCGGGAATGAATTTTCATTTGGAAATGTAAATGCAAAATCCGCTCCCATCTTCTTCGCAATGTTTACTGAATGGGTTACAAGAGAAGTAAATACACCTTGATTCCGGTATTCCGGATGAGTAATGACTGCAGTTAAAAATAAACATTTTCTGACTTTATCCTGCACCTGTATAGGTAGAATACTAATCGGCCGCATGCCAATAATTTTAGACCTGTCTTCCGATTTTACAACGTATATCCTGCTTTTAATTGAAGAGTTACCGAAATAGCGCCACTGCAGATATTTCGCCGATAATTCACCGTTGCTATAGATACCACTATTGGGATACGTTAATTTTTGAAGAGAAAACAAGAGTTCGTCATCATCTCTATTATGCAGTTCAACCTTCCAGGACAATTTCTCATTCATACTAAATTCATCTTTATCGGAGATCATTATGATTTACAACTGATAAAAGCGTTTTTTCCATCTTATTCGCCAGTATTTTCCGGTCATACTTCTGGTAGGCAAGCCTTCGGGCATTCATCCCTGTTTCAAGTCGCTTTTCCGGATTATCCGTAAAGAATTGAATCCCCTGTGCAAGATCTTCTGCGGAGCCCGGTTTACACGTTATCCCGATTTTTTCCTTTTCTACAATTTCTGCAGTTGTACCCTCAAAATTGACGAGTGTCGGCAAACCGGCGAACATATAATCGAATAATTTGTTCGGTGTTACCCATCGCGGCCTCGTTATCTGTTTCAATATCATGAGACCTATGTGACAACCGGCTAATATACCGGGTAAATCCTTTTTAATGACCGGATCAAACATATGAACATTTTTTAAATTTCTCTGTTGTAATTCTTTAAGTAAATCCGGTTTCTCGCCCCCATCCCCTATCATAACGATCGCAATATCATCCCGATTTTTCAGATATTCTGCTGCATCGAGAATCTGATAAAGTCCGTTTGCATTTCCGTGTGCACCGGTATATACAGCAATTGTTTTACTATCAAGACCTTTCTCTTTCCAGAAACCTTTATTTATCCGTACATTTTCGAACAATTCTCCATCGGCTCCCAATTCGATTGTTTCCAGGAAACTATCAGGGTAATTCCTTTCGAGAAGTCTGTCGTGAAAACCTTTCGAAACAAGAATCACTTTCGATGCCCGTGCGTAACTTCTATTTTCAAGAAATTCATGAATGCGGTGACCTATACTACCGGACTTCATTCGTCCGGCAGCCACCAGATCCTCCGGCCAGAGATCCCTTACCTCAAATATGTAAGGTTTTCTCCGAAATTTACTGAGAACGACACCGGGAATTGCAACCGTAAGGGGAGTACTCGACGCGAAAACCAGGTCAATTTTTCTCTCTTTAATACCGGCGAGTATTGATAATAATGAAAAATTAAAAAATGAAAACAATCGAGCAGCAACACTCATATAATTACTGTACGGAACCCGCAAGACGATTACTTTAATTCCATCTATCCACGTAACCTTCCAGAGCCGTATGCCACGCACATGCAGACCGGCTCTTTGATTCATGCCGCATATCATTGTCACAGAATGACCGTTCGAAACCAAGTAACGGCTCACGTCATAACTTCTCGTCCCGCCGCCACCTTCATTTGTTGTGAAATACTGATGAATGTACAGTATTTTCATTAATGATCAAGTAAAGTTAATTCTTGTTATAATTTTTTGAATAGTATTACAAGAAACTGTCAATACAGGTATTTTTCTCTTATGCCAATAATAGGGTGACTCAAATCCCTCCTTCAGAGTAAGCTCACATTCGTCCGGAAGTATATCAATATTTCCCCATGAGCCGAATATTCTGTTCCGATCAATTTTGTAATCACCGGGTATCAACCTCCATGTTACGTTTGCTTTTCTGTAATCTCCTGAAAGAATATCTTCAATAATCCAGGTATCTTCATTCAAAATTATCGTACGCCGGTGTTTATTGCCTTTGTAATCGGTATATTTTCCCGACCATTTTATCCCCACACCCTCTAATTGTTCTGTTTGACCGATACTATCGGGTCTTATCCAATGACCCTTAAGAAACCGGCTAATAGCGGGCATCTGTTCATGGTCGTCGAAAGACACAGTATTATGTGCTTTGACTGATCCGAAATAACCGTTTAATTCTTTTACGTCAACATTATACGAATAGCTGCCCGAATCACGTAATATATTATTGCCTTTGTACCATAAGTCAAAATGAAACACATCATTGTGTTTTGGCCTGAAACGAAACATCGGATATCTGAGCATACCCCATGATTCCTTTCCCTTCATAATTACATACCCCCCCGGCAACACTTTCGATTTTTTTACTATTCCGTTTGTTTTATATGAAGTGTTTTTTAAATTAAACCAAAAAAGCGGCTCATCCCATTGCCCATCCCCAAATAATTTTGCATTATTAAATAAAACAGAAGCCGTCTGAATTGTCGGACGAAAATCTCGATAATCGCATTGGTGGGTATTAAGGAGCAATGCACCATCATTTGGACCCAGGTTCGGTGCATCACCCGAAACGGGATCAATCATCAATGATAGCCACTCTATTGCAGCTCTGGCTTTCCTGTAAAAGTCATCACTAAATGGTGGTTCGTTCAGTTTTTGTCTCCAGAATTCCGTAAATATAAGCGTATCCAGTAAAACACGGTGATAGGTGACCGAATGCTGCGCAAAGCTGCCGTCCTGTTCAATGAGATATGCAATCCGGTTTTCCAGCCATTTTCTCCCTTTCACCGACAAATTAAAACCTCTAATACGCTGTCTTTCGGATGTACCATAGTGCGATAACCAGGTACCTCCTATGAAAAGACCGGCAACTTCGCTTGTCCCATGATTATTGTCCTGGGCAATAGCATAACGTATGTTTGAACTTATTCTTTCAAGGTGCAGATATATAAATTCAGTTAAAGCAGTTGAGGGGTAATTCTCCTGTTCCAGAATCAGAGCGGCATGTAAAACATTAAAAACACGGATCGACGCCTCCTGTCCGCATTTCCAGTTCGGACCGGTGTTCAGAGGATTTTTGTCCGTCCAATCATTCAACCATGTATTAATAGTCTCTAAATATACCCTGTCACTGCTAACAGCGTATGCACGGGCTAATGTAACCACCCATTCAAACCGCGACGCTTCCCAGATATTCTTAATATCGCCGGCAATAGGGTCGAATGCGGTGAGCTTTGTCCAGTGACTCGTTGTATCGGGATATTTTTTTCCATTAAATGGATTTAGGAACCAATCCGGCGGGCTGCCTGCTTCCTTCCAGTGAAAAGCATAATATCGAAGCTTACCGGCAATGATCTCTTTCGATTCATTTAGTATATTGTTTTTCCATTCATCCGGTAGTGTTGGTTTAACGTAACCTTTATCATAAAAATCTCCACGAATATGAAATCCCATTTGCGGAAAAAATAACCTACGAACACCTGTTTTGAGCGAAGCTCTATACCATGTGATGTAAAGCACATTTAACAAACCGAGTTTGAGGGAGGTATCTATATAAAGAAAAACCTTTTTAATCAAACTCATTAAGAAAAAATGTAATGAATAATAAGATATTTATTTTTATTGTTTTAATGAAGATAAATCCACCGTAAAAACTTTTCCATCGACTTTCTTTAGCGCCTGCCCCGAAAACATAAGAGTATTATTTCGACTCTCCCCCCGCGGAAGAACAAGAGAACCGAATTGAAAATAAGTATACGACCATTTCGAAGTGGAAAGATCTTTTACGCCTGTATAAATATTTCGCCAGTCGTATCCATCGGTGGACAGCCAGATCGAGGATTCAACCGGATTTTTTCCGTTTAGATCTCTGCTTACCGGTTCTGCGGACGTCGAGATTACATAATAATCACCGCAACGTGTCGCATAAATGCAGCTTCCGTTTATCTCTGTTATGTGTTCGGTTTTTCCGTTGTTTTTATCAAGTATATAGATACCATTGATTTCCTTTTCCGTATCGGTAGCATAGACTAAGTGGTCAATGAGATCGAACGCCCATACCGCACGATACATTTGCTTTCCTTTACGAACCCATTCGAAGGATGAAAAATCGTAGTCCAGTAGACCGATTCCCGGATCTGAGTTATGATCACCTGTAAATACCCAATATTTTTTTATTGTTTCATCGTACAATATATTGTGGACATGTCTGGTTTCTCCGGGTTTAAAGGTGTGTACAATATGAAAGGATTGCCCATAATCATCGGAAACATAAATACGCACTTCGCGTCGCTCGCTATTTCCCCAATATTCCCCCCATAGAATGCGTCCGTTTTTATCACAACTCAAAGTTCTCGGATATTGCATCGGGTAACCGTTGTTCTCTATTTTTGCGGGGTACATTATTTTGTCTCCCATACAAGAGTAAAATATACCCGACCGTGTTGCAGCGATATGCCTGCCATCTCTCAAGGGGAAAAAAGCCCTTACCTCATGCCTTAACAGACGACATAACAAACGTATGGGTTCTACGATTTTCCGTTTGAATGGACGCGGGATCGAAACAATCTTTTTCCATGATTGCCCGTTATCATTTGATCGATACATTGTAAGATGGTAAGAACGGTATAGCGTGCCATTTGGCTGAACGTAAATTGCACGTCCTTTACCACTGTACACAGGTTGGAGATTATTCTTCATCCCACCTCAACCCATCCGTCGGTTTTCAAACTCTCAATAGCAGCAAAACTTGCATTTGTGGTATTAACAATTTCCTCAAACGGTATCAACGGATCACCGCCATGAATTATTCTTCCAATGAGCGTTTTAAATTGTATCGCATGACCTTTGTTCATACGCGTTTTTAATTTTCTAAATTCTTTAAAACCAAAACCATCGGTTCGTCTGAAATTATCCATAATAATTGTTCTTCCACCATAAAATACTTCCAGACGTTCTTTTGAATAAGATTTGTTCCCGTTGGCAAAATAATTAATGACTCCATTTGAACCATTGGTATACTTTAGCAATAACGTTGCGTTATCTGTCGTGACTTCCGGAGTGATACCCATCGCATTCATACATACAGATTTCACACTACTTCCTGTCAAATACGTAATTAAGTCAATAAGGTGACATGCCTCTCCGATGATCCTTCCGCCTCCGATATTTATATCATGTACCCAGGCGGTGGCAGGAATAAAACCGGCATTCATGGTTGCAATAATATTCATCGGGCCGGGTTCAGGACCAAGGATTTGTTTTATTTTAATACTATGAGGAGAAAATCGCCGGTTGAAACCAACGGTAAGAGTTACATTCTTATGTTCATTAACCTTCGAGTAATTTTCGATAATTTTGTTAAGCTCGTCGTCATTCAGAGCAAGCGGTTTTTCCACAAACACATGTTTACCCGCCTGAAGACACTCATTAGTTAACGATGCATGAAGATTATGTCGTGTGGTTATCATCACCAGATCGACATCGGGATCATCTAATATAATTCTGTAATCAGTTGTTGCATTTGTAAAACCGAATTTTTTACCAAGTGATGCTGCATTTAATCCCCCTGCACTACATATATATTTCAATTGTGCTCCGCTTTCTTTTAGTGCCGGCAGCATGGTCATTTTTGTGAAATTACCGGCACCGATAACCCCGATAATTCCTCTTGATCCCCCGAATCTTCCTTCACTTAACTGGATGGTCCTCTCATCTGATAAACGGGTTTTGTTCTCTCCGTCTTTATAAATTAGAACAGATGCTATTGATTTTGAAGTACCTATATTATCGTAAATCCTGCCAAACTCTTCAAACGGAACTCTCTCACTTATTAATGATTGGACGTCCAATTTCTTTTCTGCTATAGCATTTAAAATTGATTCAAAATTTCTCTTTGCTGTCCAGCGTACATAGGGCAGCGGATAATCTATACCTTTTTGTTCGTAGTTTTCATCATATCGTCCCGCTCCGTACGAGCACGACACCTGAAAACTGAGCTCCTTCTCATAAAAATCCGATCTATTTATATTCAAACCTACAACACCGACAAGGATAATACGTCCCCGCTTACGACTCATTTGTGCAGACTGAGAGATAATAGTATGGTTACTTGTTGATGCAGTGATAATTACCCCATCGGCACCTACACCTTCCGTATCTCTCATAACTGCTTCCTCCACGTTCTCCTCCGTTGAAGGATCTATTGTATTGATACCCTTCTGAACAGCAATATCACGTTTGCTTGCGTCCGGTTCAATACCGATAACCTTGCAGCCATTTGATTTGAGTAATTGTGCGGTTATGAGACCGATCAAACCAAGACCGATGACAACAATAGTTTCACCGAATGTTGGATTACATAACCGAATTCCCTGAAGACCTATCGATCCGATCACCGTGAAAACGGCTTCATCGTCACTGACAGTATCGGGTATTTTTGCGGTAAGGTTAGCAGGAACGGTCACAAATTCGGCATGTTTTCCATTCGAAGCCACCCGGTCACCGACCGCAATACCAGAAACACCTTCTCCTACATCTACCACCCGTCCAACATTACAATAACCCAGCGGGAGTGGTTCATCAAGCCGTTTCATTACATTTTGAACAGTAGGGAGGAAACCGTCGGTCTTTATTTTATCAAGGACCTGTTTTACCTTCTCCGGTTGCTTTTTCGCTTTACTTATATAACTTGCTTTCCCGAACTCCACCAGCATACGTTCGGTTCCGAGCGACACCAATGAACGGGTGGTCCGAATTAAAATCTCACTATGTCCGGGTTTCGGTATCGGTATCTCCTCCAGAATTGTTTTACCATTTTTAAATGATTGTATAATTTGTTTCATAAAATTATCGTTCAATATCTATCATATAAGTTAAGTTGACAAATTTTAATTATGAATACACTTCAAGAAACTAATTGTCTATATACATTTTCTATTCTAGGAATTATCTGTTTATCTGTAAAATTCTCTATGAGTCTTTTGTAAGCATTTTCCGATTTTTTTACAGCCTCTCCGTAGTTTTCAGATATATGTATAATGGATTTTGCAATACTTTCATGATCATTTTTATTGATGAAATAGCATGAATGATCATCTAACAAATCGCATATAAAACCATGTTTCGTTGTAACTATTATCATTTTCATCATCATCGCCTCATTAAGAACATTTGGATGACCCTCACCCGAATATCGTGTAGGTAATACAAAAATATCATGCAATGCAAATGCTTCTAATACTTTATCGTGCGATTGATATCCCTTTCTGGTAATTTTAAAATTTCTGTGGGGATTATATGAATTTATCCAACGAGTAATTTCGGTATCTTCTTTACCAATTAAAGTTAGCTCTATAACTCTGCCTGACTCTGCTACTCGCTGACAACCTTTAATTAGTTCGATAATACCTTTAGCTTTACTACAATAACCTACAAATAGTATTTTCAAGTGAGTATGATAACAACGTTTTTTTTCAATATATCTCGGTATCAACTTACTTATCACAAAGTTAGGTACATAAACTACATCTTTATCAAATTTTTCCTTTAAAAACGTTATATACTCTTGCCCCTGGCTACCTATTATTTTAGAATTATTAATAATATCATCAGCCATTTTTTTATATATAATATTAGTATTAAAATACCAAGAGATAAAGTAACCTGCCCTAATTTCAACAAATACCGGCAACTTTATTAACCTTGCAAGCCTTATAATGAAATACTCTCTAACTATAGCAGATCTATACTGAAGATAAATATGAACACCATCGGCATGCAAACCATATATAAATAATTTTCCGATATCTTTTATAAATCTTATGGGAAATAATAACGGATATAATCGTGTTGGTGTTCGAGTTGTATGAGAACATAATATTAATTCAAAGTCGTCAGATATAAAACTCTTCAACAATATTTTAACCATCCTTGCATAACCACCGCCACCCGAAAATATTGTATTTTTTTGTTCTGGACTTGGCGCATTAAGTAAGATCCGATATTTATTTTTATTGATACCTTCACCTCATATTATGTTAAAATATTTATTAGGAAATATAATATTTTACATTTTATTGCATACGTTCATAATGTTTTATAATTCATTTATCAGACATAATAATAATGTTATCGTTATCACGACCTGTAGAAATTTCTAATTATTATTAACTTATGCATATGATATAAATATTCTTATATACCTAACATCTTAATATACTTATCAACTGATTGGACTTTACTAAATTCCATAGCTCTTGCACGTAGCACCTTTTTGGGTATCGGATTAGCTAAACTTTTCATAATTGCATCTGATAATGCAGAAGGATTTTTGATTGGTACCAGCGGACCATATTTACCGTTATCAAGTATTTCAGCAGGACCGCTTGGGCAGTCCGTACTAACAACAGGACAACCACACGCCATAGCCTCAACAAGTGCAGTGGGTAAAGCTTCCGTCCTGGATGAAAGGACAAATACCGATGCATAACGCATATATTGCAATGGATTATCAACGTATCCAGGAATATCCACACAATCTTGTAATTTATATTTTATGATTGATTTTTCAATAATATTCCTTTCTTCGCCTTCACCTAAAATGATCAACCTCGCTTGTTTGTTTTGCTTTAAAATCGAAAAAGCATTAATTAGATTAAGAAAATCTTTTTGTGACCGTAATGAACCCACTCCCAATATAACTGGTATATTTTTATTTTTCAGCCATGGGTGGGGAGGCTTTTCATTTATATCGTTAAACATTTTTTCGTCTACAATTGGATTGTAAATATATTTCACGTTAATCTTATTCTTGAACACCATTTTTTGTAAATCATCTGCGGCAGTTTTTGATACATGAATAATGTTGGCCGCCGATCTATAAACAAACTTATAAAAAAACAGTATTAAAAGTTTTGGTATTATCGAATAGTTTGATATGCGAACGGAAACGGTATTATGCTCTACAACATGCACACGTGTGTCGCTTCGTATTAACAAAGCCGCAATGAGGGCTACTCTATTTGCACGATTGATATGTGATAGTAAATTTTTAGGTTTATGTTTTTTAATATACCATGCTAATTTTGGTATTGAATATAAAGTTCTTTTACAATTTAAATGAACTACATTTACATTTGGATGTATATATTTTTTTAACTTAACAACCGGTGTTGCTAACAATAGTGTAACATTTATTCCTCGATCGATAAAGCCTGCTACAAGATTCAAGGTCATCCTTTCTGCTCCCCCACTAAACAAATTAGGCATAAATATGGTAATTTCTCTTTTACAATTAGACATATTAAATTTCCAAGCTTGATGTATATAATAAAGATGATGCAACATGCAAAAACTTAATATTAATACTCATATTCCATCTGAAGCAAATCAACTAATTTCTTTTTAAAATACTAAAATGGCCATCCCTTAACATTATATACGCATGCCCTCCATACATTGATATCATAAACCATAACGATTTTTCTATATCCAAATTATATACTATCATAACAGCAAAGATTATCATTATTGAAATTAATGTGAAAATTCGTACTATATAACTCATTGAAAGAGCTGGTATTATTGCAATAAGCACTATCGAAAGCATCATTACTATTCCTATAATTCCAACATCCAACAAAATTGCAATATATGTGTTATGTGCAGATCGCTGATCTCTATGTAACTCTTTCCCTAAAACAAATCGTGAAGTGCCTGCACCAAATCCCTGGAACGGCCTCTCAGGAATTTTTAGCATTCCTGCTTGCCAAATAATGTTACGGCCGGGGTAATCTGATGCCTGTATTCTTTCATGTGTTTCCGATAATCTTTCTATATTCCGCTCCAAGCGTTCAGCTATTTCAGAATAATACATTAACGAAATCAAAATACAAACTATGGAAAATGAGGCAACTATAATTTTAGAATTTGTTTTTAAATTAAAGAAAGTTAAAGGTACAATAAGCATACCGATGACTGTAGCAACAAGTCCCATTCGCGAGCCAGTTAATACAACACAGAAAATTGCGAGCGGTATATATATTAAATTAATAAGATTATAAATATTTTGTTTTTGGGTAATATATAGGTACCATGCAATTGGTATTCCAAGTGAGAGGTATAATCCCATCCTGTTTGCACCGAACTCGCCCGCGGATATCCTATAATATCCAAAAGCATCAGAAATAAACATTGATAACATTTCATATACCGGAATAAATAGACCGATCACAAATAATTGCATTAATATTCTATAATCCTTTTTTGAATCACAGATCTCCCATATTAACCACATCATTGCTAGGAATTGTATATTTTGTATAAATCTCCCTATTGTAGCACCCTGGTTTACACTCCATATGTATGATAACAACCCCCAAAAAACAAAAGCACACCCAATTATTAAAAATAATGGTGGCTCCTTTAAGTTTTTTTTGAACAAGATATAAAGAACACCAATACCGACCAGCATAAAACCAAGTAATCGGCTAACTGTTCCTAAACCTGGAATAATTATATGTGCCTGCCACGGTAATGAAAAGACAAAAAAACAAAGAAACCAATATGGAATTTTATTCATTGCTACGCACCCAACATTTATTTTTATTCGGCATTTATTTTTTAATTTCTCTAATATTTAAAAAATTATTAACCATTTTAATATATTCAGTTAATAATATTATCAATGTACCACTTATCATACTTTTGATCATCTAATAATATATTCAAATAAAATTTTTTATACTCATCCCGAACTAAATCTGTTGCAGGTTTAAAATACATAAAACGCGAGATTCTATTCAACAATGCAATCCTCAATTGTAAAGCATTGTCTGTATATTTATTTTCATGTCGTTTTTTTGTCTCTCTTATATATTTTTTTATTATATCTGTATCAATATAATATTTTGTTGTATCTACAGCATACGTTGCTATATCAATATACCGCCACCTTCTTTCATTTCTCATACCTTCGTAATCCGTTATATACACAATTTCTTCTTTATTTACCATAACATTCTCTCTGTGAAAATCGGAATGTAATACAATAGGCGTATTTAATTTTCTTTCCTTCACATAACTAATAATAATTATTTTTAAATATTTTATCGTTGAGCGTAATCCAGTGTGTTTTAATAATGATGGTATCGAATATATCAACCTAAATTCTATTCTAACCATTATACTAAGCAATACAACACCTATACTCTTATTAATTTTATTTAACCGTAACCCTGAATATTGCAATTCTCCTAACGATTTTACTAAATATTCTTTATGTCGCCCGTTCAACTCTATATTCATATTATCGATATATTGCAATAGTAAATATGTTTTTCCATCGGTATGAGCTAATTCAGGATAATGAAAATAATTAAATTTATTATTTTTTAATAAATCATTTATTCTTATCTGTCGTTCAAATCCGGGGTTACCAAGTGTAAGTCTAATTATTTTATGAAAGTATGATGTGGGTTTCCTGTTAAATTTTAAAAAATATTTTGCATTTTCCGTGTATACGATATAACAAGGCTGCAACTCTTTTCTGTATCGACTAACCCGCTCACATCCAACAAAATTCAAATTCAATTCTTTGCAGATATTCTTAATATGAGTATTCATAAATATACGATTTATTCTATTGGATTGAATTATTGTGTATCATAATCAATTTATTATATAATAATTCATCCAGAATTTTATAGTTGAAATTTTCACACGCCGATTTTGCAATCTTAGAACGAACCGATTGTTTGTCCAGTTTCTCCTCACATAGCCGGGAATAGAACACAAATTTATCGCTATCAAGCGGAAGCGTCCATCCGTTTTTACCATTATCAATAAATTCATCTATTCCCAATTTCTCATTTAAAAGGACAGGTAGCCCACAGCACAAAGCTTCTAGCATAACGTTTGGTGTTCCCTCAGCAAATGATGGAAGGATGAGAACATCGGAAGTATGATATAGATTTATGACATTATTATGAAAGCCCTCAAGCAATTTAACTCTTTCCAGTAGCATGTTTTCATTTATCGATTTTATTAAATCATCCAAATAATAGGAATTCTCTACCGGACCTGCAATTATCAATACATGATGAGAAGGCAGTTTTTTAAAATAATCTACGACAAATTTTTGGTTTTTTCGAGCTTTAATGCCACCTACCATGAGATGAACGTATTGGTTTTTATATATCCCATAGATCCGACGTACATATTCTCTTTGTTCAGGTGTGGGGAAATTAAATATCCTTGTATCGACCGGATTCGGTCGAGTCCAAATTCTATCCTCGGATACCCCTATTTTTTTATAGTATCTTTTTATATGTTTATTTAGTGCAATTAATAAATTCGACCTCTGTTGCAGTTTTACCCGGATATAACCAAAACGTATAAAATTAACTATATACTTTATCTTCTCTATTATATTATTTCGTTCTTCAGATTTATTTTTTACAACTTCCATTACAATATTTTGAGAGTAAACTCTTGCCAACAATGCAGCCGCAATATGAATATATACATCACCACCACAATATACTATATCGTATGAATTCAGATTATACTTATAGTATACCCTCCTTATATTATATATGCATTTTAAAAGACTATTACCAGTCCAAACGCGTAAGATAGGTTGTCCTTCATATTCTTCAAAATAGTCCGTTTTATTCTTCCTATTCTTACTCAAAACGAGAATATCAACTGGATATCTTTCCTTAATCCTTTTAAATGTTCTATGAGAACGTAAACCGGCGCCGGTATGTTCGGGCGGATAATAACTGGCAACAAATAGTACTTTTAAATTTTTATTAGATTTCATACTTAACTAAATATGCAATTCTTCATCAATTGTACTGAACTGTTTCTCAACTTCAGATCCGCAATACACTAATTCTTCCGACAACTTTTCGGCAACTTGTCTGTATTTATTAGAGCTGTTTATTTTCGTTTCTCTTTCAGCCATTGTTAGATTATTCGCAAATTTCCCTCTATTAATTTGTCCAATAACACCTTGCTCCGGCAATCCATCCATAAAGATATATTTATCCCTTTTAGGCATAACCTTTACAACGTTAGAAAAATATTGCCACGAAAAATCAGGCTTCATTCCGCAAGCATACAATACTACCTTTGCAAAAGATTCATCCCATACCATCCCCGCCCGGTCCTCCACCAACCACCAACTTAATATAGCATTTACCAAAAATTTATAGCAGCGTATTCTGCGTTCTGCAGATACCGGACTGTTAAATATTATAAAAATAGATAAATCTATAAATTCTTTGTATTGTTTTTCGAATTCTCTTATAGCATTTTCATCAATACTGCTTTTTGTAGTTTCTCTGAATAACCGGAGTATCTTTGCCGGAAAAGGGATGAAATATTTCTTTTTAAATTTGTTTCTGGCGATATCGTCCAGCATTTTGTGATATTCATCGTGGCTCGAGATCCATCCGTTTTTCCGGATAAATGTGGTTTTTCCAACACCGGGAGCACCAAATATCTCAACACCAAATTTATTGTTATCATTCACCATAATTGAACTAAAAATACTAAATAGGAAAGCTCTTTACATTTTAATTTTGTGTTCTGGAGGTAAAATAATACGTACCAGCATATCACAGAAGTTACACTGTGTTCTACATTTTCAAAATATATTTACTTCGTGTAGTAATATCGATCCGGTTCGATAAACAAAAGGCCATAATTTTTTCCAGTCGTTTTACAGAGAATTCTCTGCTCCGTGTATGGGTGTGAAGCATACAGAATTTCTTCTGTATTTTTAACTTCTGTAGATACGCTATTAATTTTTCATCGGTTATTTTATTGCATTCAAAATTTGTACTTCGAAGTGTGTAGCGATCATCTATTTGTAAATTTGACTCCTTATACGAGTCAACTCGCGCAGAATCGTAGCAACGGCTTACAGTTTGCCGGTTGCGCTGAGAGTACCGGTTATACGGATACGTAAAATGCCGTATATTAAATCCCATAGAAGCCAGCTCGTGCTTGCTGGTCTCAATTTCAATATATGCCTGACCATCGGATACACCGACGACAGCACTTGTGCTTTTAGATTTTAGTAACCGGCGCAAGGTTCTAGAAACTCTGGAATTACCACTACTTCTATAATCGTGACGTATTTCCTCATCGAGCAGGAGATAATTTCCCTTCGAATCCGTCCCGCAGTCTGTAACAGTTATTAACTCCATTCTCTTACCCTGCGAAATCGAAAGCTGTACTCACGGCTTAAATTTTGTATTATCCGGGAGATACAATTTACGATCCCCTTTACGTAGGGTTTTTTCAGTACTTCGTCTGCCAGCAATATGTGGTGCTTTATATGAGATACTATCTCCCAGCCGGCCGATTGTAATTAAAGTAACTGAGCTTTTGTCATTCTCCCCTCCATTCCTACATAACTTGATGGCACGCATACTTCGGCAGGAACACCATACCTTCTATGAACCTGATATGCCAAGGTATAGTGCTCGATAACTCCATCATCGTATGATATAACGATCGTGCCTCTCGTTTTATCTTCTGTCATTGAAATAGCTGTGACTTATACCGATAATATTTATACAGAATACGCATGTCGACCGGCAGTGAAAATAATCTGAAAATTTTAGATCGTTTTACCGCTCGATGTAAATACTCAGCTTCCTTGTTTTCGTACATCTCTTTGAAGTAATTTACCATTGTATCGTCATTATAGGATATATTCTGAACGCTAAATCTATTTGTAAATGCCGCATTGACACCGAGTAAGGCAAAAGCAAGACGTGAGTCTGCGTTCTTATTATAATGCCCGTAAATATCGCGCAACACCCTCCAGTTCGACCCTTCTTTTACCGCCTTCATTCCCCGGTGAAAACCAAAATGAAACGATTGAAACGGCGACGGGTTTTGACAATGAACTGCAGCCGGAGCCAATTCTTCATAATCTTTCAGGGTTTTACGGACGGTGCTTCTATCATAGGTCATATCGGTAAAAAGACTTTCGTTTCCGAGGTTCCACCGGACAGTATTCCTGAAGACGTTCATACCGATTAGAAGTTTATCTGTAAAAAAATCTTTCACGGCGATCAAGAGCAAATCAAGTTCTCCGTCAGCCTCGAATTTATTTACAATTTTCCGAAAAAGATGGCGATCCTCTATTACCATATCGGCATCAACTTTAACCAACAGATCGAATTCATCCGATCGCTGCATAAACATTCCATAGAGGTTTTCATGTGCTTCTTTTTTCGATAGGTTGCGAATTATTTCATGATGGAAATTCGTATACGATTGTTCTTCAATAGCCTGACAGCATTCTTCGAATTCGTTTTCAGATGAGTAGAGTGTTCCGACAAGTAATTTCATATAATCGGTGTTACAATGTTAATCGTTATTTTCGCAATAAAACCGGAACCAGTTTTAATGTCACCCTGATCTTAAAATACCATATAAACAGATAATACAACCAGAATCTGAAGTGATTATTTTTCTTAAATGTTTTTTTCACACCTGAAATACTGGGTGGCATAGAAAGACGGGCTATAAGAGTACCGGGAGACGCTATCTCATACCGGTACCTCTCCGGATACAAACGGTTGAGCGCCAGTTTCCCTTCGGTAATCCGTACCCTCTTTTTTAAAAGTTTATGAAAACCACGCGGCGGGTGTAGAACGGCCAGTTCTTGAATAAAACTTTGTGTAAACGTGTTGCTATTGAACACACGATTTCCGAACTCGTTATCACCGCCCGAGCGCAACCGGATATCGAAACCGCCGACGTGCTCGAATACGGATCTCCTTACAAAAAGATTTGCCGTAACAAAAAAATGGTTATCTGCCTCTGGCACGTTGCCTTTAAAACCGGTAACCAATTCGTAGTAGTGTGCAGGCGTTCGTACTTTTTTTTCATTTATTAACACCGGGCCCCCTATGTAATCGGCAGTTTGAAGCCCCTGTAATCCGGTTTCAAGCCACTCCCCGGGTACGGTAATATCGGCATCGACGAATGCAAGAAATTCACCGCGTGCTTCTTCAATTCCACGGTTCCGGGCATAATACGATCCCCGGTTCGGGATAATACGTATTTCCCGTATCGGATATTTTTCACAAAAATCCCCGACCCCTTCATCGCCACCGTCGTTCGCAACAATTACTTCATAGTTTGATTGTGGAATAGTTTGTTTCATCAACGACGACACGGTCTCGGTCAAGCCTTCAACATCTTTGTACACGGGAATGATAACACTGATGAAATCTTTTTTAGGGCTATTTTTAATATTTAGTGAAGTAGGATGGGATTCGTCAGACATAATTTATTGCTTCCTCATGTCCTTCACATAGATCTTTAAACACTTTCTCTAACCTGGCATTCAATACATTAATATCGAATTCTTTCTCTATCTTCCGTCTCCCTTTTTTTCCCATTTTCCTGCGTAAATTGGAATTATAGATAAGTTTTTCAATTCTGTCAGCTAATGCTTCAACATCTCTTTCCGGAGCGAGATATCCTGTAATTCCATCTTCGACAACTTCCGGAATTCCACTATGTATCGTAGAAACCACAGGCAGACCGAGTGCCTGTGCCTCCATCAGGACCGTAGGGGTTCCCTCGGTGTCACCATCTTCCGCAGTTACACTGGGTGCGAGAAAGACATCGGACTCGGAGAGATATTTCCGAATATCATTCTGATCTTTCGGTCCTAATAAATCGACTGCTTCCGAGATACCATTTTCACGAATTATACTCTCTAATTTGTTTTTTAGCGGTCCGTCCCCTATGATGGTATAACGTACATGGGGATACAATGCCAATATTTCTGCAACTGCTCTAATTGCATATTCGATTCCTTTTTTTTCAACAAGCCGTCCGACCGTTATCAGTTTCATATCCCGTTGACCGTTAAACCGCGGGGTATGAAATGCAAACTTCTTTGTATCGATACCCAAATGATGGATTTTAATTTTAGCAGGATCGCATCCAAGTTCAATGAGCTGCTTCTTCATAGCGGAACTGAGCACAAGGAACAGATCTCCATCTGAAAAAAGTTTCTTGTACATATCGCGTCCATACCGTTTTGGAGCCCTGGTAACGTCATACCCGTAAAATGTTGTCACAATTTTTCCCCGAATGATACCCAGCTCTCTTAACAGTACCGCGAGGTTGCCGTTGGGTCCGAAATGTGCGTGTATGATGGAAAAATCTGGAAAGGATATTTTCGCAAACGATGCGGCACGGTATAGTACAGCCAACGATAGCGCGCTTATACCAAATTTTTTAATACTGATCGCCCGTAGTGCTACTTTAGGGTTATTAATAAATAAACCCCAAAAAACCCGCAATCCCTTTATGTATCGTAAAAGGATATTCCCGGGAACTTTAATCTGGTTATCTTTAAAATAAACGGTATTTGAAATTAAATCATATTGTTTTACATCCGTATGCCGGATAGGACTCTCTTCGCCTTTTTTTGCATAGATGTGTAAATGATGACCGCGATCCAGTAATCCTGTAATCTGATTTAATATAAATGTTTGTGACAAACAGGGAAACGTGTTAACGAAGTGGCCTATATGCAACATATTTTTCTGAATTTTATTAAAAGTACCATTCAATTATACCTTAAAACATAGTAATCCAATGACGTCGCGCCAATTGTTTCGAACATAATATTTTCAATTTCACTCAGCTTATCATCCGGTACCGGTTCGATGAAATCATTATATAATTGCAATATGTCAAGATATTCTATATAATACGGGCTTCGTCGAAGTAAAGAATTAAATGATTTTTTCTTAATAATGGTCTCAACAAATTGTACTCCGTCTTGTATATAGGGTATGAGTCGATGATCCCGGCAAATCATATAGAGTGTTAATAAGTCTTTCACGTTTATAATGTGATATCTATCGGATAACATCGAAAGATTTATGTCACGCTCTATAAATCCACCCGGTAATACTATTCTCGGATATTTTGCTTTTATCTTCCAGTAAAAACGACCTATCAACCGAGCCGCAATCATCCTACGAAACCGGCAGAATATCCGATCATTGTTTTTCTGGCTTTCATGAATTACAAATAGTTTAACCAACACTCTGTAAATATATTCAGCGGGTTTATGGTTCAGCACTGAATGCAATGCCTTATATCCCGACTTATAATACCGGGTATAATATCCATCGTCAGTATCGTATTTTGTTAATCTATGAAGAACACAAAGAGCCTGAATATGTGTATTCAGACAAAGTGAATTATATTTATTTTTCCCGAATAATGTTGAATAAAATTTGTGTTTTCCTTTATCTTCAATCGAATCATGCAGAAACCATACATTTCTATCCTGTAACACATCGGTAAGGTTAGAAATCATATAATTCATTCCGATATGAGCTCGCTGAAGCCAAATCTCACATCCATCTTTCTCATATTGGGATATGAGTAAATTGATACCATCAAGAAAAAACCGGGAATGTATTTCCATCTCATCTGACCAAAAACCATGTCGCCATTCTCCCATCGTTCCCATATCGCGTGCTATTGATAATGCGATTTCATTTTGTATAATATCATAGATTCTTTTTCCGGTACACGTATATAAATATCCGAAATATTTCCACCACTCATACGCACATTGTTGACATTTAAATCTTTTATTAATTTTGTTATGTGTTCTCGGATCATAAATGCTATTGTTGATAAAATATTTCCATAAATCTTTTGGTGATTCACAATGAAACCAATTCGACTTTTTAAATCTTATATTTTCAAGGTCATTTGGCCCGGTTAGTTCACGATAATAATTACCATTATTATCCTTTACCTTTAAATAAGAAACATTAATCTTAGTATTACAATTTATATTCGATTTTATTGCATCATTATCAATGTATAAATTATCGTGATCGTATTTCAAATCGATTTCTTGAATGACGTTTATTCGGTCATCCGGGAAACAATATATAAGGTACTGTTTATTTGATAACCATATAGTATAATATGTATTTAGAGATTTTACCCTCACTACATACCCCATATTTTCAATCGATTGATTAATCGATTCAATATTACCATTCATGATAGCCTCGAGTGAAGGATTGTTTTTATCCAACACCAATGATTTCAGATAGGATTTACTATAATTTTCTGAATCTTTAGCCATTTAAATAATTTATGAATTTTAAAGGTCCATCAGACATTTCACATTACTGGGATTTATTTTTCTCATAATTTTTTTCATAAAAGAATATATCGGTTTTATAATCAATTTATTTGCAAAATATTTACCGGAATAATCAAAAGATTTATAAATAGTGTAATAGGCATCAACTTTCTTAATTGATGATTTAATATTTCTTGCATATCTGTAACAATGATTGGCAAAAAAAAGATTGCCGGACCTTCTAAACGATTTGTCATTATTATCGATTAAATCGATCATAATATCCAGCAGATACCGAGAATCTATACACCAATCTTTAACGCTCGAAATCTGAGCCATACTTGACGAATGTTTTCTATAACTCGCTTTCACATCCTTAATATCTAATCTTTCGTATTTTGCTGCTAACAATACTGCCGGCACCACATCTATAAATAAGTTTTTTTTTGATTTAAACCCACCTACTTCTTGAAGCTTTTGCGTATTAAATAATGTACAACATAGATGCATTGGGGTTTTTCCACCTGAAAACCAAGCAGCGAAAAATTCTTTGACTGGTAATTCCGATACGCAATTCTGTCGTTCATTAATAATCTTTCCATATTCATCAATAATTCTCATACCCGTTCGAATCATACCGTATTCTTTATTGTTAGCCGTCCTGATACACGAATCAACAAAATCTTTATCTATAAAATCATCGTCACAAAGCAATAAAAAATAATCCCCATTTGCCTTGTTAAGACAGAAATTTATATTCTCGTTATAAGGTATATTTTCTATTTGTTTAAAATACCGAATCCGCTTATCGTTATATTGAGTTATTAACAATTCTGTGTTATCTTTAGAGCAATTGTCCGAAACGATTAATTCGATGTTATAATAAGATTGATTTAATACACTTTCTATAGTTTTCGGGAGAAAACTGTTTGCACGATTATATGTAGGAATACCTACAGTAACGAGAGGGTAGTTTGCGATATTTTTACTCATTATTCTAACAATGTGAGCTTATCTATTTTTTGCCTACTTAGTAACTTTCCATTCCCCGTCATTTTCATCCCAATATTTATGTACTCTCGCCGGGGAACCGACTGCAATCGTTCTTGCTGGGATGCTTTTTGTTACCACACTATTAGCGCCGATAATGCACATTTCCCCTATTGTCACCCCGGGAAGTATAACTACATTCTGACCTATCCAGCTACCTCTTCCTATTCGAACCGGCGATATTTGTTCGATTTGTTGATATTTAATAGGTATGTTAATATCATTATAACCGTGAGAACCGTCTGAAATATAAACGTTTGCAGCAAACATGACATCATCTTCAATTATAATTTCTTTAAATCCAGAAATCGTTAAACCACCAGTTGCCGTCACTTTACTACCGATAACTATCTTTGCATCAAACTTTTGTGTACTAATATCATAAATAGATTTATCTCTCCATTTCACCGGTGGATATTCGGTATTTGCCATTAAAAAACAGTTTGGTCCAAGATTAACATTATTTCCCATGACTATTTTCTCCGGGTTTACTATCCGTCTTGGGAGTGATATGGTAAGATTTTGCGGCGAATTTGCAAACTTTGGCGAGGATGCAACGGCTATATTATTTTCATACATTTGTACAAAAACCCCAAGTCTGATTATTAATCGTTTTATAATATTTTTAATTAATTTTTTCATATATATTTTTTTATTTGTCGATAGATTCTTCTTTTGAATTTTTCATAATAAAAACCAAACTTAATTACTGTCTGAAGAAGATGGAATCGACCAACCAACACTGCAAGGGTTCTTACATTTACTGTTTTACCTCTTAGATTTGCATAGACCGGAATTTTACTATTGTATAATATAAATAAATATTTATTAAATGCTTCCTTATTCCCACATTTAATAGTATCTTTCAATATATCCGAGAACCGATGATTTAATTTTAAATGATGTTTATTTACGCTGTAAATAGTTTCCAAATAGCACGCATATCCTTTGACGAATGAATATTTATTTCTTGAGATTCCTGTATTATTTTTCCTATAACACATACTTTTTATAGGAACGTATATACAATTAACATTATCATTCAATAACTTATAATAAAGGCATACTTCCTCAAGATTAAAAAATTCCTCATTAAATCTATATTTATTAAAAATATTTTTTGATATTAATGTACTAGAAATAGAGAAGGGTGGTAATCTGGGTGGTTTGTTCTCTACAAACCATTTTATCAATTCCTCCTTAGATAAATTTCCGACAATTACCTCCCTTTCAAAATGCAATTCACCTTCGTCATCCTCTCGATAAACATCCCAGTCAGAATATATGATTATATTTTCATAAGAAGAATTCCTATTTTTCACATATTCAAGTTGCTTTTCAAGTTTTTTATCATACAACCAATCGTCGTCATCAAGAAATTGAATCCATTTCCCTTTTGCTATATTTATTCCATAATTTCTTGCAGAAGATGCGCCTCCATTTTCCTTGTAGAAATATTTTACCCTATTGTCCTGTTCAACGAAACGCCGAACAATCTCTTTTGTATTATCTTCCGATCCATCATCAACAATAATACACTCAAGATCATTATAGGTTTGATTTATTACACTTTCTATTGAAGTATTAATATGTTCTCGTGAATTATAACAAGTAATTATTACGGATACATTCGGAAACTTCTTCATGATAATTGATGTAGTTATTAATGTATTTTATATTAAGCTGATTTCACAAATCCAAATCTTGAAAGATTCTCATTATTATATGCCCCATAATTAAGTGAATATCCTCGGATATTTGCATATCATCGATTTTTGCATGTATCGAATATTTTGCATTATTTTTCAATTTGCCTCCATCGTAACCACAGAATCCGATAGTTATACCGCCATTTTCATTTGCATAATCTATAGCTTTTATTACGTTCATTGAATTACCACTCCCTGATATACCTATCACTACATCACCAGAAAGTAAATAATTCTTTAGTTGTTCTATAAAAATATCATCGTATGAAACATCATTTGCGTAAGCAAGAACTGTTGCTATATTATCATTCAGACAAATCATTTTAAACCTTTTAGTTTTACCATAGCTAACACCTTTATTAATATCACATACTATATGTGATGCCGTAGAACCACTTCCGCCATTTCCAAAAATATAAATAGTTTTATTATTATCATACGCTAATTTAATAACATTTATGACGGCATTTATTTCATCTAAATCCATCATATCAATTGTAACCTTTAACCTGTTTAAATACCCCTTAATTTCCGATATCATAATGACCCCCGTTTGTATTTTCATCGACATAAATAATTTTTGTTCCGAACCTGTCGAATTTAAATTTTGTTTCTCTTAAATTGCATAGTGACTTTCGTAATTTATCTTGATTATCTTTATCACAAAAGAATAACATAAAACCGGCTCCACCTGCACCCAGCAGCTTACCCCCTAATGCTCCATTTTTCCTTGCTATTTCATAATAATGGTCAATTTTTGAGTCAGATATTTTTTTGTTCAAGCTTTTTTTCAATTTCCACGATTCTTGAAGTATATATCCCATATCCTGAACCTGTCCGTTTTCTAAACTAGCCTTCAGTATTTTTGCATATTCTGTCATCTTAACAAGATTCTGATCAACTTTTTTATTATTAATGATACTATTTGATTGGTCACTCAGGATAGTTCTTGTAGATCGTACTCCACCTATATAAAATAAAAGTAAATTTTCTTGCAGTTTTCTATAATTTTCTGGATTCATGATTACCGGTTCTACATTAACATCTTCATTTTCATAAAAGGTTATCAGGTTCAATCCTCCATAAGCTGCTGCATATTGATCTTGCTTACCTATTGGTTCTTTAAGAATATCGATTTCAATTTCACACGCCTCCTGTGCAAGTTTATCCTTAGATGAATATTTACTAACATAGGCATATAAAGCATGTAACAAACCAACGGTAAATGAGCATGAAGAACCGAGTCCTGTCCCCGCAGGAATGTCTGCAATAGAATTTATATCAATACCATTTAAATTAAATTTTTTTAAAGCTTCTCTGACAATAGGATGTTTTATCTGATGTATATTCTCTACCAATTCTGTTTGTGAGTATTTTACTTGTATTTTATTATCGAAAAATTGATGTACAAAAATATACATATATTTGTTAATTGTTGTACTTAATACAATGCCGGGATGTCTCGAATAAAAGCTTCTTAAATCACTCCCTCCGCCTGCGAAACTAATTCTAAAAGGTGTTCTTGTCCCAATCATTTCAATACATAGAATTTATTATGTGATCAGAATAATTTTTCGTATCTACAATCAGTTCGGTTTCATCCATTTGTCTTTCTGAATAAAGCTTTGTAATATTATTCTCTGATAATCCTTTATATCTATAATAATTATAGAATCGACACTTTCTAATATCTTCAGGTACTTCTACATAAAATTTGAGATCCGATATATCTCTTAAATATTTAATATCGAGCCCAACCACTCCATCAATGATAAGGACTTCTCCAGGATTTAGTGATAACATTTCTGATTGTTCCGTTCTTTTTCTTGTCTTTTCATTATATTTATATATTTTAGTTTTCTTTCCACCTAACAAACTTTGTATATCCTTTGTAATATTCTCATAATCATATCTGTCCCTTACTGTCATCCAAGGTTCTCGTTCATCGACATCCATCAACCAGTTATCAAGTTTTAATGTTTTAGATGATACCCCCTTATTTTGAAGAACAATGGATATAATTTTGGCAATAGTAGATTTACCTGATCGAGAAAGTCCGGAAACAATAATAATTGGATCACTTTTTTCATAAAAAATATTTGACAAAATCTTGTTCACCATATTGTACAAATTCTCATAAGAATTAAGAATAAACTCCACAGATTCTTTAAAATCGTCAAAGACAAAATCAGGTTCACATTTAAACCTTCCATCATCACCTGCATATCCTGTTCTTACTAAAATTGTTTTTAAACCAGCATTTTTACCAGTCATCATATCTACTGTTGTATCGCCGATTAAAAATGAATCACTCAGTTCGATATTAAGTTCATTTGCAGCTTTTTCTATCATTCCAATTTTCGGTTTTCTACAACTACACTCTATCTTATATTCTTTACTTTCTCCCTCAAAACCCTTCTCAGGGTGATGTGGACAGTAATATATCCTATCGATATATGCATTATTTTCACCGATCAGTGTTTCCAGTTTTGCATGTATCTGATTCAATATATCTTCTGTTGCAAATCCCTTTGCTATAACCGGTTGATTTGTAACTATGACGGACAAATAAACTGACTGATTAATTTTTTTTATCGCCTCATCTACCCCCGGCAATAACTTTAATTCCTCTGGTTCTTTTAATGAATCGACTTCATAATTAAGTACACCGTCACGATCTGCAAATATAGCTTTTTGCTTATAATTTTTATTTAATTTATATACTTTACCCGAGATTACGTCTTTTTCTACTTTTTTAAATCTATTTACGGTGCCAATATCTTTTATATATTCCGGGGTATTATACGCATATATTAATTCATTTTTAGCAATTAATTTCGGAAAAATCTCTTGTCCAAAATCCGAAAAGTTATCTTTTTCTATGTATTTGAAGATAGAGGGTGATAATATATATATTCCTGCATTAACCAGATTTCTAAGATATATTTTGTTATTGTGAGGTTTGCTATGAAAATTAATAACTTGATTATTGTGGTTAACTTCTACAAGATCGCTGTCATATGGATGATCATTTGGATGAACGATTATAGTTGCAACAGAAGAGTACATCATATCGTATTTTATAAACGAATCTATATCAATATCAAACAAAACATCGCCATACAAAACCATAAATCTGTCATGTATGGTTCCTTCAAGTTGTCTGACAGCACCGGCCGTCCCAAGAGGTTTCTCTTCAATTATATGCTTAATATTCACTCCATATTTGGCTCCATTTCCAAAATAATCAATAATGACATTAGCCATATATCCAGATAAAATAAATATATCTTTAATACCATATTTTTTAGCACGAACTATATGATATTCAAGCAGGGGTTTTCCTTTTATTTCAACCATAGGTTTAGGTATATTTTTTAATCCTAATCTCGTTCCTCTGCCGCCTGCAATTATTACTAATTTCATTTATTTTCCGATGCAATTTCCCGGACTGCTTTTCTTATTGCTTCCGTAGAACTATAGTTTGCTTTCCAACCTAACTTTTGTATTTTAGATAAATCATATCTAAATTCCGGGACATCCCCCACCCATCCTCTATCGCTTCCGGTATACCTGATTTTAGGTGATACCTTTAATTCATCTATTATTATTTCTACAATCTCTTTAACTTTAGCTCGTGATTCTACTCCTACATTAAAGATGTTTATTCTTGAATTTGATTTCTCCGATATGAAGAAAATAGCTTCAATGAGATCTTTTACATATAAATATGGTTTAGTTTGTTCACCATTACCGAGAATTTCCAATTCATTTTTGTTAATATTCAGTTTTTTTATCAGATCATGGACAACACCGTGAGTAGCCCTTCCTCCAACTACATTAGGAAATCTTACAATCCACGCTGTCTGATTGTAATTTTCAGCAAAACTTGAAATAAATGCTTCCGAGGATAATTTTGCAGCACCGTAATGAGAAATGGGAGTGAGAGGTCCAGACTCTTCATTCAATAACTTTTTGGTATCGCCATAAATTGCTGAAGATGATGCAAAAATAATATTATTAATTTTATATTTTTTCATGTTCATTAATACTTTATATGTGGTCATAAAGGTTTTATTAAAATCGACATCCGGATTATTGCATCCCATGGCAATATCTGAATTTGCGGCCATATGAAAAACAATATCAAATTTGTTCTCTTTAAAAATATTTTCAAAATTATCATCAAGGATATCAACCTGAGCAAACATAAATTTATGATTATCAAAATGATGATATATATTTTCCATTTTACCGAGTGATAGATCATCTACACATACAATAGAGTAACCATACTCCAGTAACGAATCTATTAAATGGCTTCCAATAAATCCGGCTCCACCAGTAACTAATGCTTTCATTGAGTAGTAACTTGTAATAACAATAATTTTTATACGTTTTCCATTAAATTAGGGAGCAACTTTTCGAGATTTCCTCCAAAATATTATAGACCTTATTAATTGACGTAAACTCATTTTCAACATTGTAATTATAATTCTAATTCCGTCGATTTGATTCCCCCCCCCTTTAAAAAATTTCCAGGTATAATACAGAGACGTGCGATAATATCCATCCTTCAAAGACGATTTTGCCACGTCAATTAGTTTGGTATCTGTCGAATTTCCTATGTTGTGTATTAATGCGGCAACATAGTTATCAGGCCCACGTCTGTTTATCGCTTCGGTTATAATTTTACGATGTTGTTCTAACCATAAATCCGAAACTGTAGAACAAAGACTGGTCGAATGCCGCCTCCAACAAAACAATACTTCAGGAAGATTTTCCAATATCCCAATTTCTGAGAGCCTCACATAAAGATCAAAATCTTCCGAAACTTTATAACGTTCATCATAACCGCCAACTTTAACGAGCGCTTTTCTTCTCAACATAATCGATGGATGTATTAATTGTCCTCCCTTTCCCGAAAGTAAACGTGAAACAATTTCATTGTGTGATTTATTAAGTTTCCAACGCTGTATGGGTCTTCCATCTTCATCTATTACTAACGTCCAGACACCTAATGCGACTATATCTTGATTATTTTGTAAATACGATATTTGCCTCTCAAGACGATTAGGAAATGAAATATCATCACTATCCATTCGAGCTATAAATTCTCCCTTTGCATGCTTAACACCCTCATTAAGAGAAGCTACCAATCCCTTATTCTCAAGATTAATCAATTTTATCCGATCATCACGGCTCATATATTCTTCTACAATATTTTTAGTACTGTCTGTGGAGCTATCATCAATGATAATAAACTCAAAATCATCATATGTCTGATTGAGTATACTGTCAATCGACTCTCCAATATATCGTTCTGAATTATAAACAGGCATAACTACAGATACTGCAGGTTTTTTCTTTTGAGCCATGTAAATACTTATATAATTTATTGAACAGGTTTTTAGAAATATTATGCTATTTCCCAGTCAGCACGATGCAATATCTTACAATTTCGAGGAACCCCTTGACTTCCTGTACCAAAAAAATCACCACCATTCACAGATATTGTAAAAGCATCAAAAATTTCATCGAGTAACTCTTTTTCGCTCCGTATAATATAGATAGAAAACGTATAATTTCCATTTGCAAGAGGTAGGTCTTTTACTACACATCTAAGATACCCACTCATTTCGCTTAACACTATTTTAATATTATTAAAACTTGTTCTGAACAATAAAACCCGGACATTATTTTCATCATAAACATCTATACTGACTGCCACATCATTCATTTTTTGTTTAGAGTAATTCTCATATTTCAATTCAAAAATGTAATCTTTTCCGGATTCCATATACTGCACCGGTCTTTCGTACATATCTAATACACGAAATCCTGTTGCTTTAACAACGCCGGTACCTTTGCGATCTTCTCTTTCATCGAGTGGAAGGTATTTATCTTTATTTTCGAACGATTCTCGGTACTGATGAATAATTTCCTTTGTTTCCCCGATAGCTTTTAATCTGCCGTCCTCAAGAAATATACATTTACTGCAGAGCGCTAATATAGCATCCATATTATGACTCACAAATATCACCGTTCTTCCTTCTTTTGCTACTGAATCCATTTTTCCAAGGCATTTTTTTTGAAATTCGAGATCGCCGACAGCCAACACTTCATCTACTATCATTATCTCTGGTTCAATATGAGCGGCAACCGAAAATGCAAGGCGAACATTCATCCCCGTCGAATACCGTTTAATTGGCGTATCTATGAATTTCCTTACACCGGAGAACTCAACTATTTCATCGAACTTTCGATCTATCTCCTTTTTTGTCATACCGA
>SL_3KL_010_SEDDRAFT_10000271_pt1 | contig 39593 bp, 31 predicted proteins | sample SodLakKL_010_SED_2_FD_10381 | JGI IMG/M metagenome (IMG submission 10381) | reverse complement strand
GGCAGGGTGGCAAAAATTGAAAAGCTTTGATCCCGCACCTATCCAGACACTCAAATAATATTCACCATAAACGATACATCATGCAGAAAATAAAATTCTCTTTAGTTTACCGGGATATGTGGCAATCTTCAGGCAAATATGTGCCCCGTGTCGATCAACTTAAGGCGATTGCCCCACATATTATTGAAATGGGTTGTTTCGACCGCATTGAAACCAACGGCGGCGGGTTTGAACAGATCAACCTGTTGTTCGGGGAGAACCCCAATAAGGCCCTCCGGGAATGGACCAAACCATTCAATGACGCCGGCGTGGAAACACATATGCTGGACCGCTCACTGAATGCACTTCGCATGCGCCCCGTGCCCGCCGACGTGCGCAAACTGATGTACAAAGTCAAAAAAACACAAGGCACAAATATCACCAGGATCTTTTGCGGGATGAACGATCCGCGCAATATCATCGACTCCATCCGTTATGCGAAGGAGGCAGGCATGAAGACCCAGGCTGCACTGAGCATTACATTTTCCGAAGTCCATACGGTGGAATACTTTACAGACCTTGCCATGAAAGTCATTGAAGGAGGTGCCGATGAGATCTGTCTGAAAGACATGGCAGGTATCGGCCGTCCGGTCTGGCTCGGGAAAATTGTAAAGAATATTAAGGACAAACATCCTGATATCCCCGTTCAGTATCACTCCCACTCCGGTCCTGGATTTGCAATGGCTTCCATACTTGAAGTTGTGCGGGCAGGCGCGGAATATATTGACGTGGGGATGGAACCCCTTTCATGGGGAACCGGCCACGTGGACGTACTTGCCGTACAGGCCATGCTTAAAGATGCCGGATATGATGTACCTGAGATCAACATGGATGTGTACATGAAGGTACGTAAGATGAACCAGGAATTCATGAAAGACTTCCTGGGCTATTACATCAACCCCACCAACCGGGTCATGAATTCCCTGCTCATCTCATCCGGCCTTCCGGGAGGCATGATGGGTTCACTGATGGACGACCTGGAAAAGAACCTGGTTGACCTGAACCGCTGGAACAAAAAGAACAACAAACCTGAACTCACTGAGGATGAACTCCTGGTAAAGCTGTTCCAGGAAGTGGAATTCATCTGGCCCAAACTTGGCTATCCGCCACTTGTTACTCCGTTCAGCCAGTATGTAAAGAACGTGGCCGTAATGAATGTGAGTCAGCTCATGAAAGGAGGCGAACGCTGGAAGATGATCCCGGACAATGTATGGGACATGCTGACCGGAAAACTCGGGCAACTCCCGGGTAAACTGGCCCCTGAAATCGTGGAGCTGGCAAAGCAAGGCGGAAAAGAATTTTTCACAGGCAATCCGCAGGAACTCTACCCGGACAAACTGGACGAATTCAGGAAAGAAATGGATGACAATGGCTGGGACTACGGAGAAGATAATGAAGAACTCTTCGAGTTGGCCATGCATCCTGAACAATACCGGAATTATAAGTCAGGAGCGGCCAAAAAGGCCTTTGAAAAAGACCTGGAGAAACGCAAGAAAGAAGGCGGAGGATTATACAGCGGCACCGCAGAATCCAGGCCGGCGTCTGAAGCCGGGAGCAAAGCAGTGCCCGACAAACCCACTTCCATGACCATTGAAGTGGACGGCGAAAAATACAGAGTCAACGTATCATACGATGAGGATGGCGGTGACGCCAACCCCAGGCAGGAAAGCAATTCCGGACAGGAAGAAAACAACAAGACCCGGGGTGGAAGCACCGAAGAGATCCCTTCACCACTGTCCGGCAATTTCTACCTGACCAAGGAATTATCTGAAAAACCCATCAAAGTAGGGGATGCCGTCAAAAAGGGTGATGTACTCGGCTACATTGAAGCCATGAAAACCTATAACACCATTCGCAGCGATAAGGACGGCAAGGTTGCAGAAATTATTCAGGAAAACGGTGCAGAAGTGTTTGAGGATGACGTACTATTCCTCCTGGAAACCAACTAAAGGGTTTCCACCTAAATCCTCGAACCTCTTAACCATTCGGTATCATCACCGTAAAACTGATCTATAAAATGGGTGCTTTAGAGAGATTATACAATATCACTGCTTTTGGAGAACTGGTCACCCAGCCCGGGGCCATTCTCATGCTGGCCATTGGTGTCTTTTTGCTGTTTCTTGGTATCCGCAAAAAGTATGAGCCGTTACTGCTCGTTCCCATTGGCTTCGGGGTCATACTGGCCAACCTTCCGGGTGCAGGAATGGGAATTGTGCCTGAAGAATCGGTACGCTTTGACGACGGTCGCTATATGAACCTGATCGAAGTGGCCGGTGAATATGGCATTATGAATTTCCTTTACTATATGCTGATCAAAACAGGCTTCCTCCCTCCCATTATTTTTCTGGGTGTGGGAGCCCTTACCGATTTCGGACCCATGTTGCGGAACCTGCGGCTTTCACTCTTCGGTGCAGCAGCACAGGTAGGCATTTTTTCCGTATTTTTTGCAGCCATTGCCGTAGGATTCACCGCCCAGGAAGCAGGAGCCCTTGGCATTATCGGTGGCGGAGACGGTCCGACGGCCATCTACATATCCATTCTGCTGGCCCCGCACATGCTCGGACCCATAGCCATTGCCGCTTATTCATACATGGCGCTTGTGCCGGTGATCATTCCGCCGATCGCCAAATCCATGTGCAGCAGCAAAGAACTTTCTATCAATATGAAAGCCATGGATAAGCAATATCCTTCCGGACAAGTGATCAAAAACATGACCGCGGTAAAAATAGCCTTCCCCATTGTGCTGGGAATCGTTGTGGCATTTTTTGTCCCGACTGCTGTCCCCCTCTTGGGCATGCTGATGTTCGGGAATCTGGTAAAAGAGATCGGTGTGGCCACCGGCAGGCTTTCAGAAGCTGCCACAGGCCCCATCATGAATACAGCAACCATTTTCCTGGGACTGGCAGTAGGAGCCACCATGACATCGGCAACCTTTCTGGATATCCGTACGCTGGGTATCATTTTCGGTGGACTCGTGGCCTTTGCCATCTCCGTGGCCGGAGGGATTCTGGCGGTAAAAATTTACAACTTGTTTGCTGCCAAAAAGATCAATCCGCTGATCGGGGCCACAGGGCTCAGTGCAGTGCCCATGGCCTCCCGGGTGGCCAACGAGATCGCCGTCAAATACGACTCAAACAACCACCTGCTGCAATACTGCATGGCCAGTAACATTTCCGGGGTGATCGGTTCGGCGGTCGCAGCCGGCGTACTGATCGCATTTCTGGGGTAACAGTCAGACCGGGGTTTAGTTCCGGGCTAAACAGCAGCTATTAATCATACATACGGACATACTCCCATGTATTGCCGCAGTGCCCGAGAAAGCGAAGAAAATCCCGGTATTTGACAATGATGGATGCCGTATTGATGCAGGGATGAAAACTGATGGATTCTGAACCCTGCAGCTCTTCATCCAGAAACAAGTGTACGTGCCTGTCGGTATCGTTGATCAACCCGAAAGGGGTCACCGAACCCGGGGTCAGCCCCAGGTATTTTTGCAGACGTTTAGGTGAGGCAAAACTCAGCTTGCCCTGTTTAAGGCGCTGCTCCAGGTCTTTGATATTTAACTCCCGCCTGTGATCAAGCACCACAAGATAATGCCTGTTCCCTTTGTGATTCCGGAAAAACAGGTTTTTGCAATGGGTGGCATCCAGGTCTTTCCAGTACCTGGCGGCCTCTTCTACAGTGGGCACAGCCGGGTGGGCATGGTAGTCAAAAGGAATTTCCAGCTTGCCCAGCAGCTCGTATAATTCCGGGTCTCCTCTCATGAGCGCAAATATATTAAATCCGCGGTTCATGGCACAGACCAACGGCAAAACTTCAACAATCTTTACTATATTTACCCCCTTGAAAACAACCCGATATTGACTCACACCACAAATTGCTCATAACCCATGAACCGAAACTTTTTCATCCTTGTGCTGGGCCTTGGCATACTTGTCCTGGGGCTGGCCCTTATAATTTTAACGATGACAATGCAAAAACCATCCTATCAGCCTGGAGAGCTCCCGGATAAATTCATCCACCAGCATGAAGTCTCTGATTTTAACAGGGAAGTGTTTGAAAACCGCAGGGAGAACATCATTGGAGAAACAGATGCGGATATAATTATCNTNTCCACCGGAGCAGGTGTTGATTTCCGCTATNTGACCGGTTTCGATGAACGCCGGGGAACTGCCGTCATTGTGCCGGGTGCCGACGACCCTTACACCCTGTTTGTGACCCCATGGGAAGTGTACACCGTAATGTGGACCGGAGAGGTATACGGCACAGAGGGAGCCATTGAAAAGTTTGGCGCCGACGCCGCTTATGCCATTGGTGATTTCGATGAAATGCTTCCGGAACTGCTCCGCGGTAAAGAGAGAATATTCCTGCACGGAAATGACAGCCGGATCAGAAATGAGGTTGACCGCATCCTGGAGTCAATGGGACAACGCGCCGACATTCACGACCTTCAGCCTGTTTTGCATGAACACCGTGTCATTAAAGATGAATGGGAAATCGCCCAACTCAGGCAGGCAGTGGACGTCACGGTCAAAGCACACCAGTATGTACTCCGAACGGTTGAACCCGGGCAGGCTGAGTACGAGGTACAGGCTGAAATCGAATATATTTACGGACGAAACGGTTTAAAACCAGGATTCTCCTCCATTGTAGGTTCAGGACCCAACAGTTGCCTGCTTCATCATACCCGAAACAACCGTACGATGAAAGACGGGGACCTGTTGCTGATGGACATTGGTGCCGCCAGCAGGGGCGGGTACTCAGCCGATGTAACCCGTACCATCCCGGTAAACGGTACATTCAGCCCGGAGCAACGAGAGATCTACGAACTGGTGCTCAAAGCCGGTGATGAAGCCATGGAGAAAATACAACCCGGCCACCGGATGCTCGACTGCAATCATAAAGCCATGGAAATCATGGTGGAAGGTCTTCACCAGATGGGGCTGATCCCGGATACAACCTCATGGTGGCAGAAACGTTTTTACATCCAGCACCGTGTCAATCACTACATCGGTCTCCAAACCCATGATGCCGGCGATTACGGCTTCGACACCAACAAGCGGGATGAAGCACATCCTGACCCCGGAGATCAGGGGCAGGGAAATCAAGCCGGGTATGGTGATGACATTGGAACCCGGCCTGTATTTCATGGAAAACCTTCTGGACGGGATCCATGAAATGTTCGGACACCTGGCCACAGAAGAGGAGCTGAACGCCTTTGTGGAAGAGGTGCGGCCCATTTATGAAAAATATGAAGGGATCGGGGTAAGAATCGAAGACGATATACTGGTCACAGAAAATGGTTATGAGAACCTCTCGGCTGGTGCACCGCGAACCATCAGGGATATTGAAGAAGCCATGAAGAGGTAAAATCCTGACGGAAAAACCAATCACCCAAACAAATCATACCAACAATCATTGCAAAACATTGCAAAATCATTGCAGGCAATATGAAAAACACACTACCGGGCATTGTCATAATCCTGATACTTGGCCTTTGTATGTTGCGGCCGGGCCTGGCAAACCATACCAATGAGGATGAAATAAAGTCACGATATCCTTATGCATTACTGGCAGAGGAGGAAATTGACATGGGAGTCATGCAAGCGGGGAGTAACGGTGACGGATACATCACTCTTACCAATATCGGTGTCCCGGATCTGCTGATCGCCAGGGTCAGAAGCTCATGCGGGCTGATGATCCCCACCTGGCCGGAAACACCCGTTAGCCAGGGTGATACCGTCAGCATCCGCTTTCGCTATAACACGAGCCGGCTGGGTCCGTTTGAAAGGAAGGTGACCATCCACACCAACACCTGGCAAAAAAACATCGTTGTTACCGTAAAGGGAGAAGTTGTCCCGGAAGATCAACCCTAAATTAAAAAATATTGACATCTTTGTCCTGCCAGGACAAAATTATTCACCCACATAACAAACTGAACTATGCCAAAAATATCAGAAAAAGGACGCATGATGCCGGCGTCCCCCATTCGTAAGTTGGTTCCCTATGCAGAACAGGCCAAAAAAAGAGGTACCACGGTGTATCACCTGAACATCGGGCAGCCGGACATTCCCACCCCGAAACCCATGATCGATGCCATGCACAACCTGGACCTGGAGGTGATTGCCTACAGTCATTCCGCGGGCATTCTCTCCTATCGGGAGAAAATGTGCGAATACTACGCCAAACACAACATTGACGTCACCCCGGATGACATCATTGTTGGTGCCGGTGCATCTGAGGCCATCCTTTTTGCTGTCCAAAGTTGCCTTAATCCGGATGATGAGATCATCATCCCGGAGCCGTTCTATGCCAACTACAACGGCTTTGCCACCAGTGCGGGTGTGAAGATCAAGCCCATTACTTCAACCATCGAAAGCGGTTTCGCCCTCCCTCCCATTGAGGACTTTGAGGAAGCCATCACACCGAAGACCAAGGCGATCATGATCTGCAACCCCAACAACCCCACGGGCTACCTCTACAGCAAAGAGGAACTGGAGGTATTGCGGAAAATTGTCAAGAAGTATGATCTGTTCCTGTTCGCCGATGAGGTGTACCGTGAGTTTTGTTATGACGGCCATACCCACTATTCGGTAATGAACCTGGAGGGTATTGAAAACAATGTGGTCCTTTTTGATTCAGTCAGTAAACGATACAGTGCCTGCGGAATCCGTATCGGTGCCCTGGTTTCAAAGAACAAGGAAGTGATGCAGACAGCCATGAAGTTTGCCCAGGCGCGGCTCAGTCCGCCCTCACTGGGGCAGATTGCCGCTGAGGCAGCCATGGACACCCCTGACAGTTACTTTGACGAGATCATCAACGAATACCTTGCCCGCAGGAATACCGTCGTGGAAGCGATGAGCAAAATGGACGGCGTCATTTGCCCGACCCCCAAAGGGGCCTTTTACGTGGCACCCAGCCTCCCGATCGACGACAGTGACAAGTTTTGCCAGTGGTTGCTGGAAGAGTTTGACTATGAGGGCCAAACGGTCATGCTGGCCCCTGCCACCGGGTTTTATGCGACCCCCGGAGCCGGAAAACAGGAAGTGCGCATCTCTTATGTGTTGAACGTGGAAAACCTGAAAAAGGCCATGAAGTGCATTGAGGAGGCCCTGAAAGTCTACCCCGGGAGAAAGTAAAATTCACGGCGGGTATTGGAGGGCATTGGGGCCCGCTAACCATAGCCGGAACCGGCTGCAGATCGGTTCCGGTTATTTTTTTGGGTTCACCTTACCCTTCAGGTATTTTCCGGTCACAGAAGCAGCACATTCGACCAGTTTCTCCGGGGTGCCTTCAAACACAAGTTCGCCCCCTTTGTCACCACCGTCAGGTCCGAGGTCTATCACCCAATCCCCACTCTTGATCACCTCGGGGTTGTGCTCAATAACCACCAGCGAGTGACCGTTATCAAGCAGGGCATTGAATGCAAGCAGCAGCTTGTCAATGTCATGAAAGTGAAGCCCGGTAGTGGGTTCATCAAAAATAAAAAGGGTCTTGTCTGCACTGATCCCTTTGGTTAAAAAAGCCGCCAGCTTGACACGCTGGGCCTCTCCCCCGCTGAGTGTGCTGGATGACTGACCCAGGCGGATATAGCCGAGCCCCACATCCGCCAGAGGCTGCAGGCGTTCGGCAATGCGGCGGCAGATCGCGCCGCAGTCCTTTGCAGAGGAAAAAAACCCGATGGCATCATCTACAGTCAGGTCAAGCACATCGGCAATATGCTTTCCCCCGAAAGTCACATCCAGGATTTCATCCCTGAAACGTCTTCCTTTACAGCTTTCACAATCCAGGACGATATCTGCCATAAACTGCATCTCGATTTTCACCGTGCCTTCTCCCTCACATTCCGGGCAGCGACCCCCTTCCACATTAAAAGAAAAAAAGCCGGGCTTGTATCCCCGGGTTTTGGCCAGGGGTTGTGCAGCAAAAAGCTGCCGCATCTCGTCATACGCCTTAAGGTAGGTGACAGGATTGGATCGCGAAGATTTGCCGATGGGATTCTGATCAATGTATTCCACATCGTTCAGGCTGTCCATATCTCCGTCCATACCGTCAAAAACACCCGTGCGATCACCATACCCCCCGTAATGTTTTTTCAGTGCCGGATACAGTATGTTTTTAACCAGGGTGCTCTTCCCGGAACCACTAACCCCGGTTACAACAGTCATCACCCTGAGGGGAATTTTTACATCAAAGCCCTTGAGGTTATGCTGCTGCACCCCCTGGAGCCGGATAAATTCCTTCCATGGGCGCCGATGCTTAGGTAAGGGGATTTCCTTGTCCTTATTAAGATATTGTGCCGTGAGGCTGTCTTTTTCCGCAAGCAGGGTATTGCAATCGCCCTGAAAAACGATCTCTCCCCCATGAGTGCCCGCCAGAGGGCCAATATCAATGATCTGGTCGGCAGCCCTGATAATGTCTTCGTCATGTTCCACCACGATCACCGTGTTGCCCAGGTCCCGCAGCTTTTTCATGACCCTGATCAGGCGGTCGTTGTCTCGCTGGTGAAGGCCAATGCTTGGCTCATCCAAAATATACATGGATCCCACTAGGCTGCTGCCCAGCGAAGTAGCCAGGTTGATGCGCTGCGACTCGCCACCCGATAAGGTATTTGACAACCTGTTAAGTGTCAGATAACCAAGCCCCACATCATTGAGGTATTCCAGCCTGTTGGTGATCTCCACAAGCAACCGTCGTGAAACCGCCTGTTCTTCCTCATTGAGCGAAAGCTCTCTGAAAAATTCCTGGAGGCGATCCAGGGGCATAAGCACAAGTTCCGTAATGGAGTGACCGGCCACTTGCACATAGCCGGCATCCTTTCTGAGTCTGGTTCCTTTACAGTCAGGGCATTGCCGTTTGCCACGGTAACGCGAGAGCATCACCCGGTACTGAATCTTATAAGTGTTCTCCTCCACCATCTTAAAGAAGTCATTTAACCCCTTAAAGTAATGGTTACCCGTCCAAAGCAGATCCCACTGTGCTTCGGAAAGTTCCCTCACCGGTTTATGAATGGGAAAGTCAAACTTATAGGCATGGGCGATGAGCTGATCCTTCCACCAGCTCATTTTTTCCCCGCGCCAGCATGCAATGGCATCTTCATAGACTGAAAGACGCTTGTTGGGAACCACCAGGTCAGGATCAATGCCGATAATGCTGCCAAAACCCTCACAGGTCTTGCACGCCCCATAAGGGTTGTTAAAAGCGAAGAAATTTACGGATGGCTTCTCGAAACTCATTCCGTCGCGTTCAAAGCGATTGGAAAAGTCTGCCAGTTCTTCCTCATCCAGCAATTTATACTGCAAACGGCAGGCACCTCTTCCTTCATAAAAAGCAGTCTGCACAGAGTCAGCCACCCGGGCACGCAACTCATCATCGGAAGGATCCACTGAAAAACGGTCAATCACAATGGATGAAACCGATTCTTCACCACCGGATTCCAGGAAGGACTCAATACGTTCTACACGCCCGTTGACTATCACCCTGGTAAACCCCTGCTGAAGCAGGACAGAAAGCTGTTGTTCTGTTGTACGATCCTCAATTCCGACCAGGGGTGCGGTAAGCATCACCATGGTTCCTTCGGGCAATGACAGGCAATGATTGACCACATCACCAACCGTGTCGCGCTGCACCAATTGACCGGATACGGGGGAATAGGTTTTTCCGATACGGGCGTAGAGCAGTTTCAGATATTCATAAACCTCAGTGGATGTCCCTACTGTAGAGCGTGGATTTCGGGTATTCACCCGTTGCTCGATGGCTATGGCAGGCGAAATTCCCCTGATATAATCCACTTCGGGTTTGTGCATGCGCCCAAGGAACTGCCTTGCATAAGCACTCAGACTCTCCACATAACGACGCTGCCCTTCCGAGTAAAGGGTATCAAAGGCCAGGGAGGACTTTCCCGAACCAGACAAGCCAGTAAACACCACCAGGCGGTTGCGTGCAATAGCCACATCCACCCCTTTCAGGTTGTGCACCCGGGCACCTTTAATGAGAATCCAGGATTTGCTGTCGAGGTGGTCAATATTCATACACACAGGTAAGCTGATATTTTTGAATCTGCAAAGTTACAATTTATTTACCGGCCGAACCTGCAAAGATGCTTTTGTCCTTTGTCATTATTGATCATAAATTCGTACATTGCATGAATATTTACAATAAAACAACCGTTTAATCGCATAAAAAGCTTGATGTCATGATGCAGGAAACCCTTGCCGGTATTATCCGGAAAGCGATCCGGAATAACTGGAAAAACCAGGCGCTGGCCGACTATCGCGGCAAAAGTTACACCTATAGTGAAGTGGCCGGTCACATCATCCATTTGCACACACGCTTCGAAGCTTACGGGATCAAAAGGGGTGACAAAATTGCCCTGCTGGGCAAAAATTCGGCAAAATGGGGCATTTCTTATCTTGCTGTGGTAACATACGGCGCAGTGGTGGTTCCCATTCTTCCCGATTTCAAGCCCAACGATGTACACCACATTGTAAACCATTCAGATTCAAGGCTTCTGCTCGCATCCGACACACTATTTGACGCCCTGGACACTGAAAAAATGAAAGGCCTGCTGGGGATCGTTTCCCTGAATGACTTTTCCATCCTGTCTGAGAATGAAAACCATCCACTGAGCGGCAAAGCTGAAGAGGTGGAAAACCTCTACCAGAAAAAATACCCTTACGGGGTACAGTCTGATAATTTAAATTTTCCGGATATTTCCAATGATGAACTGGCCGTGATCAGTTATACCTCCGGCACAACCGGTTTCACCAAGGGTGTGATGATTCCGCATAACAGTCTGGTTGCCAATATCATTTACGCCAATAACAATATGCCCCTTGACCCGGGCGATGCCATCGTTTCCTTCCTTCCGCTGGCTCATGCCTATGGCTGTGCTTTTGAATTTCTGTGGCCTTTCACACTGGGATGCAATATTACCCTGCTCACCAAAACACCCTCACCACAGGTCATTCTGGAAGCATTCAGAAAGATCAGACCGCGGCTTGTGCTGGCCGTTCCGCTGATTATCGAAAAAATCTACAAGAAGCAAATATTGCCTGCAATACAAAAGCCGCATATGAAGGCGCTGATGAACACCCCATTGCTGAACCGTATCCTATACAGGAAAGTCAAAAGCAAGCTGGTGGATGTTTTCGGAGGCAACTTCCATGAGGTGGTTATCGGAGGTGCACCCCTCAACAAAGAGGTGGAACTTTTCCTGAATAAAATCGGATTCCCCTATTCCATCGGCTACGGGATGACGGAATGCGGACCCCTGATCAGCTATGCCAACTGGAAGAAAACCAGACCAGGCGCTGCCGGTAAGTTGGTCGATACACTGGAGGCAAAAATTGACAGCCCTGACCCGCAGAATATCGTCGGGGAAATCCTGGTAAGGGGAGAAAACGTAATGGCCGGGTATTTTAAAAACAAGGAAGCGACCGACAATGCCCTTGACGAGGAAGGATGGCTCCACACCGGCGACCTGGGATTGCTCGATAAAGATGGCTACCTTTACATAAAGGGCAGAAGCAAGAGCATGATACTTGGTCCGTCCGGCCAGAATATTTACCCGGAAGAGGTTGAAGCCAGGCTGAATAACAAGCGCTTTATCCAGGAATCACTGGTCATCGACAAGGATGGCATACTTGAGGCACTGGTTTACCCTGATTATGAATTGATTGACCAGGAAGGTGTCAGCGAAGCAGGACTGAACCATATCCTGGATCAGTACAAAACCGAACTTAACAATGGTATCCCGGCCTATATGAACATTTCCCGGATCAGGATTTTTCCTGAAGAGTTCGAGAAAACACCTAAGAAAAGCATTAAACGCTTTTTATACACGATGAACCGTTAATTTCATTTTTTTATCGATTTTTTTTGAGCGTTATCAAAAATTATTCTATATTTGTCTGGTTCCGGCATAAACGGATCAATAAGCATCAATTTCTCACCCATAAACATGGAGGGCAGACTATCGAATAGACTCTTACGCTAATTGAAACAACATACGGAGGCCATTATTATGAATGACCGCATAACGATTAGCGATCAGGAGTTGATACGTCAGTTCATTTCCGGGGATCACAATGCGCTGGAATTATTGATCAACCGCCATCAGCGAAAGCTGTTTTCCTATATCATGATTATCATCAAGGACAAGCACCTGGCGGAAGATATATTCCAGGATGCATTCATAAAAATCATTAACACCCTGCGTTCAGGCAACTACAACGAGGAAGGCAAATTTCTTCCCTGGGCCATGCGCATCTCACACAACCTGATCATTGACTATTTCAGAAGGTCAAAACGAATGCCCATGCGGGAAAACAGCGAGGAATACGACCTTTTTGAAACACTCAAAGTCTACGATGAAACCATCGAAGACCGGATCATCACGGGCCAGATTCACGATGATGTCAAAAAACTCATTGAGCATCTTCCGGAAGAACAGAAGACCGTGCTGAAAATGCGCCATTACCAGGAAATGAGTTTCAAAGAGATCGCTCAGCAAACCGATGTCAGCATCAACACCGCCCTGGGCAGGATGCGATATGCCCTGATCAACATACGGAAAATGATCGATGAAAAAAACATTGTCCTGACCCGCTGATTCTTTCCGGGAAATCTTTCCGAGAACACTTTTTGCATTAACTTTGCCTGATGGCCGGGATGGCCTGATTGAATTCTAAAGCAAAGCCCCTTAAAACCTTATGTTACTCCAGGAAAGTTATCCCCTAAAGCACCTGAATACCTTTGGCATGGATGTCTCTGCGAGGTATTATGCCGAAATTACTTCACGGGATGACCTGTCAGTAATCTTTGATGATCCGGGGTTCGCCGCCAACCCTCACCTGGTGCTTGGCGGAGGAAGCAATCTCCTGTTCAGGGGGAATTATGACGGCACCATACTGCACATCCGCCTCAGGGGAAAAGAAATCGTGGCAGAGAACAAAGACAACGTTTTCCTGAAAGCAGCTGCAGGTGAGCCCTGGGACGAGCTGGTGGCTTTTTGTGTAGAAAACGGCTGGGGCGGACTGGAAAACCTGTCGCTGATCCCCGGCCAGGCAGGAAGCAGTCCCATTCAAAACATCGGGGCTTACGGGGTGGAACTCAAGGATCATTTTCACAGCCTTGAGGCCTGGTGCAAAAAAACCGGTGAAGTGAAAATATTCAACCGGGAAGATTGCCGTTTTGCTTATCGCAACAGTTTTTTCAAAGGGGAAGGAAAAGGCAAATACATCATCCTGTCAGTCACCTTTTGCCTGGACAAGAATCCGGTGATCCGGACCGAATACGGGGGACTGATGGGGGAGCTGGAAAGTATGGACTGCAGCAGTCCTGACATTGCCGATGTCAGAACTGCGGTTTGCAAAATAAGGAAAAGCAAGCTGCCTGACCCTGAAATAACGGGCAACGCAGGTAGTTTTTTTAAAAATCCTGTGGTACCGGAAAAAACCTATCGCCAGTTAAAAAAGACCCATCCGGGCATCTTTGCGTTCCCGGATAGCGGCGGCATGAAACTTGCGGCCGGCTGGCTGATAGACCAGGCAGGATGGAAGGGCTACAGAGACGGAGATGCGGGCGTTCACCCCAAACAAGCCCTGGTCCTGATCAACCACGGAGAGGCTACCGGTACCGACATTCTGAATCTGGCCAGCCGGATACAGGAATCAGTAAAAAAACACTTCGGGGTCGCACTGGAACCCGAAGTGAACATTGTGTAAGCTTAATCGATGATGAAACAACGAGATACCCTGATCAATAAACTGGAGAAGGCAGGAGTGGTAACGGTTATCGCCGTATGGATTCTGAGGATCTTTCTGGGGCCGGTGCTGAATTTCGCGCTGCTGGTAACCACGACCCTGCTGGCCATCTACTACCTGTGGTTTGGCTTTTTCATCTTTAACAAACTCCAGCCCCTACAGCTTCTTTACATGGAAGTCCGGCAATCCATCACCCCATTCCGGATCATCCCCACCATCCTCATGGGAATCATTTCCTCCTATGCATTGATCGCCGTATTGTTCGGGTTCTTCTTCTATCCGGGGGTGCAGTTCATGCTGGCATCCGCCCTGATCCTCCTTGTTTTGTTTACCGGTGTGATGATCGGAATTCAATACATTAAAAAGAAGTTCGATCCCATTTGCCCCCGAATGTACCTCAGGGCAACCGGGCTCTTCATTATTTTGCTGATCCTTTGGGCACCTCCTGTGGAAGACCGGTTAAACATTCTGTTCAGTGACCATCCCGAATTCATCGAAGCCTACCTGGACTACCGTGAAAACCCCGACGACCCGGAAAACATCCAACGCCTCCGGGAGCAGAGAAGCCGGTTCAGGTAGGTTCACCCTTCATCCAGCCCCATTTCCTTTCTGATCCTTTCAATGCGCTCCAGCAATTCGGCACGCTTTCCTTCATAACTCGCTGCGTCACCCAGGGCAGAACCACAACCGAAGTAAAACTTGATTTTCGGTTCTGTACCGGAGGGCCGCATAGTGATGCGGGTCCCATCCTCCAGGATAAACTGAAGCACATTGGATTTGGGAAGGTCAATTTGCGCAGTTTCATTGAGAAACATATCCTTGTCGGTACCTTCCTGGTAATCCAGCACACGGGCCAGGGCTTTCCCATCCAGGCTTTCCGGCGGATTATTGCGAAAGTTATCCATCATCTCCCGGATCTCCTCACCCCCTTCAATCCCCTTCCGGGTGATCGACATCAGGCTTTCAACCCACAAGCCATACTCCTTGTATATCTGCACCATCAAGTCATACAGCCCCATCCCGTTCTCACGGGCCCAGGCTGCCGTCTCCGCGATCATACAGCAGGCAATAACGGCATCCTTATCACGCACAATATCTCCCACCAAAAACCCGTAACTCTCTTCACCACCACACAGGAATCGTTGCTCCCCTTCCCGCTGCCGGATCACCTCGGCAATATACTTGAACCCCGTCAGCACATTCACGGATTCCACATTAAAAGAAGCGGCAATTTCAGACAGCAACTCCGTGGTCACAATGGTTTTGACAATATAGTCTCCGGAAGCAAGCCTGTTTTGCTCCTTCATTTGCCTCAACACATAATAGGTAAGGATGGTGGCCATCTGATTTCCGTTGAGCAACATAAAGCTGCCTGAGGAATCCTTGATCGCCACACCAAGACGATCCCCGTCAGGATCCGTTGCCATCACCAGTTCGGCATTCACACTGCGGGCCTTGTCAAGGGCCATCTCAAAGGCCGCTGCCTCTTCCGGATTGGGTGATGCCACAGTCGGGAAATCCCCGTCAGTCTTGTCCTGCTCGGGCACGTTGTATACCCGCCGGAATCCGAATGCTTTCAGTGCCGCTGGAACAATTTTAACTGTGGCCCCGTGAATGGGGGTAAACACAATACGCAGATCCTTATGGCGCTTTACCACCTCAGGGAGCAGAGACAGTGTGCGTAGCCGTTCCAGGTATATCTGGTCGAACGCATCATCGAGTATTTTGATCTTTGCCTCTTTGGCACTGAACCTGATCTGATCCACCGTGATCTTCTCCACTTCCAGGATCACATTCTTGTCATGGGGGGCCACGAGCTGGCCGCCGTCTTCCCCATATACCTTATATCCGTTATACTCTTTTGGGTTATGGGATGCAGTGATAACCACCCCGGCCTGGCACTTCAACTCCCGCACGGTAAAAGACAAAAGCGGAACCGGGCGCAGATTGTCGAAAATATACACACCGATGCCATTGGCAGACAGGACTTCGGCCGTTACATGGGCAAAGTAATTGCTATTATGGCGGCAATCGTATGCAATGGCCACATGCAACTCTTTCCCCGGAAATTCCTGATGCAGGTAATTGGCCAGTCCCTGGGTGGCCATACCAACCGTATACCTGTTCATACGGTTGGTACCCACACCCATGATGCCACGTAATCCGCCCGTACCAAATTCCAGGTGACGGTAAAAGGCCTCTTCCAGTGCCTTCGGATCTTCATCCATCATTTTTCTGACTTCCCGCCGGGTTTCATGGTCAAAACTGTCATCCAGCCATGTCCGGGCTCTTTCAAGAATTTTCGGATCAATTTTTTTCATCGCATCAATATTTTTTCAGACTGCCCCTGCAATAGGGCGTAACTTCAGCAACCTGTCACCGGTTACGCTGATTACTGGGGTTCATCTTATGTTCACGGCGCATTTCAAAAATATCGGTTGAAATAGACCAGTCACCGATCAGGTGTTTGGCAAAATAATCAGCCGTCAGCCAGAAGTTATATTCATTGTAAGGACCGTAACCGTGACGCTGTCCGGTAAAAATAAACATATCAAACCGTTTATTTGCCTTAATGAGTGCATCAGCCATACGGTAAGTGTTCGCCGGATTCACATTGTTATCACGATCACCCGTTGTCAGCAACAACTTTCCTTTGAGGTTTTTCGCCAGCTCAGAATTGGTTTCGATGTCATAGACAAACTTCACCTCTCCTTCGTTGTTCACGATCTCTTTTACACCGTGGTGCTTCTCACTCCACCAGCGGTTGTATATATTATTTTCATGGTTGCCGGCGCTTGAAACGGCCACTTTGAAAAAGTCAGGATACTGCAGCATGGCGGCTGTAGACATGAAACCACCACCGGAATGTCCGAAGATACCGACTTTATCAATATCGACAAAATCGTGCCTGTCGGCCAGCTGCTCTGCCGCATACTTTTTATCGGCCAGTCCGTAGTCGCGCAGATCGCCATATCCGTAATTGTGGTACCACTTGGAACGATTGGGATGCCCCCCCCGGTTACCGATACTTACTACAATAAAGCCCAGCTGTGCCAGGCGGTCCGTACGATCCATCGCCGAAGAGAACCGGGTATTGACCGCTTCGGTTTGGGGGCCGGGATATACATACATGATAATCGGATATTTCTTATCGGGATCAAAATCAAACGGCTTGTACATTACCCCGTAAAGATCAGTCACCCCGTCAGCCGCTTTCACCGTATATGGCTCAGGAAACTGGTAACCCGCATTCTTCAGGTTCGACAGGTCCGCAGTTTCAAGCTCCATGACCATTTCACCACGGTTGTTCCGTATTTCCGAACGTGGCACGGCATCAACCCTGGAATAATTATTCACAAAATAATTATAGGAATCACTCATCACAGACTGGTGGTCATAGTTCCCCGGGTTGAGCAGGCGCAATCCGCTTCCGTCCAGGTTTATACGATAAGTGTGCCCGTAATAAGGGTTCTCCCCTTCTTCCCGGCCCATGGCCACGAAATACATCACACGGTTTCTTTCATCCACTTCAAGGATACGGTTGGCATGCCAGGGGCCGGTGGTAATCTGTTGCTGCATATTTCCGTCTGCGTCATACAGGTAAAAGTGGGCCCAGCCGTCCCGCTCCGACCATTGAATGATCTCACCCGTATTGCGGATCAGATGAGGAGAACGGGTATCCACATAGGTGTTCATGCGCTCTTCGATGAGTACATCCACTTCTTTGGTCTCCAGGTTTACACGACACACATCATAGCGTTTCAGGTCACGGCTGATGCGCGTAAAATACAGTTCATCAGATTCGGGTGAAAGCCAGATGGCCGGTGTATGGTCTTCAAGCTGCTCCTTATTGGAAAGGGGCATCCGTGGAACGGAGAGGGTCTGATTCTTGAAAGCCACCACAGGGATGGTATCTCCCGCTTGTTCCTCCATGTCAAACACCCATAATTCAGATTCAGCAGGGTGCTCTTCACCCGGCATCTGGTATTTATATGTCTGCAACTCCGGACGGGGATCAGAGAGGGAGTTGATCACCCAGAAAAAACTGATCTCGCGGGTATCGTTGCGGGTAAGGGCAAAACGACGGGAGTCAGGAGACCACAGAATGTAGGCACCACGGCGCTTTTCCTGCTCTTCCTGGATTTTCTCCTCGTCATCGTTCATATCAGGAACATAACCGCCGCCAAAGGCATAATACATCTCACCTTCAGTTGTCAGCTGATGTTCCACAATGGTGGAATCATTCTCGTCTTCAAGGGCTTTCAGGTAATTTTCCTTGTCCATCCAGAACAGGTTGAAATCACGTGAAAAAACAACGTAGGTGCTGTCGGGCGACACATTGGCCCAGCTGGCCGGCTCGGGCTCTTCCTCTTCTTCTATCTCATACAATTCACCGGTAGCCATATTGTATTCCAGGAAAAATTCCTTTTCCTGCTCACGCGTCGGACGGGGGCGATCTTCCTCTTCTTCATCGATCTCTTCATCGATCTCCTCCTCCATTTCCATGTCGTCTTCCTGCTCACCATTCTCTTCTTCGCCATTCTCTTCCTCGTCTTCTTCCACTTCCATGATCTGCTTACTGGTCACGGTAAAACGAAAGAACTGGTCATTCCGGACAAATTCCGGCTGAATCCTGGGCAGGTTCTGGTGATCATAAGGATCAGTGGTGATCAGGGTCAGCTGCCTGGCCATTTCATGGTTGTCAAATAATGGTTCTTTGGTTTCCTCTTCCAGATCAACCAAATAATAAAACGTACCGTCCGATGTCCGGTAATTGTACCAGAACTTATCCCCGGTTTTCATCCAGTTTGGAGAAACTGTGGTACTGAAAACCATACGGTTAATCTTGGTCGGTGAGAAACGTTCGGCCAGACGGTAGTTACTCTCCGTAACGGGCTCATTTTTTGCAGAGGCATTGCCGGAAAGCAACAACCCCGTCATCAAAACAAATAAAACTGTTGATTTTTTTAAAAAACACATAGATTCAGAGTTAAATTAAAAGGAGATTGATATTCGGATGCTATATTAGGCAAAAAAAACGAAAACCACCCGCGATAAAATAAAAAAAGGCCACTCCTGAAACAAGAATGACCTTTTAGTGCCCGGAGCAGGACTCGAACCTGCACGATGTTACCATCACTAGTCCCTGAAACTAGCGCGTCTACCAATTTCGCCATCCGGGCAATAATTTGCTGAAATCAGTAAGTTTAAGATCGTTATGCCAGACAGTGCCCAGGACAAGAGTCGAACTTGCACGGCCTTGCGGCCACTACCCCCTCAAAGTAGCGTGTCTACCAATTTCACCACCTGGGCAAATGGTGTGGCAAAACTACAAAAAATCTTTTTGAATTTCATCAAAAAAGCACAACCTTTGCTTAAGTTTTTCAAAAAATAGTCATACAGCTCTTAACTATCAATCAGTTATTACATGGAAAAAAATCAACCGGAAGATATCACTGTTTCCGCGGCCGTACTCGAAATGCTTACCGTGGCCAATGAATATTGCCTGTTTTACGAAAAAGCAGACGGCTATGCCATGCAGGAAATCCTGGATTATTTTCACAAAATAGCCCCGCTTATCTACCTGAAAGGCTCACTGCTTCCGGGTGTTCAGCCGGAAGATCCCGGGCCGGGCGACCGTTTCGTAACGGAAGAACAATGGGAGGGCATATTCAAAACACTTCGGGAAAAATTCGGTAATAATGATGTCTATTATACACACGACCACAACCATGATTCTGTTGAATCCAGCTTGTCGGATAACATGGCCGACATCTACCAGGACATGAAGGATTTTGTGATGCTGTACCAGAAAAACACCGTCACTGCCCGCCAACAGGCCATTATCCTAATCAGAGACCTCTACAAATCAAGGTGGGGCGTTGCTTTACTGAACGGACTTACCGCCGTACACCAGATTATTTTCCACGAAAACATCAGTCCCGACCTTTTACAGGACGAAGGCGGATGGCTTTAGTAACAGCTGTATACCTAACCTCAACAACAAGATGAGACACCTGATCCTTCTTTTTGCCCTGCTCATGTTTGCCACCGGATGCTTTTCCCGGACCGGGCACCGGATTACTGTGCGGTTCAAAGAAACGCAGGACACGGAATGCTACCTGGCCTATCATTTTGGTAACCAGCAGTACCTGAAAGATACGGCTTATGTCAACCGCCAGGGGGTGGCCGTTTTTGAAGGTGAAGAAAGCCTGGATCCGGGGATCTACCTTGTGGTTCTTTCCGATGAGCGGAACATGGAAGTCATTGTGGATGCCAATCAACATTTTGAGATCCATGTTGATCCGGATGATTTTATTGGGACCGCCGAATTTACCGGATCTCCCGATAACGAGGTTTTTTATGAATACCTGAACTTCATCCGCGAAAAAAACCGGCAACGCCAGGAAATTGAAGCAGCTCTTCAATCACCGGATACCGGCCAGGAGAAAAGGCCCGGATTACAGCAGGAACTCAGGCAGATGGACGAGGAGGTCCGGGAGTTGCAAAAAAAGATCATTGCAGATGACCCGGAAGGCCTGCTCTCCAGAGTACTGATGGTTCAGAGAGACCCGGAACTGCCCGAGCCTCCGATCAGGGCAGACGGCAGTTACGACAGGGAAGCCATGTACAACATCTATACCCGGCACTTCTTCGACAATATTGATTTTTCAGACCAGCGACTGCTCTACACACCGGCCTACCACGGCAGACTACGGTTGTTCTTCAACAACGTACTGGCGCAGCATCCCGACTCAATCATTCAGGCAGCTGACCGGGTACTTGAAAAATCCATGGCCAGTGAAGAAGTTTTTCGTTACACCCTGTGGTTTTTGACCAATCACGCGCAAAGTTCCATGGTAATGGGAGCAGATGCCGTGTTTGTTCACCTTGTGGACAATTACTATCAAACGGGAGAAGCATCCTGGGTTGACGAAGAAAGGCTGAAAACCCTCGCCGGAAGGGCAGAAGAGCTAAGGCCATTGCTGCTGGGGAATGTAGCGCCCGACATTGAGGTATACGATCCGGCCGGAAACCCGGTCACCCTCCATGAAGTGGAAGCCGATTACCTGATCCTTTATTTTTGGGAATCGGACTGCCCATACTGCAAAGAAGCTTATCCGGTACTGGATGAAACCGTCAGGCAGCTTGAAGAAACGGACGTAAAAGTTTTTGCCGTGAATACGGAGCCCGGCAGCGAGGAGTGGCTCAATGCACTTGAGGAATACAATGCCTTCAAAGAATACCAGGATAACTGGATCCATGTTAACGATACAGCCAACACCTCAGGGTTCCTTGACAAATACCAGATCTACAGCATTCCCAAAATATTCATCCTTGACAGCGGGAAGAAGATCCGGGCCAAACAGATCAGTGCAGAGCAGGCAGGCAACTTCATCCGCCAGGACATGCAGGAAAGAAGCAGTCAGTAATCACTTATTCACCCTGATGCCCGTCGCGTAACAGATCATTGATGGTTTTCACCGGGTTAAAAGTGCCCAGGGGCACCTCCACGAATACCGTATTCCACCGGGCCATGGCCCCATTCCATAAACCGGGCCGTTCCAGGGCCTTCAGGTCGCGACCGTCTTTTGATTTATAGCTGATGAAACCTGTTTCCGGATCGATATATTCTTTGAGATCAAAAGCCTGCCCTTTATAGTCTTTCACAGCACATACCAGGTCAACCGGGTTAAAATGGGTGGCCCTTTCCACGGCAGCTTCCTGCTGCGGATCTTTTCTGTTGATCTGTGACATCTCTACAATCTGCAATGACAGGCTGCCATCCTCAGGATCTTTCACCCAGAAAGGCCCGCCGCCAGGCTCACCTTCATTCTTGACCATGCCGCATACCCGTAAAGGACGGTTCAGTTTATCATGCAACACCTTCTGGCCTTCCTCCGGATCTTCCGGAAGAAATGACCGGTGAATGTTCAGACTGTTCACGGCAAAATCAACGACCTGGGTATATTCCAGTTCACTCAGGCGTCCTTTGTCAATCCGATGCAGCCAGGCAAAGGCCTCTTTCTGAAGCTCCAGCATGAGACCGCCAAGCACTTTTTTGTACAGCAGGGTCTCCGGCTTCAGCCTGTCAGGTACCACATTATCAATATTTTTTATAAAGATCAGGTCATCTTCATGTTCATTGAGGTTGTCGATCAGGGCACCATGGCCACCGGGACGAAATACCAGCGAACCGTCTTTCTCACGGAACGGCAGGTTGTCTTTGCCGACCGCAATGGTATCAGTAGAAGGCTTTTGAACCGAATGCGCAATCTCGAAGTTCACACCAAAGTTCTCCTCAAACCAGGGTTGAACCTTCTTCAATCGCTCCCTGAAAGGCTGGATGTGTTCGGGTGAAAGGGTAAAATGCAGCCGCACTTTCTTCTGAATATCACAGGCATAATCCGCTCCTTCTACCATGTGCTCTTCCAATGGAGTCCGGTAACTTTTGCCATACCTGTGGAAAGCTATCAGTGCCTTCGGCAGGCTTGCATAGTCCAGACCATAATCAAACAGCAGATAGTCCAGTACAGGCAGATAATTCCGTTGTTCCAGCAAATGCTCCGCAACCAGGTCATCTTTGTCAAGAGCCAGTGCAAGGTCATCCCAGAAAGCAAAATCACTGATCCGCTCAAAAAACATCCTGGCTTCCGGCTTGGACGAGAGCAGGCTTTCAACCTCCACACCCGCCGCAATCAAGTCCCTCCAAACAAACACATCCCTGAACATCCGGGTGGCCGCCCCGCTGGCGGGAATGAATTTGGTAATACGGTAACCGCCGGCTTCCTTACTGAAGTGATCAGCCAGCCATTTCACTTTCCGGTCCTGCACCCGGAGAATGCCGTCACCCACAGTGGCAGGGCGGTCTAAATCCAAAGGCGGAAATCCTTTTTTAAAATGATCTATTTGCCTGAGGAAACCCTCTTTGGTGATCCCCTTCTCGTTGAGTTGTTGAATGTCCTTTTCGTTCAGCATATCCCGTGTTTTTTAATGCGCTTCTTACAAATATACAAAGCCGGGGCCGAGAAAATAAGTCCCTGTACAAGTTTTTTGTAAATTTGCCGGTACAATAACGCTTCCGGTATGTTTGACCCTGCCATAAAAAATAATCCCGCCATACTGAAAAGACAGGCATCCCTTATTCTGAAAAGCGGTATGTTCCCGGAGTTGCTGCGCGACACCCCCAATATTATCATGATACTGAATATGCACCGCCAGGTGGTCTACCTGAATCGCCATCCGGTGGCCCGGGAAGAAGTGATAACAGATCAGCCTTCCGGGCAGCGCCCCGGTGAGTGCCTTGGCTGCATCAACACTGAAGAGGGGGGGCTGGGGTGCGGTTCCTCCGAGTTTTGTAAGGTCTGCGGATTCAACCTTGCCCTGTCTGCCAGTGAAGAGGGTCAGCAGGGTAAAGAAGAATGCAATATATCACTGGCAAACGGTGGTTCACTGACACTTAGCGTATTCACCAAACCGTTCGAATACCTGGGTGAACTGTTCATTTTTGCTGCCCTGGAAGACATCAGTGACCGTAAGCGGAGGCAAATGCTTGAAAACGTTTTCCTTCATGACATCATGAACTCTGCAGCCATCCTTCAGGGGCTGAATGAGGCATTTGAAGAACTGTCAGAAACCAGGATCAAACAAATACTCAACGATGTGTCTGCAGCCATATCCGATGAAGTGCAATCTTACCGTTTGATCAGTAACGTCGAAACCCAGACCCTCAGGTCAAATTATGAAGCGGTGAACATCGGGGAGATCACCGAAGAAGTGGTCCGGTCATTGGGAAATATGCAAAAATTCAGCAAAAGGAAAGTGGAACTGCAAAAATCCGGGGAAAATATCATCACGGAACGGACCCTTCTTCGCAGGGTGTTGATCAACATGGTCAAAAACGCCCTCGAGGCCACAGGCAATCGCGACCCGGTAAAGGTGATTTCCGGTTATGATCCACAAACCCGAAGCGCCTGGTTCACTGTAAAAAACCCACAGTTCATCCCCCGTTCCTCACAGCTGAGGCTTTTCCAGAAGGCCTATTCCACCAAAGGCGAAGGAAGAGGCTGGGGAGCTTACAGCATCAAGATTCTGACCGAAAAGTACCTGCAGGGGGTTGTCCGCTTTCAGTCGAATGAGCAGGAAGGGACGACCTTCACCATCACCATCCCGTCCATGGCGAAGAAACAATAGAGAAGTAATTATTGCGGATCCTTGTATCTCTTCAGGGTTAATAGCTCTCCGTCAAAAACGGCATACGAAAAGTGGTTGATCCAGTCACCGGTATTCACGTATTGAACACCCGGGCGGACTTCAATATGCAGGGGCAGATGGCGATGGCCGAATACGAAATAATCGAACTGCCGGGTCTTTGACACCTCTATACAATATTGAACAAGCCTTTCCTTATCCTCACCAAGATATACTTCGTCCTTTTCGGCATTTGCCGCACGGCTTCTTCGCGACCACAAACGGGCGAGCCGTATTCCCAGCCCGGGATGTAACCATGAAAACATTTTCTGGCAAAAACGGCAAGAAAAAAAGGCCTTCAGCATTTTGTAGCCGGCCTCTCCCGGGCCAAGCCCGTCGCCATGCCCGATATAAAAACGTTTACCTGACAAGGTATACTCCACCGGCTGTCGATGAATTTTCATTCCCAGTTCTTGCTCAAAATACTGAAATGTCCACATATCATGATTGCCGGTAAAATAATGAATGGGAATACCCCTGTCGGAAATTTCCGCAAGCTTACCCAATAGTCGCACATGCCCTTTGGGAACCACAGTCGAGTATTCAAACCAGAAATCAAAAATATCCCCCAGCAGGTAAATGGCAGAAGCATCAGGGCTGATCTCCTCCAGCCACTTAACGAACAATTTCTCCCGCGCCATACTGGACTCCCTGTCGGGAACGCCCAGGTGGCTGTCTGAAATAAAATACACCTTTCCGGTATCTGACATTTGCCTGGCATCCAATTTTCAGATGAAGTAAATCACCGGCCTTCGGAGCATATCCCGCCGGATTATTGCCAAATATACAGAAAAACACTGACCCTCCATCCGGGATCCGGATTATGGAAGTGAAAATAGCCTTTACATTGCTTAAGTTTCCTCAGATTGTAGTATATTTAACCTCGGAAAACATCACAACGTAAAAAACACAGGTTCACCCTACAAATAACAAATTATCAAAAAAATAAACCCATCGCAATGAACAATTTACTGGATGTTTTAAAGAAACTGGACTCGAAGAAACCGGACCCTCAGGACATCAAAAATGCACTTGCATCAGTTGAACTGACTAAACTGTCCTACGAAGAATATATCAAGGGGCATGACCTGGGCAAATACAACCGGATAAAGCTCATGGAAGAACCTTTCCAGGTTTTTATCATGACATGGCCACCCCAGTTTTTACTACCCATTCATCAGCATAAAAATTTCTGGGGATATGTGGTTCCCCTCCAGGGCATTGTCGCTGAAACCCTCTATGGATATGCCTCCAGAAAGAAAAAAGTGTTTTTACATCCAACCAAAACCTTCAAACCGGGCGAAATCATTTATGAGCCCTATAACGTCATACACAAACTGCAAAACACTTCACCCCTGGATCCGACGATCAGCCTGCACATCTATTACCCGCCCACGTATAACTACGAAGGCACCATGATATTTGATGCACAAAACAGGAGAATGGCCGTTCTGAACGAAAAAGCAGAAATGCTGAGCTGGGACCTGCCTGCCGACCACTACGATTCAATTACGGAAGATGCGTACGACGTGGAAAAACTCTGGTAAGTAACATTCTGGCTGTTCAGCTACCGAATATGCCTGCCAGTACATTTTCCAGTTCACTGACTGACAAACCTTTATGAATGATCCGGCCCTCCGGGTCTATCAAAACGGCATATGGAATGCTCTCCACGTTGTATAAGCTCACAACGGGAGAGCTCCAGAACCGCAGATCACTCACCTGCGTCCAGGTTAAAGAATCCTCTTCAATTCCCTGCAACCATTGATTTTGAGTCCGGTCCAGGGAAATGCCGTAGATCTCAAACCCCTGTGGCTGGTAGGTATCATAAATCTCCCTTAAGCGGGGATTTGCTTCACGGCAGGGGGTGCACCATGAAGCCCAGAAGTCGATCAATACATAATTACCACGCAAGTCAGACAATGCTTTCATATTCCCCTGAGGATCGGGGAGTACAATTTCCGGTGCTTCAGCACCTATGGCCATACTTTCCTCAGCAGCCTTTCTTCGTTCTTCATCACGCCTGTGCCGGCTTACCCGGCGTTTCAGATCCATCACATGCCTGTTGGTGGGATAACGTTTTGACAGGGATTCACTCAGCTTCACAAAATACTCAAAATCCTCGCTTTCACTCAACAGCAAGTGGTTGCCAAAAAACTGGTAAAGCGCAATGATGGAGGCCAGAGAATGTGTATTCTCACTGATGAAGGATTTCACATACGCCTGGTGGCTTTCGAAAATTTCATTGTACGCCTGGTTAAGCCGCTCCCTTACTTCCGGGAAACTATCTGTATACTGGCTGGCCTCAAATACTGCAGCCAGGGAGTCAACCCTTTCATAGCTCCTCCTGAGACGGGTATTCAATTCATATAAAAGCACAGATCCCTCAGACCCTTCCACCGAATAGGTATCCTGCAAATTGGAAGCATCACCCTGCAAAATAATTTCCTCTCCCGGTTCAATCACCAGGGTGACATTGCCGGCCTCTCCGGCCCTCAGAATATAGAAGCCTGCCTCATCAATTGTTCCGCGGTAGGAAAAGCTTCCATCCGGATTGGTCTCAATGGTATCCAGCGGAATGAGGTCGTTGGTGGTCAGTTCCTGAATTTCCAGCCGGTTACCGGGGGCATTCTCCAGATTGCCTTCCAGCAGAAATTGATCGGCCTCGCCTTTCTGGCCACCCGGCCAGCAGGAATTCAACAAAACACCTATAGAAAAGAATATCAGAAATTTGCGAAACATAATAACGGAGTGGCCATCATTGAACCACTCAAAGTTATAAACATTTATTTCAGCAGAAATCCTTTTAAGATTTTTTAACCAGCTACCCGCCTTTGAAAATCAACGTTTTGCCGTCGGACTGTTAAACAGGACAAACCCTATGATTACAAACAGGAGGGTAAGTCCGCCGCTGAGAACCACACGAACAATGGTTTCGGTAAAATCACGGAAATGAAACATTTCCATAAAGAAAAGTACCAGGTGGTGAATCAGAATCAGGATCAGGCTGTAAACAAGCAGGGTCATGGTTCCAAGGGTACGGAAAGAAGGCACGTCACCGGCATCATCAGGTTGCTTGCCGGTCAGCAGCCTCAGAACAAAAGGTCTGGCAAAAGCCAGCATCACCGTTGAAGCAGTATGTATTGCAATGGAATCTTCAAACACATCGATCAGCATCCCAAGGAAAAAGGCCAGCAACAACAAGTGCCATCCACGAGTGCCAAAGGGGAGGATCAGCACAAACAACACATACACCTGGGGGTTGATATAGCCACCAAGATAGACATTGTTCAATATCAGCACCTGTAACAACACAATTGCAAAGAACATTAAAAGCAGCTTCCAGCGGAACATTACCATAAGGTTTAAAATTGAATATCCCCGGGAACAGCAGATTCCAATTCTTCATGCTCTTCCCTCATGAGATTTTTAACCACATATACTAAAGAAAGCTTGTTATGATCGATGGCCATCTTCACCGTGGCAGTAAAGAAATTCTCGCCCCTCCTGACCTCCCAGTCTTCGATGGTCCCCACAAATACATTTTCGGGAAAAACCCTGGAGTGCCCGCTGGTAAAAATTGAATCCCCCTCACTCAGATCCACATGCGGCGGGATGTAAGACATTACCGTTCTGCGGTAATCTCCTCCCTCCCATTGAAGTGTTCCGATATGATTGTTCTTGCCGATTTTTACACTCACCAGCATATCACTGTGCAGCAGCGACATCACGGAGCTGAAATTGTCAGACACATACATTATAATTCCGGCCACACCATTACCGGTAATCACACCCATATCGGGTTCAATCCCGTGCCGCCGCCCTTTGTTAAGCGTCATATAGTTGTTGCGCCGGTTCACCGATTTGTTGATCACCCCCGCATTCAGGTAAGTATACCTGCGCTGGTAAACACTGTCTTCATGCTGGAATACCTGCTGATCCGTTATCAGGAAATTCTCCCTGTTTCGCTCCATCAACCGTCTGTTATCCTCCAGCAATTGTTCGTTGACATCCCTGAGATACATATAATTGCTGACACTGTGGTAGGTTCGGTATACATACCCGGACAACGTATTACTCGAATGAAACAGGTAAGCCTGTTGAAAATGCTGGCTGCTGAGGGTCAAAAAAAGCGCCACTACCTGTAACACCAGGAAGAAAAAGAAAAAGTGATACCGTCGTATGAACCGAAACAGGTTGCGCATACCGGGATGTTCGGTTTAAGGTCCGTATTAAAAAAGATGTGCCGGCTGATAAAGGCTTTACCCGGGCAGTAGCATTACTTGATCAGGAAGGGGAATTTATCAAAATTCTTCAGGGCAATTCCCGTTCCCCTGGCTACCGCCCGCAGCGGATCCTCTGCTACATGGACTTTCAGCTTGGTTTTTAAAGCCAGCCTTTTATCCAGACCGCGCAACAGCGAGCCACCACCGGCCATATAAATCCCTGTCCGGTAGATGTCAGCTGCCAGCTCCGGGGGTGTCATCTCGAGGGCATTCATCACTGCCGCCTCAATTTTGGTCAGTGACTTATCCAGGCAATGAGCCACTTCCGAGTAAGATACACTGATCTCTTTGGGAACACCCGTCATCATATCCCTTCCGTGCACGGCGTAATCATCCGGCGGATTGTCATACTCCGTCATGGCTGTTCCCACTTCAATCTTAATCCTTTCTGCGGTGCGTTCACCGATCAGAATATTGTGCTGCTTACGCATGAATTCCATGATGTCGGTGTTGAAATCGTCACCGGCAATGCGTATGGATTTGTTACAGACAATGCCTCCCAGTGCAATCACCGCGATTTCAGTGGTACCGCCCCCGATATCGATCACCATGTTACCAACAGGTTCCAGTACATCAATTCCGATACCGATAGCGGCAGCCATGGGCTCATGAATCAGTCTGACCTCTTTGGCTCCGGCCTGTTCGCAACTGTCACGCACTGCCCTTTCCTCCACCTCCGTAATTCCGGAAGGAATACAGATCACCATTTTCAGTGAGGGGGGAAATAACGGCTTTTTTGTCTCTGTCATTTTGATCATTGCCCGGATCATTGCCTCCGCAGCCTGAAAATCCGCAATAACCCCGTCGCGAAGCGGTCGCAATGTTTTTATATTTTCATGGGTTTTGCCATGCATCATCAATGCCTGCTTCCCCACTGCAATCATCTCACCGGTAGTGCGATTCATCGCCACTATCGAAGGCTCCTCCACCACCACTTTGTCATTGTGAATGATGATGGAATTAGCCGTGCCAAGGTCAATCGCAATCTCCTTGGTCAAAAAAGAAAATAATCCCATTGTATCTTAAAGATTAATTAATGTTTAAAATGTCTGTTCCCGGTGAAGGCCATGGCCATCCCCGACTCGTTGCAAAAATCCACAGAAGCCTTGTCTTTCACCGACCCGCCGGGTTGCACCACCGCACGAATGCCATGCCTGTGGGCAATTTCCACGCTATCGGGGAAGGGGAAAAAGGCATCGGAGGCCATGACGGCCCCCTGAAGATCATGCCCCTGCGATTGTGCCTTTTCAATCGCCTGCTTCAGGGCGTCAATGCGGGAGGTCTGTCCCATACCCGAACCCAGCAGCATCGCATCCTTCACCAGTGCAATAGCATTGGATTTCAGATGTTTAACCACAGAATTTGCAAAAACCAGGTCTCTTTCTTCCTCTTCCGAGGGATGGCGGACGGTTGCCATTTGCCATTGGTCAGGCAGGCTGTTCTTGTGATCCTGTGTTTGCCACAACACCCCGTTCAGGATAGAACGATAGCGTACCTCAGGCGTAATGAATGATTTGGTACGCAACAATATGCGGTTCTTTTTCTTCGTGAGCACCTCAATGCTCTTCTCGTCAAACCCGGGGGCGATCAGCACTTCAAAAAACAAATCGCTGATCTGCTCTGCCATCTCTCCCGAAATATCCCTGTTGGCGATCAGGATTCCGCCGAATGCAGAAACCGGATCCCCGGCAAGGGCATCACGCCATGCCTCGTCAATGGAGGGCCTGGATGCCACTCCACACGGATTTGTATGTTTGATGATCGCAAAGGTAGGGGCATAATATTCAGCCATCAGGCCCATGGCCGCATCCACGTCCAACAAGTTATTATAAGACAGAGGTTTGCCGCTGATCTGCTCGAAAATTTCCTCCAGTTTTCCGTAAAAACAACCTTGCTGATGCGGGTTTTCCCCGTAACGAAGCGGGTGGGCATCAGGAATACTTTCCTTGAACACATCCAGTTCGCCATTATTCATATAACCAAAAATCGCTGTATCGTAATGGGAAGACACATGAAAAGCCACAGCAGCCATTTTACGACGCACAGCCGGAGAGATAACCCCTTCATGGACTTCTACAAGTTTCGTGATCTCACCAAAATAATCCGATGAAGGCACCACCAGCACATGCCTGAAGTTTTTCGCCGCAGCCCGGATCAGTGAAATGCCGCCAATATCAATTTTCTCGATCAGTTCATCATGGCTTCCGCCCGACAACAAAGTCTTCTCAAACGGATACAGATCAACCACCACCATATCGATGGCATGAATATGATATTCGTTCAACGCCTCATCGTCCGTTTCAGTGCCGGGACGGCACAAAATACCTCCAAAAACCGCCGGATGCAGGGTCTTGACCCGGCCGCCCAGAATTGACGGATAAGTAGTCAGTTCCTCCACGGGTGTAACGGGAATATCCAGTTCATCCCGGATAAATTGCATGGTTCCCCCGGTGGAAATAATTTCGACATTTTGTGCATGCAGGGCTTTTACCAGTTCCCTTGCCGGTTCCTTGTCATATACCGAAATCAGAGCCCTGGAGAGCTTTTTGTTGATATGTGTTTCCATTGCCAAAAACAGTTTATCTTTGCAGCCTTAAAAATCCCCACGAAGTTACGCTAAATTTTCAGAAATGACTTTTGCAGGCAGAGAAAAAAATTTTTCACGTAAGTGGTTCATATCCTATAGCCTGATCACAATCGGTGCCTTTTTACTGGCAGCAGGCTACGTATTATTTATCAGCCCCTACAAGATCGTTCCCGGCGGGGTATACGGGATCGGGATCATCATGTACCACCTGGTCGGATTTCCGGTGGGTCTTACGGGGCTCATCCTGAACATTCCCTTGATGATCATCGGGTTACGCATACTCGGGCCACGTTTTGGGATTAAAACCGTAGTGGGGTTCGTTCTTACTTCCGGTTTCATTGACGGGCTCACCCTCATATACGGCGACGCCCCACTGGTAAAGGACGACCCCCTGCTGTCAAGTATTTTCGGCGGGGTGTTGCTCGGCCTGGGGCTTGGAATGGTTTTCAAGGCCAAAGCCAGTTCCGGGGGAAGCAGCATCATCGCCATGGTGATCACCAAATATACCCATATCCCGCTGGGGCAAAGCATTATGATCATCGATGCCCTGATCGTACTTTTCGGTCTCCTTTCGTTCGGTGACTGGACCATCCCGCTCTACTCCCTGATTGCCATCTTCATCACCGGCAAGGTGATCGATGTGGTACTGGAAGGCTTCTCTTATGAGAAAACCCTGTTTATCATTTCTGACAAATACGAGACCATCGCCGACAAGATCCTGACAGACCTCAACCGCGGTGGTACCCTGATCGATGCCAAAGGAATGTACAAGAAAGATGAAAAGAAAATCATCTTTGTCAATGTTACCCGGCGGGAAGTGGCGGTGCTCCAGGATTTCATTCACCAGATCGATCCGGATGCATTTGTCACGGTCATTGAAGCCACTGAGATCCTCGGTAAGGGCTTTCGATCCCTGCCGGAAAAAGTGAACGACTAGGCCGTCCTGACCGATCTCATCCTGCATCTCTGCTTCCCCGTGCCTTTTACGGATGAGGAAGCGAAGTCATTGCAGGCCCCTTAATCAATTTCATCCAGAATGGATCCTTCACGGTCTCTCTCGGCACGCTGCCTGTATTCATTGAAACGCCAGGTGAAACCGATAAACAAAGCCCGGCTGTCGCGGCGCCGGACAAGGTCGGCCGTGAAAGACTCCCCGTAGGTGTACATGTCAAACGTTCGTGACTGAAACACATCATTCAGTCTCAGGGATATGGTACCATCCCCGTCGAGCACACTCACTCTTACCCCCAGGTCCAGGAAATACATGTCATCCAGCACACCCTGCCCCCCGTGCTGCTGACAACCTCCGCCACTGGTCCGGCCGGCAGTGACCTCCTCGCTGCGGTAATTGAAACGCGCCTGGGCACTGATCCGGTCTGTCACATTCCACTCAGATGAAGCCTGGACCATCCATGAATCACCGCTGTAATCCCAGTCAGGTAAGCGCTCATCTTCCAGTTCACGGTAAAAGTAACTGAAATTGCCTGTCAGCCGCCACCAGGGGAATAAGGGATAGTTCACCGTGGTTTCCAGCCCGTAAGATGTGGACGACTGAAGATTCTCAAAAGTGGTTCTTGACTGNATATCATCGCCGGTGGGAAGACTCATCTCGCGGGATATGACATCTTCTGTTTCCCGGTAAAACAGGGTAGCCGTAAAAGCCNTCCGGTTTTTTGTAAACTGATATCCGGCTTCATAGGAATCGATGAACTCAGGCCTCAGATCAGGGTTTCCATAGGAAATATTCATCGGGTCACTGTAGTTTACAAAAGGATTCAGCAAGGAAATGCCCGGCCTGTTGACCCGCTGACTGTAATTCAGGAAAAGGGCATGATTGTCAGCCACAAAATAACGCATGTGGGCACTTGGAAAAAGATTTCTTAAAGAACGGTCAAACTCATCGCCGGTGGTCCGTTGCTCGGCATCAATGTCGTGCTGTTCTGCCCTCAGTCCGGCTTGTACCTGGAGGGGTCCCAGGGTGAAAGCATAGATACCATAAAGAGAATGAATGGCTTCACTGAAAAGAAAATAATTACTGTACCCCGGGTTCAGGCTCTCCGAACCACTTGCTTCATCCACGTCAAAAAAGCGGAAATCATCCTCCACATCCCGGAAAATACTCTTCACCCCCACCTCAAACCGGCTGTGGTCGTTCCAGGGATGCACATAATCGGCCTGCAGGGTGATCACCCTGCCCGGGGTGGATGACTCCACTGACTGCAGCTGCCTTCCGTCCGGGGCTCCAAGTGTGTCCACAAGGATGTCACGCACAGTTTCTCCGCTGGTGACAGCATAAAACACATCTGCCATCAGCTCCCGGCCTTCCCGGTCAAAGTCTCTGGTATAATTCAGCACATACTCCCTTCCAAAACCCTCAAAACGACGCTCCATCTCAGTGTTCAATTGCCGGGAAGCAGGGAGAAACAGGTCTACATCGGAGTAATTGCGCGGACGGGTATCCCGCAGGTTGAATGTGCCGCTGAAAGTCAGTGTAGTCTTCTCATCAACAAAAAAATCTGTTCCAAACCTGAAATTGTTGAAATACCCCCTGCGGAAAAAATCTTCGTACTGATACAGTTGCCGGAGGGTATCCCCCCCGCCGGTTATCCTGTCACGATTGGTCACATTGTAGCCTTCCATCCCGTGGATCCGGAAATCGTAACTCCCGAAGAAATTCCAGCGATCAATCCTGTGATTGACATGTACAGATCCGTCATATTTGCTGCCGGTTCCCATATTGGCACTTACCATTCCATTGGTTCCTTGCTGGCGGTCACGCTTCATCACCACATTGATAATTCCGGCTGTCCCGTCCGGATCGTGTCGGGCGGAAGGATTTGTGATCACTTCAATCTGGTCAATCATCGAAGCGGGCAACTGATCAAGGCTTTCAAGGTAAGAAGGGCGTCCGTCGATCAAAATGGTCACATTGCCGCTGCCCCGAAGGCTGACATTTCCGTCATAATCCACAGTGACCGAAGGGATCGACTCCATGACGTCAATGGCAGATCCGCCCGTGGCTGTCATGTCCCTGCCCACGGTAAATACCGTTTTGTCCAGGTTCAGCAACAGCATCTCCCGGTCAGCGGTTACCGTTACCGACTCCATCATTTCTTCGGTGGGATCAATCCGTAAGGTCCCCGTGTCTTTCTCCGGCTCCTCACTGGTGATCGTTATCCCTTCAAGACGGTGGGTCTGAAAACCAATAAAAGACAGCCTTATGTCATACGTACCTGCCGGAATATTTTCAATACGAAACATCCCGTTTTCATTGGTAATTCCCCCTGTGATCATCTCATCCGATCCGGTCGGAAATATCGCAACATTCACATATTCAACCGGCTGGTCACTGACCGACTCCACCACCCTGCCGGTCAGCACTCCCCCGTTCATTCGGGGAGCGTCTTCTGAACGGAAATTCAGCTCCCCGGCCATGGCGGCTGCTGACACTGAAAATATTATAGCTGTGGCCAGAAAAATGATGTACAGGATTCGGGTTAATGGTCTCATTATTTATGAAATTCATGATTTATACTGATTTAACTGCGGTTGTTTGACCCGCTGAAACAGTTTTGGTTTAACCTCCCGGCAGAAAAAGTTTATCATTAACAATCACTTAACAACCATTGACCTGTTATTTGTGATACAGGGATTTGTTTTATAAATTTGACGCGCTCTGACAGCCCAAACCCCCTGACCACTGGCATACAATTTGATCGGTACTTATATATGAAAACAACCTTTTATCAACGGCTTGTGAACCGGCAGGCCGGAGTAACCCGCTCCGTCAGCATCCACCACATCGGCCGCCTGGCAGGCACGCTCTTCCTGCTCGCTTTCTTCCTGGCAGTTCCCCTATCCTGTGAAACAGAAGAAAATGAAATATTCCCGGATGCGGAATTCGTTTACGAAATTCACTTTATTGATGTGGGGCAGGGAGATGCCATTCTTTTTATTTCACCGGATGTCACCATGCTGGTGGACGGAGGAACCCGCTGGGGAGGCGTAACCGGATACCTTGACCAGCAGGGGATCGAAGAGATCGACATTGTGATCGGCACCCACCCGCACGCCGATCATATCGGAGGCCTGATCGCGGTATTTGAAAACTACACGGTGGGTGAGGTCTATGACCCTGGTGTAATACACACCACCCTCACCTTTGAGGACTACCTAAGGGCCATTGATGAGTACGAAATTCCATTTACTGTGGCCCGCCGGGGGATGGAGCGGACACTTGGTGACGATGTCCGCATGACCATCCTGCACCCGCCTGACAACCCGGAGGGAAGCCTGAACAACAGTTCTGTAGTGACACGGATCACTTTCGGTGAACTGAGTCTGTTGCTTACAGGCGACCTGGAGATGGAAGGCGAGCTGGAACTGATCAGCACTTTCGACAATCTGCAAAGCACCATTCTGAAGGCAGGTCACCACGGCAGTTACACCAGTTCAACCACCCGGTTTCTTAATGAGGTGAAACCCGAGGTGAGCGTCATCATGTGCGGAAGGGACAACCAATACGGCCACCCCCACGGGGCCGCGCTTGCCCGGCTGGAATCCGCCAGCAACGAAGTGTACCGGACTGACCTGCACGGACACATCCTCATTGAATCCAATGGTTACGAATATACCGTGACCACCAGCATGAATGAATCAGAATAAACTTCCCAAACTTACTTAACATGAAGGCTGTAGTTGACAGGATCATGGACGGCATCGCGGTGATCCATTTTGAAAAACAGGACACAGAATTACACGTACCCATGGAGCACCTTCCGGAAAACACCCGTGAAGGAAGCTGGCTGAAACTGAACTTCGTCCCGGACGAAGACCAGACCAACCAAATGTACAACCGTATCAGGGATCTGCTCGAAAAAGTCAAAGGCAGGCAAAAGAAGTAGGGTATTGCTGTAATCCCCCGGAAGCGGCTGGCTACCTGACAACACACAGGGTTGTGCTGCACGCGAAATTATTCACGAATCCCTTTGATATAATCCAGATAGGCTGACCGCCGGTTCAGGTTGTGGTACCATTGCCCGTGATCAAAATCCACCAGTTTTACCCGGGCGTGGGCAAACAAGTCGATAATACGGCGCCGGTCGTTATCCAGCAATGTTTTAATGGCAGCGGTCACCGACTTCCTGTACACCGCGTACAAGGGTTCATATTTGTCACCCTTACTCACCGGCATCACAATATCCGCTTCGTCAGAAAGGCTGATCATCTCATGGATCAAACCAGGGTTCATTTCAGGGATGTCGCAGGCAGTTACAAAATTCACGTCACTGTGTGATGCAAGCAGGCAGGAATAGATTCCCATCAGGGGGCCTTTCCCAGGAGCCAGGTCGGGCACCACCCTGCAATTAAGAAATTCATATTTTTCGCTGCTTCCGGCTCCGATGATGATTTCATCAAAATCGCTCTCCAGCTGACGCTTGATATGGGCAATAAGGGGCTCCCCCTTTCTGTCAAGCATCCCCTTATCGGCACCTCCCATGCGGGAGCCCTTACCGCCGGCCAGGATAACGGCAGAGGCGTTGTACGTATGCTTCTTTTGCCCATCTGTATTCATTCTGCGTGCTTTTCCGTATCTTTGTATTCTTAAAAAACCGGAGATTCAGTACACTGTGGTTCAAGCGACAAAACAAGCCGAACCTGCATCCGGAATGTGGCGGAATGCAAGGTCAGACTGCAGCGCACCAAAAAAACAGGGCATACCAGGTTTTGTTTGAAAATGACTGTAAAATTACACACATTATACAACACTTTCCGCATTCAGGTTCAGGGAAGGGTGCAGGGGGTCGGTTTCCGACCGTTTATATACCGTCTGGCAAGTGAGCTCAAGCTCAACGGCCAGGTGGAGAACCGCAACGACGGCGTACTCATCCTGCTGAACTGCCAAAACGGTGAACTGGAAAAGTTCGTTGACCAACTGCGGGCATTGGCCCCTCCGGCATCATTCATCGATTCCATCCGCACCGAACAAGTAGGTCACATTCCTTTTGAAGGTTTTAAAATTGTAAAGAGCAGCTCCGTTTCCGATACGGTTACGGAAGTCAGCCCGGACATCGCCGTATGCCCCGAATGCCTGGAAGATATGAAAACCCAGGCGAACCGTATCGATTACCCCTTTGTCAACTGTACCAACTGCGGGCCGCGATTCACCATTATACAGGACCTGCCTTACGACCGGGCCAAAACCACCATGGCGCCCTTTGAGATGTGCCCTGAGTGTCACAAAGAATACACTGATATTTTCGACCGGCGATTCCACGCCCAACCCGTGGCATGTGTCCGGTGTGGTCCCTCCTATCGCCTGCATACTGCCGGCGGGGATATCACCGACCCGCAGGAGGTCGTCGAACACACAGCCCGCTTGCTGGCAAACAAAGGAATTGTGGCGATCAAAGGGCTGGGGGGCTTTTTTATCGCCTGCGATCCGCTTTGTGCGGATACGGTTACCCGGCTCAGGCAACTGAAAAGCCGCGAAGGAAAACCCTTTGCCGTCATGTTTCGCGACACGGAAACCCTGCGGCAGTTCGCACATACCAGCCAACAGGAGGAAGCCAGCCTGCAGTCACTCAAGCGCCCCATCGTGCTCCTCAAAGACAAGGGAAAGCTTGCCCCGTCGGTCAACATGGGGTTCAATACTATCGGGGCCATGCTCCCTTACATGCCGCTGCATCACCTGCTGTTCCAACAATCCAGGCTTCCGGCCATGGTACTTACCAGCGGCAACATTTCCGATGAACCCATTATTACAGACAACGATGAAGCTGTGAAGGTGTTGGGAAGAATCTGCGATGCGGTACTGACCTACAACAGAGAGATCCATAACCGGACCGACGATTCAGTGGTCCGTGTGATCCGGAAAAAAGAAAGGGTTTTCAGACGCTCCAGGGGCTATGCACCCATCCCTGTCAAGGTGAGCCGGCAGGTGGAGGGGATCCTGGCCACAGGCGCCGAACTCGTTAACTGCTTCTGTATCGGAAAGGGCAACCAGGCTTTGCTCAGCCAGCATATCGGTGACCTGAAAAACATGGAAACCTACAACTTTTTCACAGAGTCCATCGACAAGTACAAACAGCTTTTCCGCTTTGAACCGGCACTGATCGCTGCCGATTTGCATCCAAACTACCTGTCATCCCGGTATGCGGAAGACCATGACCTTCCGGTGGTACACATTCAGCATCACCATGCCCACATTGCCTCCTGTATGGCTCAGCACAGTCTGGATGAAAAGGTGATCGGCGTGGCCTTTGACGGCACTGGTTACGGCGATGACGGGCATATCTGGGGCAGCGAATTCATGGTGTGCGACTTCAACGACTATCAAAGGATCACCCATTTTGACTATATGCAAATGCCCGGGGGCGATAAGGTAACCGGGGAACCCTGGCGTATGGGCGTTTCCCTGTTGTACAACACCTATGGCTGGGATTTTCACCGCCCGGACCCGGATTTCTTAAAAGGCATCGACAAGCAGCAGATAGACATTTTGTGCCAGGCCATGGACGAAGGCATCAACACACCATTATCGTCAAGTGCCGGAAGGCTGTTTGACGGGGTGAGTGCCATGATCAACCTGTGTACCCACAGCCGCTTTCATGCTGAAGCCCCCATGCGCCTGGAGTCGGTGATCGATGAAAGCATTACGGATACCTACCCTTTCCATGCAGGAAAAACCATATCTTTCGGGCCGACAATTGACAACATCCTTTATGACATGGAAGAACGGCAGCCGGCTTCAGTCATTTCTGCCCGCTTCCACAATACCATTGTGAATGCAGTTGAGCAGACCGTCCGGAGAATCAGCGACGAGTACGGCCTGCACAAAGTGATCTTGTCGGGAGGTACATTCCAGAATAAGTACCTGGGTGAAAAGCTGGAAACCCGCTTGCTGAAGGCAGGCTTCGAGGTCTATTCCCATGGCAGCGTCCCCGCCAATGACGGGGGAATCGCCCTGGGTCAATTAATGATCGCTGCAGCAAAAAGAAACAAGATGAATAACCAATAAAATAATTTTTATGTGTCTTAGCATTCCCGGAAAAATCATATCCATTGACGGCGACAAAGCCATTGTCTCTGTGGGCGGTACAGAATCAGCAACCTCACTGCAACTGCTGGATGATGCAGTTGTGGGCGACTACGTACTTATCCACACCGGTTTCGCCATCCAAAAGATCAGCGAAGAGGAAGCCGCCGAAACACTCCGGTTATTCAACGAACTGGAGGAATTCAATAAGCAGGAAGAGGAAGAATGAAATACATCGATGAATACCGAAACAAGGAGCTGGTAAAAAACCTGGTGAACAAAATCGGGGAGATTGCCCACAGGGAAGTCTCCCTGATGGAGGTCTGCGGGGGTCATACCTGGGCCATCCAGAAGTTCGGGATCCCTTCCCTGCTGCCTGAAAACGTACGGTTGCTTTCCGGGCCCGGTTGCCCCGTCTGCGTCACAAGTAAACGCTTCATCGACCAGGCAGTGGCTTACAGCCGGATGGACGATGTGATCATCACCACCTTCGGCGACCTGATCAGGGTACCGGGATCCACCTCTTCACTGGATAAGGAAAAAAGCAAAGGGGCCGACGTACGCATGGTGTATTCCGTGATCGATGCCCTGGACATTGCGAAAAAACACCCGGACAAAAAGGTGAT
>SL_3KL_010_SEDDRAFT_10000270_pt1 | contig 39596 bp, 21 predicted proteins | sample SodLakKL_010_SED_2_FD_10381 | JGI IMG/M metagenome (IMG submission 10381) | reverse complement strand
TGGCTGTAATAAAAAGCCAGCCGTTCTTTTGGCAATAACTTGCAGGCCCGGCAACGGCTTGTTTTCCCTCCTCTGCCAGCTTCAACCTGCGGGGTTGTTCATCCAGGTTATCGGGACTTGAATGCAGCAGGAAAAAGCGTTCTTGATTACCGAGGACGTAAGGAACTGAGGGACTGGTGCTTTTATCGTAGGAAACCCATAGCAGTTTTTCACCGTATTCCACCAGGGAGAAAGATGGACCGTGTTGGTTAACGTCCTTTATTTCTTCAAACTCAATGACGTGGATTGCATTTTCATCGTCCAGAAGAATGGGAGGTTGGGCTATCAGGCTTGTAGCAAAAAGAAAAGCCGACAGTGAAAAAGTTATGTTGAGCAAATCCATCTTAATCATAGTCTATGATTTTAAAAGAAGCGCGGAGACCTCATTTCCCCGGTTTTTGCCCGGTCTCCAAAATAAATACTCATCGAAACCTCCAGACTGCCATTGTGGTGGCGCCTGAATGAAGACAGCCCTATGTCGTAAGAAACTGTCATAAACCAATTGTCCGATACTTTTATCCCCCCGAGCAAGTGAATGGACTCCCCTATATTGCCGGTGGACCCTGACATGGAACGATATCCGATGCCGGCGATAAATTCATCTCCTATATCCAGCAGGAGGTTGACATCCAGGTTAATCGGAATATCGGCTGAATAGCTCAGCATAAACTGGGGGTTAAGAATCATTTGCCTACCCATTGGTATGCTGTAACCGGCCATGAGATGCCAGTACCTTCCCCGGCCACTGCTCAAAATATCATCCGGGTCATCCAATTCAATGTGTTTTTTTGCAATGGTTGGGACTGAAAAGCCAGCATAAAGCCTGTCTGAACGAATGAGCAGTGAAGCCCCGGCATTGAAGTAAGTAGCATTTTCCATGTTGCCCTGCAGCAATGGATCCTGTCCAAAAGGCCGGGTCGTTCTGATATTTTGCTCGGAAAAGTCGTGAGTCAGTCTTCCCACCCTGGCATTGACACCCAGTCCTATCAGATAGTCGCCATATCTCAAGTGGTAGGCGTAACTCAAATTGGTGGTTAGGTGCTCCGTCAGACCGATTTTTTCCCTTCTCAGAAAAACTCCAAGCCCCACGCGCTGTGGGGTAAACGGTATGTTGGCCTGGAGCGACTGAACGGATGGACTACCATCCAGACCCATCCACTGCTCCCGGGCGCTGGCAGTCAACTCCACTCCGGGCACTGCACCGGAAAAGGCACCGTTATAGGCTAGTTTGTTGTAGAAAAACTGAGTGTACAGCGCATTTTCCTGAGCTTTGAGGCCACTCAGAGCAAGGAAAAATACAAAGATGATCAGCGATAATCTCTCCATCATTTTAGATTTTCCATAATCGATCAGTTTTTTCAAAAGCAGGTTATAACCCTGCAGCTATTACCGTTTTATTACTACAAATCCATTGGCAGCTGATCTGCCGTCTCCAAAATCTATGACATAAAAGTAGGTTCCCTCTGGCAGTGGTATGCCATTGTGGGTTCCCTCCCAGTCGTTATCGTAGGGGGCGGCCCTAAAGAGTTCAGAACCCCATTTGTCGTAAATCCTCAATTCACTATCCGAATAGCGGTCAGAGGCCAGGCACGGTATGATAAAGGCATCGTTAATTCCATCACCGTTGGGGGTGAAAATATTGGGAATTTCGCAGTCCTGATCATCCCCGGCTTCAATGTACAAAACAGCGCGGTCGCATTTGTCCGGGCAATTTACAAGACAAATTTCATAGGTGATGCGCACGGTCCCTGCCCATCTCTCGGAGGACTGGAAGGCAATCGCCTGTCCACCCGGAGCCAAAGTCCATTCTCCTTGCCCTTCGCCGGAAATTATCTCCAAATTGACATCGCCCGGCAGGTCGTCGTTGAGCAAAACTTCGCTGGTAATTCCATCTCCCGGAAGGACCTGCACCGTATCATTTCTTGCAGATGGATTGTCCAAAAAATCAACTACTACAGTATCACTGGAATAATTTTCACAACTCCCATTTGAAAGAGTCCATATCAGGAGATTATCTCCCGGACTCAATCTATCCACCTCACTGAACGGTAGATTGACATCTTCAAAAGTAAGTGTTGGGTCCGGTGAAGACCAGGTACCTGTAGCAATCGCAGGAAAATCCGACATTAAAACAACTCCGTTTAGCTCGCAACTGTGAAAATCTTCTCCGGCAAATGCGGTCTCATCCGGTATGGTATCGACTCTGAACTGCAAGGGTGAAGAAAAGCCGGAAAGGCAACCGTTCAGTTCTGTTCTCACCTGAATTGTATTGCTCCCCGCTTTCTCCAATTGTGAACTGAAGAGATTGGCGCAAATCGAATTGGTAGTGATTATATCTGAATCCAGGTCGTCATTCAGGAAGTACAGGTAGGTGGCACCACCGGCTAAAGAGTCTCCTTCAATGCAGAGTTCCAAATGGTCGTCTCTGTCATCCAGGCAAATAGCTTCATTGCTAAGGGAAATAGATGGCGTGGGTGGTGTTGGGTTTACAACCACACTCTCAGGTTGCGAAGGCTCTGAGTTACAGCCATTTTGTCTGGCAAAAACCCGGTAACTACCAGTTTGGCTTGTTTCTGCAGGCCAAAGCACGTGGCTATCCACTCCCTGGTCCAGCGGAATCGGACCTACCCAAATGTAATTCACATCGGGATTGATATCCGCTTGCAACACTATGCTGTCTCCCTCGCAGTACTGTCCGCCCCCGGTCAGAGTGGGTCTGTCAGGCACGGGATTTACCTCTATTACTATTTCTTCGGAAACGGCTGTGGTACATTGGTCAACAGTCACAAAAACGGAGTATTGACCACCATCAGCGGATTGGCCATCAGGTATGTAAAACAGGGAATCCGAGGTGATTGAAATGCCTGTTGGACCAACCCAGTGGAAGCGCACTCCTGCATCCGGGGAATAATCTGTATGCAAGTTTATGCTGTCGCCCTCGCAGTAATTCATTTGATCGGACAAAATCAGCGGTGTGCGACCGATATTGTTCACCATTACCACAGTGGAATCCCTATCAGAACGACATCCGTCCAATTCGACTTCCAGGAAGTAAGTTCCGTTGTCGGATTCTGTTACATTGCTCAGGCACGGTGAGGCCTGGTTGGAACTAAAGTTGTTTGGTCCGGTCCAGTGATAGATGTAGTCGTTGCCGTTATCATCCGGTGTTAAAAAGGGTTGGAAACATAGGTCGGATGATCCATCTACGCAGGTTTGCCCCTGATTGACAATGGCGTCAATTTTGGGAGTGGTTTTTACCTCGAGGTCGGTCATTGCGGAAGCAGTACATCCGCTTTGGGTCACGACAAATACCTCATATTCTCCTGCATTAAATTTTCCCCTGATGGTGTCTCCAGCAGCTGAAAAACCACCTGGCCCGGTCCACTCATAAACAGCATCCGGTATGGGGTCTGCGATTATTACAGCGGAGTCACCTTCGCAAACCGGACTATTGGATTGTGCATTGATGATGGGATTTTCTTCCACCACCACGGTAATTGGATCGGAAGCCACAGATGCGCATTGCCCAAAATCGGCTTTGACGTGCCAGTCTCCCGAGAGGTCAGTACCCACATTGCCGATTATCAATTGGTTAGTGGATGTAATTTGTTCTGAGCCATCCGGAAGGGTCCAGGTGTATCTGGTTGCCAGTGGTATATTACTCACCCGTAGATGGAGGGTATCCCCGATACAGAGCAGGTTATTTCCCTGCACAATCGGTTGTGGAGGACTTTCATCCACCACCACCTCGGCCTGCACAGCATCTGAAGTGCAGGTTCCCAGGGTAACGACCAGGCTGTAAATTCCCTCATTTTCAGGTCCTGCACCTGGAGTTACAACCGGTGATTGCATGTCAGAAACAAAGCCGGCCGGACCGCTCCAGTTGTATTCAAAAGCGGGACCGAGAGGGGATGAAAGCGAAAGCTGATCTCCCTCGCACACCCGCACAAATGCAGGGTCAATCACTGCCACAGGGTCTTCCACCACTTCCACAGTTTTGGTGGCTGAGGGATTTGAACTGCAATCCGGGTTTTCAACCTGGACATAAAAACGGTGGGTTCCAAGTGGCAGGTCGATTGAAAAAGAGGGTTGTGAAGTGGTGCCCAGTAAAACTCCTGAGGGTGGCGTCCCACTATACCACCGGTAGGTAATATCTCCTGTGTAAACAGAAGAGGTCAACTCTATGGCATCTCCTTCACAAACGACATTGGATGTCGCATTGATCTCAGGGGTCGCAATTGTAGAAATGTTTACATCTACTGACCCACTGGCCGTACAACCTCCAAATCCTGTTATTGTCACACTGTAATTCCCGGAATTTTGAGGTCCGGTTCCACTGATTACAGGATTGGGGTTGTTGCTGCTGAAACCCTGTGGCCCACTCCACTCATAAGAGTACTGAGTCGGATCTCCGGGTGCATTTGAGAATAGATTCAGAGTGTCAGGTTCACAGAGGTCTATGGAGAAGCCCGGTTCTAATCGATAGGAATCTATCGCCACTGTGCTTTGACAAGTCGAACTGTTGCCCGATTCGTCCTCCACAGTCAGTGTCACCTGTATTTCCTCGCCTGTATCGTCGCAGGTAAATTTGTTGGGCTCGACCTCCATTTGGGTAATTTCACAATTGTCCCAACTGCCACCATCCACCAGTTCCGGGTCCAGTACAAATGTATCGAGGGCAGATGGCAAGACCTCGATTCTCGCATTTTTGCAAATAGCATTGGGAGGAACCGTATCGATTACCTCCACTGAAAAGGAACAACCGCTCTGATTTCCAGAAGGGTCCAACAGTAGATATTCTATCAGGTTGTTTCCGGTATTCAGTTCTACTCCGGGTAAATCTTCACCCGAGAAAAACGGTCCTTCAGAAGTTTGGGTGCTGCCACTGATTTCAATGTCAATCTGTACCGGGTGGTAGGAAATGTATCCCCTCACAAAACTCGCACTATCACTTTGACCGGCCATATCAAATATAGTGTCACACGGATTGATGCCGGTTCCGATTCCCTCGGGAAATGCAGGCAGGTTTTCATTGGGACTGAGTACAACTTCGATGAAACCACCCTCAACCTCTTCGTTGAAAACGCTGTCCGGAATGGTGAAAAAGGCCAATCCGGGACTTTGACAATTTCCGGGCATAATGGAGTTGTTATCCGTTGGTCCTCCTATGGCTCCAAGGGAATAACCACCTCCGGTACTCACCTCAAAAAACGCATACTGGCTGTCAATGTCTGCACTATATTGAATAAAGACACCTGCATCTCCAAAACTTCCCCCGGTGAAAGGACCAAATTGCAGTGTCTTCTCAGTAGCATTGAGGTCGCCAAGGTCTGGGTGTTGGAAAAATTCGATAAATCCAAATTCGTCAGGTCCGTGGCTGTAAATATTGGTTCCAAAAATGTCACACTCGGTCTGGTAGTCGATTTGGGGCAGTTCAAACCGTGCGTAACAAACGGAGTCCGGTGCAAATAACTGGGCGTTTTCAGGACAGCTAACTTCAGCCTCCACCTTTTGTTCCACAACCAAATCAAAACTGCAAATACTGGTATTGCCCGAGCAATCCGTAGCTGTAATGAGAACGGGATGGTTTCCTACTGAAAATTCAAAGCCTTCAGCCGGAAAATCACTAAGCGTAACCGGAGGCAAATAGCCGGGGTATATTTTTACATCCAGTTCACTGGATTCCGCCCTGGAAAATTCAACACTGGCGATAACAAGTCCGGGCTGGCAAATGTCATTGATGAAAAAAGAACCCGACAGGCTGTCATTGTAATACGGTTGCAAGTGAAAGACCAGACTGTCGTTTGACAACCACTCATTAATAAGCTGCTCATCCTGGATGCTGATCACAGTGGTGGAATTGCCACATTGCTCAGGAGTGTTTTCTGTAGTACCAAGCAGTTCACCATCCTGATCGTGGATTAAGAAATACTCGGTGGGCTGTTCAGCATCAACCCCCACCAACTCAATTTCAAGCACCATCGTCAGGACTGGTTTTAGAGGGTCGTACATATCACTGAAGACAAAAACCACATCTTCCACAACTGAATTTGCATCACCGGGGGTGGAAGCCATTAGAGAGGCCGTGTCTGAAACACTACCCTGTTCCATGGTCAATCCACACAGGTCGTAAACAGAGAATCCGGGCTCCGTAAAAACCCCTGTACAGTTATCTCCCGTGGTATGGACAACCACATCGGCGGGGCAGTGAGAAAAAACCGGAGGCTGATCGTCTCTCAGTTCCAACAATACGGTTGAAACGCTTATATTTCCACAATCATCATAAAAAACAAAGTCGATCTCTTCAGAGTAATGAACCGGGCCGGTGAGGGAATCACAACTCAGTGGCTGTGGCATTTCAGGGGGTGTTCCGGGAAAAGTCGATTCATCTCCGGGGTCGTAACTTCCTGAAATAGCAGCAAAAAAGGACCACTCACCGCATGGTGAACCAATCTCAGCAAAACCTGCACTATCCAACCAGTTTGTAAAAACATCCACATTTTCCTGTTCTCCACATTGTAAAATAAGGTCTTCGGATGGTTCATTGATCGCAGGTGGAAGTGTATCGACGGTGAATATAAACTGGGTGTCCAATGCAGTGTTTTCGCATCCGTCTGTTGCCCTCCAGATTCGAGTAATGACTGGCTCACAATCATCAGGAGCGATCTCGTCCTCAAATTGAATGATTATTTCTGATGCTTCGAAGCAGTTGTCTGAAATATTGGTCGGAAAGCCTGTGATAGTTGTATCTGCAACAAACCTGCAGTCCACTGTGACATCCTGAGGCACGGTAAATACCGGTGATTCAAAGTCGCTTACGATAACAGTTTGAGTGAATGTTGCAGTATTGCCACAAACGTCTTCCGCGCTAATTTTTCTTTGCAACACCTGTTCAAAATCTCCGCATCCCTTCCAACTTTCTGCAAGGAGACTGTCGGCAAAAGAGATGGTAAAATCGGAACAGGGGTCCGAGACAATTACTTGAAGCGAGTCAAGGGCTTCGTTGCAATTGTACCAGGATGTGTCAGGTGTCCCGGCGAATGAGGGAGGGGTATCGTCAGCAATTAAAGCTATTCCCTGGAAGGTCAACATATTTCCGCATTCGTCGGCCACCTCAAATTCAACCGTCAACTCCAATTCGCAGAGGTCGGATTCGACTCCCGGATAAGGGCCATCAACTATGCTAGCCGAACCACTTCTTCCATCATTTGTGGTCCAGTTAAAATTTCCGGGGACAATTGGGCTGCACGGATCTGAAATTTCAGCCAATCCAAGTTGTATAATCCAATCCTGAATTTCACCGTCAATTCCGGGGTTACACTGGAAGTTGGACACTTGTGGAGTGTCGATTAGCAGGGGTGGCAGGGTGTCAATTACTTCGAAAGTAACCGGTTCTGAAGCCGGATTCAGGTTTCCGCATTCATCTGCAGCAAAAAAGAGCACCTCTACCCTACCGGTAAGCCCACAGGAGGTATCTGAAGAGGCCCAAAACTGGTCGAGCAATTCGGAGAATTCCATTTCAGCATAAACACTCCAATCACTGCAATTATCCAATGCTTCCATGCCTCCACCTGCCAGGTACCAATCTTCCAAAGCCGCCTCGATTGCTTCTGCACCCTCGCATTGAATAATAGTGTCCCCGGGTTGCAGGGAGATTTCCGGGCCGATGGTGTCTATGACGATAAATTTCGCATGAGAAACCGCTTGATTGCCGCAAAAATCAGTTGCCAAAAATCCGATTTCAACGACACCGAGAGCATTCTGAACACTGTCACCGGTGCTTAGTTCCACAGATCTGCAGTCACCCTCAAGGCTATTTTGCAGAGCCATCATTATCTGTGAATTGTCCGCTTCCAAACCATCCAACAACAAAGTAATTTCGATGCTTTCAGCGGACCAACATGCAGAAGAAACTTCCGCTCCACCGTAATTTTCCAACCAGGAATTGAGGGTTGAATCCAGATTTTCCGCATCACAGGCCACCAGTTCATCAACCGGAGCAGTATCAAATTCAGGAGAGAGGGTGTCCTGTATGTAAATATAGGTCTCTGCAGAGGTTATGTTGCCACAAGCATCCTGTGCGAACCAGTTTACTGTTGTCGTATCATTGCAGAGGAATTCACTGTCTCCGGGCATTGGTTCTACATGCCACTCGACCTGACTGCAGTTGTCCGTTGCAGTGGCAAAACCGTTATTGTCTATCCAGTTTTGAAGAACCGAGTCTCCATCTATCACACTGCAATCAATTGCGAGTGGAACCGGATCGGAGGTGATATCAGGGGGAATGGTATCCAGTATTTCGAAAATGGCGGTGGCAGTGGAAAAGTTACCACAACTGTCAATGGCGGAGAATTCAATTTCAAGGGGTCCGCAAAGGTCAGATATTTCACTTTCAAGTGGTCCGTTGTCAATCAGCTCAAATGGACTACCTCCGGGGTTTTCAATTTCAATCAGCTCATATTGGTTTTCGAGCCACTGGCTGTAAGCACCTGGCAGGTCTTCGCAATTGATAAGGGTGTCCACGGGCCCGGTTACGAAAACCGGTGAACTGGTATCCGGTAGTTGGGTGATGGTTTGTACATAGGAGGCCTGGTTGCCAAACTGGTCTGAGGCCGTGTATGTTCGCGTCCATTCACCTCCATCGCACAAATCGGGAAGTGGGCTATCCTCAAAGGAAATAACCACATTCTGTCCTGTGGTATCACAATTGTCGAAAGCAAATACACCTGCATCGGGAAGATCTGGCTTGCCGTAAATTGTAGTATCGGCCGGCAGTGTGTTTGGATCGAAAACAGGAGCTATGGTGTCAGCAAAAAATATCGAAAAGGTGAAGAAATAGGTGTTGCCCTGGTTGTCCATGACTCGGTAAGTCACTTCGACCTCAGCACCTCCAGGCACGAGGTCTCCAATTTCGTATCCACCGCTGATATCCGTAAGTGTTCGGCTGACAATGACTCCCCCGGCACTTGAGGTCTCACATTCAGGATTGTTGTCTTCATCCCAAAAAAGAGGTGCGACGCAATTGCTGTCCACAAAAATGGTATCAGGTCCCAGGAATTGGCAGGTAATTGGATTTAGGGATACGGAAATTACATTTTTGCCCCAAAGCGGAGAAAAATGAGCGAAATAAAATAGCAGGAATATACCCGCGAAAATAAATCGATACCCGTTGGACATACCAATCGTTATTAGTTTTTTTGTTAACTGATAATTTACGGATGATCATGGAAGATCCCGAATCGGAATATTTTGATTCGGGACTGCAAGATAGGACTATTTTTTCTTATCTCAAATTCCCTGACGTGATTTCAGTTGTTAAAATCCGGCAGTGGCTCAGAATAACTTATTTTATAAGCAGAAATAGCGGGGTTTGAAACCCTACTCTTTCTTCTTCGACCCCTTTAATTTTTTCTTCAACTTATCTTTAAGCTCCTGAAGCTTTCTGTCCTCGACATTTTCATTTAGGAATTCATTGAGGTCATCTATATTGAAGTTGCCTTCGATCTCACCAAATTCATTGATGCTGATATCCAGGCCTTCCAGGTCTTTATGCAGGTCTGGTTTTTTCTTATCCTTCATTTTCTTGGGCATATCCTTATAATTTTAAGCCTTTAAATCCAATAAACGTTTTGTCCTCTCCAGACATTTTTCCTTACCGAGAATAGCCATGGTTTCAAAAATATCAGGTCCCTTCATGGTTCCGGTAACACTGAGTCTCAACAGAGGTAAAACCTTGCCAAAGTTAAGGCTTTTTTCCGGTATCCAGGCTTTGATTCGCTCTTCGAGGACTTTTTTCTCAAAGGGTTCCACTGAATCCAACAAATCTCTTAACCCCATCAAAATTTCCGCAGATTCTGGTTTCCACCTCTTTTTTAGCGTTTTTTCATCCATGGGAAAAACATCTGAAAAGAAGAATGGAGCAGCCTCAGGCAATTCAGAAATGAGTTGGAGCCGCTCTTTCATGATACTGCAAATACGCTCGAGTCTTTCATCCTGACTAAGGTGATAACCGGCTTCTTTCAAAAAAGGAATAGCCTGTCTGGCGAGTTCGCTATCAGGAGTTTCAAGGAGGTATTGTTGATTGACCCACTTTGCCTTGTCGAAGTCAAATCGCGCCCCACCCTTACTGACTCTTTCCAATGAAAATTCTTGAGTCAGGCCGTCCATGCTGAAAATTTCCTGTTCCCCACCGGGATTCCAACCGAGGAATGCAATAAAGTTGACCATTGCACGCGGGTCAAAACCCATTTCTTTAAATCCCGGAAAAACCTCCTTTGACTCCGGGTCATTCCACTCAAGGGGAAAGACTGGAAGACCGAATTTGGCTCCATCCCTTTTACTCAACTTACCTTTTCCAGAGGGTTTTAGAATCAGTGGGAGATGTGCAAAGGAGGGTTGGTCTTTATCCCAGCCGAGGGCTTTGTACAAAAGGACATGCAAACCAGTACTGCTAATCCACTCTTCACCTCTAATCACATGGGTTATTTGCATGAGGTAGTCATCCACTACATTGGCCAGGTGGTAAGTGGGCCACCCATCTGCCTTTATAAGAACTTTGTCGTCCAGTTCCTTGCAATCAAAGGTCATAGTACCTCTGACTTCGTCATTCACTATCACTTCGCCATCAGCCGGAATCTTGAACCGGATTACATAAGGTGCCCCCTCCTCAATTCTTCGTTTGGTCTCTTCCTCTGTCAGGGTTAGGCTGTTGTTCATCTCATCTCTTACGGAAGAATCGTATTTGGGGGAATGAACCCCTTCAGCTTCTTTCTTCTGCCGCATGGATTCGAGTTCTTTGGAAGTATCAAAAGCATAATAGGCCCAACCATTTTTCACCATGTTAAGGGCGTATTTTTTGTAGAGGTCTCTCCTTTCAGACTGCTTATACGGCCCGAGCATGCCTCCTTTGTCGGGACCTTCATCCCAAACAATGCCTGCCCATTCCAGGGCCTTAATAATATAGTCCTCCGCGCCTTCCACAAATCGATTCCTGTCTGTATCCTCAAGTCTTAAAATCATTTTACCACCTTTGTTCTTGACAAATAGGTAGTTATAAAGTGCTGTGCGCAATCCTCCAACATGTAAAGGCCCTGTTGGGCTGGGTGCAAATCTCACTCTGATATTGCTCATATTTCTAAATTAATATATATGTTAAATTTTTATTCGATAAATTCCAGTAAATCAATTGACTAAAAATTATAATATTTTAAAAAAGGTTGTACTTTTACGCAGCAAAACTGATGTATCATGCGTTTATTAAATGCATAGATACAAAAAAGCTGTTTAATCCCGAGTAGTTATATAATCCTTGAACATATTTTAATATTATCCCATGTACTTAATTAAAACACCCGGCTTTATTCAAAGCCTGTTCCCAAGTTTCACCTGGAGAGTTCCGGGAGATGAAAAACACGTGTTTCTCACATTTGACGATGGCCCAGTGCCTGAGGTCACCCCCTGGGTTTTGGATTTGTTGGATGAATACAATGCCAAAGCCACATTTTTCTGTGTAGGTGAAAACATTGAAAAGAATCCGGATATATTTGAGAAGGTGGTAAACGGCGGTCACGCTATTGGCAATCACACTTACAATCATTTGTCTGGTTGGGTTACTGACCGTCTTCCCTACTTCCTGAATATTCGAAAGTGCGCACAATTGGTGAAAAGCGAATTGTTCCGTCCTCCCTATGGAAAATTGAGACCAAGCCAGGTGCAGTTTCTTCAAAGACACTACAAAATTGTAATGTGGGATGTACTAAGTGCTGATTTCGATGCTGATATAAGTGGTGAACAATGTGCGAAAAACGTGCTGCGAAGTGTAAAACCTGGTTCTATTGTGGTTTTTCACGATAGTTTGAAGGCTGAGAAAAACCTGAAACACGCGCTGCCGATTGTTTTAGAGCGATTGGCCGGAGAGGGGTACTCTTTTGAGAGCATCACACCTGAACTTTGCAGCGGACCGGTTGGAAAATTGGTGGGCCAACTCTCCGTTTAAGATATCTATAGTTGCTGCTTTTATTCCTATGGAAATTGTGCTGATAGCACATTCCTAAAAACCCACTGTTAAAAAATCCCCTTGCTTTGGATTTCATTCCAACTAACAAGGGGATTTTTTATCTAATCGAGTGCAGTGTTTTAGAATCGGATGCTGAGTCCGGTAAAGAAATTCCTCCCTGCCTGTGGAAAGAATCCCTGGTCGATTAAAAAGTCATCTGCAAAGTAATACGAGTAGCTCCATCCATTTGTTTCGTATTTCTCATCCGTTAGATTACGCACCATGAAGTTGAACTGGATGTCCGGCCAGTTTTCGCGGCTGAAGTTAAACACGAAATTGAGGTCTGTAAAGTGATAGGGGTCAAGTGCGTTGTCGCGGTTTCCCGTATTGTCCAGGTACTGTCTGCCCACATACTGGGAAAAAAGGTCGGTGTCAAGACGCAAATTGCCCAGTCTTCCACTCATATCAAATACCCTGTATTTTATTCCACCTGAAATCAACTGTTCCGGTGAAAGGGCCATTGGTGTTCTGTCAAACTCCAGTTTTTCCTGCCCTTCAAAACCAAAGTCCTCATCGTACTTATCGACAAAAAAGTCGTAGTTCTGAATTCGGTTGTATGCCAGGGTCGCATTGGCAAAAAGCTTTAGGTTGGGTTGTATGTTATAACTTCCACTTACTTCCAGACCGGTTCTGTAGCTGTCCCTCACATTTTCTCTGACCTGAGCTCCCACATCATTTATTCTTCCGGTAACTACAAGTTGGTCGCGGTATCCCATGTAGTAAAGATTGGATTGCAAATTCCAATTGTCTCCTCCGGTTCTAACCCCTGTTTCTACATTGAACATTCGCTCGGGTTTTGGTCTGCTGTCCGGGCTTGATTCCGTAAAGTCGCGTCTGTTTGGCTCGCGATTAGACACACCCAATGAGGCGTAAATATTGGTTTGATCACTGGGAAACCAGGTGAGTCCGATTTTGGGGTTTAGAAAGGTGTAAGTTTGGTCCTGATCAACATTTTCCAGTCGTTGGTCAAATCCGAGGAATCGATAATCCACGGTTCGAAGCTGCATATCTCCCCATGCCAGAAAGTCTCCCAATTGATGTTCTACTTTTGCAAACAAATTGAAGTCGTACTTGTCTGCATCATTCTCGTAATAGCGGTGGTCGTTTTCCATTTCGCCGGCAAATCTGGCCCAAATCACTTCGCCGAAATGGTCTCCGGTGTAATGATTCCAACCACCACCAAAAACCAGACTGGTGGCCGGTGAGAAGCGATAGGTCGTATTGAGTATAATACCGTAAAAGTCATTGTCCAACCAACGTCTCCTGATAAGGTCAGTTCTGTCTATTTGCTCATCTCCAATCATCACCGGGTCAGCTAAATAACTCTCAAATGCCTCATTACTGCGGTACTGTTCGAAAAAACCTTTACCTCGTGTATAGTGAAGTGTAATGCCACTTTCCCAATTCGCACTGTGGGTGTAGTTGTAAAATACCTGAAGGTGGGTTTGTTGATAATCATCCACTTCATTGGGGTGTGGTTTATCAGGTCTGTTCATACCGGCTGAATTAAAAGTACGCAAGTCCGGGTCATCCAAAAAATCCCCTGGCACCCCGTTCCAGGCTTGATAGGTCACCTCCTCTCCGTGTATCAGGTTGACCCTGAAAGAAGATCGGTCACCTACTTTTCCCGCAGCGAGGTACAAACTGCGCAAGTCTGCAGTAGCTCTGTCGATATAACCGTCGGACAGTATTCTTGAAACCCGGCCATCCGCATAGAATCCATCCTCGCTGAGGCCTGTACCAAAGCTGAATGATGCCCTTCTGCTGTTAAATGAACCATAGGACAAATCGGTTCTTAAATACGGTTCTGTGTGGACCTTGTTGGTGTTAATGCTTACAATTCCACCAAATGAGTTACCTCCCATTGCGGAGGTACCCACTCCCCTTTGCACCTGAATATCATTTACCGAGCTAAGCAGGTCCGGCATATTCACCCAAAACACATTTTGAGATTCTGAGTCATTCACCGGTATGCCATTCATCAGTACATTGATTCGTGTGGGATCCACACCGCGTATCCTGATGCCGGTGTAACCAATTCCAGTACCTGCATCAGAAGTCACATTGACAGAGGGAAGTTGCTTTAGCAAAAAAGGAACATCCTGTCCGTAGTTGCGACTCTGGATTTCTTCGGCATCGATATTGGTAAAACTCAATGGTCCTGCTTCCTGAGCACGGGTTGACAGCACCTGTATCTCGTCGATTTCCACTCTGGCCTTTACCCGGACTTTTACTTCGAGATTTTCTTCTACCGTTACTGTTTTTCTTCCAAAGGAAAAACCGTAGCTGACCAACAGGTCGTAGGTGCCTGCCGACAGGTTGTTAAATTCCCCAATACCATCACTGCCGGTGGTAGAGGAATTATTCCCCGGTTGCAGCAGCACTTCAGCCCCTGCGATTGGGTTGTTTTCGGAATCAATCGCATTGACCTTTAGTTCGTACTGAGCATGCAGCGCAGAGGACGTTAGAATAGAAAAAGTAATAAATGAAGTAAGTAGCTTTAAAATGTTCATACTCATGATTTTATTCCAACATGAGTGAACAGGGTGCTGCACGGTGGCACAACACCATAATTTGGTGGCTTCCCTCCCCGGAATTACCCGGCCAGGTTCTATGGGTTTAATCTCAGCCCGTGGTTTTACACCACCGGCACCCCGCACACTGCTATTGGAGTGTTAAATAATACTGTTTTACGAAATTCAGGCGAAAAACTTTTTCTCACCTGCCTGCAAAGGTAATAACTTTTATCAGGTTTGTCATCAAATTGCATAACCAGCCAATATGAATTTTGTTGGAAACTCTCAGAAAAAATTAAGAACCACATTTTAAACAAGCCAGTTGACGGTCAATTGGCTCCGTAGAATTTTTGGTAGTAATCCTGGTAGGCACAACTGGTCACACGTTTTAACCACTCCTGATTATCTAAATACCAACGGACTGTGTTTTTAAAACCCTCCTCTGCAGTAGTTTGAGGTTCCCAGCCGAGGTCTCGCTTAATCTTGCCGGCATCGATGGCGTAGCGCTTATCGTGTCCTGGCCTGTCTTTTACAAAAGTAATGCGCTTTCTGCTATCGCCAGCAGATCGTCCGAGTTCTTCATCGCAAATATCGCAGAGAAGCTCGACCAAATCGATGTTTTTCATCTCGTTGTTTCCCCCGATATTGTAGGTTTCTCCACTTTTGCCTTTATGTAAAATCACATCCATGGCTGAGACGTGGTCGCGTACATAAAGCCAGTCTCTCACATTGGTTCCATCTCCGTAAACCGGAAGTGGTTTCTTGTGCAGGATGTTGTTGATAACCAGCGGAATGAGTTTTTCAGGAAATTGAAGGGGGCCATAGTTGTTAGAGCAATTGCTTATCAAAATTGGGAATCCGTAAGTGTGGTAGAAAGCGCGTACAAAATGATCTGAACTAGCCTTGGAAGCAGAATATGGAGACCGTGGGTCGTAGGGCGTATCCTCCCGGAAAAGACCGGTGTCTCCCAGACTGCCGTAAACCTCATCCGTGGATACGTGATAAAACATTTTTTGGTCAAAATTTCCCTCCCAGGATTTTTTTGCGGCATTGAGTAAATTCAATGTACCGATTACGTTAGTTAAGGCAAATTCATTTGGGGAATCTATGGAGCGGTCCACGTGAGATTCTGCGGCCAGATGAATTACCGCATCTATCGCGTATTTGTCAAACAATTGGTCCACCTGGCCCGCATTGGCAATATCGCCCTTAACAAATGTGTAATTCGCAGCCTGTTCAATGGGTTTTAGATTCTCCAGATTGCCAGCATAGGTCAGATTATCGAGATTGATGATGTGATAATCGGTGTATTTCTTAACCAATTGGATGCAGAGATGTGACCCTATGAATCCTGCGCCTCCTGTAACTAGAACTGTTTTTTTTGCCTCCATAATTTTAATACGGGTTTGAGTTTTTATTGGGTGTTACTAGTGTAGTTCCCTAAACGAGATTATTTCTGCTGTTTCAAATGTTCTTTAAAATAGTCCAGAGTGGATTTCAGGCCTTTCTTCCGATCTACCTCCGGTTTCCAACTGAGAATTTCTCCTGCGAGTTTGATATCAGGTCTCCGCTGTTTAGGATCGTCTGTAGGCAATGGCAAAAACTTAATGCTCGATTTATTATTCCCCACCAGATCAATGATTTCCTGGGCAAAATCCAGGATTGATATTTCCTCCGGATTTCCGATATTGACAGGCAGATCGTAGTCACTCAACAACAATCTGTAAATGCCTTCCACCTGGTCATCGACATAGCAAAATGACCTGGTTTGTGAGCCATCTCCGAAAACAGTGAGGTCCTCCCCATTAAGGGCCTGAGAAATAAAGGCCGGAAGTGCTCTTCCATCTCTCAATCTCATACGAGGACCGTAAGTGTTGAAAATACGAACAATCCGTGTTTCGAGTCCGTGGTAGCGATTGTAAGCCATGGTCATTGCCTCCTGAAATCGCTTTGCCTCGTCATAGACTCCTCTAGGACCTATTGGATTGACATTTCCCCAGTACTCTTCTGTTTGGGGGTGTTGCTTTGGGTCTCCGTACACCTCAGAAGTCGAAGCGATGAGGAGACGGGACTTTTTCACTCGAGCCAGGCCAAGCAAATTGTGCGTACCAAGTGATCCTACTTTGAGGGTTTGAATGGGCATTTCCAGATAGTCGATGGGACTGGCCGGCGATGCAAAGTGCAGGATGTAATCCAGCTTTCCGGGAACGTGCACGAATTTACTGACATCGTGGTGATAAAATACAAAGTGCTCCAGGTGGAAAAGGTGGCTTATATTTTCCAAAGAACCCGTAACCAGATTATCCATTCCAATCACCCTGTAACCCTCCTCGATGAATCTGTCACAGAGGTGAGATCCCAAAAATCCGGCAGCTCCGGTTATTAGTACCGTCTTCATCAGTTCGAAATTTTCAAAACTTGCAATGGCCGTCAAAAAGCGCTATTCTCATTTTGAAGCATTTTACTAACACTGTCTGAATGGACAGAATTCATCATCGTTCTACCGGACCTCTTTATACAAACCCGCACAATCCCTTTGACCAAAATTTCTCTAAAGGGCCTTCTTTACAGTATCTGCAATGATTTGTTGTTGCTCAGCTGTGAGTGTGGTGTGCATGGGTAAAGAGAGTACTTCAGCAGACATTGCTTCCGACACAGGCATATCTCCACTTTTGTATCCGTAGTGGCTGTATGCCTTTTGCAGATGCAGCGGAACCGGGTAATAGACTCCAAAGGGAATCCCCGCTTCCGCGAGTTGATTTTGAATCTTTTCCCTGTGAGAGCCCGCCTTTAAGGTATATTGATGAAATACGTGCCTGGTGCGAGGATCCCGGAACGGAACTGTCAATTCACTTACCCCGGCAAAAAGCTCATCATAGCGATCGGCAGCCTCTATTCTGCTTTGGTTATATGAGTCAAGTTTCGGCAATTTAGCCAATAACACTGCTGCCTGAAGAGAGTCCAATCTGCTGTTGACACCAATTCTGTCGTGGTAGTAGCGCCTGTGCGAACCGTGGTTTGCTATGGATTTCATCTTTTCAGCAAGCTCATCTGAATCAGTAGAGATTGCACCTCCATCACCATAACAACCAAGGTTTTTTGAAGGGAAAAAGGAAGTCGTGCCAATGTGCCCCAGATTTCCGGTTTTCTTCTCTGTTCCGTTGTCAAACTTAAAGGTGGATCCTATGGCCTGCGCATTGTCTTCAATCACATATATATTATTTTCTTCCGCAATTGAATTTATCGCCTCCATATCGGCACTTTGTCCAAACAGGTGTACCGGGATTATCACTTTCGTCCGCTCGCTGATTTTTTCCTTTATTTTTTCGGGATCTATATTGAAGGTATCCTCTTTAATATCGACAAAAACCGGCTTGAGGCCTAGAATAGCAATCATTTCAGCGGTGGATACAAAGGTAAACGGAGTGGTTATAACTTCATCTCCCGGTTTTAAATCCAATGCCATCAGCGCTATTTGTAACGCATCTGTCCCATTGGCACAGGGGATTACGTTTTTGGTGTCGAGATAGTTGCTAAGTCCGTCTGCAAATTTGTGCACATGGGGACCATTGATAAACTGGGTAGAGCCGAGAATTTCATCAAAAGACTGGAGTACCTCTTCCCGGATCTCAGAAAATTGACCCTTGAGGTCAACCATACGAATTTCACTCATGTATTATTTTTGCCGCAAATATAGTCCGAATCGGGCTGCTTTTCAAATGCAGATGGCAGTCATTGTTTAGACCGGTCCTATAATTTGTCATCCCTTATTGTTTATGCTATCAGCAGGAAAAAGTCTTTTTACTGTAAAAAGTATTCTGGAGTGATTTAATTTTGCCAAAACATCTAAAATGCGTGAGGTAAAACGCAGTTTGTTTAATAGGTTATTCAGTTAATTTGTCCCCCGGCAAGCAATCAAGGTGATTGATTCGTTATAGAATGGAAAATACTATACATGAGAATAATTGGACTAATTGCAGTGTTCTTGTTCTTCAGCATTTCGCTGAGTGCACAAATTGAGGAAAAAGCCCTGTTTTTCAATGTAAAATACGGAGTTCAACTTCCCGGTGGAGATCTCAATGACCGGTTTTCCACTTTTTTTTCGGCGGGAATTGATCCGGAATTTTATCATGGAGGACGCAATCTTTTTGCCGGTTTTCAATTCAACTTTTTATTCGGCCAGAATGTCAAGGAAGACCCACTTGCCGCTATCAGGGACTCGCAGGGTGAAATCATTGGCCGCGACCAAAGCTATGCATTGATCGATCCAAGAATGCGAGGCATTACATTTGGCGGTCACGTGGGTAAATTATTTCCATTCGCATCTACCGATGAATCAAAATGGGGAATTCGACTTTCCCTTGGAACTGGGGTCATGCTGCACAGAATAGCCCTAAAGGATGAAAACGACACAGCCAATCAAATTCGCGACAGCTACGGAAAGGGTTACAACAGAAAAACCGTGGGTGCATATTTGCACCAGTTTGCCGGCATTCAGTATATGTCTGCTGACAGGAGAATTAACTTCAGAGCGGGTTTTACTTTTCACCAGGGATTCACTGAAAGCGTTCGAGCAGTGGATTTTGACACCAAAGAAATTGACACCAGAAGCCGAATTGACCTTATGAATGGATTCGAGGTGAGTTGGATACTACCCATCTTCCTTACAGAATCGGACGCAACCATATACTATTAATACTTTTTTGAAAATCCTCAACCTCCCTTCCATTGTACAGCCTGTTCGTTCGATTATATGTTTTGGCAATTCATGTAGCCGGATTATTTAAGCCGAAAGCAAAAAGATGGGTAGAGGGCAGAAAGGATTGGAAAATTCGCGTGGCTGAAATCGGTAAAAGATACCGTGGTGGGATCTGGATTCACTCTGCATCTCTTGGAGAATATGAAATGGCGAGGCCGCTTATCGATAAAATTTTGGCTCGTGACCCAGATAAGAAGGTGATTTTGTCATTTTTTTCCCCCTCGGGGTATGAGCATGCCCGGTTACGTGATGGTGTTGAAAAGTTTTACCTGCCACCAGATACATCTTCCAATGCAAGATACTGTATTGAGCAGCTCCAGCCCGGCACACTCATTTTCGTAAAATATGACCTGTGGTTCAATTTGATTGGGGAAGCACACAAGCAAAAAATTCCCCTTTACCTCTTTAATTATCACCCCTCCCCTTCCGCCCTTAATCAGCCGTTTTACGGAGGAAAGCTTTTACAATCTCTCAAAAAGTTCAGCAAAATCTACACGCTCAATCAGCGGGGATTTGAACTGTTGTCAAAAAAACAGGGTCTGAATCTCGAGGTCGGCGGAGACACCAGGTATAACAATGTGCTGCAAAGGGCTAAGCGAGACATGGGTGACAAAATGTTAGAGAAATTCTCAGCTAATTTTGACCGTATTTTTGTCTGTGGCAGTATTTGGAAAGCAGATTGGGAGGTGATAAAAGAAGCAGTTTTAGAAAACCATAAAATTGGTTGGATTTTGGCACCTCATGAGGTTGAACCGGGAAAGATTAAGACAACCATTGGTAGCTCCAAGGACAAATACCTTTACTATACCTCTGACGATTTTGAAAAAGGTAATGATAAAAAAAACGTTCTCATATTGGATTGTATCGGTAAGTTGGCAGCTGCTTACCGCTATGGATTTGCGGCTTATGTCGGAGGGGGGTTTGGAAGTGGACTTCACAATATACTGGAGCCTGCAGCCTATGGTGTCCCTGTTGCATTTGGACCAAAACACCAGCGGTTTCCTGAGGCGGCCCAGTTTGTTAAAAGCAATATTGGTAAAGAAGTCCAAAACTCCCAGGAATTTCAGATTTTTGTGAAAGAGGCATTAACTGGTGGAAAATATCTGTCAGGTGAAGATGCGATTGATAAGTTGGAGAATTGGGCCGCTCACTCTGAAAATATGCTTCGCAATTTGGTGGCCCAGTTAAACTATCGTGAAACTAAAGCGAATTGATTCATAGTATGCCAGATACTAACAGAAGAAGCGATATGACGTTTGAGAAAAATCCTGGGAAAATTTTCCCTCAATCTGTTCGGGTATTGGTAGTAGGAGATGTTATGCTGGACAGGTACATCTGTGGAAAATCTGACAGGTTGAGCCCGGAGGCTCCGGTGCCTGTTGTCGATTTTGAAGATGAATATGCACGTCCCGGTGGTGCTGCCAATGTTGCACTGAATCTTAAAAATCTGGGAGCCGAAGTTGCCCTCTGTGGGTTATGTGGAAAAGACAAGGCGGGGAAGATACTAACTGCGCAGGTGCTTGAAAATGGGGTTAATATAGAGGGACTGGTTTTCAGTGATAACCGAAATACTACAGAGAAAATAAGGGTTTTGGGCAATGGGAAACAGCTTCTCAGAGTAGATAAGGAAAATACTGCCCCGCTTAATCCAACAGAGCAAAAAGAAGTGATTGCTGCTGTAGAAAAGATTTCAAATGAATTTAGTCCGGCAGTTGTAATATTTCAGGATTATAACAAAGGGTTTCTAAATGAGGCCACAATCTTTAAATTACTCACACTTTGCCGTAATATAGGGGTTTACACAGCAGTCGATCCAAAGTTTGAAAATTTCTTTCAGTATCAAAAGGTTGATCTTTTTAAACCCAATCTCAAGGAATTTTCAATAGCTCTTGGCAGGGATGTGAGCGCGACTGAAACTGACCTTAAAAGAGGTGCAGGTGAACTATTCAAAAAAATGAACCCCGGCTTACTGATGGTAACTCTCGGTAAGCAAGGGATATTTGTCTCAAATGGAGATGAGCAATTTATATGTCCGGCAGTGGAAACTGAAATAGAGGATGTGAGTGGTGCGGGTGATACTGTATTGGCAGTTGCTACTCTAGGCTTATATGCCGGTATTGAACCATCCCAGATTACTGAGTTGTGTAATTTAGCTGCGGCGGAAGTGTGCAGTGAGGCCGGTGTGGTCAGTATTGGACAGGATCAGCTATTTAAAAAGATGAAGGCATCAATGGCATCCAAAAGGTCTGGATAAAGTGGTAAAATATTTTTTTAGTATTTCCGGGATTTTTTAAAACTTTGTATCTTTACCACCGCTGAATTAACTTTTTAAGAACTTTAAACCTATTAAATTATGAAACAGACGTTTACAAAAACCATTCAAAGGTCTATGTTGTCACTGGTCGCACTGATTTTATGTGCTGGCATGGTGCAGGCACAGTGGATTTTTGAGATTACATCGCCACAAAGTGTTGCAGGGCAATACGATTATGGAGTGGCAAACTTTGGTAATTACTACGATGAGCAGGGCGAGTTGGCTCTTGCATTCGATGACTCTGATGACCCTACTTTTGGGTGCGAACCGCTGGTTACGGACATGACTGATCAAATTGCTATTTTGGATCGCGGAGTATGTAATTTCAGTTTGAAGGCCTACCATGCGCAGCAGGCCGGTGCTGCAGCTCTTATCATTTGCAATAATGAACCCGGAACGATAAATATGGCTCCCGGTGATTTTGGAGATTTAGTTAATATTCCGGTCATCATGTTAGATATCGCCGACTGCATAAGCATTAAGGCAGCTATTGAAGGAGATGAACCAGTCATAGGAGAATTTTTCTTTGATGGTTTCACCACTGAAAATGTACTTTGGGGACTTGAGCCCGGGCAGGGTGATTTTGACGGAGGACTCAATGATTGGACCACTGAGGGTATCAGTGAGCCGGAGCACGTCTGGGAGTACAGACCTGATGCTCAAAGCAACGGAGGTTGCGGTTCTTTCAGAATTGCCTCTCCAACTGCTTCCAATGGAGCCATGGTTTTTGATGCGGATTTTTACATTACAGGTGGACCTGAAGAGCAAGGTGGCCAGGGATGTGTTGGGCCGGAGCTTGATATTCACGGAGAGTTGATCTCGCCGGTAATTGATTGCTCTGACTTTGATGCTGTGGCAGTTGAATTTTGGCAGTTCAACCTGGGAATCAGTCAAAATCCACAACCCGGTACAACCAGAGAGCGGACCTATATGCAATTTAGTACAGATGGAGGCCAAACATGGGGTGATCGCGTATTTATAAATACCAACAATTTCCAAAGTACGGCCGGTTCTTCCATTACCAATCCTGAACGAGTGGTTGTCATAGTTCCCGAAGCTGCCAACGAACCTGAATTCCGTATGAAATTCATTCACGATGGCAGCCATTACGTCTGGACTGTGGATGATGTCCGGTTGATTGAACCACCACAGAATGATCTGGTAATGCAAAGTAGTTTTTATCCATTGAGGAGTTTTGCAACCCCCGCGGATTATATTTCCGCCGACACATTCGGATTCTTTTGCTTTGTATCCAACGAGGGGTTCGCTGACCAGGAGAATGTAGAGGTCTCAGTTCAGGTTTATAATACAGACACTGATGAAGTTCTCCATGAGGAGATTGTGGAACGCTCACTTATTTCCAGAGGACAATTAGATACCATCATTTTTGACCAAAATTTCTCCATGCCAGGGATACCTGGTAATTACGCTATAAGATACCATGCTGAAACCGTAGGTGTTGATGACGAGATTCCGGAGGATAATACCATCGAAAGACGTTTTGTAGTTACAGACGATCTCTTTGCGAAAGAAGACCCTGCTATTACTTCATTTGGTGGTGGTGTAACCAATCCGGATGACACCTGGTATTGGGGTAATTTATACTACATTGCCGGTGACTTTGAAGAAGGGACTCCGGTATTTAAGGGTGCGGAGATGGCTTTTGTACCAACTGCCGGTGAATTTGACGGGGAGAACGCAATAGTGCACTTATTGGAGTATGTACCATCCGGTCCCGATATCGATATTGGCAATCTCAATGCCAACAGTGACCTTCCACCGGAATTGCATCCCGATTTTAACCAGATCGCATTTGGAATTATATCTACTGATCTTTTAGAGGATGCCGGTTCAGGAGGGATTGTTGAATTGGATGTATCTCAGTTTCGCAACCCGGACTTTTCACCATTTGAAGGCGATTACATTGAGCTAAATGAAGACAAATTGTACGCTGTGGTTCTGCAGTTGGAGCAAGATGCCCTCAGGTTACCGGCCAGTGCATCGATTCTCTACGATGCCAATGTGGGGGTATTGTATGTGGATAATACTGACGGAGTAAAGACCTATTTTTCAGGTTATACCTCTCTGGGAGGCCCAGTAGCTCGAATGAGGACTTCAGTATTGGTTTCAACGGATGAGATTATCCCATTTGAGCCCCAGCAGGTACAAATTTATCCCAACCCCACAGCTAGTGACCTTTATCTCAACTTTGAGAACGAACAACCCACCGATGTTCAAATTGAGCTTTTTGACATGCAAGGTAGGATGCTCATGCAGAGAAACTACCAGAATGTGGGCAATGAAGTTATCCAAAATGATGTGCGGACTTATCAGAGTGGAAGTTACATTATTCGCATTAAGACCGATAGAGGAGTTCAGTCAGAACCTGTTATAATTACCAGGTGATGCTCAAAGTCTGATACGTAGTGAAATGACAGAGTCAATTTGAAACCAGGGGAATGAGCAATCATTCCCCTTTTTCTATCGCTGTCAGTGCCTTAAGAAGTTTTAATTAAGTCTTAATTAAGTCTAAAAAAGCCTTTATTCACTGAGTAAAGCGGCAGGAAATTTTGGTAGGGTTTGAAAATGTTGTAGCTTTACACATCAACTAATTATTTCACAAAAATCATATTATGATGAATGTCATTACCAATTTATGTAAATTTTTACCAATCGCAATTGCACTGTTAATTGGCGCACCCCAGTTACACGCACAAGTTATTGAAGCGGATAGGAGTCAGGGAGAACGTCTAGATTTGGACAAAGAGTTTACCCAATTTAAGGGAGACCAGGTTTCCCGGGACGCACAAAAGCCCTACGAGATTTTTAGCCTTCACAGGTTAATCAACCACCCCGAATCTCTTTCCAGTCTTCGCGACGATGAACCTGAGGTTGCGTGGGAACATGGATTTGAAGACCCTAATCTTTGGATGATTGACGGTCCTGATGGTTTTGGCCCTGAGAATGGCTTTTCCATAACTGATCAAACCAGTGGAACTATCACCTGGCGTTTTAACGAACCTATAATGTCGGAATCCGGTGGCAATTATGCATTATTTCAGAATGGTGATCCAATCAACGACCCGGGGTCAGTGCTTCAAGGGGGGCCTCATACATTAACCTATTCGGAGGCTATTGATATTTCTGGTATTGATAACCCAGCTTTCCAGTATAGTCAATTCGGAGCGCGCTTTCACGAAGTACAAGCCGTTCAAGTGAGTGAAGATGGTGGTGATACATGGGTCACAATCGGAGATAACTTTGATTTGGATGCTTTGACTGCAGGTTCTCCTGAAGCCTTATATCCCAATCCAATGCGCAGGTCCTACGACATTTTTCCTCATATTGATGAAAATACTGAGGAAATTATGATACGGTTTTTCTGGGACAACGATCCGAATCATCCTGTTCCAGAACAGTCTTATATAAGTTATGGATGGTTCATAGACGATTTGTCAGTGGTAGAAACACCTGCTAACAACCTCGAAATGGAGGCTACTTTTTATCCTCCATTGAGTTTTGGTACTCCTCAGGTACACCTGGCAATTGACACTTTTGGATTTTCATGTATTATTGAAAACAATGGTGGTGTAACCCGATCCGGTGTGGAGGTTAATCTCATAATTGCAAATATCGACACAGATCCTCCTACCATTGTACATCAGCAAACAGTTGTACTGGATAGTTTCGAGGTAGGTTTGGACAGCCTGGTTCAATTCCCTGATCTCTTTGCTCCGGAATTGGATTTAGGCACCTACGTTATTGAATACTCTGTGGGTGTACCTGACGAAGAGGAGTTAAGTCCAGGCAATACATTTGAACAGCATTTGTTTGTTGTTACAGAAGACATTTTCTCGAAAAATGCACCGGATGCCAATGATTTTACCTCAGCTACTACTCGTGAAGATGATACCTGGTATTGGGGTAATATGTATTTTATGAGTCCGGATGCTTCTGAGGAAGAAAGAACACTGCATTCAATTGAGCTTGCCTTTTTGCCGGCCAATGATGAGTATCAGCCCGGTGATGGTGCCTTGGTTTACATTTTAGAATATGTACCAGAGGGTCCGATTATAGATTTTGGATCACTCAATGCAAATAGCGAACTTCCTCCGAACTTACACCCTGATTTTGAGCCTGTAGCAGCCTATATTATCGAGACGGAAGAACTTGTCAATGCCGGTGCCGGTCAGGTATTTAGTATTGGAGGTGAAACACTATTGGACCCCAATACTTTCACCCCGTTGGAGGATGCAGTTGTAATGGATCCTGGTAAGTTGTACGGCGCGATAGTTCAACACGAAGGTGATGCGCTTTTACAACCATTTAGCAGTATTGCTCAATATGGTACTTCAGTGGGAATTTTATATACCATTGGTGCTCAGGGATCTGTTCAGTATTTCAGTGGATTTACAGATATCAGTGGCCCCATCGTAAGAATGAAAGTGGGTGATCTTCCCAATACTACCGAGTCAGTCCTTAGGGAAGCAATGCCTCTTGATGTTTATCCAAATCCTACATCAGATGTTCTCAACATCGATTTTGAAATGGATGCTCCCGGTCAATTGGAAATCACAGTGTATGATATAACCGGAAAAATGGTAATGCACAGTAGAATGGATGGACAACAAATCAATAACATTCAGCAGGACGTCAGCTCACTGGAAAATGGTAATTACTATATCCAAATTGCAGCAGAAGACGGACTCAGAGTATCGCGTTTCATAATTGCGCGTTAATACCTCTGATCATACCGATAAATTTTATTTACGGACAGTCCTTGTATAAGGGCTGTCCGTTTTTTTTGGGAAATTTTAGGTTTTTTTTAGATTTTATTGTAGCTTTGTTAAATAAAGGCTTAAAATACTATTAGTCAACACATTAAGAGATACACCATGAAAATTTTTCCTTATCTTTCTGCAGCCATTATCCTCGGTTTTTTTATTATACCCTTCCATCTTTTTAGCCAAAATTGCGTTGAAGCTAAAGATATCAGTGATTTTGAATCTCTCCATGATGCAGAGGTTATCTGGAGCGATGCCTTTTCTGACGAATCAACATGGGTTACGTCGGATAGCAGTACAGAACCTTATGGCTGGATCATTACCGACGATCCCAAAGATATGCCCAGCACTCTTGATGGTCCCTTGACTTTTGAAAGCACTACATCGGACAGTGGTCACGCACTCATTAACTCATTGGATTCTCCCTGGCAAGGTGACGGAGTGGGAAGAGTTGCCGGAGGCATTACCAATGCCAACCCCATTGACCTCAGAGAAGAAGACAATGTAATACTGAGATTTGAAAGCTTCTATCTGTTTTTCAACGAGACCAGAACAGTGAGGGTTTCCCCAGATAATGGTGAGAGCTGGACCTCCTATAATATCACCCAAAACGAATGTGCACACGCTTGTTATCAATACTGCCCCAATCCCCGGGTTCATGCTATTGATATTTCAGATGTGGCTGGCGGGGAGTCTGAAGTGCTGATTCAGTTTTATTTCGACGATCATTACCTTCACGGTACTTTTTGGGCGGTGGATGATGTTGAGTTGCTAAGCATCCCGGACAATTATCTCGTAGTGCAGGATGCCGTCAATCCTCTCTTGAATTACGCCACCCCAAGGAATCAATTAACAGGAGACACCTTCCATTTTAGCTGCACAATACTGAATGCCGGTGGATTAGACCGTCACGGGGTTGAGGTTACCGTCTCGGTGATAAATAGTTTTAGTCAGGAATTATTATATCAGGATAACCAAACTATAGACCTTTTAGGCCGCGCAAATGACAGCATTATCGTCTTTGATCAGTGGTACCACACTGAATTTTTCAGTTGGGAAGATTTTCATGTGAAGTACGAAGTCGAGGTGCCCGGTGAAGAGGAATACAATGAGTATGGGAGGCAATTAATTGTCCCATTCAATTTAAAATTTAGTGAATACTGGCATTCTAACGGTATGTTTTCAAAAAACGACCCGTACATAACTGAATTTACAGAAGGTATTGCCAATGAAGATGATGAGTGGTACTGGGGTAATTTATATTATATTAGCCCCTATACTGTCTGCACTTTACGTGCGATTGAAACTTCACTGATTCCCCTGGAGGGAACTGATGGTGGACCTGTGGTCATGAGCATACTTGAATATCAGCCAGAAGGTCCTTCAATGCTTTACGATGAATTGAATATAAATCGCACCAGTAATCCCAACACTCATCCCGAATTCAAACCCATTGCATATACGTTTATTCAGCCGGAAATGATTCGTGATAATCCCGGTAAACCGATTAAAATTTTCTATGATCAATTATTGGATCCAGAAACCCTGGAACCCATCAATTTCGCTCATGTGGAATTGAACCCCGGTAAGCTTTACGCTGTGGGGCTTCATGTCAAGGGTGATGAATATAAAATCCCATATACAGAAGGATTCAGTTATAAATCCGGAGTCGGCTTGCTCTATGCTAAGAATGAAGATGGACAAATGGAATACTCTCCGGGATACGAGAATGTAAATGGGCCTATAGTGAGAATGCATGTATATGATGAGGTTATTAGTTCTACCGAAAGCGATATCCGGGTCGTTGAACCTCTGCATGTCTATCCCAATCCTACCAACGATATTCTAAATCTTGAGTTTGAAATGGGTGCTCCCGGAGAATTAGAAATCATTGTATTTGATGTTGCCGGTAAGGTAGTCATTCACGAAAAGGTGACTGGAGAAGAAATCAATTACATTAAGCAAGATGTCAGCTCACTGGCACCCGGATCTTACCATATCCAAGTTTCAACAAAACAAAGTATCCGGACCTCGCACTTTGTTATAGCCAGATGACTCCGGTCCAAAGTGGTATTTTTTTTCAAACGGACAGCTCTTGCACGAAGACTGTCCGTTTTTTATGATATTTTTTCAAGAAAGGGAGTCTGAATTATAAGAATTGGTTATATTTACATGAATTATCTTACAAAATCTATAACAATGAAAACAAGCTTTACAATTTGTACGACCGTGTTGGTCAGCCTTTTCTTGATTCCCTGTATGGGTTACAGTCAATCGACGGTGACTTTTGATGGGGGCGAAAACTATGGTATCACTGTACCCGTAAGTGATGCAACATTTGGTGACCAATCCAAAAGATCTATTGAGGGGGAATTGGTTTTTGTAGAGGATTACCATTCTGATAGCCAATTCGGATGTGGCCGAATCGCCAACAATGTTGCGGGAAAGATAGCTGTTATTGACCGTGGAGGAGATTGTGACTTTGTCGATAAGGTTCTCAACCTTCAATCTTACGGTGCTATGGCTGTCATCATATGCAACGATGGTAATGGAACCAGGACCATGGGTAGCGTCAGAGCTGATGCCTCTTCAGTTGACATTAAGTCTGTGATGATGGGCAAGTCTCACTGCCTTATGTTGAAAGAAAATTTTGCAGATGGCAATAATTCTGCCGCTATATCATCTCTCAGAGGAGATGATGTGCTTTGGAGTGATGATTTTTCTGATGAATCTACCTGGATTTTTACAGATGACAGTCCTGAGCCCTACGGATGGGTTATTACTGATGATCCCGAAGCCATTCCTGAAGCGGCCGCCGAATTATTCCCTTTCGCCAGTACGACCGCTGAGAATGGTTATGCCATGATTGACTCGGATGGGTCACCATGGTCTGCAGACGGTGCGGGGAGAATTCAAGCGGAAATTACTACTGCCACTCCCATAGATCTAAGTGGGAAAGAAAATGTTCTTCTTAGATTTCAGCACAACTACAGATGGTGGCAGGATACAAGAGGGGTAAGGGTTTCACCTGATAACGGAGATACCTGGATAGAATATGAAATCACTGATAATGATGGTTTTCCCAATGAACAGAACTCTGGCAATCCTGAGATTGAAACCATTGATATATCGGATGCGGTCGGAGATGCTGCTGAGGTTCTTGTTCAGTTCTATTACGATGACAACAATTTCTGGGGATGGTACTGGGCAGTTGACGACGTAGAGATACTGAGACTGCCTGATAACGACCTCGCGATGGATGATGCGTTTTATCCACCATTGAGCTATGCCACTCCTGCTGCACATCTTCCTGTTGATAGCTTTGGGTTTTCCTGTATTATCCGCAATGCCGGTGCAAGAGACCGATCGGAAGTGCAGATTACTGTTTCCATTATTAACACTGCCGAAGATGTGGTAGAATACCAGGATGCAGTAGTTGTGAACAGCTTATTGAGAGGTGCAGACAGTCTGGTAGTTTTCGATAATTTATACCGACCCGAACTGGAACCTGGTTTGTATGCAATAAACTACCATGTGGAAGTGCCCGGTGAACCTGACTTCAGTCCTGAAGACAATGAAATCAGCTATCTTTTTGAAGTAACTGAGGATTTATTTGCCAAAAATGACCCCTCTCTCAATAATTTCACAGGAGGAATTACTAATGAAGATGACACCTGGTTTTGGGGAAATTTGTATTACATAAGCCCTGAGGTTGATGAGATGGGAAGAAGTCTGATGTCTATCGATCTTGCATTTGTACCCACTGAGGATGATTTTGAAGGTGAAAATGCAATACTCTACATTTTGGAATATGTGCAAGATGGTCCAATTATGACCTATGGAGACCTGAATGCAAACAGTGAGTTGCCACCTAACATCCATCCTGAATTCAATGCTGTTGGTGCTTATATTATTACCTCACAAATGATGGAAGATGCCGGTGCAGGTCAGGTTTTTAGTATTTCGGGTGATGAGTTTGCCGATCCTAATTCTTTTATTCCATTAGAAGAACAATTGGTCATGAATCCCGGTAAACTTTACGCCGCTGTAGTTCAGCATGAGGGTGATGGACTTCGTATGCCTTTTACAAGAGACGTCAACTACGGCACAGGTGTTGGCCTACTTTATGCCGACAATGCCAATGGACAGAAACAGTATTTTTCTGGTTACATCAACATTTCAGGCCCAATAGTGAGAATGAGAACCGGTCTTATCAGCTCTACAAACGAAGTAGTTGGGGAAGAACTTACTCCCCTGCATGTTTTCCCAAATCCGGCTTATGATAGAGTGAACATTGAGTTTGACAATGCACAGGGGGAGGAACTGTACCTTGATTTTGTGGATATGCAGGGTCGATCAGTGAGGCAAACCAAGCTCAATAGTGGCCAAAATACAATGATTCAGGAGGACTTAAATACATTTCAATCAGGCCAATACATAATAAGAATTATATCTAAAGATGGTGTACAAACAGCGCCTTTAATTATAACGAGATAATTTGTTGAGCTTAGAATATTTGGTGATTTACAAAGGACCGGGAGTGCAATCGCCCGGTCCTTTTTTACTTACGTGAATATTAATGCCTTTGTTCGCTGTGGCTAATCATTACTTTGAGACAAACTAATGATTACCATCAATTGTTAAATGTTTTCTTAGCTATACAGGAAAATTCTATAGGATAATGAAGATGTACAATGATTCCCGGGTTTTTAATCTGATTGAAAAGGAGTTTACTAGACAAAGAGATGGAATAGAACTCATAGCCTCCGAGAACTTTGTTTCGCAAGAGGTTTTGCAGGCTGTGGGAAGTTGCCTGACAAACAAATACGCCGAGGGCTATCCAGGTAAACGTTATTACGGAGGATGCGAGGTGGTGGATGAAATTGAGCAATTGGCTATTGACCGGCTTAAGGACTTATTCGGTGCAAAGTATGCCAATGTACAACCTCACAGCGGTTCTCAGGCCAATTCAGCAGTCTATTTAGGACTATTGAATCCGGGTGATACCGTACTGGGCTTTAACCTGGCCCACGGGGGCCATTTGACCCATGGCTCTCCGGTAAATTTTTCCGGTAAACTCTATAAAGCCGTTTTTTACGGAGTGGACCGGGAGACAGGAAGAATCGACATGGAGGAAGTTGCCAAAACAGCTGAACGGGAAAAACCAGGACTAATAATATGTGGAGCTTCAGCATATTCCAGGGATTGGGATTATAAAGCTTTCAGAGAAATAGCCGACAATGTGGGAGCTGCTCTGCTCGCTGATATCGCGCATCCCGCAGGAATCATAGCCACAGGATTCTTAAACGACCCCCTACCCTGGTGTGATGCGGTTACCAGCACTACTCACAAAACTCTAAGAGGACCAAGAGGTGGTGTAATAATGAGCAGCCGAATTGATGGCAATCCACTTGGCATTACAACTTCCAAAGGTAAAGTACGGAGAATGAGTACAATACTCAACAGTGCGGTATTCCCCGGCAGTCAGGGAGGACCACTTGAACACGTAATCGCTGCAAAAGCAGTCGCTTTTAAGCAAGCACAATCTCCAGGCTTTAAAAATTACATTGAGCAGGTCATTAAAAATGCTAAAGCCATGGCCGGTGAATTTGAGAATCTGGGATATAAGGTGATATCCGGTGGGACAGACAATCACCTCATGTTAATCGACCTGAGAAGTAAAAAAATAACCGGCGCCGCAGCGGAAGAAGCATTGCAAAAAGCGGCTATTACTATCAATAAGAACATGGTGCCATTTGATACGGAGTCACCGATGGTAACCAGTGGGATGAGATTGGGTACTGCCGCGCTCACTACTCGTGGATTGAAGGAAGAAGATTTTATCCAGATCACCAACTGGATGGATGAGATTATTTCTGACCCCGAAAACAAGAAACTGATAGGAGAAATAGAGAAAAAAGTAGTGGCATTTATGGGTGATAGACCCATGTTTAGTTTTGAAGGGGAATGAATTAATTAAAAATGAGGAATTGGGTTTGGGGCAAGAATTCCAAACCCCTGGTTTAAAATAATTATTATTGGGAATTTCTATGAAGGGGAATTGGTTTCACGCCGAAGCCGTTTATATCTTTAGATACGCACGGCCGTGCGTATTTTACCCCCATCAAATCAATTCCACATTTTCCATCCTAAAATCCTTCATTATCTACTTCTCTCAAGAAGTACAGCAGAATTTTAGATCTGATATCAGGAATGACAATTCTCATTCATAGGCACAAACCCCTCTAACCATCCAAATGAACTAGCAGCCCCTTTAGGTAATGCCCTTCGGGGTGGAATACACTAACCGGATGGTCGGTACCCGGTCCAAGTCGTTTGATAATTTTTGCCGGACGCCCGCATTCTATGGCTGCTGCCCTTATTGTGTCTTCGAAAAGTTGGCTGGCAATAACCTGAGAACAGGAAAAGGTTATTAGAAAGCCCCCTTTTTTTACTTTTTTCAGCCCTTCTCGATTGAGTCGCTTGTAGGCCTGAACAGCGTTGTGAGACTTTTTTCTGCTCTTTGCAAAAGCGGGGGGATCGAGAATGACCACATTAAATTCCCGGGGGTCCTCTTTTAAGAATTCAAAGACATCGCCGGTGACTATCTCGTGATTTTCACCGGAAAAACCATTGACCTGTTCGTTAATTTTGCACATCTCGCTAGCGTAGGAAGAAGAATCTACACTAACTACCTCCATTGCTCCGCCCTTTAGTGCATTTAAGGAAAAACCACCTGTGTAGGAGAAGGTATTGAGTACCCGCATCCCCTGACTCATTTGTCGCAATAAAACTCTGTTATCGCGCTGGTCGAGGAAAAATCCTGTTTTTTGTCCCTTGAAGGGGTTGATCAGGTATTTTATGCCTGTCTCTGTTACTTCCTGTCCATCACCCTGATTAAACTGGTCCTGGGGTTGGTTATCATTTATTCCCACTATGTCCAGCCCCTGTACAAAGCCAATTATCCCGTGTGCACTTTTACCCATTACTTCAGCGAATGCTGTCTCTATAAATTCTCGTTGCCGATGCATTCCGTAAGAGTGATACTGCAGGACGATAAGGCCGTTGTAAAAATCAGCGATAAGGCCCGGAAGCCCATCTCCTTCCCCATTTATCAGACGGAAGCAGTTTGTATCTTTATCTTTGGGTTCCAGGCCTACGTTTTTCCGAAAATCAACTGCGGATTGAATGCGGTTCTCGTAAAAAGCCTGATCGATGGCCGGGTCCGAAAAACTCAAGAGTCGGACTGCTATGGAAGATTTCTGAAAATGACCGGTGGCCAGATAATTGCCGGCTGATGATACCACTATCACCACTGCCCCATTATCTGCGGCTTCCATGCCTCCTGCAACTGCACCAGAAAATATCCAGGGGTGTCTTCTGGACAGCATTTTTTCTCTGCCCTTTTTCAAGCTTATCTCTTGGAATTCAGCCATGTTGTAGATTTATGATTTTGCATCCGCCCTTTCCATTTCCAAAACTTTTTCGGTGTACTTTTTTCCCTCTTCATAACCGATCTCGAACATTTTGTCCATTTTGTTGAAAGAAAAAATACCGTAATTGCTCAAATCGCCCGGTTCGATAAAAAGATCGCACTCAGAGCGGGAATTTCTCACATTGGCCATTACGGAGAGTTCAAAGGTTCTGAAACCAATCGCTCCGAGTTTGTCGTAGTCGTCCTTGTTTTTTTCTACCACGGGCGTGATGTTTATGGCCGCTACATAATCGCACTCTTCCACAAGGGGTTCGACAGGGAGGTTCATAAGTATTCCCCCATCTACAAAATACCGTCCATCAATCTTTTTAGGTGGAAAAAGAATGGGAATGCTGGAAGAGGCAATCACCGCATCGATGATATTCCCCTTTTTGAAAACCCTGACTTTACCAGTGTTTAGATTGGTAGCTACAATTCTAACGGGGTATTTCAAATCCTCAAATTGCTCGCAATTGAGTAATTTTTTGAGGAGTTTCTCAATCTTTTTCAAGCTGCTTAAACCCGAGAGCGAATAACTGAAATTTACCAGGTGGAATATGGAAAGTGATTTGATTTCCTCCAGGATGGTTTCGGGATCAACCTCATTGGCTGCTAATACTGCCACCATGCTTCCGGCACTGGTTCCACTGTACATATCAAATTGGATGCCGGCCTCCTTAAAAGCCTTGAGTGCGCCCAGGTGCGCCACTGCCCTACTTCCTCCCCCTGAAAGTGCAAGTCCCTTCTTCTTCCCCATTTCAAAGCATTTTGACAAAAATTCAATGGACAAATGTACACTAAAATGCCAAAATCCCGGTGTGTTAAGACCATTATTGGCACCATCACCGGGATTTTGGATATCAAATCAAAAAGTGGAAACTCAACGGCTCACCACAATCATGGAGACTGCAGCACCGCGAACAGTTTCAACCTTGACGATGTAAGTACCACTTTGGTAACCACTGATGTCAAGTTTAATTGATCCGCTATCGGTTTTGAATTCTTCTATCAATCTACCATCCCTAGAAAAGATTGAAATAGATTCCACCGGGTAATCAGAGGTGATATTTATATGATCCTGAACAGGATTTGGCCACAGGTTAATAATTACCTCTTCCTCAATATTGTAAACAGAAACAACAGGTTCAATATCTTCCTCGTACCGCGGAACTATCTGGTAGCCGTCATTGGCAGGGATATTGGTGGTAAATTGAGTTCCTATACCTGTTACATTCAGCCCAACATCCGAAAAAGCGGCACCCAATCTGCTCTCTCGTTGGACACGGAGGATAAAAGTTTCACCATTTCTCTCGAGTACCACGTTGCCTTCTTCGCCTTCCTGTGGCCATTCAGATGGGTCTTGAATCCAGACATTTTGCAATTGGATCAGACTGGACTCTGTGCTTTCATCCAGTTCGTCCACTACCCTGGGTTCTACCAAATCCTGGTCAGTATCTATAAGGTCAATTTCATGTGCATTAATCTGGGTTAGGCCTCTGAATTCACCGACTTCCCCTCTGACGGTAATGAGGTCGCCTTCAGTTACTTCGTAATCCAGATTTCCGCTTGGTCTGAAGATGCCAACCCCGACATTATTATCATCTATTATGGTGAATTGCAAACCCTGTGGCCTGTAATTGATGCCATAAACTACAGCCGTAGCTTCTACTAATTCTTCAATTAGAACAGGAATCCCGTCCAGATCATTCTCTCGCAATTCCGGCATGGTGACAGGCATGTACTGATCGCTTGGGTCCGCACCAATATCATCGGCGTATCGGGGAATGATTTGATAACCATCATCGGCAGGAATACTGGTTGTAAATTGTCCTCCAATTCCAATTAGGTCAAAAACCCCAACTGGTGGATTGGTGCCCAAATTTACCTCCCTCTGAATGCGCATTAGAAATGTGCCGTGTTGATTTTCAACAAAAATATCTGCACTACTTCCCGGGCTGGGCCAATCTTCGGGATTGGTGATTTCTACATCCTCCAACATGATCAAACTGGATTCTGTGTCCTCGCCAAATTCTGTCACCACTCTGGGATCAACCAAAGGATTGTCCTGAGATATTAGTTCAATGCTGTCGGGGGCGATTTGGGCTAAACCATTAAATTGATCGACTTCACCCCAAATGGTGATCAGGTCTCCTTCGGTAACTGAATATCCCAGATCGCCAGAAGCATTGAAAACGGAAACCCCCACATTGTCTTCGTCAATAATGGTAAACTGAAGGCCCTGTGGTCTCAAATTGTCACCGTAAACCACACCGGATACCTCTACTCTTTCACCCATCAGAACAGGGAAAAGGTCTTCATCATTTTCACGCACTTCGGGAATGGTTACCGGAGTATAATCAGGGTCATCATCCAACTCAATTCCGAGATCATCGGCATATCGAGGGATAATCTGATATCCGTCGTCAGCGGGAACATTGGTCGTAAACTGACCACCGATTCCAACAAGGTCAAAGGTGTCCATAGGTGCTTCATTACCGAGGTTTACTTCGCGCTGAATTCGCATGAGGAAAGTGTCCTGCTGATTGGAGACAAAAATATTGGCATTGTCACCCGGGCTGGGCCAATCTTCAGGGTTTGTGATATATACAGACTCTATCATGATGAGGCTGGACTCTGTATCTTCTCCGAGTTCTGTGACAACTTTGGGATCGACCAGAGGATTGTCTTCTGAAATAATTTCAATGCTGTCGGGAACCACTTGAGCAAGCCCATTGAATTGATCGACTTCACCCCAAACGGTAATCAGGTCACCCTCAGTCACAGAATAACCCAGATCTCCTGATGCATTGAAAACCGAAACACCCACATTGTCATCGTCGATAATAGTGAACTGAAGTCCCTGTGGTCTCAAATTTTCACCGTAAACCACACCTGAGACCTCTACTCTTTCACCCAACAATACCGGGAAAAGGTTGGCATCGTTTTCCCTTACTTCTGGAATGGTGACGGGCAGGTAATCAGGGTCGTCACCTAGTTCAATTCCAAGGTCATCGGCATATCGGGGGAGAATCTGATATCCATCGTCCGCTGGAATATTGTTAGTGAATTGCCCACCAATTCCCAACAGATCGAAAGTGTCGGTAGGTGCTTCATCTCCCAGATTTACTTCACGCTGTATGCGCATTAGGAAGGTGTCCAGCTGATTTGAAACAAAAATATTGGCATTGTCACCCGGGCTGGGCCAATCTTCGGGATTGGTGATATACACGTCCTCAATCATAATGAGGCTGGACTCGGTGTCTTCTCCAAGTTCAGTAACTACAGAAGGATCGACCAGTGGGTTGTCCTGAGAAATAAGTACGATGCTGTCGGGTTCAATTTGGGTCAGTCCATTGAAAAAAGAAACCTCGCCCCAAAGCTGAATCATATCTCCCTCATTAACTTCGTATCCAAAATCATCGGAGGGGCTGAAAATCCCCACACCGGTATTGGTACTGTCTATCATGGTGAATTGCAGGCCCTGAGTTCTTAAATTTCCACCGTACACCACTGCAGAAACGGTGACCGCTTCCTCGATCAATACCGGAACACCATCGGCATCATTTTCCCTGATATCCTCCATGGAAACTTCCATATACGGGGAGGGGTCGTTGACAGTGATGGTTCCCGTCATACCGGCGCCTCCATGAATATCGCATTGGTAATCATAGTAACCGGCTGTATGAAAGACAAATTGATACTCCCAGTTACCATCATCCGGGGCACCGCTGGAAAATGAGACAGGGTTGTCCGGGAATTCATCTGTACTGCCGTTTACATTGTGAATCCCACCTGCATTCATCCATACTACGGTATCACCCGTGTATATTTCCAGGTGTTGAGGATCAAAGGAATTGGGTTCTACAGTAACAACATGACTGGCCTGAGCTGCGATACCCAAAGCAGTGAGAAAAAAGAAGGGAATAAAGCCCAAATGGATTAGTTTTTTCATGACTTTAATTTTTGACGTGATTAAATTAGTTTGATTAGTTGTACTTTTCGATTGTTAAATGGTGTATCACAACAAAGACTTCATGGCAAATCTTCATTGTGCTTTAGTCATTGGAAATTGTCGCTATTTTCATAAAAAGGTTTTAAGAAAATCATTTATTTATAAAGGAATACAGTTCAATTGGATAATCTGTGGCAATCATATGCGCCCCTTTCCGGTAGTATTTTGCAATGGCATCAAAGCCCTTTGATTGCGCTCTTCTATCCAGGTTACCAAGAGCACCCTGGATTGCGATTATGCCCATTTCGTTGAGCACTTCAAAAAGCATAGGGTCTGTTTCCCGGGTTCCGGTAAAAGCCACAATCACTTCCGGGGGAATACCCGAATCACGGACAGCTTCAAGTTCATCCTGATTTCTGATGGGGATGGACATTACGATATCCGGTGCGAGTCGGTGAAAAACCCTCGCTGCATTCAGGCTGTAAACAATGACCATTACGCGGTGCACTGCATCAGCATTCCGGATTTCATCGATAACCAATTCAAAGGGGACGTTGCGCTTGATATCCAGCTTCAAAACAGCCTTTTCCTCAGACCATTCGAGTACATCGCTGAGCAAGGGAGGATGGTAATCAGTGGTATCACCCCGGTGATCGAGAAGTTGCAACCGTGAAATTTTTTCGAAACTCTTTTGGTTTGCATAACCTGACCCCGTTGTCGTTCTATCAAGGGTTTCATCGTGAAGCAGAAAAACAACCGAATCAGAAGACAGCCTGAGGTCCATTTCCAAAACTGCCGGGAGGTTTTCAAGTATGAATTCAAAAGACTCCAGACAATTCTCCGGCCAACCGTCGTAATACCGGGAACCACGATGGGCGCTTACCATGTTTTCCAGCGCATGATCGGGAGAAAAGAACTGGTAAATATTTTCGGTGTGGTAGTAGTGATTTGCGTCCCCTTTTACAAATACGGTTTCAGAAGGATTGTAATTGGTCCGCTGTTCACTATCAAAATCGCATGCGATCAGAGTGCAAATCAAAATACTTAGGGCCAATTTGGACAACTTCAAAGGAGGCATTTTACAGGTTCTTGCTCGGGCTTAAAGTTAGGTGTTTTTGTTTGGAAGACCAAAGAAATTATGGTATAATTTGTGTATAACAGCAAAAAGGGCCTGCAGATACTGCAAGCCCTTTTCCAGAATTTGGTGAATCCTGAATAAATTATCTTCCGAAAATGTATCGTACACCAACTTGCATTCTCCAGGTATTACTGAGAATGTTGGAAGTTGACTTTCTGAAAGTCTCGGTTGGGAATTCATTGGTACCTGAAACAGTATTTAACCTGTAAACAGGAACATCGTTTTCATTGATTTCTACCAGATTGAGCAGGTTGTTTTGGAACTCTAGTTGAGGAATACCCCAGTCGCTATTGAGCATGTTGCCCACATTGGTGATGTCGATAGATAGCTGCAATCTGTTTTGTCCATCGCCAGTCAGGTTGATATCCTGAAGGATTCTAAGGTCAAAACGGTGAACCCAGGGTCTGACAGCGCCATTTCTCTCGGCAAAGGATCCTCTGTTGTCGCTCAGGTAATCATCCTGGTCAATATAAGCATCCAAAAGTTCCTGTTGCATCTGTGCAGTGATGGCTTCTCCATCCAATTCAAATTCCTGAAATTCAAGCTCACTCGCAGAGTTAGGAAT
>SL_3KL_010_SEDDRAFT_10000269_pt1 | contig 39656 bp, 34 predicted proteins | sample SodLakKL_010_SED_2_FD_10381 | JGI IMG/M metagenome (IMG submission 10381) | reverse complement strand
TCATCACGATGATTTTCGTCAGCTTCTTTTTGCATATGCTGATCTATCCGGTCAAGTTCAAGCGCGGCCGTTTTTTCTATCCGACCCTTTTTGTGGCTGTGAGCATCTTGTTGGGTGGCGCTTTTTATCTGCCCTGGGACAGCTATTTTTCGTTTCCGGGTTTCTTCTATGTCATTTTTTTGGGACCGGTGATGGTTCTTATCTACCTTTTTATCGAAAATTATCTACCGCATATGGATGAGAATAGAATTGAGCACTTTGCGAAAATGATGGTCTATGTCGGTATCATGGGTATCGTCATGGGTGTCATCATGCCTGCGGCAGGTGGCGATGAGGGCATCGTGACCATTCTGGAAAGTGGACCTGGTAGAAGATTCCAATGGCGGAACAATCTCAGCAACAACCTGCTGATGTCGATGCCTTTTGCGTTTTATCTTGCGGTGAAGGGCAAATGGTTCATCCCCTACTTTCTGCTCGGGGTGCTGCAGTATGTGATTCTGGTATTTTCCTACTCGCGCGGGGGTATTATTTTCTCGACGCTCATCCTGCCTTTTTTAATGATCGGCGCCTTCATTTTCATCAAAGGTAACCGTCTTAAAGCGTTGATGACACTGTCGTTTGTCCTGGCGATGCTACACCTTGTGTTCCTCCAATGGGATATGAGCTACACCGAAGTTGCCTACGATGTCCTCGAACGTATCGAGATTAGTCGCGATGAAGCTCGGGCGCGCATGTTTTTCCAGGCACTTGAACGTTTCAGTGCCTATCCGGTTTTCGGCACAGGGCTTGCGACGGATGTCATCTATTCGCCACAACCGATGGCGATGCAATGGTATCATTCCACCGTATCGCAAGTGCTCGGCAGTTTGGGACTCCTCGGGGTGCTCGCCTATACTTATCAGGAGCTTGTGAGACTCTACACGGTTTTCGAGGTGAAAGCCAAATTCAACTTTTTCGCGTTGATGGCCTTTATGGGCTTTGCGGGATATTCTTTGGTCAATGTCGGTTACTTCGTACCCTTGCCTTATGTGACGATGTTGATGGCGATTTTGATGATTGTTGAAAGATACAATAAAACCATGTTGAAAAATGAAGACCTTTATGAAAAGGAAAAACTACCATTTAAATTTCTTAACGGCCAGAACGGGCTAGAAGGATGAAGAGCGTGATATGATGATAAACCTATATGGTTATACCCTGAAGCAACTGGAGAACTATCTGGAACACCAAGGGTTCAAGGCCTTTAACGCCAGACAGATATTCCAGTGGCTATATAAGAAACATACCTCCGATTTCGATCGCATGACCAATCTTTCAAAAGCATTGAGAGAACATTTGAAACAGACGCATCATGTGACATCCCTGGATTTATTCACAGCGCAGAAAAGTGCGGATGGCACGGTGAAGTTTCTGTTTGCCTTGGCGGATGATCACTTGATCGAAGCTGTTTTGATGCGTCATTTCTATGGCGTCAGCCTTTGCATTACCACCCAGGTCGGATGCAACATCGGCTGTAGCTTCTGCGCGAGCGGCTTAAAAAAACGTATCCGCAACCTGAAAACAGCGGAGATGGTCGCACAAGTCATGGCCGCTCAGAAAAAAACCGGTGAAAAGATTTCGCACGTTGTTTTGATGGGGACAGGCGAACCGTTTGACAATTTCGATAATTGTATGGACTTCATCGATATCATCAAGGAACCACACGGTCTTGAAATCGGGGCGAGACACATCACCGTATCCACCAGCGGCATCGTACCGAAGATCGATGCGTTCGCAGAAAGACAAAACCAGGTCAATCTCGCGATTTCACTGCATGCGACCACGGATAAGCTGCGTAGTGCACTCATGCCCATCAACGATGCCTATCCCATAGCGGAACTTTTAGCGGGGGTCAAGCGCTATATTACTTCCACGAACCGGCGGGTCACTTTTGAGTATTTGATGTTGAAGGGGCTCAACGACAGCATTTCAGACGCCGATAGACTAAGCGATCTACTAAGAGGCATCAACTGTTATGTCAACCTGATTCCATACAATCCAATCAGCGAGTTCGATTACCAAGGGAGCGAGAAAAAAGTGCAGACCGCATTTCATCAGCGGTTGCTGAAACGGGGTATCACCGCTACGCTGCGTGAAGAAAAAGGTGCGGATATCGATGCGGCCTGCGGTCAATTACGCGCTAAAAAGACGAAATGAGGGATGCGTCTTGAACCTGTTCGATGTTATTAGAAAAGAACAAAAACCACTGATAATCGTAACGTCCCATGCTCATAAAGTGGGCATTTTACGTAGACTCAGTGATGAGAAAATCGTTAGACCGCTACAATTTCTCACCCCAAGAGACCTGTTCGAGAAGGTCTTTTTCAAACCGAAACCCGAAATGATCCATTTCTTGAGCAACCACTATGGCAAAAAGGAAAGCATCATCGAAGCGTGGTTGGAGTATCTACCGGAAATCAGAACCGACATCACCTATGCATCCGGCCGTTTGAAGCATCTACAAGCCATGAAAATCTTGATCCATGAACAAGACCTGATACAGAAAAACCCGTTTGACAACCTTCAGTTCAAACGCAAGCGCATGGTTGTTTATGGCGATTTTTCCGATCCCGTTGTCGTAAGCCGTCTAACGCGTCTTCAAGATAGCCTGGGTTTTGACTGGATCCATCCGCAGGCACGCTCAGGAGACACTCATGACACGCACACATTAAGCGTCCATGAAGATATCGAGCAAGAGATTGTCGCCTGCGCGATCCGGATGCTTAAGCTTGTCGAGCAGGGGGTATCGCTTGAGGCCATCAAACTCCATGAACCACCGGCCGATTATCATCCGATGATCAAGGAGATCTTTACCCATTTCAACCTCCCGGTTACCCTGAATACGCATCAGACCTTGATTTCACATCCGAAGGCCCAGGCGTTCCTCCGGGAATTTTCGCATCAGACGACGACCGATTATTTTCGGGCCCTCGAAAAGACATTTGCAATCATGGAAGAAAAAAACGGTCCCGATGGCGTTTTGGTAAAGATCAAGAATGTGGTGAATCCGACTGTACGCTATCTAAAGGAAACACACAACGCATCGAAACACCTGGAGCATCTTTTTAAAGAAGCCACGGTCATTGAACCTGCACGAAGTCCTGCGATAACACCCCTCGGACTCGATCAGGTTGATCCCGAACAAATCCACACGCTTTTCATCCTGGGGATGAACACAGGCAATCATCCGCGTTACCGTGAAGAAAGCGATTATCTGAGCGCTGAAGAAAAAGCGTTGATCGGATACCCGCCGGTAGAACAGGTGAACCGAAAACTGAGAAACGCTTATCTGATCGGCCTTCGCAAAGTGGGACGTCTGGCTTGCAGTTATGCTAAAAACGATGCTAGCGGTCCACTGGAGCCTTCGGATATCCTCAATGATATGAGACTGCAACCCATCGACCCCGTCTCATTGAGCGATCAAACATTCAGCGAAAGCTATGATAAGATCCGCATCAAAAAACACAAGGATGCCTTCGATGCCTATGGAACAATCCATGAGGACCTGCCGAAACTTCATGCGCGTTTTCGTGAAAACTATAACCGTTATGATAATCGGTTCACCGGTTTAGATCCCGGGACCCTGCAATCGCTTCTAAAACGCAAACAGCTTTCGGTTACCAGAGTCGAGAGTTTCTTCAAATGCCAGTTCCGTTTCTTTTTGGAACATTTCCTGAAGATAAGCGGCGATGAGAATCGACTGGCTTTGGACCGGGGGAATCTGTTCCATCGAGCACTCGAAGATAGAACCATTACAAAAACGGATCTGACCGAATACGTCCATAAGATGCTCGATGAGAATCCGGATGCATCGGAAAAGGAACGGTATTTCCTTGAAAAGGCCATCGACGAGGCCCTGTTCATAAGAGACCTTGTTTATGGACAAGAAACGCGCAGTGGCTTTGAGGTCACCGTGCGTGAAGCCGGTCACGAAATGCCCATCGAACACGGGTTTTACCTGAAAGGCAAAATCGACAAAATCATGAGAGAAAACGATGATATCGTCTTGATCGATTATAAGACCGGACAGACGACATTGAACATGAAAACAGCCTATCACGGTATTGGGGGACAATTGCTATACTATGCTCTTCTGTATCGTGCACACGATAACAAAGTGAAATTCACAGGTCTGTACGAACAAACGCTCATGCCGCGAAATATCAGAAAAGAACCGGGAAAAACCAAGACGGAACTGATAGAAGAAGCCCTCCGACTACAAGGCACGACCACGAAGAACCTCGACGTTCTTGCCCGTTTCGATCCCGGATTTGACGGAGAAGACACGTTGGTCGACAAACTCAATCTCAAAAAGGATGGCACCTATAAAAAAACCGTGAAGGCGCATGACGACGCTGATATGGACGCCATGCTGGATCACTTGCTTCGTCAGTTGAAAACTGCGGTCGATAGGATGAACAAAGGTGATTTTTCCATCAACCCCAAACAACAGGGTAAGGAAAACCTCAGCTGCAAATACTGTCCGTTCAATGACGTTTGTTTCAAAACACCACGGGACTTTGTGCATCTTGATAACTTCAAAGACCAGCAGGACGTCTTTGAAACCATCCGGAAAGGAAGCGATTGATATGGCTTTTTCCTGGTCCGAAAAACAGATAGAAGCATTTGAATCCAGTGGCAAAAATCTCCTTATCAGTGCCGCAGCCGGTAGTGGTAAAACAGCGGTATTGACCCAAAGGGTCATCGAAAAACTGAAACAAGGCGTGGCGCTTGACCGCCTGGTCATCCTGACATTCACCAACAAGGCCGCCGCTGAAATGCGCGAGCGGATCCGCACCAGAATCATGGCCGATTCCGCTTTGAAAGATGCATTACCGCTCCTGGAACAAGCGCACATCAAGACCTTTGATGCTTATGCGCTTCATCTTCTAAAAAAATACGGATACCACATGAATGTCTCGAACAAGCTTTCGGTCTTGAGCCAGACGGATGCCCTCTTGATCAAACATGACATTCTCACCGCCCTCATCAACGAACGGTACAGGATCAAGGATGAAAGATTCATCGCTTATCTGGATGACTTTGCGACGAAAGACGACAAAATCTTACAACAGACGATTCTTCATGTTCACGATCAGTTGGCCCTGAATCCCGAGCGGAAGGGCTTTCTTGAAAACCTACGAACCGCATTCTTTAGCGATGATACCTTTTCAAGGCTGTTTTCGGATTATGAAACCAGGCTGCTTGAAAAAGCCAAAGCCTTCTATGATCAACTGAGGCACATGGCATCCCGTTTTACGCATCCGTTGCTTCAGGATTACATCGATGCGGATAAGAAGCTTCTGCGACCGCTTGTCACGGTTAAAGACCATGATACTTTGTACCGGTTCTTGCAAAGCGGTCTGAATTTCCGTCGCCTTTCCTTGCCGAAAACAGGGACGGATCCCGCTTTGGATGAAGAAAAGGATCGGTTTAAAGACCAGCGGGACCAACTGAAGAAGGAAATCAAGAAATTTTCGGCGATCATCGACCGGGACAAAGAAGCACAGCGTCAGGCATTTTTGAATAGCGGCGCGCATATTGACATCATTGTCGAACTGACGCTTGATTTCATCGACCGTTATCAAACCCATCAACGCCAGACCGAACAGTTCGATTTCGCTTCTGCGGCGACATTGGCGCTCAAAATCATCAAAGACTACCCGGAGGTCAGAAAAGAGATCATGGCTGACACCCATGAAGTGATGGTTGATGAATACCAGGATACCAACTGGCTACAGGAAGTCTTTCTTAGAACCATTACCGAGGATAATCTCTACATGGTCGGAGATGTGAAACAATCCATCTACCGTTTCCGGCATGCCGAACCGGCAATTTTCGTCGAGAAATACTTGCAGTATCGTGCCACCGATACCGGTAAGGTGATCGACTTGAACCAGAACTTCCGGAGTCGTAAAGAAGTTCTAAGCGATATCAACACGATATTCGAACATACCATGGATAAAACCATCGGTGGCATCGATTATGATACGTCGCAGAAACTCTATTATGGCAACCGTTCTTTTGAAACATTGAAGGCTTCCGAAAACCGTTATGGTCTCACCTATCACCATTATGATAAAAAGACAGTCAAGGAGGCCTTGCCTGCAAATTTCAAAGCGGAAGCCGTCGAGTTTTTCCGCATCGGTCAGATTATCAAGGAAAAGATAAGAAAGGGCGAAAAAATTAAAGATGGTGATACTTTAAGACCTGTACGCTATGGGGATTTCACCATTCTGATCGACCGGAAATCCAAGTTCAAGACCGCTGCGGATATCTTCCGGTATCTCGGGATTCCTTTATTGGTGCACCGGTCCAAAGCGTTCGTCTCACAGGATGACATGCTTGCGGTCAAACAGCTTCTGACCTTGCTTGTCAGCCTGGTAGATGAGGCTTGTTATGAAAAGAACTTCCATCACGCGTTTTTGAGTGTGACCCGCTCCTTTCTATACCGATATGACGATGATATGATAACGCAGGAACTACTACGTTTTCCCAGACGTTATCCCGGAAAAGAGGCGCTTGAGGATATCTTGAAGACTTCGGATCTCAAAGCGCTTAAAGATACGCTTCAAAGCCTTGTGCCGTTGGTTAGGAACGCGCCGCTCATAACGGTATTGGAACATACCTTCGAAACGACGGCTTACGACGAGAAGCTCGTCGAGATTCCCGATACGCTGGCGGCTATCGAGCGGAAACGCGATTTGCTGGCGATCGGTGAGGTCCAAAGTAGACAAGGTGTCGATCTTAAGGCGTTTGTCACGTATTTCGATGCCATTGTCGCGGCCCAGGCAGATATTGAAATCGAGAAAATGGAGGCCTTTGTTGCCGACAAGGTGAATTTGATGACGATGCACAAATCCAAGGGTTTGCAGTTTCCCATCGTTTTCCTTCCGCATCTATCAAATCTCTTTCAGGGTGATCGTGATCCTGTGCGGATCGATCAGGAACTGGGCTTGATCATCCAAAACGAGGATGAAGGACTTGATAAGCATTTCCTCTATCACCTTCATGATGATAAAAACAAGGCCGCGGAAAATTCAGAAAAGCTACGTTTGTTGTATGTGGCGCTCACAAGAGCGATTGAAGAAGTTCACCTCATTGGAGAGACTTTGGACGATGCCGATACTTTCGAAGGTGTTGCGCCTTATCTCGACCGACTCGGATACAACAGTTTTCGCAGTGTCTTCCAGAGTGTCGCCGCCTGGTTTGAAGGTGCGATGGTCGCTTTTGATCCGCTTGATTTTCTTGACGATGCTGATTACGAAACGAAGATCAGGAAACGAGCGGTGCCCGATGCACCGGTTCACAAGGCCTATGATCCGGTGCCGCTTGAGACGCAGATCGTTAAGGATACCCGTTTTTCCGGTGGCATCGATATTTTGTTGACACCCGAACAACTGGAAAATATCGATTACGGCAATCTGCTTCATGATGCATTCGAGCATTTGGATTTCAAGGCGCCAATCCAGCCACAACTGGATGAGATGGTTCTTGATGATCAGACGAAGTCGATCATCCGAAAATTTTTCGACCAACCGTTCATCAAGAATCTGAAGTTCACCGGTGTCTATAAGGAATACCCTTTTGCGCGCTTCGAGTCCGACACGCAATCGCTCGGTTTCATTGACCTTTTACTGGAAACGAGGGATAAGTTCATCGTGGTGGATTATAAACTCAGGGATTTGAATAAACCGACATATATTGAACAGGTCAAAGCCTACTGTGACATGCTTTCTGAAGTTAGTGAAAAAACAGTTGAAGGGTATCTTTACTCCATGCTTGATGCGACATTCAAAAAAATCGTATAGGGGTGATGGCAATGATTGAACTGAAACGTGCATCCAAGGATTATCAAAGCGGAACCATTGTGACCAAGGCCTTGATCGATGCGGATCTATCCATCGATAAGGGTGAGTTTGTGGTGATTCTAGGGCCTTCAGGCAGTGGGAAGAGCACGATGCTCAACCTCATGGGCGGTCTGGATCATCCGACGCAAGGCAAGATTGTTATCAACGATAGAACCATCAGCGATTATGACCAAAAGGCTTTAATTGAGTTTAGAAGAGAAACCGTGGGCTTCGTGTTCCAGGAGTATAACCTGTTACACGCGCTCACGGTGGGAGAAAACATCAGTGTCGCTGCGCACATAAGCAAGCATCCCGATACGGTGGAGAATGTCCTGAAAGCTGTAGGACTCGAGGAACACATTGATAAATACCCCTACCAACTATCGGGCGGGGAACAACAACGGGTGTCGATCGCCCGGGCGCTCATCAAACGTCCGACGGTACTTTTTTGTGATGAACCGACAGGATCGCTTGATGAGGAAGTCGCCAAAAACGTCTTAAGGGTCCTGAAAACGTTGAATCGTGAAACGAAGACGACGGTTGTTCTGATTACACACAATGTGGCAATAGCCCAGATTGCCGACCGTGTCATCCGGTTGAACTCAGGAAAAATCATTGAAGACAGACACCAGGATTCGCCTGAAGATATCGGAGCCATACACTTTTAATCATGCTTAGACGCCATGTCATCAGGACTTTCAAGGAAAAGAAGGTGACACTTGTTCTTCTGGGTCTTGTCATCATGCTTTCCTCTTTTATTTATACGGCGGTTCATCTCGGCGCTTCGGCGATCGAAGAAGCGACATTGCCATATTTCGATGCCCATGTCCAAGAAGATTTTACCATCGAGACCCCGGCGGTGATCAATCCGGTAGAAACAGAAGCGCTCAGCGATGTGTGTTCTTTCACAAGCACTATGCTCACGGATTTATATCAGGAGGACAAGACTTGTTTCTATGATGTTCTTTCCTGGCGAAGGGATGCACTGGTTGATCTGCTCGATGTCTCTTTGGAGACAAGGCTCTATAAGGATGCCCAGATAACTCGTGATGATGAGACGCACCGTGTCAGGGTCATCAAAGATTCAACCTTTATCAATCGGACAAAACTTACCGCGGGTGCTTTACCGCAGACCGATGACGAGATTGCGATACTGGAGAATTATGCCCGGAATAACAATCTTGAGATTGGTGATACGCTTACGGTTTTGAACAATAATTACACCATCACCGGCTTTGTGCTGTTTCCGGATTATAATCTGCCGATATTGGATCACGTCTACATGTTTTCAACGGAATCACAAACGTTAGCTTTGATGACGGATGATGGCTTTGATGCGTTGGCGCGTGTTCCCGGGTTTCATTTTTCCGGCTTGTTTTTGACTTCGCGTTTCGATGCAGCTGATCTATTCGAAGCCCATCCGGAAATCGGCGGCCTGGTTCAATCCTTCATCTTGACGGAAAACAATCTTCGTAGCGGTGCGATATACGATGAGATCAGCGGATCCTATGCGACCGGTTTGATGCTCAGTGTGTTGATTTCAGGCATCGGTATCGTCATTGTCGGGTTGATGGTGAAAAAGACCGTCGAAAGCAACAAGCGACCATTCGGAATCCTGAAGGCCTTGGGCCTCAGAAACAAGGAACTGATGTGGCCTTATCTTCAATTTCTCTGTCTGTTTTCGTTGCTGTTTTTGTTGCTCGGATATGGTCTTGGTTATTTGTTCAGTCCCAGTTTCAGGGACTTGTATCTCCTGTTTTATCTGTTGCCCAGCGAGCCAATCGCATTTTCGCTTTCAGGGTTTTTGACGGCGGTTTTCGTACCGTTGCTGGTTTTGATGGTCATGGGGTATTTCGTCATAAAAAACCTGCTTGATGTCGATGCACTCAAACTCATTAGACCACCGGTCGATGTTCCTGGTGGTAAGGTATTTTTAATGGGGAAATCCTTGTTTAGACGTTTTGGTTTCATCATCCGGTTTCAGTTTACATTTCTGTTGCGTCATCTGGCCAAGGTAGCTGTATATATCGTTGGTGTGTTTTTTGCGATCTACTTGAGTTTTCTTGCCGTCGGCATGCTCAATGTTTTCGAAGAGACCGTACACGGATATTATGATACCCTGGACATCACGAGTATCGGCTATGGGTATGAAGGAAGCGCGGAACCCGATGGAGAAAAAGTTATCGAGCTTCCCGCTTTGATTGATGATACCCAGGCCATTGTCATCGGTCTTTCAGAAGACCAAATCCTGCACCCATTGCATGATCGAAGGGGTGATGATCTGCTGCCGTTGTTGCGGGAGGGTCTTGTGGTTTCGCGCAGTTTCCAGTTGATGAGCGGTGTGAATCCCGGTGACACGGTACAGGTTCGTCTTGGTATCGAACAACATACGTTTGAAGTTATGGCGGTCGCAGCCATTTATCCCGGCGAACATGTTTTCATTGACCGTGCAGTGCTTGCTCAAACTATTTTTGCGGATTCGGACTACTATAACGCCGTCTATGCGGATACGCTGCTGGATGAAGCACTTTATGAAGAGGTCTTTGTCGTTGAAACCTTGCTCGACGAAGTTGCGAGCATGAATGAGATTGTGCAGACCATGTTCTATCTGATTGTGGGAACCGGTCTTGTGATCGGTTTGATCATCATCTATCTTCTGACGCTGCTGATGGTCGAGGACCACTATTACAATATCGCTTTATTCAAGGTGATCGGTTATCGTGGAAAAGAAATACATAAATTGATTCTTGGCGGCTATCAGAAATTGAATGTCGGTATCTTTCTGCTGGTCATTCCTTTTGCGCTGCTTACTTTCAATGTGATGCAGTGGTATTTCGCGCAAACTTATCAGTTCATCCTGCCGATGCGACTGCAAGTGTCACATGTCTTTTTAATCGCGGTGCTTTATGGTATCATTTTCATGGTAGCGAGCTTGCATGCGAAACATAAAGTGAATACAGTCAGCTTGAGCGCTGCGCTGAAAATATATCAGGTATAGAGGTGTTTATGGAACAAGGCAGAATCATAAAATTGATCGGCGGTTTGTATACCGTGTTGGATGATAACGGAAAAACACACGTCTTGAAGCCACGCGGATTGTTTCGGCATGAAAAACAGAACCCACGTGTCGGGGACCTGGTCGCTTTTGACACTGATTTGATACAAGAGGTCATAACAAGAAAGAATCTTTTGCTGCGGCCCTCGATTGCCAATGTCGATCAAGCTTTCATTATTAATGGTTGTGTCAATCCTGCCTTCAGTTTCTTCTTGTTGGACCGGTTTTTGGTACACACGGAAAAAGCGGGTATCGATGCGGTGATTGTGGTGAACAAGATCGATTTGTTGAGCGAGGATAAATTGCGTCGTTTACGTGATGATCTTCTGTACTATGAACGTTACTATGATGTGATCTATGTCAGCGCAAAGGATCCGAAGAGCCTAGAACCTCTAAGACAACGGTTCAGCGATAAAGTCAACGTTTTCGCCGGTCAGACCGGGAGTGGCAAGAGTAGTATTCTCAATGCGCTCAATCCGGACTTGTCTTTGAAGACCCAACCGATATCAAAAGCCTTGGGACGGGGGAAGCATACCACGCGTCACAGTGAACTCATCCCTTTTGAAAACGGATTTGTCGCTGATACACCGGGTTTTTCCAAATTGGATTTCGAGGGGATAGTACCTGAGGATCTACCTGAATACTACAAGGATTTCTTTGAACGGTCCGCTTTATGCAAGTTCAGAGGGTGTCAACACATCAACGAACCCGGTTGCGCTGTCAAGAAAGCTGTTAAGGATAACGAGGTCCCAAGAAACCGCTACGAAAACTATTTGAGAATCCATGAGGAAATCTCCCAGACGAAAATACGTTATTAGGATGTGATACCATGAAAATAGCCCCTTCGATCCTGTCAGCCGATTTCAGCAGGTTGAAAGATGAAATCGCTTCAATAAACGATGCCGATTGGATCCATATCGATGTCATGGACGGACATTTCGTACCGAACATCACCATTGGACCAGCGGTTGTAAAAGCACTTAGACCCCATAGCGACAAACCATTCGATACCCATCTGATGATCAGCGATCCTGAAAAATATCTCGATGCTTTCATCGATGCCGGTAGTGACCATATCACCTTTCATATCGAGACGGTCGATGATCCGGATCGTTTGATCGACTTGTTGCACGGAAAAAACGTTAAAGCCGGTATGTCTGTGAAACCGAACACGCCGGTCGATGCGATAAAACCATATCTTTCAAAACTTGAGGTTGTGCTCGTCATGAGCGTGGAACCCGGTTTTGGTGGTCAGGCGTTCATGCCCGATTCACTTGATAAGATGCGCTACCTGAAACGCTTGAGGGAAGAAAACGGCTATCGGTATGAGGTCGTGGTCGACGGCGGCATCAACGTTGAAACCGGAAAGCTTTGTCTTGAGGCCGGCGCCGATGTTCTGGTAGCGGGATCTTTCATCTTTAAAACGCAACGCCGCAATGAACAGATCAGGAAGCTGAAACCATGAATGTCGTCATCTTCATCAATCCGATTAATTACACATTGCCCGCCTATGACCCAAGTAGAAAGGATGTCTACTATATCGGTGTCGATAAAGGGGCTTATCACGCGTTAACTGCCGGCTATCGGCTGGATGTTGCTTTGGGAGACTTCGACTCGGTGGATGCCGCTGAAATGCAGTTTATTGAAGATAAGGCCAGAAGCATCGAAGTCAGCAAAGTGATGAAAGACGAAACGGACAGCGAACTGGCGATTGTTCATGCGCTAAAGCTAAATCCCGAGAGGATTCTCGTTTATGGCGGTATCGGCAGTAGACTTGATCACACATATGCGAACGTTTTACTGTTGAAACGCGGTCCGATTGAAATGCGGACGGATCATCAACGCATGTTCGCGTTGAGACCAGGGACCCATACCATAGATCGCTCATTCGCATTCATATCTTTTTTCGCGCTGGAACCGGTGAAAAATCTACATCTCGAGGGTTTTAAGTATACGCTTTCGGGATACGATATGGACCCGGATGATCCTTTGGGTGTTTCCAATGAAGGGACAGGGACCGTTCGTTTTGATGAAGGTTTTCTCCTCGTCATTACAAATGATGATCTATAAAAAAAACACTGATTTTTCAGTGTTTTTCAAAAAAAGGAGATCTATGCATAATAAAAGCCGCTTACACGGCTTTCGATGCTAGTCTAAGCTCTGGTCAAGTTGTTCTTTTTAAGTGCGCGAGCAGAAACCCATACGGTTTTCTTCTCGCCGTTTTCATCGATGATTCTTACCTTTTGCAAATTCGCTTTCCATTTTCTGCGTGTAGCGTTCAATGAAAATGAGCGATTATTGCCGCTGAGGTTCTTTTTTCCGGTAATATAACATGATTTTCCCATGGTAACCCTCCGTTCAAGAATTCGATGGTGCCGAAACCTAATCAATTATATCACAAAGAAACTTATATTCAAGAAAATTTTGATATTTTTTGAATAAAGTGTCTAATTCGTGAATATGTTGCATTTAAAACAACGCTATGATAAAATAAAAGGGCTAAATTTATCACGGTTTTACCGACATTTGACTACGTCAAACCGACGTAACTGAAACCCCAAATTTCAAACGGAGGCAAAAAAAATGAGTCCAAAAGAAATCGATGGCAACCTGATGAAATTAATCATCACCAACGGCAGCATTAAATTAAAAAACAACCATCAATACATAAACGATTTAAACGTTTTCCCAGTCCCTGACGGCGATACCGGCAGCAACATGCAATCAACCATGATGTCTGGTGTCAAAGCGATTGAAGATCTAGAAGATGCACCGATCGAAAAAATAGGAAAAGCATTGTCACGCGGCCTGTTGATGGGCGCAAGAGGCAATTCAGGTGTTATTTTATCACAACTGTTCAGTGGTTTTGCCAAGACGTTCCAATCCTTGAAAACAGCCAATGCCAAGGAATTTATCGAAGGGCTGAAGCAAGGTGTTAAACAAGCTTATAGCGCGGTAATCAATCCGGTCGAAGGCACCATTCTCACCGTTGCAAGAGAAGCGGTGGAAGTAGCGGAAAAACATGCAAAAGACGAAACTGACATATTGGATGTGCTTAAGGTTTATCTTACCGAAGCAAAGCAGTCCTTGGAACGGACCCCCGATCTTCTACCTGTTTTGAAAGAATCCGGTGTGGTCGACAGCGGCGGTGCCGGTCTGATTGAAATCATCGAAGGGATGATTGCGGCACTTGAAGGCGAGATTTACAAAGAGGAACGATCCGCGAAAAAAGCGGCTGCGAGAAGCGAAGCTGAAAGGGACACTGAAGCTGAAGAATTCGGATATTGTACCGAGTTCATCATTCAAATTGATGAAGAGAAAAAATTCAATAGAGACAAACTTATCCGCCAACTGAATAGACTCGGCGATTCTATCGTCGTGGTCGCGGATGAAGAGATATGCAAGGTCCATGTTCATACCATGAAACCGGGTGATGCCCTGAATATCGGGCAAAACTATGGCGAGTTCGCGAACTTGAAAATTGAAAACATGACCATGCAACATACCGAAACACTACTACATTCACCTGAAGCCGAAGGCGAAGATCACCATTGTGGTCATGACCATCATGAAAGCTTCGATCTTGGTCCCAGGAAAAAATTCGGTCTGATTACTGTGGTAAACGGAGATGGCCTCAGAGACACATTCAAGGAAATGGGTGTCAATTTCGTCATCGACGGCGGCCAAACGATGAATCCGTCTACGCAAGATTTCATCGATGCGGTTGAACGGGTGAATGCCGATAATATCATCGTGATTCCAAACAATAAAAACGTCATGCTTTCGGCAGAACATGCCGCGAAGGAAATTGAAGATAAGAATGTTATCGTCTTGCCGGCTAAAACGATTCCACAAGGATACGCTTCCTTAACGATGTTCGATGCGAATGCCGAGGTTGAGGATGCCGTAGAAGAAATGAAAGCATTGATCAATCATGTTAAATCCGGTGAAGTCACCTACGCTGTCCGTGATACCAAAGTTAACGGGCATACCATCAAGAAAGGCGACTATCTCGGGATTAAAGAAGGTGACATCGTCTCCACGAACGCTTCGAGACTGGATACGGTTACTGGGTTGGCGGATAAACTGATTGATGATGAGAGTGAAATCATCACCATCATGGTCGGTGATGATGTCGAGAAAAAAGAAGTGGAAAAACTTAGAAAACATATCGAAAGCAACCATCAGGATGTCGAAGTCGAGATTATCCACGGAAACCAAACCATTTACAGCTATCTAATCGCTGTTGAATAATCGATTGAAGCACCAAGAGATGTCTTGGTGCTTTTTTTATGTCACATGTTATAATGATGATGGTGATAATCATGCGACTAAACAGTATTAGGGACATCGGACCGACGCGTGAAAGCTTGCTGAATGCGGCTGGCATCCATACCGTTAAGGACTTGGTCCGTACTTTGCCGAAACGTTATATTAAAAGAACGCTCGTAACCGTCGAGAAACTGCATGAGATCGAATACAACCACATCGCAGGAACCGTCGACAGCACACCGAGTGTGTTTTTTATACGTAAGAATTTGAGTCGCATGACCTTCAAGATGAAAATTGAATCTGGACGTTACACTGTTTCGGTTTTCAACCAGCATTATCTGAAACGTGTTTTACATAAAGGCACAGCCGTTGTCATTCAAGCGAAAAAGAACAACCGTGGCTCGAGTCTGACTGCAAGCAAAGTTTTTCTTGAAAAAAACTTCGTGCAGGGTTATGAACCTATCTATAACATTCCCAACATCAATGATGCAACGTTTCACAAGCTCGTCATCAATGCGTTTGAAGTCATTGGGGGTCATTTCGAGGATCCACTACCAACCAGACTCATTCAGAATCACGGTTTGCCGGATTATACCACCACGGTTAAAATCGCACACCATCCGCAAAACGACGAACAATATGACATTATCCAGAAGCGACTGAAGTATCAAGAGCTGTTCTACTTTCACATGCGAATGCGTTTGGCCAAGCATCAGCGTAAAGAAAGCATCAGGCGTACCCCGTTTGATGAACAGGAAATTGCCACCTTTCTCACCGGCTTGCCATATGAACCCACCACAGCACAGAAACAGGCGATTAGGGAAATCCTTGATGATCTGCAAAGGGATACCTTGATGTACCGGATGTTGCAAGGGGATACCGGAAGCGGGAAGACCTTGGTAGCGATCACCGCAGCCTTGGCAGTCATGGACCGTGGCGGTCAAGTCGCTTTCATGGCACCAACCGACATCTTGGCACGACAGCATTATCAGAACACACTGGCACTATTAGAGAAAACCCCATATAAGATCGCGCTGCTTACGCAGTCTGTCGTGAAAGAAAAACAAAAACAAATTTTGAAACAGCTTGAAGATGGGGAGATCGATCTGGTCGTGGGGACACACAAATTATACGCTCAGACTGTCATTTATCATGATTTGAGGTTTGTCATTGCCGATGAACAACACCGTTTCGGTGTCAATCAGAGAATGATGTTGCGAAAAAAAGGCGATCTGGTAGATACGCTTTATCTGAGTGCAACCCCGATTCCAAGAACACTTGCACATACGATCTACGGCGATATGGATCAAAGCACGCTTGATGAGAAGCCGCAAAACGTTTCACCCGTACAAACGGAAATCTTTCCAATCAATCAGACACAATCCCTGCGACATACAATATCTGAAACACTCGAACGGGATGAACAGATTTTCGTGGTTTCGCCGAACATAGAAGCCACGGATACCATTCCTTACGGTGCCAAGAAGCTTCATTCAATCTATAAAAAGTTTTTTGCAAATAGAACGGTTGCATTGTTGCATGGACAAATCAGTCGTGACCAGCAAGACGACATGCTCCGGCGCTTCAGGGATAAGAAGATAGATATTCTCGTCGCTACAACCATCATCGAAGTCGGCGTGGATTTCCCGGAAGCGACCTTGATGATCATCTATCATGCGGACCGGTTTGGATTCGCTCAGTTGCATCAATTGCGCGGTCGGGTTGGACGGGGAGCAAAACCTGGCCGGTGCATCATGGTGTTCAAACCATCTGAAGAAGCGCAGACACGCATGGAAATTCTCAAAGAGACCAACGACGGATTCGTCTTGAGCGAGCACGATTTGAAAACGCGGGGCCATGGCGATCTGATCGGGACGTTGCAAAGCGGATATCTCCCGTTTGAATTTGTCGACTTCGAGAAAGACATCGCCCTCGTCAGACAAGCGAAAAAAGATGTGGAAGACTATTTCAAGGCTGTCTTCATCGATGAGGAAAAATCTTATGACCTTTTACGTAGACAGCTGTTTGAACCTTTGGAAGACTGACAGGATTTTAACAGGAATAATGCAGAAATTATGCTATAATGATACTACGAAATCAACGAGGTGATCACAATGATTAAAATTGCAGTAGACGCCATGGGTGGGGACTTTGCGCCTAAAGAACAAATTCTCGGTGCCATGAAAGCAATCAGGGAAATTCCCGATATTGAAATTACGCTGTATGGGGATGAAAGCGCCATTAAAGAGTATTTGACGCGTTCTGAGCGTATCAAGATTGTTCAATCCGAAGGGACAATCGATATGGGCGAAAAAGATCCGATTCGGGCGATCAGAAGCAACAGGAAGAGCTCCATGGCCTTGAGTCTTTCAAGTGTCAGGAACAAGGACAACGATGCCGTTGTCTCCAGTGGGGCAACCCAGGCTTTGATTGCGGGTGCGCATATCCTGGTTGGACGGATGAAACAATTCAAAAGGACAGCGATTGCTCCTGTTCTACCAACAGCTTCCAAAAAACAGTTCATATTGCTCGATAGCGGTGGAAACCTTGAGATCAAACCCGAGTTCATGGTGCAACAAGCCTACTTCGCAAGCATCTACGCCCAGGAAGTGTTGGGCATCACAGACCCGAAAGTCGGCTTGATCAATATCGGCACAGAAGAAGGCAAAGGTCGTGAACTTGATAATGAAGCTGCCAAACTATTCAAAGAAAACAGCAACATCAATTTCTACGGAAATGTCGAACCGAAGCTTATTTTGGATCCACCGGCCGACATCATGATATCCGACGGCTTTACGGCCAATATCGTCATGAAAACAATCGAAGGTACCGCAAAAGGCATGGGCACGATGCTTAAGCAGGAGTTGTCACGTGGTATTCTCGGTAAGTTGGGCCTATTGCTGTCAGTGAAAAACCTGAAAAGGTTCAAAAAACGCATGGCTCCGGATGAAATCGGTGGTGCGATGATCTACGGACTTAAAGGCGTCGTCATCAAGGCCCAGGGATCCTCGAAAGCGAACGGCTTTTACAATGCGATCAAACAAGCGGCACATGTTGTACGTCAGGATGTGATCGGCAAAGTGAATGCCATCATAGAATCGGAGGCACCAACCAATGAAAAACAGTGATCTGCTCGAAGCTTATTTCGACCTCGACTTTAACAACAAACAACTCTTGAGAACCGCGCTGACGCATTCTTCCTATGCGAATGAAAACAACACCGAATCCAACGAAAGACTTGAGTTTGTCGGTGATGCCGTGTTGGATGTGATGATGGCCAAATACCTGTATGAGGAAGACAAACATTATAATGAAGGCGATTTGACAAAAAGAAGGGCCAAGTTCGTATGTGAAGCCGCTTTGGTGGAATATGCGAAAGTCTGTAATCTGGGTGATTTCCTTTTGCTTGGCCATGGTGAGGAAAAAAACGGTGGTCGAGAACGCGGCGCATTGCTTGCGGATGCTTTTGAGGCATTCATCGGTGCGATCTTTTTGGATAAAGGTCTCGAGGAATGCTACAAGGTAGCGACCAGAGCCGTTTTTCCGTTGCTGGACAACGAAGAAGAACAAAATTTCATCGACTTCAAAAGTCACCTGCAAGAGCTTGTTCAATCGGATAAACGTCAATTGTCGTACAAAGTGATTGGTGAAACAGGCCCGTCACATAATAAAACATTCACGATTCGCGTCTATATGGATGACATTTTGATGGGCGAAGGCGAAGGACACAGTAAAAAAACAGCAGAACAACATGCGGCGGAGATTGCATTGAAAAAATTGGCGAAAAAAAGCATTAAGTTTTGAGGGGGATTCATCCATGCGACACATTCTGAAAAAACTGATCGATGACAATGTCCTGGACTTCAAAGGTCTCGTTTTGAAATACTACCATAAGTTCGATTTGAACGAACGTGAAGCCATCGCACTCATTAAGCTCCATACATTGTTGGAAGAAAAACAACAGATCATCAAACCCAAGAAGTTTGCCCAGTGGTTGGCCACTTCCCCCGCTGAAACCGAGAAAATATTGAATAACCTCATAACAAAGGGCTATTTGAATATTCATCTATATGAAGATGATGATGGCAAGGAACGAGAGTCTTTCAATGTCGATTATTTCTTGATCAAGGTAGTAGAGCATTTGAAACATGATTACGAAACGCAACAGAAAAACGATACCAGCATCGTTATCGATTTTCTGGAAGACATGTTTAAACAACCGCTTTCACAACTGGATTACGAAACCGTGAAGCAGTGGATTTTCGAAGAGGAATTCGACATCGACATGATTAAGGATGCGACGTATCAGGCATTTGAGAACAAACAGCCATCCTTGAGACAAATCGATCACATTCTTGTTAATCAACTGAAAGATGCCGAGAAGAAACCGGCATCGAACAAAGACGCCCTGAAGGATTTTCATCGTATATGGGAAGAGTAGAAGCGATCATGACAGCGCTTGAGGCAATGTATCCGCATGCACAATGCGAATTGAACCACACCAATGCCTTGGAATTGCTCGTTGCGGTGATGTTGAGTGCCCAAAGTACCGATGCAGCGGTGAATAAAGTGACGAAGCGCTTATTTGAAACTTATAAGGACGTCGATGATTATATTGCGGTGCCTCTAAAAACGCTCGAAGATGATATCAAACGCATCGGTCTTTACAAAAACAAGGCACGACACATCAAAGCAACCGCGAAAGCCATCAAGGATCGCCATCAGGGAAAGGTTCCTGATACACAAGCGGCTTTGGAAGCCTTGCCGGGTGTTGGCAGGAAGACGGCCAATGTCGTACTCAGCGTATGGTATGAGGTGCCTAGAATCGCGGTGGATACACATGTTGAGAGAGTATCAAAGCGGTTGAAACTTGCCTACAATCCAGATTCCACTTTAAAAGTTGAAGAGAAGTTGATGCGGAAGTTCCCCAGACATAAATGGTCGCAGCTACATCATCAAATGATATTTTTCGGACGCTATCACTGTACTGCCCGCAAGCCGAACTGTGAAGCGTGTCCTTTAATATCATGGTGTCGCTATCCGAACATCTAAAACCACAAACGTGGTTTTTTCTTTATCAGCGAGTTCTTGTTTTTTGAAATGAAAATCAATCCAAGATTTCAAACCATACCCCTTGAAAATATGTTTCTTTTTTTATATAAAGAAATAATGGCTATGAGGAGGAAAAATATGAATGAAAAACTGGATACGATTTATTTGGATCTTGAACGAAAACGCAAAATGTTAGCAAAGTACAAAAGTGCTCATATGACGGAGATACTGAAGACAAGACGCAGTGATCTTGGTATGACACAAAAGGATTTGGCCGACCATTACTGCAATACCGGTCTTTCGAAGTACGAAAACCGCCATATCGAGGGAAACCCGATGGTTATTCGCGAACTCGGTAGAGCATTGGATATGGATGCGGATGCTTTATTGAGCCATTATATGAATGAAGACCTCATGAAGAAGACCATCGACGCTTTCTATATGTGTGACCGCGAGGTCCTTGTGGCGAGTCATGAAAAAGCACGAAAAACGAATGTGGCTTTTTTTCATGGTATTTATGAGCTCTTCGTGTGCGTCTATGACCGTCGTGTCGATAAAGCGCATGAAATCATACATGATGTTACCGATGGGCTATCCCATCTGGATCTTTTATCTACCATCGCATATCTGTATCTTCAAGCGGAGGTGGCTTATCTTGAACGTCGTTGTGTTTTATGCTGTCAACTGCTGAAATTGTTGAAACCGGTCGCCGACCATCATCCACGGATTCAGTCATTGTACCATCAGCTGAGTTTCAAGGTGGCTTTGGAAAATGGCTTGACACTGAAAACAGCTACGCATGTGTTGGCTTCATGTTCCAATGGTTTGTCTTTTCAAAATCACATCAGAGAAATGGAGATTCCTTTGTTGCTGATGGCTAAAGCGTTGATTAAAGAAGAACCGATTGAAAAGGAATTGATTCACTTCAAAACTCCAGATACTGTTCCCGATCGACTTTACAATCTATATCTCTATGTTTATCTTAGGACAAAACAAAATGAAGGGATGATGCTTGATGAAAAGGATTATGCCTTGATTTCAAAAGATACGTATGATCCGTACTATTATTTGAGTCTATCATTGTTCTATCACATAAAAAGTCTCGAAGATGAACTGAATCATGCCATGCGAAAGGTTCCTGGCTGGCTAACATTGGAAAAGGTTTATCTTCAGGTTAAGTGTCAGAAAAAAGGGGTGGCTTTCATCCGTGACATCGCTTTGCCGCTCGCGTATCGCCATAAGCATATCGAATGGATTAACTATTACAGCGATATCTGTATGCGGGACGCTTCGAAACGCAAACGTTACAAGGAAGTTGCAGAACGTCAAGAGAAGATGCGACAGTTGAAAAAGACGTATGTTTCACTTTTTTGAGGGGAAAAACATGGCTTAAGATGCTATAATGAATTTTGGAGTGATTGCCATGGACGCAGACAAAAGAAGTGATATGCTCGGTAATATGCAAGTGAAGAAATTATTGTTCAAACTGTCGATTCCCGCCACAATCGCGATGTTCGTCAACGCTTTATACAATTTCGTCGACACGCTGTTTGTCTCTTGGCAGGACGGCGAAATCGCCATTGGTGCACTTAGTATCGCGTTTCCGATTCAGATGATCGTCATGGCGCTCGGTCTTATGATCGGAATCGGGAGTTCTTCGGTTTTTTCAAGAGCTTACGGCCGTGGTGATGAAGATGCGATGCAGCGTTCGGTGAACACCGCTTTGTTATTGAACTTCACTTTCTCGATTCTGATTACCGCTATCGGTCTGGTCTTTCTTTCACAGTTATTGGAGCTTTTTGGTGCGACGGCATCCAACGAAGCTTTTGCACGGGACTACATGTTCTATATCCTTATAGGTTTACCGCCCTTTTCGCTCTCCATCGTCCTCAACAACCTTGCTCGCGCAGAGGGTAGAGCCAACGTTGCGATGGTTTCTCTGCTGATCGGTGCCGGGCTGAACATCATTCTCGACCCGTTCTTCATTTTTGATTTTGGTCTGGGGATGGGTGTCAGCGGTGCGGCTTTGGCCACGGTCATATCCAAAACGGCGTCATTCGTGTTCATTTTATATATGTCATTGCGTCCCGAGTCGTCTTTGAAGATCAATCTCAAACGCATATACAGGTTTGATTTGAAGATGACCTGGGAAATTATCGCAATCGGTATGCCGACGTTCGTCCGTAATGTTCTTGGTGCATTTTTGGTCATCATCATCAACAATCTCATCAATTATTATGCTGTTGGAGATCCGGCGATCTATATTTCGATATACGGTGTCATTACCCGCATCATCATGTTTTCACTTCTACCCGGTCTGGGACTGGTTCAAGGGCTTACGCCTATTGTCGGATTCAATTATGGCGCAGAGTTCCACCGGCGATTGTACGATGTCATCGCCTACACCACGAAACTGCTTGTGGCCTATTTCTTTTTCGCCAGCATTCTTGTCATATTGTTTGCCGAGGGTATATTCATGATGTTCAGTACGGGTGGGGATGGTCAATATTTCGTCGATACAGGAAAACAGGCCCTTAGAATCGTGGCGCTCGGTTTTACGATGATCAGTTTTCAGATTCTGCTCAGTAGTGTCTATCAAGCCATGGGTTATGCCGCCCGTGCATTCTTTGTGGCGTTATCAAGACAGTTCTTTTTATTCATCCCCCTCGCTTTTCTCCTCACGTATCTGTATGGTGTATGGGGTGTATGGTGGGCATTCTTCCTTGCCGATTTGATAGCTGGCGGCTTAAGTTTCCTTGTCTATCTTTATGAGATGCACGATCTGAAACGTAAAATCCCCGGTTTTTCCTGATTGCATATAGACATACATCTTAACTACGCATGAAAAAAGCCTGTTCCATCGGTATTAATAATTGATGGAACAGGCTTTTTGATTAGACCATTTTCAATAACTTGTTCGCCAGACCGAGATAGATTACGCCGATCTCTTCCTTCATATCATAGATGGAATGGTATTCACCTTGTGGCTGGCCGATGGGAATTCGTTGGATAACCTCGGTTTTGAGTCGCTTCGCGACCGTATCGCCGCCACCTTCACCGAAGATCTGCAGCTGTTCACCGGCATGGTTGAGAAAACTCATGTTCTCGATGACACCAAGAATCTCATGCTTGAGTTCCTTGGCTGCAAATCCTGCCTTTACAGCCACATGTGAAGCACTTTCATGCGGTGTTGTGACAATCAGCATGTCGCATTCGGGGATGAGTTTCTGGATGTCCATCGCCACATCACCGGTTCCTGGGGGTAGATCGATGAGGATATATTCCAGTTCCTTGTCCCAGGCCACATCATAGAAGAAGTGATTCAGCATCTTACCGAGCATCGGACCGCGCCACATCAACGGTTGATCCTTTTTTAAAAAGAACTCGGTTGAGATGAGTTGGACACCAAGCTTGTTGAAAGGAATGATTTTTTCATCCTTGTCGGCTTTGGGGATTGCAATCGGTACATCCATGATTGTCGGAATCGAGCTGCCATAGATATCGGCATCGATGATGCCGACCTTTTTACCTAGTCGTGTAAGCGCGATGGCGAGATTCGCCGCAACGGTTGATTTGCCGACGCCGCCTTTACCGCTGGCTATGCCGATATACTTGATCTTACTGTCATCATCGAGGATGCTTTCCTTTTTTTTGAGCAGTTCGAAATCGATCTTAAGCCCATGGAATCCTAAATCGAGCTTGATGACCTTTGCAATGGCTCTTCTGACTTTGGCCTTCGTCTGGTCGTCGTCTTTACCAAGGCCGACAATCAGATTTACAGACGGCTTTTCGCTATCTTCATCGATGCCGATATATCGGACAGCATCGGTTTCTTCGAAAGTTTTTTCCAGCGAGGGGTCGACGATTGGGCCCAACGCTTTTTTTATCTTGCTTTTATCCATATTATCACCCGCAAATATTATAGTGTATATCCTTCTTGGTCGCAAACAAAACAGCTTATAAAATAATGACGGGATCGAACTCCTGTAAATAGTGTCTCGTGTTCTTGGCAAGATCGAAAATACGTGTAATACGTAGTTCGATGTCCAAATAGGGGTGCCGCTCCCGTTTTAATTTGGTGATGAGGGGTACTTGGAGGTCTTTTTTGATGCTGTTGAGGTAGGTTTGTCCTTTGTTATCCATCCCGAGAATACGCAGATAGGGAAGATCGAAAGAAGTCAGTTCGGTTTTTTTGATATCCAGAAGCATGTGCATAATGGCCCTTTTGAGTTTGGACTGTGTATAACGTTTCGAAATCAGGTGTTTATACATGTTTTCAAGACTTGAGGCTTCTTCGGCGCTCAAGAAGAGGTTTTCAAGGCCGGCTTCAAAAGAAAAGATGCTGTTCAGGGATGCTTGTGTATGTGATCTTAGTAGATAGAGGATGATTTTCTCGAAGTCGTGCATGTCGACCATATGGCTCAGACTGCCGGCCACATAGGAGGGGACGTAGTTGGCTATTGGTTTACCGGCTTTGAACCGTTTGCGCAAACCACTTGCGCTTTGAATCTTTTTGGTTTCATCGACATCATCGTAATATTGCGCGTCTACACGTTTGATCACGTGTGCTTTGATGTTCGGATTGATCTTATGAATCGACTGGAGATATTGGATGCCGAGAATGTTGTTGGGTAGTTGATGATCGTTTGCAGCCGTCAGATCGCTTAATGCCAGATCGGTGCTACTGGGGTATGAATAACCCTCGGCGAGATAATTTCTGACCTTTTCATCGAACGCATCGGTTCGCATGATTTCCGCACAGGTTCTCAGGGGCTGCAATTCACCGGTTTCACTGCCGAAGACGATGTCTGTCACCCCGAGGGCATTGAGAATCTGAATGCTGGTCAATGCGAAAATATCGGCGCTTTGCAACGCGAAAATGCCAGGCAGTTCCACGACGAGATCGATGCCGGCCTTGAGTGCCCAGCGTGTTTTGGTGAACTTGTCGACACAACTGAACTCGCCTCGCTGGACCACATGGGAACTCATGACGGCGATAACCACATCGGCACCGGTGATTTTCTTACTTTCTTCGATGTGATGCACGTGTCCGTAATGCAATGGGTTGTATTCGACCACAATACCGAGAACTCGCATAAAAACGCCTCCTTGACGTGACAGAATTCATTATACCTTATGTTTGACTTTAAAGTAAATAGCCCTTATAATTTTAAGCTGTTAGAGGTGATTGACGTGAAATTTACCATCGCGCAACTAAAAAAACGCATCCATCAAAATCCAATCATCGAAGGGGTGGTGGATGTTTCGTCGTTCATGCCAGAAGATGAAGATATTCTTGCGGTAGAAAAAGCGTACGTCATGGGTGAATTTTTCATCGAAGGCGACGAAGACGTTTTTGTATTCGAACTGAATATCAAGACAAAACTCACCATGGCATGCGCAAGAACGTTAAAACCGGTCGTGGTAACCATCAATGCCGATGTCGAAGAGGTTTTCACTTATGACGAGACCGACGAATATCGTCAAATCGATGGATTGTCTATTGACTTATTGCCGATAATATGGTCTAATATATACTTGGAAAAACCTATGCGTGTGATCCATCCCGATGCCGAGGATATGGATGACTTCATCGAAGATGAGGAAACGCGTAAGGTGAATCCGCAACTCGAGAAACTCAAGGACTACAAAAGTTAGGAGGGAACGATATGGCAGTTCCTAAGCGTCGAACATCAAAGACGAGAAAACGTAAGCGTCGTACACATTTCAAGCTTAGCATCCCTGGTATGGTTGTCTGTGACAACTGCGGCGAAATGAAACTCGCTCACCGTGTCTGTAAAGAATGCGGTCACTACAAAGGACGCGAAATCATCAAGGAATCCACAGAAGAAGAGGTAGCGGAAGCTGAAGAGTAAATATTCCGCAAAAGAAGCGCTTTTGACAAGCGTTTTTCTTTTATCCGAATTGAGGTGGGAACATGGAACACATCCCTGTATTATTAAATGAAATCATCGAGTACCTCCAGATTGATAAGGACGGAACCTATGTCGATGCTACACTCGGCGGTGGCGGTCATGCCGAAGCGGTCCTGAAAAACCTCGACAATGGAAGACTCATCGCCTTTGACCAGGACAGCTACGCCATTGAAAAAGCCAAAGAACGTCTATCGTGTTTCGAAGATAAGCTCATTGTCATCAATCGTAATTTCAAACATATGAAAATGGAACTTGCCAAACGTGAAATCACCAACATCGACGGCATCTATTTCGATCTCGGTGTTTCAAGTTTCCATTTCGATGATAAAAATCGGGGTTTTTCCTACCGGGAGGAAGCCCCACTGGATATGCGCATGGACCAATCGGCTTCCCTGACAGCGAGACAAGTCCTCAACACCTATGAAGAAAGCGAATTGCGCCGTATTTTATTCGAATACGGCGAAGAACGTCATGCCCGAAGAATTGCCGCCGAAATCGTCAAAAGCCGTCAGAACGAACCGATAGTGACGACTTTCGATCTGGTCGATATTGTGAAAAAAGCTTTGCCCGCCAAGGTGTTAAGCAAGAAAGGACATCCAGCGAAACGGACCTTTCAGGCAATCCGCATCGAAGTCAATGATGAGCTGGACATCCTGAAACAGACCTTCGAGGACGCTCTTAACCTCTTGAAACCGGGAGGCCGTCTCCTGGTGATCAGCTTTCATTCTTTGGAGGATAAAATCGTCAAGGACGTCTTCAAAGCGAAAAGCACCATCGATTTTCCCAAGGATATCCCCATCATGCCCGAAGAAGAGGCACCCTTTATTCTTGCGTCGAGAAAAGTCGTCAAACCCACCGCGGAAGAAGTCGCGATGAACCATCGTTCCCATAGCGCCAAACTGCGTGTGATTGAAAAAAAATAAATCACCAACAAACTGGTCTTTCGTCTTGACAATCCATTTTGGTTCATGGTATTATACTAACGCTGAATAAACACAAGCGGGTGTAGTTTAATGGTAGAACCTCAGCCTTCCAAGCTGACTGTGTGGGTTCGATTCCCATCACCCGCTCCAAAATGGCTTTATCAGTCCCGCGGGTGTAGTTTAGTGGTAAAACACCACCTTGCCATGGTGGAATCGAGGGTTCGATCCCCTTCACCCGCTCCATTTAAAAAAAATACACTTTCCCGCGGGAAAGTGTTTTTAATTGTTGTTTGAATCAAATGAGCGGTACCATTTCGGTATGTATTGCCGGAAACGGTCATAATGATTGAAGATGCGTTTCAACCGGATACGTTCTAGGTCCTTGTCGGTTTCGCTGCCATGGTCTTTGGCCCATTTCAGACCGTATAAAGCCGCGTGGGCCGTATAGACACTGTGCGCTTGCCAGAAAGCTTGTGGCGGGTCACCGTTGAAATAGCCGTGGATCTGTCCGATACAGAACTGTTCACTTTGTTCGATGACGAAAAGTTCAAGCTTGTAGAACTCTTCATAAGCATCGCCCGGATGCGATCCGTTGAAATCGATAATCGCCAAATCGCCCTGTGGTGTCAAAATGAGATTGCCGGGGTGATAATCGCTGTGTTCCAGTACTTTGGGTCCTTTGCCGATCATCTCCATGTTTTGCTGGATGAAAGCGACAATCTGCTGGTCATCTTGTTCTCTGACGTCGGAGGTTAGATACGCGTTTAGTTCCCGTTCCTTCTTCGCTTTGAGATTTCGATGTGAGAAGGCTTCGATATCAAGCGGTGTGTCGTGGAGACGCTTGAGCTGCCTGCCGGCGATACACCCGATCCTGTATTGTTCGCTTTCGGTCATGGTCGAAAGAACCGAATCAAGGGTCAGCCCTTCAAGCCAATGCAACAGAAGATAGCTGTGTTCACCGTTCTGCGAAAGACCGACGGCCTCGACTTCCGCCACCGGTAGGCCCTTGGACCTGAATGCGCTGATCAAAAGGGCTTCCTCTTTCAGATCATACAGGCGCTCAGCGCTGGTTCTTCTCAAAAAGAAGGCGCGGCCCTCCGCGTCTGTCACCTTGTATTTCTGGTCTGTGGTCCACCCGCTTTTGATGGGGGTGACGTCGTGCCAGTGATTCAAGTCTCCCTTGGTCGATGTGGTTTTTTGCATGAACGCCCTCCGGTTTGGATAAGGATGCCTAATAGGCTATCATGGATATTATACCTCAAATTGTGGGGTTTTTAAAGCTTGGAAATAAGAAAAACCTTGCGAAAACAGCCAGCATTCGCTGTAGTGGCACAAGGTTTGAACGATGTTCAACATCATTTACTGATAGGAAATGGTGTACTGCATTTTTGCGACTTTCGAAAGCGTCTGATAGACACTGCAGTATCTGGTCGCCATCTCAAAGGCTTTCTCAACATTCTTCGCGTCCGTCTCGTCGACACCGTTGATGGTCACTTCGACGGTGACTTCCTTGAGCATGGTGGGGACATCTTCACGTTTGATGCCTTCAATGGCGTATTTCACACCATGAATCTTGATGTTTTTCTTATCGATGATGGATTGGAATGTATGATTCAAGCATCCGCCCAAACCGCCCAGCACCATATCATATGGCGCCAAGGCACCGTCCGCCGGACCGACTTGCGCCGAACCGTGATGCCCGGTAAGAATGCCGTGCATCTGATTGTCGAATACCATTTTCACATTGTTTGCCATGATTAGATCTCTCCTCTTTTTTGCTTTTTATAACGTGTGATTGAGCTGTCAATCAACTTTTCTGCGTACCGTTTATCCTGAAAATCGAAGACTTCAACCTTCTTGTTTTCCTGCAAGTCCTTATAGGTTCTGAAGAAGTGTTTGATTTCCCTGAGCATGTGCTCTTGTATATCCTTTATTTCATGGATATGCGAGAAACGAGGGTCTTTATGCATCACGGCGATGATCTTGTGGTCTTTTTCATCGTTATCGATCATATCCAGTGCCCCGATGACCCGTGCATCGACAATGCAGCCGGGGAATGTCTTCGTGCTAGCGATGATGAGAATGTCCAAAGGATCGTTGTCTTCAGCCAGGGTCTTTTCGATATAACCGTATTCGGCGGGATAGGTCATTTGCGAATACAGGACCCTGTCCAGTTTGATGCGGTTGCGTTCTTTGTCGATTTCGTATTTGTTTTTGGTGCCCATCGGAATTTCAACGATGGCTTCTATCACTCTATCCATTTTTTACTCCTTTTTCGAATTATACCCTACTCGGCTTTTGGATGCAATTATAGGGCATCACAAGATATCTTTTTTCATCATGCGATGTTCGATATCCGCATCAAGAAATATCTCTCCGTAAGCCACATACCCCAAAGATTCATAAAAGGGGATGATATAGGTTTGTGCGCCGAGTTCCAAAGTTTTTATGCCCTTTTTACGCGCGTGTTCCTCGACTGCCTGCATCAGGAGAGTACCGGCTTTCTTGTGACGATGGGAACGCAATACGGCAACCCTTCCGACTTTGTTTTTGTAAAGCCTGGCGGCACCGACGGGGCTACTATCATCATATAAGACGAAAAGTGTCGCGTCATAGTCCCAATCATCGAACTCCAATGACCAGTCGATTTCCTGTTCGACGATGAATACCGCGCCCCGGACATAAAAATGATCAAGCAAAGCCTTTTTGTCCTCGGCTATGACAATTTCCATAGGGCTCACCTCTTACATAAACTTTTGTCACATTATACACGAAATCATTTAAAAAATAAATGATTTGTGGTAAAATGAATGCAGCAAAAACAGTCGATCGAGGTGATGAGGATGGGAGAATGGCGCACTTTTTTTCTGGAGAACTGGTACTTTCTCATCATCGTGGGGCTACTGGTTTTGATAGGCGGCACAATCCTATATCTCAACCGCCGAAACCGAAAACAGAAACCGGAACTGCCGAAAGTTGAATCCATCGTGAGCGCACTCGGGAAAAGCAACATCGCCGCTACCGAATACATCCGACACAAAATCAACATCCGGGTCCATGACCATCACACCGTGGACCTAGAAGCCCTTAAAGCCACGGGTGCCATCGGCATCAACGTAGTGGGCAAGACACTGAAGTTTTATTACGAAGCTGATAACGAAGCGATCTACGAAGCAATAAAGGAAAGGACCGATTGACATGCGAAAAGAATTTGTGATTAGCAATGAACAAGGGTTGCACGCCAGACCCGCTACGACACTGGTCTCGAAAGCGAACCAGTTCAACGCCGACATCCGGTTGCTTCATGAAGGTGAGACCGTCGATCTGAAATCGATCATGGGGGTATTGTCACTGGGTATCAATCGTGGTGCCTTGGTGGAAATCATCATCGAAGGTGAAGATGAGGTAGAGGCGATGGATGCGATTACCAAACACATCAGGGAACTGAACATCAAATAAAAAAAGTCGATACGCAATCGACTTTTTTATTTGCGTTTTCTACCCAAACCCAGTTTACGATTGAATTTCATGATTTTCTTGTTGGCAACACGCATGGCCGCAGTTTGACCATCATCGAGAATCGTGTCGATCGAACCGTCGTTGATGAGCGTTTGATACTGTGCTTTTATCGGTTTTAACGCTTCGATGACGATTTCAGCCAGGTCTTCCTTGAATGTCCGGTAGTCCTTGTTTTGGTATGTCGCGCAGATCGACTCGATGCTTTGGTCGCTCAAAGCGCTCATGATGGTGATGAGGTTGGCAAGACCGGGTTTATTCGCCTTATCGTAGTAGATCTTGCCCTCACTATCGGTAACGGCGGACATGATGCGTTTTTTGATGATGGCTTCCTCATCGAGAAGATTGATGCGTGATTTTACGTTGGGGTCCGATTTGCTCATTTTAACTTCGGGATCGGTCAGGGACATAATCCTTGCGCCGACTTTGGGGATAAGAGGTTTCGGTACGGTGAGGAAATCCCCGAAACGATTGTTGATGCGCGTGGCGATGTCCCGCGTGATTTCCAGGTGCTGTTTTTGATCTTCACCCACAGGCACATACTGTGCGTCATAAAGCAGGATGTCGCCGGCCATGAGTGCGGGATAGGTGAAAAGACTGGCGGCGACGGCCTCCTGTTTTTGCGCCTTGTCTTTGAATTGTGTCATCCGTTCGAGCTCGCCCATATAGGTAAAGCATTGGATAAGGTAGCTCATCTGGGAATGGGCCGGGACCTCCGACTGGATGAACAACGAGAGATTATCCTTCTTGAGACCGCAGGCCAAATAGATGGCCGCAAGTTCCTTGATGGTTTTCCTTAAAGCTTGCGGATCCCTGGGGATTGTCACAGCGTGCAGATCGGCGATGAACAAAAAGAAGTGATGGTCCGGATACTGTTCTTGCAGTTTGACGAAATTACGGATACTGCCGAGATAGGTACCGAGATTGATGCTGCCTGTCGGTTGGATGCCGGAAACGATTGTTTTCATATGTTGCCTCCTTTGAATAAAAAAAGCCCTCGATAAAAATCATCAAGGGCGAAATGTTTTTCCGCGGTGCCACCTTTGTTCCGGTTTGAAACCGGCACTTTGAACCTTTAACGCGGGTAGCGGGTGTCTTTAGCACCACTCAACGGTCCATCCTACATCGTTTCTGCTGGCTTACACCGGCCCAGCTTCGCTTGTTAGTGGTGATGTGGATTCCGTCTTTTCGTGTTAGGTATAGTGTATCCTATTTATTCTTTGAGTGCAAGTTCAAGTTCGTCGAGCAATGTGGATAGACGTTTGACAACCGCTTCGAACACGGTTTTATCCTTCAGGTCCAAGCCGGATTTCGCGACTTGGTCCATCGGGAAATCATCCCCGCCGGCCTTCAAAAGGCGCATGTGGTTATTAATCGCACCCGGGTCCTCTTTGACCATGTCGTAGAGTTTCAGACTTGCGGCAAATGAAGTCGCGTATTGATATACATAGAAAGGTGCGAAGAACATATGGGGAATGTAAGCCCAAACGTATGCTTTTCCGGGTTCTTGGGTGATGTCGATGTCGTAGAAATCGAGATAGAGGTCCTTCATGATTGTATTGAGGACTTCGTGTGTAATCGGTTCGCCTTTTTCAGCGATTTCATGTGCCTTCAGTTCGTAGGCCGCAAACAAAGTCTGACGGTAGAAGGTGGCGGCGATGTCATCGATCGATTGCTGGAGTAATTGGATCTTATCGTCTTTGGTACCCTTGTTGTTGTCGATGAAATAATCAAGCAGAAGATGTTCGTTGAATGTGGATGCGATTTCGGCGACGAAGATGGTATAGTTCTGAGTCGCGACCGGTTGTGCTTCCTTGGCGAAAAGCGAATGCATCGAATGTCCGGCCTCATGGGCGACAGTGAAGACATCACTCAGGGTCCCGTCGAAATTGAGCATGATGAACGGATGTTCGTTCAAGGCGCTCGAGGAATAGGCACCGGTTTGTTTTCCGTCTTGTTCGTAGACATCGACATATCCTTCTTTAAGGGCGTCGTAGGCCTTGTCCTTGAAATCCTCATCCAAGTGGTCGATGGATTTGAAGAAAAGTTCCAGGGCGTCTTCGTAAGAATATTTGGTACTGGATTCGGCCAAAGGCATGAAACGGTCGAATGTCCGGTGTTCATCCAGACCGAGATAATCCTTGCGGATCTCATAGTAGCGTTTCAGCAGATGGGTGCTATCCTTTGCCACAGCGACAAGGTTGTGATAGACCACGGGATCGATCTTGTTGCCGTGCAGGAAACTTTCCAGAGAACTGTCATAGTTTCTGCTTTTCATGCGAGCGATGTCCGCTTGCAGGATCGTGTTATAGATATCGGCATAGGTATGCTTATGCGTCTCGTAATGTTTGAAAACGGCTTTGAAAACGGTCTCACGGTCGTCCTTGTCCTGTAAATCGGCAAGATGACTACGGAAATTACCTTGTGTCACGGTAATCTCTTCACCGTTTTTCAAGGTGACTTTCTGGGCCGCGTTGTCCGCCACCGAAAGCGAACCGTGCAAAGAAGCGCCCTGTGAGCTCAACTGACGATAGTTGGCGAGCAGCGATTCCTTTTCGGCATCGAGCACGTGCTCGCTTTGATGGAAAAGGTTTTCCAGGGGATAGCGGTATTCTTTAAGCAGATCGTCTTCTTCGATGAAACGTTTGACTTTTTCCCAGCCCAGGGACAAGACTTCCGGTTTCTCAAAAGCGGTTGCCTTGCCGAATTCGTTCAACAAGTGCATCATCTTTTGCACACGTGCCGCATTGGTGACATCTTTCTTGTTCAAGTCGCTTTTCAAGGATGCGTACTGATAGAGCTTGTGTAGTTTTACCACGGTGTCCTTCTGTGTTTTATAGTATGCCTTGAAGTTCTCGAAATCATGCAGCGTCCCTTTGAACGCAGGAATTTCCTTGAGCCTTTCTTTCATAAGGTCAAAGTTTTCCTGCCAGGATGCCACATCGCTGTATAGATTGGTTAAATCCCATTTCATAATGATAACCTCCGTTTGGTTGTTCAATTAAAAGTATTATAGCATAAACCTTACAAAACCTCGATATCTCAGCCATTTTTATCTCACAAAAAACCACCAAAAACTATTTGTATTTTTTCTAATTTGTGGTATGATAAGTATTGAAAAAAGATAGCCCATACGTTATAATAAAATCCGACTTTTCAATCAATTAAGGAGTGATACCGTGATTCAGATGTATACCACGCCAAGTTGTTCATCCTGCCGTAAGGCGAAGAAGTGGTTTGATGAGCATCGGATCAATTATCGCGAGAAGAATATATTCAATGTGAAATTGACGAAAGATGACATCATGTTGATGCTTAAAAATACAGAGGGTGGTTTCGAAGATATCATTTCGACACGATCCAAAGTCTTCCAAGATCAGAACATGGATCTAGAGGAACTCTCATTGAGCGAACTCACCGATTTCATCATCGAGAACCCAAGTGTTCTAAGAAGGCCGATAATCGTTGAAGACAATAAGATGCAGGTCGGTTATAACGAAGATGAAATCCGTACTTTCATCCCCAAACGTCTACGTGAGATCATCATGTGCACCACCTGCGATAAAGGTGAAGACTGCGACTATCTCCACGCATTGGAACAGTATTTCAAAGAACTCAAGGAAAAAGAAAGCAAAGAGGCACGATAGTGTCTCTTTTTCTTTGGTTGAAAACGCTTTAAGGCGGTAGAATACTTGTATTACACTTCGCTATCCGTTATAATATATTCGAGATATAAAACTAATTATTAGGAGGCATTTTAAATGTCAGTAAAAGTTGCAATTAACGGTTTCGGCCGCATTGGTCGACTCGCATTCAGAGCCATGAAAGATAATTCGGATTATGAAATTGTCGCCCTCAACGACTTGACCGATGCGGAAAGTCTGGCGTATTTGCTTAAATACGATACTGCGCAAGGTCGCTATAAGGAAAACAGCATTTCTTTCGACGAGGAAGGCATCATCGTAGATGGTCAAAACATCAAGGTGTTTGCTGAAAAAGATCCTGAAAATCTACCATGGAAAGAACTCGGTGTTGATGTTGTACTCGAATGTACCGGTTTCTTCACATCGAAAGAGAAAGCCGGAAAACATATCAAAGCCGGTGCAAAGAAAGTCATGATTTCCGCGCCTGCAAAAGGTGACATTAAAACCATCGTCTACAACGTGAACCACGACGCACTCGACGGTTCTGAAGAAATCGTCAGCGGTGCTTCCTGTACCACCAATTGTCTGGCACCTGTTGTAAAAGTGCTCGATGACAATTTCGGTGTCAAACGTGGTTTCATGACCACGGCCCACGCCTACACCAATGATCAAAACACCCTTGACGGACCACATGCTAAAGGCATCCATGCCCGTAGAGCCCGTGCAGCTGCTGAAAATATTGTGCCGACTTCAACGGGTGCTGCTGTAGCTGTCGGTCTTGTTCTGCCGCATCTGAACGGTAAGCTCGACGGCATCGCCCTAAGAGTACCCACGGTTACCGGCTCGGCTGTCGACTTGGTCGTCGAACTCGATAAGACTGTCACCAAGGAAGACATCAACAATGCCATCAAAAACGCCGCGAACGAGACTTTGGGATACACCGAAGACCCAATCGTTTCCAGCGATACGATCGGTATGGAATATGGTTCCTTGTTCGATGCACAGATGACCAAGGTACTTACCACGGACGACGGCAAACAAATGGTCAAGGTACTTGCGTGGTACGATAACGAAATGAGTTATGTCGCGCAAATGGTCCGCACCATGAAACTGTTAGCGGAGCAAATCGCCTAATCAATCCGACTGGAATATCAATAGACTTCACGCCATCTGACATGGTGTGAAGTCTTTTTTTCGTCTCATCCCAAGCATGTAAAGGGAAATCTACATTGATAGAAAACTGAAATCGCCTGCAATCGTATGCGATAAATCGGAACAGGAATGATTAATTTCACGGCTTGCAATTGTCATTTGGCGATAATTTGATATAATTAAGCTCGAGGTGAAAACATATGAAAACACATGCCATCAAAGCAAGAGAAAATTTGCTTGAAAGATTAGAGTCTGAATCGATTGCCTTGCTTTATTCGGGAAATCCCCCGCATAAGAGCGTTGATCAGAGTTATGCCTACACACCACAACGCAATTTTTTCTATCTGACCAACTTGAGCGAGCCGAACATGATTTTGATGCTGCTGAAAGGCAAAGAAACGAAAACCATTCTCTTCATTGAAGAAAACACGGAACATAAGATCAAATGGGAAGGTGCTTCTTTGACCAAGGCTGAAGCCAGCGAGGCCTCGGGCATTGAGGAAAAATCCATTTTCTATCTCGCAGATTTCGATAAGGTCTTCAACCAAACCATGAATTACGCCCGCTCTATCATGGGCAAACCACCAAAGCGGCTTTATCTTGATCTTTATCACCGCAACGTCGAGGAAAAGCCCGTCAGTCTTCACCAAGCGAAAAAAGTTGTGGAAAACTACCCGGAACTTGCAATAAAATCCGTGAATGAACACACGTCTTATTTGAGAATGTTTAAAAGCGACGCTGAACTGGAAGAAATCAAACAAGCGATCTCACATACGAAAAAGGGGTTGGATACTGTCCTGGCCAATCTGAAAAGAAGAACGCATGAATTCCAGCTTCAAGCCGACTTCAATCATGCCATCACTTTGTCCGGTTCAACGGGGAACGCTTTCGACACGATTGCCGCATGCGGCAAGAACGCAACTATTCTCCATTATACCCAAAACCGGGATACGTTGGATGAAAACAGCATGATATTGTTCGATTTAGGTGCCTTGCACAACAATTACGCTTCGGATATCTCCCGCACCTACCCGATCGGCGGAACCTATAGCAAACGCCAAAAAGAGATCTATCAAGCGGTGCTCGATGTGAACAAGAAAGCCATCGATTTCGTAAAACCCGGTGTCACCTGGAAAGACCTGAACGATTATGCCCGTGACCTGTTGGCAAAAAAAGCGGTCAAACTCGGCTTGATCGATGATGAAAAAGACATCCAGAATGTCTATTATCACAGCATCGGCCATTTCATGGGTCTGGATGTCCATGATGTCGGTCAATACGACCTGCCCCTTGAAGCCGGAATGGTGTTGACGATCGAACCCGGTCTTTATGCATCAAAAGAAGGGATCGGCGTGCGGATCGAAGATGACATCCTCGTCACGAAAACAGGTAACGTCAACTTAAGCAGTGACATACCCAAAGAAATAAAAGACATTGAAACCATCATCAAGGGATCGTAAATCGATCCCTTTTTTCAAGCCCTTAAAACGATAAATATGCTATAATGAAAACGAGGTGGACGCATGGAAAAAATCGAAGGTACGATAAGAACCATCACCTATTACAACGAAGAAAACGGGTTTGCGATTCTGAAAGTCGAGATGAAACATTCTGCCGACCAAGCAAGCCTTTTTTCAGGTACGAAGGAAACCATGACCGTAAAAGGCTATCTACCCACACCCATCAAAGGCGAAACCTATCGTTTTTTCGGTAAGTATGAGACCCACGAGCAATACGGCGAACAGTTTGCTTTTGACAAGTACGAAAAACTGGAGGATTTCAACGAAGAAGGCCTGATCGATTATCTTTCGAGTGAACTGTTCACCGGTGTCGGCGAGAAGACCGCCGAACGGATCGTCAACACGTTGGGTAAAGATGCGATCCATAAAATCACGACCGATCCCGCGGTGCTGAACAAGGTTCCCAAACTCACAAAGACCGTTAAGACGACCCTTAAGGATCAATTGCTTGAACACAAAGCGAGTGAACAGACCTTGATCAAACTCTATGATTACGGTCTGAGCCCGAAACTGGCCAAACGCATTGTCGATGTATACAAGGATGAGACCCTCGCGATCATCCAAGCCAATCCCTATCAGATGATAGAAGACATTACGGGCATCGGCTTCGACCGTGCCGATTTCATTGCGAAAAAACTTGGTATTTCCGACAACGATCCGCGCAGAATCAAAGCGACGGTCATTTATTTTCTAACCCACCTCGCATATCAAAAAGGCCACACGCACATAAAGAAAGACCAGTTCATCAGTCTATTGCTGCGCCAACTCAATAAAACCGCCGATCTGACAAGCGAGGATGATGTGCAAACCATCATCACCGGTTTCAAGAAAAAAGGCACCATCTTCGAAGAACAAGGAAAGCTAGTGCTTGCATCTTTAAGCAAACAGGAAACCGCGTTGGCCGATCGGATCAAACAGGCGACGAAAACCGTCAGTGATATCGATCATAAAGCTTTACAAGAAGCCATCGAGACATTCGAGACACGCGAAAGCATCCAGTATGACGCCTTGCAGAAAACCGCTATCAAGCAAGCCTTGAGACATAAACTGATGATTTTGACCGGTGGTCCGGGAACAGGGAAGACGACAGTCATCAAAGGCATCATCCATGCTTTCAGGACCTTGAATAAAATCAAGGACGAAAACATCAAACTGATCGCCCCCACAGGCCGTGCCGCCAAAAGGATGAGCGAAGCCACCGGGGTGACCTCAAGTACCATCCACAAATTTCTGGGATACGGTTTCGACGGACTTTTCATGTATGACGAGCACCAGAAACAGACGGGTGACTTGTTCCTTATCGACGAGAGTTCGATGATCGATATCACGCTCGCCGATCATCTGATGCGCGCATTGCCCGATGATGCCCACGTCATCTTCGTCGGCGATGAGGAACAACTCCCTTCGGTCGGTCCCGGTCAGGTCCTTAAGGATCTGATCGCATCACAAACGATCGAAACCATCACGCTGCAAAAGATCCATCGACAAAGTGAGAACTCCAACATCATCCATCTGGCCGCCTCGATTCGAAAAGGCGTTGTGCCCGGGGATCTCTATGAACGCTATCCCGACCGCTACGTACTGCGCGAACGCCCTGAAAACTTCAAGCAACGACTCAAACGGATGATCGATTATCTGATGAAGAACGATTATGACCTCCAGGATGACATCCAGGTGTTGATTCCCATGTATAAAAGCGACATCGGCATCGACGCGGTCAATGCCTTTTTGCAGGAAACCTATAACCCTTATAAGGATAAACACCTTAAGTATGGCGATAAGTGCTATTATCTCAACGATAAGGTCCTACAGCTGCAAAACCGGGCTGAAGACGGCATCATGAACGGCGATCAGGGTCGTATCATCGGCTTGGATGGTGATAACGGCACGCTTGTGGTCGATTTTTTCGGCACCGAAGTCACGTATCAGAAACAGGACCTGGACCAGATTACCCTCGCATACGCGATGAGCGTTCACAAAGCCCAAGGTAGCGAATACAGGGTCGTCATCCTGCCCTTGTTCAAACAATACGCCATCTTGTTGAAACGCCGGCTTATCTATACAGCGATATCACGAGCGAAAGAGAAACTCATCATCGCCGGTGATATCGAATACCTTTCCTATGCGGTCAGGCAGATCGAGGAAAACCGGAGTACCATGCTGAAAGAGAAGCTTCAAGGACAGGTTCTGGATCGGGAAAGCCAAATCGACGCCAGTTTGAAACAGATGGCGGCATCCGGAAGTTTCATCGCGGAACACACGATCGATGACCCCCGCATTCCTTTCGATACACTCGGTGAGGAACTTGATGGCAAAACACCGTATGATTTCATGACGGACGAGACGGTCTAAACATTCTTATTCCTTGCATTTGCGCGGTGCATTTTGTATAATGAAATAAATCGTTGATAAAGATGAGTAGATGGTTTTTAGACGTTACAGAGAGTTTGCGTGTGCTGAGAGCAAACCGTATGGAAACATCGAAGCTACTTTGGAGAGATGGCAAACCCATCCGCCTGCGGGCGTTACCAAGTTCGAGTGCATTCATGAATAAAGGTGGTACCGCGGCATTGTCGTCCTTAGGTTTTTTAAGGGCGTTTTTTAATGATTTAGGAGAGTGATAGCAATGAAGAAGATGACTGGACACGACATCAAAAAAACATGGCTCGAGTTCTTTAGGGAACGCGGTCATAAGAT
>SL_3KL_010_SEDDRAFT_10000268_pt1 | contig 39674 bp, 37 predicted proteins | sample SodLakKL_010_SED_2_FD_10381 | JGI IMG/M metagenome (IMG submission 10381) | reverse complement strand
CCAACCGCGGCCTGCAGTTCCTGGACCTGATCCAGGAGGGCAACATCGGCCTGATGAAGGCGGTCGACAAGTTCGAATACCGCCGCGGCTACAAGTTTTCGACCTATGCCACCTGGTGGATCCGCCAGGCCATCACCCGCTCGATCGCCGACCAGGCCCGCACCATCCGCATCCCGGTGCACATGATCGAGACCATCAACAAGCTGAACCGCGTCTCGCGCCAGATGCTGCAGGAAATGGGCCGCGAGCCCACGCCCGACGAACTGGCGGTGAAGATGGAAATGCCCGAGGACAAGGTGCGCAAGGTCCTGAAGATCGCCAAGGAGCCCATCTCCATGGAAACGCCCATTGGCGACGACGAAGATTCGCATCTGGGCGATTTCATCGAGGACATCAACATCCTCTCACCGGTCGACACCGCCACCACCACCGGTCTGACCGACACGGTGCAGAAGGTGCTCGGCGGCCTGACCCCCAGAGAGGCCAAGGTCCTGCGCATGCGCTTCGGCATCGACATGAACACCGACCACACGCTGGAAGAGGTCGGCAAACAGTTCGACGTCACCCGCGAGCGCATTCGCCAGATCGAGGCCAAGGCCCTGCGCAAACTGCGCCACCCGACCCGTTCGGAGCAACTGCGCAGTTTCCTCGATATCGAATAGGCGGCAATACCGGGGTTGTTGCCTATGGCGAGTCTGGATTTAGAAGCCTCTCGCCAAGACGCCAAGGGCGCAAAGGAAGAACAAATCCTTTGCGTCCTTTGCATTTCAAGCATCGGTACTGAAATCCCCAAGGGCCCTTGATGATGGCCAGCCCTCGCTCAATATTTTCTAGCGTGAAACCCTCAACACTTTTTTCCTTTCGCTTTTAGCCTTCAACTCTTTGCCCTTTGCGCCCTTGGCGTCTTGGCGCCTTTGCGAGAGGCTTTTAATCTTTTTTAGCGCCCCCGAGCACTAGCCTCGCGCACCGTCTCGACCAGCACCGCCACGTTCTCCGGATCAACCCCCGGCGTGATGCCGTGGCCCAGGTTGAAGATGTGGCCGGGGCCGTCGCCAAAGCTGGCCAGCACGCGCCGGGCCTCGGTCGCGACGATTTCCGGCGTGGTCAGCATCACCGCCGGATCGAGGTTGCCCTGCAGGGCGACGCGGTGGCCGACGCGGGCGCGCGCTTCGCTCAAATCCATGGTCCAGTCCACGCCCAGGCCCTGGCAGCCGGTGTCGGCGAGGAACTCCAGGTGCTGGCCGCAGCCCTTGCCGAACAGGATGAGCGGCGTGTCCGGGCAACTGGCTTTGAGCTGATCCACGATGCGCTGCTGCGAGGCCAGGGAGTACTCGCGGTACAGGCGCGGCGACAGCACCCCGCCCCAGGAGTCGAAAATCATCAGCGCGTCGGCGCCGGCCTCGACCTGGGCGATCAGGTAGGCGGCCGTGGCGTCGGCCAGGTGGTTCATCAACTGACCCGCCGCCGCCGGCTCGGCCAGCAACATCTTCTTGGCCAGGGCGAAATCCTTGCTGCTGCGGCCCTCGATCATGTAGGTGGCCACGGTCCAGGGGCTGCCGGCAAAACCGATCAGGGGCGTCGCGGCCGGCAGGCCTGAGCGAATCAGGCGCACCGCCTCCATCACGTAGCCGGTGTCGTCGTTGGGATCCGGCATGGGCAAGGCGGCGATGTCGGCCGGACTTTCAAGCGGACGCTCGAAGTAGGGCCCTTCGCCCGCCGCAAATCCCAGTCCCAGCCCCATGGCATGCGGCAGGATGAGGATGTCGGAAAACAGGATGGCAGCGTCGAAGCCGTAGCGATCGATCGGCTGCAGGGTGACCTCGCAGGCCAGTTCGGGGTTGCCGGCCAGGTCGAGGAAACTGCCGGCGCGCGCCCGGGTGGCCCGGTATTCGGGCAGGTAGCGGCCGGCCTGGCGCATCATCCAGATCGGGGTCCGTTCGGTGTCTTCGCGTCTGAGGGCGCGCAGAAACAGGCTGTCGTGACGTTCGTTCATGGTTCCTTGAATACCTCTCGAATCTCGTCGGGCTCACAGGGCCGAACCACGGCCCGGCCGATGCCCTCCAGCAATACCAGGCGAATCTGCTCGGCCTGGTTTTTCTTGTCCAGCCGCATCAGGCTCAGCAACTGCTCGCGGTCCTGCCCGGGCGCCAGTTGCGTCTCCAGTCCCAGGCGCTGCAACAGCGCATCCAGGCGCGCGGCGACGCCCGGTATGGTCAAGCTCAGCAGTTCGCTCAGGCGCGCGGCCAGGCTCATTCCGATGGCAACGGCTTCGCCATGGCGGTAACGGCGGTAGTCGGTCGCCGTTTCCAGCGCATGGCCAAAGGTATGACCGAAATTCAGCAGTGCACGCTCGCCGGCCTCACGCTCGTCGGCAGCCACCACCTCGGCCTTGTTGCTGACCGAGCGCTGGACCGCCTCCAGCAGCGCATCCGGCAGCCGCGCAGCCAGGGCGTCGGCCTCCTGCTCCAGCCAGGCGAAGAAGGCGGCGTCACGGATGGCCCCGTACTTGACCACTTCGGCCAGACCGGCGCGATATTCGCGGTCATCGAGCGTGGCCAGCGTGTCCACGTCGACCACCACCGCACTCGGTGCGTGAAAGGCGCCGACCAGGTTCTTTCCGGCCGCCAGGTTGACGCCGGTCTTGCCGCCGACGGCCGCATCGACCTGGGCCAGCAGGGTGGTCGGCACCTGCACCACCCGGATACCGCGCATGTAGCAGGCGGCGGCGAAACCGGCCATGTCGCCGATCACGCCGCCGCCCAGGGCCAGCACGGTCGCATCGCGCTGTGCGCCCAATTCGACCAGGGCCTCGATCACGCGCTGCCAGTTGGCCAGGGTCTTCTGGTCTTCACCGTCGGGCAGGATCGCTGCCTGGTGGTGCCGGATGCCTTCCAAGGCCCCGCCCAGGCGGGACAGGTACAGCCCGGCGACGGTTTCGTCACTGACCACCAGCACGCGACCGCGCAAGTGGCGCGCCCAGGCGCTCGCCGTGCCGAGCAGGCCCTGGCCGACGTAAACCGGGTATTCTCCGCCGCCGTGACGGACCTTGATGACTTTCATTTCCGTTCAGTCTCTTCCAGATGCTCTCGAATGCGCCGCGCCACCCGCGCCGCCATGGCCCGCGGGCTGAGGTCGGCGGATCGCACGGTCAGATGGGCGCATTCCCGGTACAGCGGGTCGCGCTCGGCGGCCAACTGCTCCAGGCGCTGGCGCCTATCCGGCGTCTGCAGCAGCGGCCGTCGCTGGTCCCGCGCCAGGCGCTTGAGCTGCTGATCCACGCTGGTCTGCAGCCACACCACCAGCCCGCGCTCGCGCAACAGGGCGCGGTTGGCAGGATCGATCACGCTGCCGCCGCCGGTGGCCAGGAGGATGCCGCTACCGCGCGTCACATCCTCGAGCATGGCGTGCTCGCGGGCGCGGAAACCGGCTTCGCCTTCGATTTCGAAGATCAGGCTGACGGCTACGCCGCAGCGGCGCTCGATTTCCAGATCCAGATCAACGAAGTCCAGCCCGAAACGAGGCGCCAGCACCCGGCCAATCGTGGTCTTGCCCGAACCCATCGGACCTACCAGCACGATATTCTGCACGTCCGTGGCTGAACCCGGGTGACACAACAAACCCGCATGCTATCACGCGTGTCGGCGGCAGCCGGCGGGCTTTTTGCTACCATAGCGGCCGGTTTGCGCGTGCCGGCTGGCGCTGTCCTTTTCAATGCTGAGATTTTCGATTCTGTTCGTGGTCCTGTTGCTGACCCTCTTTACCGTCGAGGTGCTGCAGCCGGTTCAGGAGCACGTCATCCTGCCCTTCACCAGCGTGCTGGCTTCGATCAGCGTGTTCATCATCGAGCTGTTCGATACCGGGGTGGAGTCTTACGGCAAGGTGATCCGCGATCTGGAGTCAGGCTTCGCGGTCAGCATCGAGCCGGGCTGCAACGGCGTCGAGGCCCTGATCATCCTGTTCGCCGCCATTTTCGCCTTCCCCGCCTCGCTCAAGCACAAGCTGATCGGCTTTGCGATCGGCTTCGTGGCGATCCAGTCGCTCAACCTGGTCCGCATCATCAGCCTGTTCTACATGGGCCAGTGGAACATGACCTGGTTCAACTGGTTCCACCTGTACCTGTGGCAGGCGCTGATCATTCTCGACGCCCTGGTCGTGTGGCTGATCTGGCTGCGCATGCTGCCGCCGCGCATGGCCGGCGGGGGCGGTTCCCCGCCGCCGGCCGCCGCCCTGAACCAGGGATGAAATCGCTGCTGATCGCCGGCTGCGGGGATCTGGGCATTCGGCTGGGCGGCCGCCTCAAGGAATCTGACTGGCGCGTCCACGGGCTGCGTCGTCAGGCCCGGCAGCTGCCCGACTTCATCAGTGCGATCGGCGCCGATCTGCTGGCACCAGGGACCCTAGCTCAGGTCCCGGAGCACTGGGACGCGATCATCTACCAGGCCACCCCCGGCGAGCGCACGCCGGAGGCCTATCGGGCCGCCTACCTCGACGGCCTGGGTAATCTTTTGCAGCGAGTCCGCGCACGGCGGCTGATCTTCGTTTCCAGCACGGCCGTCTACGGCCAGGATGAGGGAGAATGGGTCGACGAAAACTCGCCGACCGAACCGCAGGGCTTTTCCGGCCGCACGCTGCTCGAGGCCGAAGCGCTGGCCGCCGAACACGACGGGCTGGTGGTGCGCTTTTCCGGCATCTACGGACCCGGCCGCGAATACCTGATCCGGTCGCTGCGGACCGGGCAGGCGCGCTGCCGGCTCAAGCCGCCGCAGTGGACCAATCGCATCCACGCCGATGATTGCGCCGCGGTACTGCAGCATCTGCTGACGCTGCCCGAGCCTGAAGCCGTCTACTGCGCCAGCGACTCGCGCCCGGCGCCGCGCTGCGAGGTGCTGGGCTGGCTGGCCGAACAGCTGGGCCTGCCCGGGCCGCTGCCGGACACCCAGAGCCCGGGGCAGGGAAAGCGGATCGACAACCGTCGTCTCACATCAAGTGGATTCGAGTTTCAATACCCTGACTACAAAACCGGATACAGGACGCTTCTGGCATGACAACCCCGATGACCGCCACCATGCTGGCCCGCTATCACGATGGCTTCGAACGCGCCCAGGCCGCCAACGTGCCCGAGCCCACGGCCATGACGCTGGCCACCGTCGACGAACACGGCCGTCCCAGCGCGCGCACCATGCTGCTCAAGGGCGTGGACGCCGACGGCTTCGTGTTCTACACCAACCTGGAGTCGCGCAAGGGCCGCCAGCTGGCCGGCAATCCGCACGTCTCGCTGGTGTTTTTCTGGCGCGAGATCTATGAACAGGTCAAGGTCGACGGCGCCGTCGTGCCGGTCAGCGCCGAGGAAGCCGATGCCTACTTCGCCAGCCGCCCGCGCGGCAGCCAGATCGGCGCCTGGGCTTCGCTGCAGTCGCAGAGACTGGCCGATCGCCGGGAGTTCGACCAGCGCATCGTCGAGTTCGAGTCCCGCTTTGACGGCCAGGATGTGCCGCGGCCGCCGCACTGGTCCGGCTTCCGCGTGCAACCGCATCGCGTGGAGTTCTGGTATGGCCGCCAGTACCGCCTGCACGAACGCGTCTGCTTCGAGCTGCACAACGGGCAGTGGCAGGAAACGCTGCTGTTTCCCTGATGTCCGGCCCCATCCACCGCCGCTGTGCATGAGCACCTGGTTCGAACAGCTCAAGTCCATCGTCAATCGGCACGAACCGTCGGCCGACGAGCATGCCCTGGCCCGCGCCGGCGCCGTCGTCCTGCTGGAAATGGCGGCCGTGGACGATCATTTCGACGCGACGGAACTGGACATCATTCATCAGGCGATCGAGCGGTCCTTCGGCATCGAGGGCGGCGAGCTCGAGGAGCTCATCGCCGAGGCCAAGACGCTGCGGCGGCAGGCCGTGTCGCTGCATGAATACACCCGGGGCCTGCGCACCGGCCTGCCGCGCGACTGCCGTGACGAGCTGGTCGGCTGGCTGTGGCGGGTGGCCTACGCCGATGGCCGCATTGACCGTTTCGAGGAGCAGCTGCTCAGGCGCCTGGCCGACCTGCTCGGCGTACCGCACGAGGAATTCATCCGGCGCAAGCACATGGCCGGCGAGTCACCCTGATGCGCCTCGCGCCCGCGCTGCTGGTCTTGTTGCTGGCGGCCGCCGGCGCAGCCGCTGAGCCGGATTTCGATGCACTGCTCGACCAGGTCGAGCGCAGCCTGGTACAGGCCGGGACCGGGGGCCAGCCCGGCGAGCGCATCGAACTGGATCGCTCCGGCCCGGACGGCTGGGAAATCCGCATCAGCGCGGGCTGGGACGGCCAGGCCTGGCGCGTCCTGGCGCTGCGCCTGCACCACCCCGAGCGAATTGAAACTCCCAGCCCGGCCTGGCTGGAGCGTTATCGCGATCTGCTGGCCGTCCTGCGGCCCGAGCACATCGCCGGGCTGGACAAGCCGGAGCTGTTTGAAGTGCCGCCGCCGGAGTTCACGCCGATCATGCCGGAAGAGATTCGCACCCGCCAGTTCCAGTACGGGGATTTCTGGTACCAGGCCAGCTGGTTCAACGAGGGTGGCCCGGACGATTACGCGCGCTGGAGCCTGCGCAGCTTCGAGCTGGTTGCCCGCCCGGGCGGCGGTCAGTAGATGAAGAACTGCTGCTGGAAACTGAATTCCCGTGCCGGTCCGTCGAGGTCTTCCGGCCGCACGCTGATGCGGAAGGTGATGCGCTCTTCGTTGTGGATGCGGAAGCTGGCGATGTAGTAGACCGCGTCCTGCTCGACGACTTCGCGCAGCTCGAGTTCGCGACGCTGGCCGGCAAGGTTGACCGCCTGCACCCGAATCCTGGCCCTGACCGGCCGGTCGAGGCCGTCTTCGTTCTTGCGCAGAACGGCCAGGTTGAGCAGGGCGCGCGAGGACGAGCGCTGAATTCCGAACGCGCCGGCGACCTGCGGCGACAGCTGGCTGGTGTTGATGGCGCTGTAGTGCACCCAGTGCGTGCCCAGGTCTTCCGCCTGCTGGGCGACCGCGCCGATGCTGGCCAGCATCATCAACAACACCGACAGCAGGCGGCTGGCGGTGCCCGTGACTGATCGTGCCGGCCGTGCGCGCTTCACAGGCCGAGCAGAATGATGAGGAACTGGATGCCGATGATGGCCACCAGCGGCGACAGATCGATTCCGCCGAGCGCCGGGAGCACCCGGCGGATCGGCGCGAGCACCGGATCGACAAGCTGGAACACCAGCGGCACGATCGGATGGCGCACGTTGTGGCCGACCCAGGACAGGATGACGCCGACGATGATCAGGATCATGTAAAGGGTCAGCAGCAGCCGCATCAGCTCCCTCAGGGCGAGCAGGGACAGCACGAAGGGATCGGGCGTGCGGCCCGAGACCACCAGGACCAGGAACAGGCCAAACAGCTGGATCAGGTACAGCACCAGCACGGCCGCGGAGTTGATCCGTCCGATTTTGGGCACGACCCGCGCCAGCGGGCGCACCAGTGGATCGGTCAGGCGCGTCAGGATCTGGACCACCGGGTTGTAGAAATCAGCGCGTACCGCCTCCAGCAGGATGCGCAGCAGCATTACCACCAGGTACAGGTGGACCAGGGTCTGGATCAGGAAGGCGAAAGCGTTGGTCGGTGAACCCATGTCAGTGTTTTCCCAGCTCGCGTCCACGCCGCACCGCCGCGCCAACCGCACGCTCGACCAGGCGCTCGAAACCGTCCTGCCCCATGCTCTCCAGGGCGGCCTGGGTGGTGCCGCCGGGCGAGGTCACGCGCATGCGCAGCTCGCCGGCAGTCAGCCCCGATTCAACCAGCATCAGTCCGGCGCCGAAGGCGGTCTGTCGCGCCAGCTGGGCCGCGGCCGCCGGCGACAGGCCGGCACGCTCGCCGGCCAGGGCCAGCTGCTCGGCCAGGGCGAAGAAATAAGCCGGCCCTGAGCCGGATACGGCCGTCACCACGTCCATCAAGGCCTCGTCTTCCAGCCACAGGGTCTGGCCGGTCGCGGCCAGGATCTGCTCGGCCAGCCCACGCCCCGAACGGTCGACCGCGGCATTGGCGACCATGCCGGTCATGCCGGCACCGTACAGCGCCGGCGTGTTGGGCATGGCGCGGACGATGCCGACGCGATCCCCAAGCGCGCGCTCCAGGCTGGCCAGGGTGATGCCGGCCGCCACGCTGACCACCAGCGGCGATCCGCTTAGCTGCTCGGCCAGGTCGGTCAGTACGGCAGGCATGACCTGCGGCTTGACGGCCAGGATCACGACCTCGGCGCCGTCCAGCGCCGCGGCAGCAGAATCCGTGACGCGCACACCGAAATCGGCGGCGGCGGATTGCCGGGCTGTTTCACTCGGATCGGCCACGCTGATCGTTCTGGCCGGATGCCCTGCCTGCAGCAGGCCCCCGATCAGGGCCCGCGCCATGTTGCCGCCGCCAATGAAGGCAATGCTGGTGTTGTCCATGGCCGGTATTGTAAGGGTCTCGCGTGCTTCAGTCGGGACGCGGTCCGAACAGGTCCGTGCCGACGCGGACCATGGTGCTGCCGTTGGCGATCGCCGCCTCGAGATCGCCGGACATCCCGGCCGACAGGGTATCGACGCCTGGATGCCGTCCGGCCAGGTCCCGGTACAGGGCCTGCAGGCGGGCAAACACCTCGGCCTGCCCCGCCGGATCCGTGCGCGGCGCCGGGATGGCCATCAGCCCGCGCAGGCGCAGTTTCGGCGACTCGCCGATGGCCTCGGCCAGCGCCTCGATGTCGTCCGGGTCGCAGCCGGCCTTTTGCGGCTCCGCGTCCGCATTCACCTGGATCAACACGTTCAGCGGCTCGGCACCCTCGGGGCGCTGATCGTTCAGTCGCCGCACCAGCTTGAGTCGGTCCACGCTCTGGACCCAGTCGAAGTGCTCGGCCAGCTGGCGGGTCTTGTTGGACTGGATCGGGCCGATGAAATGCCACTCCAGCGATGGCACCTGCAAGGCCTCCATCTTGGCCAGCGCTTCGTCGACGTAGTTTTCGCCGAAGCGACGCTGGCCGGCCGCGATCAGCGCGTGTATCCGTTCGAGCGGTTGCTTCTTGCTGACCGCCAGCAGAATGATCTCGTCGGCCGACCGGCCCGCCAACGCGGCAGCCGTGCGAATCCGGGCGTTCAGTGTCTCCAGTCGGCTCATCGGAGGGATGTGATTTTCGGTCGGGATTGAGCTAGTATGCCTTTGACTGCTGTGCAAATCGCAGATTGTGGTGGTCAGCGCAACAATCTGACCGGGCATTAGCGCGCCGGCTTCCAGAACGCCGGGCATTGGGGACTAGCTTCATGGACATCACCGAACTGCTTGCCTTCACCGTCAAGAGCAAGGCTTCCGACCTGCATATTTCAGCCGGCCTGCCGCCCATGATCCGGGTCGATGGCGACGTGCATCGCATCAACACGCCGCCGATCGAGAACAAGGAGATGGCCGAGTTGATCTACTCGACCATGAACGACCACCAGCGCCGCGACTACGAAGCCAACCTGGAAGTCGACTTTTCCTACTCGGTGCCGGGACTGGCGCGCTTCCGCGTCAACGCCTACCACCACCACCGCGGCATGGGCGCGGCGTTCCGCGTCATCCCCAACGACATCTGGACCCTGGAAGACATCAACGCGCCGTCGGTGTTTCGCGACATCATCGAGGTGCCGCGCGGACTGGTGCTGGTGACCGGACCGACCGGCTCGGGCAAGTCGACCACGCTGGCCGCGATGATCGACCACCTGAACAAGACCGTCGCGGGTCATATCCTGACCATCGAAGACCCGATCGAATTCGTCCACACGCCGCAACGCTGCCTGATCAACCAGCGCGAGGTCAAGCGCGATACCCACGGCTTCAACCAGGCGCTGCGCTCGGCCCTGCGTGAAGACCCCGACATCATCCTGGTCGGCGAGCTGCGCGACATCGAAACCGTGCGCCTGGCGCTGACGGCGGCCGAAACCGGCCACGTGGTGTTCGCCACCCTGCACACCTCTTCGGCGCCGAAGACCATCGACCGCATCATCGACGTCTTCCCGGGCGACGAGAAGCCCATCGTGCGCTCCATGCTGTCGGAGTCGCTGCGTGCGGTCATCTCGCAGACCTTGCTCAAGCGCATCGGCGGCGGCCGCGTCGGCGCGCACGAGATCATGGTCGCCACACCGGCCATCCGCAACCTGATCCGCGAGGACAAGGTGGCGCAGATGTACTCGGCCATCCAGACCGGTCAGAACGTGGGCATGACCACGCTCGACCAGTGTCTGATCGACCTGGTCCGACGCGGCATCGTGGCCAAGCAGGAGGCGGTACGCAAGGCCCAGAACAAACAGGCCCTGGCCTGAGCCCATCCAGCCACAGGAGCTTTTCATGAACGACATTCGCGACTGGTTGCGCAAGCTGCATGAACAAAAAGGATCCGACCTGTTCGTCACGGTCGGCGCCCCGCCCTGCCTGAAGGTCAACGGCAAGATCAGGCCGATCGGCCGCGACGCCCTGAGTCACGAGGAAGTGCTGCGTATCGTTCACGGCATCATGCGCGAAGACCAGCGCGAGGAGTTCCGCACCACGCGCGAATGCCAGTTCGCGATCGCGCTGGACGGGGCGGCCCGGTTCCGCGTCAGCGCGTTCTACCAGCGCACCAGCGTCGGCATCGTATGCCGACGCATCGAGACCCGAATCCCGAATTTCAAGGAACTCGATCTGCCGGAATCCCTGGCCGATCTGGCCATGGCCAAGCGCGGCATCGTGTTCCTGGTCGGCGCCACCGGCACCGGCAAGAGCACGACCCTGGCGGCCATGATCGGGCACCGCAACAACGCGGCGCCCGGCCATATCATCAGCGTGGAGGACCCGATCGAGTACGTGCACAAGCACCGCAAGTGCCTGATCACCCAACGCGAGGTCGGCATCGACACGACCTCGTTCGACATGGCCCTGCGCAACACCCTGCGCCAGGCCCCCGACGTGATCATGATCGGCGAGGTCCGGACCCGCGAGTCGATGGAACACGCCATCACCTTTGCCGAAACCGGGCACCTGGTGCTGACCACGTTGCACGCCAACAACGCCAACCAGGCCATGGACCGGATTCTGCACTTCTTTCCGGAAGAGCGTCATCCCCAGGTTCTGCTCGACCTGTCGTTCAACCTCAAGGCGATTGTCGCCCAGCAGCTCATCCCGTCCATCGACGGCGGGCGCCGTCACGTCGCCCTGGAAATCCTGATCAACTCGCCGCTGATCCAGGAAAAGATCCGCAAAGGCAAGATCGAGGACATCAAGAGCATCATGAAGGAGTCCCGCCACCACGGCATGGTGACCTTCGATCAGAGCCTGTTCGACATGTACCAGCGCGGCCAGATTTCCTACGATGACGCCCTGCGCCACGCCGACTCGGCCAACGACCTGCGCCTGGCGGTCAAGCTCAGCGAGGGCGCCGACTCCGAGGCCATGGCCGAGCGCCTGAAGGACATGGACCTGGTCGACGATCGGCGCAAGATTTGATAACGGCAACTTGCGCGGGCATTAACCCGGGATTAACCGATCCCGCGCTACGCTCCATTGCCCGGTAGATTCATGAGCGACAGCAGGCATGTCTCGGCCGGTGGTTACGGGACGATGTCGGCCCGGGCGCTCAAAATCGCCCGGGTCTTTTTCCATTTGGTCTTGACTCGATGCGCATCCTGATCATTGAAGACAACCGCGATATCGCCGCCAACCTGGGCGATTTCCTGAGTGACCGCGACCACGAGGTCGACTACGCCTATGACGGCGTGACCGGTCTGCACCTGGCCATCGTCAACGAGTTCGACGCCATCGTTCTCGACCTGGCCCTGCCCGGCATGGACGGTATCGAGGTCTGCCGCAAGCTGCGCGAAGATGTCCGCAAGGGCACGCCCGTACTGATGCTCACGGCCCGCGACCAGCTCGAGGACAAGCTGGCCGGTTTCGATTCCGGCGCCGACGACTACCTGGTCAAGCCCTTCGAACTGCGCGAAGTCGAGGCGCGGCTGGAAGTCCTGGCCCGCCGCGGGCAGCGCGTCAAGCCGCGCGAGCTCAAGGTGGGCGACCTCGAATACAACCTCGAGACCTACACGGTCAAGCGCGGCAGCCGGAAGATCGACCTGAACCCGATCGGCCTGAAGCTGCTGGAAAAGCTGATGAGCGCCTCGCCGGCGGTGGTCACGCGGCGCGAACTCGAGCACCATGTGTGGGGCGAGGAGCTGCCGGACAGCGACAGTCTCCGGGTTCACATCCACACCCTGCGCTCGCTGATCGACAAGCCGTTCGGCTCGCACCTGATTCAGACCCGTCACGGCATCGGCTACTGCCTTGTCCCACCTGATGAAGTTTAGACGTCGGCTACGCAGTCGGCTGATCCTTTCATTTCTTGTTTTCGGCACGCTGCTCAGCGTGCTGTTTGCCAGTGCGGCGCTGTTCCTGCAGAGCTGGCTGGAAGACGCCCTGATTGCCAACACCCTGGCCAGCGAGGTCGATCAGTACGTCACCGACCTGCGCCGTGACCCGACCCTGGTCGAGCCCTTCTATACCCGCATCCAGGGTTACGTGACCCGCCCCGGCCGGGCCGAGATCGTGCCGGAAGCCTTTCGCGATCTGCCCACCGGCGTGCACGACGTCAGGGCCGACGGCGCCTACTTCAAGGTGGCCGTGCGCAAGGACGACGATTTCTGGGTCTTCCTGACCTATGACATCTCGGAAAACCGCGAGCTGCTGCGCCGGCTGATCTGGTCGCTGGTCGCGGTGGTGGTGGCCTTCTCGCTGCTGTCGCTGGCGCTGGGCATCTGGTCGTCCGGGCGCGTGCTGGCGCCGGTCACCGAGCTGGCCCGCCGGCTGGAAACCATGGATGAGACCACCGCACCCACGCCGCTGAAGGCGCATTTTCCCGACGACGAGGTCGGGCAGCTGGCCGCGGCCCTGGACGACTATGCCGCACGCCTGCATGAACTGGTCGAGCGCGACCAGGCGTTCAATGCCGATGTGTCGCACGAGCTGCGCACGCCGCTGGCCGTGATCTCCGGCGCCACCGAGCTGATGCTGGCCCAGCCCGATCTGCCGGAGCGGCAGCGCGAGCGCCTGCTCAGGATCGCGCGCGCGGCGCGCCAGTCGACCGACATCACGACCGCCCTGCTCCACCTGGTGCGGGCCCGGCGCGAACCGGGCGACGGCCCCGGGGCACAGGACGTCGGGCGCATCGCCGAACAGGTCATGGACAACTACCGTCCGCTGGTCGGCGATCGGGCGCTGGCGCTCGACATGGCCGTCCGCGAGCCGCTCAGCGTGATTGCGCCGGAGGCGGTGATCGCCGTGACCCTGGGCAACCTGATCGGCAATGCCGTGCGTTACACCACCGAGGGCGAGGTCCGGGTCGAGGTCGACCGCGGCGAGGTGCGGATTCTCGACACCGGCCCGGGCATCGCGGAAGAAGAGCTTCCGCGCGTCTTCGATCGGCACTTCCGCGGCCGCCAGGCGGCCGGCACCAAGGGCTCCGGCCTGGGCCTGTCCATCGTCAAGCGCCTGTGTGACCTGTACGGCTGGGAAATCGACTTCGTCAACCGGGAGCCGCGCGGACTGACCGTCATCCTGCGCTTTTTCCCCGATCGCGAGGCAGCGCGCCGGCGCCCGGTCGCAGCGACCCCGGCGCCGCTTGAGGTAAGCTGAGGCCATGGCAATCGTGAAATGCCCGGCCTGCGGGCAACGCATCTCGTCTTTGGCAAAACGCTGCCCGCACTGCAGCACCGGCGTCGGCAGCCTGGATCCGGCCGACCGGGACCGCCTGGCCCGGCAGAACTGGCGACGCCAGGCCGATCGTGCGGCCAACGCCACCTACATCGCCCTGGCGATGCTGGTGGGAGGCGTCATCTGGTGGTGGGGAGACCCGCCGCAGGGCTGGTTCCTGCCGCCGCCGACCGCGGCGATCATTCTGCTGCCGTTCGGGCTGGCGCTTTATCTGGTTGGCCGCAGCTGGTTGTTCTGGCTGCGCCTGCCGCGCAACCGCCCGCCGCCGGAGTAGGCGAACGCCTTACTGTACGCGCCTGACCCGAACGCGCGTGTTGTAGCCAGCCACCTGCAGGTGCCAGGCGCCAAACATTCCGGGCCGGATCCTGACTTCGGGATTCTCCAGCGTCGGTATGGCAAACACGCCGGGCTCGGCCTGCTCCCAGACCATGCCGTTTTCCAGTTCGAAAACCCCGTCGCCGCGCCAGCCGCTGAAACTGCCGCGCAGCCGGGAATTGATCTCGCTGCGTTCGCCATCGGAAAAACCGCGGCGATCTCCCGCCGGCGCGGCCGCAGCCGTGGCCGGTCCGTCGGGGCGCGCCTCCGGGCGACCGGTGGCCCAGTCGGGCACCTCGCCTTCGGCCAGGGAACGAACCTGGATCCAGCGATTGAGGAAAGCCAGTTCCTCGTCGGTCAGCTTGTGCAGACCGGCGTCGCGAAACTCGCGGCCGGTCATGCGCTCCTCAAGGGTGGAGAAGTTGTTGGCAGCCGCAAACGACGCGGTCAGCGCCACGGCAACGGCCAGCACGAAAAGGCTTGCTTTCGGTTTCATGTGAAATTCAGATCGGTCGAGGGGTGCAACGGTCTTGGACAACCGCCATTACAAATCGTGCTTGTAGCGAACGTAGGGGATGCGCCCGAAGATATGTTCCAGCGGGTCTTCGACACCGGCTTCGAGAACGCTGTCCTCGGCCGCCCGCGGCGCCGCATCCAGCACGTTACTCACGCCGATGCTGATCGAGGCGTTGCGCACCGCGCGCCAGGAGAACTCGAGATCGAACGAGTTCAGCGGGGCCTGGGTGTACTGACCGCTGCCGAGATACAGGGGCACTTCGCGCGCGCTGGCCAGCAGATCGCCGCTGAAGCTGCCGCGCCGCCAACCGACCGCCAGCTGGGCGCTGTTGGCGTAGCGCTCGAAATCGCCGGCGTGCAGGAGACCCAGCGGATCGCCGAGCCGGCCCATGCCGAGATCGAGCAGGCTCATGCTCTGCCGATAACGCGCCAGCTGCAGGCCGACCAGGAAATCCCCGATCCGCTCATGGGCGATGCCGAAGCTGACGTTGAAGTCCAGGCCCTCGCTAGGACGCACCGCCAGCGGCAGCACGCCGAACTCGGCGCTGGGCTCGCGCAGGTTATTGAAGGACATGCCGCCGACAGGCGACTCGGGCTGCAGGCTGAACGCGCCCACGCCGACGCTCAGTCCGGGCGCCGCCGTCCATTCGCCGCGTACCTGGACCAGGTTGACGGCATGTTCGGGCACCGGCTGGTCGACGAAACGGCAGTCTTCGGCCAGGTAGGAGTCGATGGTCGAGGTCAGGCGGTTGCAGTGAATGTGGGCCAGGCTGGCGGTGTTGAGTTGCCAGGCCTCCAGCGACCAGGAGAAGGGCCCGCCGTCGTTGGCGTCCAGAGCGCCACCGCGCTGCAGCGGGATCGACATTTTCAGCCGCGGCCGCAGACCCGGCAGGCCCAGCGCGTCGCGCTCGGTCATCATGCGACCCGACAGCGCGCCCGCGCCCGATTCCGTGATCAAGGGTTCCGCGTCGATCAATTGCGCGTGCACGCCCGAGCCGCCCACCAGGGCTGCGCTCAGAATCACGCCGTGCAGCAATTTGTTCATCGACTTCGTGTTGTCCCTCTGGCTCGGTTTTTACGTTCGCTTAATAGACAGCAAACAACCGGCGCTGGTTCCAGTGTAGCAAAGACCTTCCGGACTTGATAGTCGCCAGCCCCGCTCCTGACTGGCGTTGGCGCAACATTTCCGGGGTCGTACAGACCGCGCAGGCCGGAATGATTTGCAAATTTCGCCGCCCTTGTATACGTTGCAGGCTCGTGGCCACCGCCGCGCGAGGGACAAGACAACAATGAGCGAGAAATTTCTGGTCGGCCTGGACGGCAGCGAGTGCTGTCAGCGCGCCGTGGCCGCGGCGCTGCACCAGGCGCAGGCGAGCCGGGGCAGCGTGGTCCTGAGCTACGTCATTCCCTGGTCGCCGTTCACCTTTTCCACGGCCGAGGAAAACGCGCTGCGCCACAAGCGCCGGGAGGAGGAGCTGGCCCGCGCGGCCGAGCAACTGCTGATTCCGGAGCAGCGGCGCTTCGAAGCCGCCGGGATTGACTGCGAGGTCGTCGCCCGGCACGGGCACCCGGCCAAGACGCTGGTCCAGCTGGCCCGGGAATACGAGGTCAACATGATCATCGTCGGCGTGATCGGGGACACGCCGCTGAAATCACGCTTCCTCGGCGGCACCGCCAGCACCCTGATCCAGATTTCGCCCTGCCCGGTCCTGGTGGTTCCGTAAACGAAGCCCGCCTCGACGCCCACAGCCGGTGGCCGCCAGGGCCGCCCGGCCCGACCTGGAAGACCGCATGCCGACATTCTTTCGCTCCCTGCTTACCTTGATGGCACTGGCCCTGTCAGGCACGGCCGCCGCCGATCAGCCGTTGACCAGCGGGCTGGACGAGCGGATCGAGGCCCTGATTGCGCCGGGGACCGACTGGGTCGAGAAAGTGATCCTGTTCCGCGTGCCGCTGCCGGGCAGCGACGCGCAGATGGCCTTCGTGGTGCTGTGGCTGATCATTGCCGCCTTCATCTTCACCTTCTACTTCCGCTTCATCAATCTGCGCGGCCTGGCCCACGGCTTCCGCCTGATCCGCGGCGACTACAACGACCCGAGGGCGGCCGGCGAAGTCACCCATTTCCAGGCCCTGGCCACGGCGCTGTCGGGCACGGTCGGCCTGGGCAATATCGCCGGCGTGGCGATTGCGGTTTCGGTCGGCGGACCGGGAGCGGTGGTGTGGATGATGCTGGCCGGCTTCCTGGGCATGTCGTCGAAGTTCGTCGAGTGCACCCTGGGCGTGAAGTACCGCTCGGTCAATCCGGATGGCAGCATCTCCGGCGGGCCGATGTGGTACCTGTCGCGCGGCCTGGCCGAGCGCGGGCCGGCCCTGGCCACGCTGGGCAAGGTCTGTGCCGTGGTCTTTGCCATCTTTTGCGTCGGCGGCTCGTTCGGCGGCGCCAACATGTTCCAGTCCAACCAGAGCTTCCAGCAGATCGTCGGCGTCACCGGCGGGGCCGAGTCCTGGTTTGCCGACAAGGGCTGGCTGTTCGGGCTGATCATGGCGTTTTTCGTCGCCCTGGTCATCATCGGCGGCATCCGCTCGATCGCCCGCGTGACCTCGAAGATCGTGCCGCTGATGGGGATGATCTACATCACCGCCGGGCTGGTCGTGATCGGCGCGCACATCGACCAGGTGCCGGCTGCATTCGCACTGATGCTGTCGTCGGCCTTCGGCGTCAGTTCGGTGGCCGGCGGCATGCTGGGCGTGCTGGCGATCGGCTTTCAGCGCGCGGCGTTTTCTTCCGAGGCCGGCATCGGCTCGGCGGCGATTGCCCATTCGGCGGTGCAGACCAACGAGCCGGTCAGCGAGGGCGTGGTGGCGCTGTACGAGCCCTTCGTCGACACGATCATCGTCTGCACCATCACCGCCCTGGTGATCATCATTTCCGGGGTCTACGTGGACGGCAACGGCATGAGCGGCGTGGAGCTGACCTCCGAGGCCTTCGAGAGCGCGATCAGCTGGTTCCCCTACGTGCTGGCTGTGGCGGTGATCCTGTTCGCCTACTCGACCATGCTGGCCTGGTCCTACTACGGCCTGAAATCCTGGACTTACCTGTTCGGCGAGAGCCGCAGCGCCGAGTACACCTACAAGACTCTGTTTTTGCTGTTCGTGGTCGCCGGAGCCAGCATGCAGCTGGGCGCGGTGATCGGTTTCTCCGACGCCATGATCCTGGCCATGGCCTTCCCCAACCTGCTCGGCATCTACTTCCTGCTGCCGACGGTGCGGCGCGAGCTGGACCGCTACTGGGCCAAAGTCCAGGCGGGCACCCTGCCGACCTGGCGCGAGAATCTGCGGCGGCAGCGCAGCTGAAGTCGGTGTTCGTGGGCCTGTTTCGGAGTTTGGGCGCTTCGAGGCCGGTCTCGGGCGGGACAAACCGCTTCAGTTCGACGCGGTGGCGAGGCCTTCAGCGGCTTGTCCCGCCCGAGACCGTCATAGCGTGCTGCCACCGGTGGGTAGGTGGCTTGCGGCAGGGACCGAACACTTCATCAATAACGCAAAACGCCGGGTCTGACCCGGCGTTTTGCGTTGCAGATCGCGAAGCAGGCGCGTTGCTTACTTGATCTTGGCTTCCTTGTACGCCACGTGCTTGCGCACGACCGGGTCGTACTTCTTGAACTCCAGCTTGTGCGGGGTGTTCTTCTTGTTCTTGTTGGTGGTGTAGTAGTGACCGGTGCCGGCCGTGGACACCAGCTTGATCTTGTCGCGTGATCCGCCTGCCATGATGAGCTCCTTTTAAACCTTTTCGCCGCGTGCGCGCATGTCGGCGAGCACCTGGTCGATACCGTTCTTGTCAATCACGCGCAGTCCCTTGGTGGACACGCGCAGCTTCACCCAGCGATTCTCGCTTTCCACCCAGAAGCGGTGGCTGTGCAGATTCGGCAGCGAACGCTTCTTGGTCTTGTTGTTCGCGTGGGAGACGTTGTTACCGACCAGCGGACGCTTGCCGGTCACCTGACACACTCGGGACATGACGCTACAAATCCTGGAAAATGAAAAACTAGCCCGCCTTTATACCCCATGGCGAGCCTCAAATCAAGCACTTTTTCGACTATTGGCCGAAGCCGTGCCGACAAATCACTAACCACAAGACCCAGCGTCACCCCGACCGACAAGAACAGTACCCCGGCAATAGCCAGGCGGACCTGCTGGCCCTTCAGCCTGAGCGCCCGAGCACCTCAAGGCGGGAACCGAGTGGCGCACAGCGCCATCGATGGTTCGAAAAAACACAAAAACTCGCTATATCAGATAGTTAAGAACAGACCAGCAATCGATGGACACGTCATTATGGCTCGGCGGCAAAAACACCCACGCCCAGCTCGCCGGCGATATGGCGGATGGCATTCATGGCCCGAATGCTGTTGCCGGCCTCATTCAAGCGCGGCGAGAAGGCAGCGACGGCGAATTGCCCGGGAACCACGGCGACGATGCCGCCGCCGACGCCGGTCTTGGCCGGCAGGCCGGCGGTGAACATCCACTCTCCGGATTCGTCATAGAAGCCTGCGGTTGCCATGACCGCCAACAGCGCCGGTACGTGGGCCGCCGGCAGGACCTCGCGCCCGGTCAAGGGGTTGACGCCCAGGTTAGCCAAGGTTGCACCCATCACGGCCAGGTCGGTTGCGCTGACGCCGATAGAGCACTGCCGGGTGTAGACGCGCAGGGCCTCCTCCGGGTCGCTGTACAAACGATCCCAGTTGTAGAGTAGATTGGCAATGCCACGATTGCCGAAGGCGGTTTCATATTCAGATTCGAACACTTGTTCCAGAACCGTGAGAGATCGACCGGCGAAATTGTTGATGTTGGTGTAGACCTTTTCCCAGCGCTCCGCTTCAGAATCAGCCTCGACCAGGCTGACCGCGGCAATGGCGCCGGCGTTGACCAGTGGATTGCGGGCGTCTTCGTAAAGAGCCAGCGCCACTTTGGAATTGAACGACATGCCGGTGGCCTCGACCCCGATCTTGTCGCGCAGCACTTCCGGGCCCTGTTCGGTCAGGATCAGTGCTGCGGTAAAGGGCTTGGAGACCGACTGAATGGAAAACTCGAAGTCGACGTCACCGGCCGCGTACACGCTGCCGTCGCGAGTCACGATCACCACGCCAAACAGATCGCTGGGCACTTCGCTCAGGATGGGGATGTAGCTCGCGTTCTCGCCGTCCCTCAAGTCTTTGTACCTGGCATGGGCATCGTCCACCAGTGCCTGAAAGTCCGCAGCGACGGTCGTCGGCACTGAAAGCCCGACATCGCCGGTAGGCTGTGAATCCGCAAAGACCTGCTCGCGCGTATGCGCGCAGCCCGCGATCATCACGGTGGCCGCAAGCATGGCCAGTAGTACCTTGCGGTCGCTGAACATCATGTTTTTTTCTCCAGAACGTGGTCAGAGGTTCACGCCAAAGGAATACTTGACTGAGAACTGAAATCGGAAAGCGTCATCGGAGGCGCTGTCATTGATCTCACGCTGCCTCCCAATGCGTTTGGCAGCCAGCGTGACCGGTCATTGGGGTTCGTTCCCGGCAGGGCTATGGCGAGGGCGCTGGTCATCCTGCAAAGTCTGGTGGATTCCAAATACACTGAATTTGCCACCGGCTTGATGCCCGCAGGTTGCCATGTCTGATCGTATATCACCGCACCAATCGAAGATTGCAAAGAAATGCAAACACGATGAGGCGGCCACTTGCACATTGGCCTCCCTTGTGTTGCTGTCGGCTCTCGCCGTGCTTCCGCCGCAGGATGCAGTCGCGGCCAAGGACGATTTTGTCTGGCTGGTCAACGGAGATCGAATCACCTGTGACATCAAGGCGCTGGAGCGCGGTCGTTTGCGAGTCAGCGCCGACAGCACGGGCACGGTTCAGCTGGACTGGGATGATGTCGTGCGCATGACCAGCTCCGATGAATACATCATCGAACCGGCCGGCGGCGAGCGCTTTACGGGCTCCCTGATCGACTCGGAGCCAGACGGCCAAATCCGGGTTCCGCTCGGCAGCGAAGAAGTACTGTTGAACATGACCGACGTGGTCTGGATCGATCCGGTCCAGCAAGGCACGCTCACTGATCGTTGGGACGGCAACATCAGGGCAGGACTGGACTATACCAAGGCGAACAACAGCAGCACTTTCAATGGCGACTTCAACGCACACCGAAGGAGCAAAGATTTTCAGATCGGCATCTCGGCCATTGTTTTGCTGAGATCGCAGGACGGCACAGCCGGCATTCGTCGCGGCGATGACGCTGTTTTCCAGCCTGACCGATTGGGGGCGAGTACGCGGGAACCTGTCGTTTTTCTGCGCCGCGAGCTGATGTCGGATGTGTTTCTGGAGCTTCGGCTGTTCGGTTCCTACGACAACGAGCGCCTGCGGAAGGCGGCAAAAGTGGCTACGGCCTGATCACGAGCCTCCGCTATTCATTATTGATCGTTTGAATGGAAAGTGCCGGCTGGATGGCCTGGTAGCGGGGTACACTTGGATGCGTAGCGACCAAGCCTTGATTGGAGAAAAGCGATGTGCACGCGTGTGGTTTATATCGGTCCGGAACAAACAGTTCTGACCGGCAGGACGATGGACTTTTCCATTGATATCCCGGCCAATCTCTGGCTCTTCCCGCGAGGGATGACTCGCAACGGCCAAGTCGGGCCGCACTCTCTGGAATGGACGTCGCGCTATGGGAGCATCGTTGCCAGTTCCTGGGATATTGCCGCGCCGGACGGCATGAATGAAAAGGGCCTGGTCGCGAACATGCTGTGGCTGGTTCAGTCTGAATATCCCTCGTTCGAGCCGGAGCACGGCAAACCGGGCCTGACCATCTCCGCGTGGGCGCAGTATGTACTGGACAACTTTGCCACGGTGGCCGATGCGGTCGCCAGCCTGCGCAGGGAGGAGTTCGTCATCGTGACCGACTTCATCCCCGGAACGGACAAGTTCACCACGGTACATCTGTCGATATCCGACGCGACCGGCGATAGCGCCATTCTTGAATATGTCAACGGGCAGCTGGTCATTCATCACGACGCGGCCTACCAGGTCATGACCAATGATCCACTGTTCAACGAACAGTTGGCGATCAAAGGGTACTGGGATCATTTTCCAGGTACCTTGTTCTTGCCCGGCAGCAACCGCCCTCCCGATCGCTTTGTGCGCGCTTCCTATTACATCAAGGCCATCCCACAGACCAGCGATCCGCGTCTGGCCGTCGCTGGCCTGTTCAGTGTTATCCGCAATGTGTCGGTACCCTACGGCATCTCCAATCCTGACCAGCCCCACATCTCAAGCACGCGCTGGCGTGTCGTCGCGGATCAGAAGCACCGGGTTTACTTTTTCGAAAACGTGCTGACGCCCAACGTCGTCTGGATCGACCTGAAAGCGGCCGACTTCTCTTCCGACGCTCCGGCAAGAAAACTGGCGCTTGACAATGGTCAGGTGTATGCCGGTCACGCGCTTGACAAGTTCACCGCTGCAGAGCCTTTTGTTTTCCGCGGAATGTGAATCTTCGTCAAAACAGTGACGCGCTTGAGCAAAACGTCGGGCTCGACCTCAAGGCAGGTTTTTTACCGGCCTACAATTGAGAATGATCCCCGCTCAACTCAGGAGCCCGTCCATGCTGTTCAAAGCCAACCGCACCAAAGCCATCGTCGTGGCCTTGGCAGTCGCCAGCGTCGCTTTCGTTCCGGCCGCCCTGGCCTGCACGTCGTTGCTGTACACCGACGCCAACGGCAAGTTCTACGCCGGCCGCACCATGGAGTTGCCCATGGAACTGCCCTACAAGGTGTCTTATTTTCCAGCGGGCACACGCTTTGGATCGGAAGCTGATAAGCATCATGTGCTGGAATTCACCGGCCGCCACGCATTTCTCGCGGTCACCATTCCGGATCCCGTTACGCATGACGTCAAGGTTGCCGAGGGCGTCAACGATCAGGGACTGACTTTCAGTCTGTTAGCTTTTGCCGATACCGAAGGCCCGAAGGCCATGGTCGACAGCACGCGCGCCGTTCTGGCAGCCATCGATTTAGGCGCGTGGGCGCTGTCGCAGTTCGGCACGGTGGCGGAGGTCAAGACGGCGCTGGAAGCCCAACCGGTCATGGTGACATCACTGCTGCCCGCCGGCCTGCTGAAAACGCCCTTCCACTACACGCTGCACGACGCCACCGGTCGCTCAATCGTGATCGAATTTTCCGGTGGCGAGCAAAACGTCATCGACAACCCCCTCGGCGTTATGACCAATGGCCCGGAATTCTCCTGGCACATGACCAACATGAATAACTACACGCACCTGACCAACGTCGATCAATCCAAGCTGGAGCTGGGTGGCATGCGCTTCGAACAACCAGACTCGGGTATCGCAACGGCCGCGTTGCCGGCCTCCAATACCTCGGTCGGGCGCTTTGTTCGTGCCGTTTACTACTCGCAGTTCGCCGAGAAGGCCAAGGATCCGGCCGCCGCGATCACCACGCTGTCGCGGATCATGAACAATTTCGACCGGCCGCGCGGGATCTCCACCGACAATCGCTTCCGCGACCAGATTGCCAACATCACCGCCCCGGGAGTCACGCACGATCGTGTTTACACCTCGGAGTACACCTCCTGGACTTCGCTGATCGATCTGCAGCAGAAGCACTTGTACCTGCGCACTTACGACAGCCTCAATTTCATCCATATCGATCTGCCGGCACTGGCCGGCGTCAATCAGGTTCGTCACATCGAGCTCAAGGATATTGCGCACGGTCCTCGCGATGCGACCGCCTCTTTCAGGCACTGAGGAAGGCAGGGTCATCAGGACCGATTAAGAAAACAGATTCAGCAACAGCGATCACCACGGCCCTCACCTGCGTCCCGGAACGGGGTGAGGGCTTTTTTGTTGCCTTCTGATCTCGCCCCGCTGATCAACCAACGGCGACGCACGCCAGAACCTGACTCACTCGGCGACCTCGGCTCTCAGGGCTCTGTCGGAGATGGTCGATCGTCTTCTCCCGACCATCAGCGCGGTCAGCAGATAAAAACCTGCCAGGCCCCATAAGGTCAGCCAGACATAACGGATGTCGGCCAGCGTGGCGCCCAGGTGATGCACGCCGAGGAAAGCCTCGATTGCGGCCGTCGATGGAATCACCCAACCGAGGACATCCAGGGGCCACGGAATGACCTCCGCCGGCCAGGCAAACCCGGCCAGGAACAGCGCTGGAATACTGACCAGCATCATGATCTGAAGCGCGGTTTCGCGGGTCTGGAAGAAGGCCCCGAGCGTGAAGCCCAGGAAGATCATGGCCAGAAAGGCGGGTAGCAGGGTCAGCACTGCCAATCCCATCGTACCCAGGTGGGGAAAATGAAAGACGCGGTAGACCATCAGCAGGTAGACCATCAGCAGGATGATCTGCAGCAGCAGGTACGCAGCGGCACGCCCCGACAGCAGCGCAAGTCCGGCGCTGCCGCCAGGCAAGGGCGCGCGGCCGACCTGCATCATGCAAATGCCGATCAGGAAGGTCTGCTGCAGGATCAACACCATGACCGCCGGCACGATGTAGTTGGCATAACCGCCGTCCGGATTGAACAAGTCGTGCTGGTCGAGGCCGATCGGCTCCGGCAGCCTCTCGGCGAAATCCGACGAGTGCCCGATAGCCAGCAGGCGCTGGCCGACGATCTCGGCATTCAAGCTCAGCACGGCCTCGGAGACCGCCTCGGCAACCTCGGAAAACAGAACCAGGTAGGCGGCGTTTCCGAAGACTTCGACATGCACGGGCTCTCCGCGCAGGACCTGCGCGTGCAGCCGGCGGGGTATCTCGACGTAGCCGGCCAGTTTGCCGTCCCGGACTTTCTCCTTGACTTCGAACACTTCGGATCCGGTCATGACCACCGTGACGGCCTGGGTGGCTTCGATATGGCGGGTCAGTTTGCGCGACAGTGGCGTCCGATCATGATCCACAACCGCGATCGGCAGATTGTCCGCCGTCTGCGGCAGGTAAGGCAACGGGTAGAACAGGGCGTAAAAGAGACTGCCACCGATGGTGATGACCAGCACCGCCTCGTCCTTGAAGATCCGCAGCAGTTCGTCTCGCAGGGCAGCCAGCATGGTTTTCATTCCTTGCCCCACTGGGCAGGATCGGACAGCAGGCGCTGCCAGCGGCCCCAGGTCAGCACGGGCAGCAAGGCAACCAGCAGCAGGCACACTAAATGCCAGGCCCCGGCCTGGATCGAGGCGCCCATGGCCAGCTGACCGGTCTGGAAGTGAAGAAAATGATGCAGCGGCAACACCGTCGACCAGAAGGCGGCAAAGCCGGACATGGCGAAGTTCGGGAAGGTCATGCCCGAGTAGGCAAAGGCCGGACTGACCAGTACGCTGGCCACGCTGGTCGCCAGGCGCAAGTTGGACAACAGCGCCATCAGAAACACACCCAGGCCGAAGCAGGCCGCAACCAGGCAAGCCCAGCCCAATAGCCAGTAACCGGCGTTGCCGGCGATTTCGACCGACATCGCGCGCACCATCAGCCACAGGATCAAGCCGCCATAGAGGGAAAACCAGGCGCAATGAGGCAAAAGCTTTGCCACCAGCGCCTGTCCGGCCTGCCCATCGGCACTGGCCAGCCATTGATCCGCAGTTCCCTCCCGCAGTTCCCGACCGGTGACGTCAATGGCGACAACCACCATCAGCACATGGAGCACGGCCACCGTCAGCGGCAAGGCGAGGAAGCGCGAAAAATCGAGCCCCGGGTTGAACAGAGCGCGAGCGTCGACCAGGGCCGCCGGCAGGATTCCCCGCGCCAGATCGGCCTCGAAACCGGCCGTTACGGTGGCCATGGTGACGTTGCTCAGCACGATGTTCCCGGAGGTGCTGGCCTGGCGGTTGGTATAGATCTGGATGCGGGGTTGATCGCCCCGGATCAGCTCGCGAGCGAAGTCGGCTGGAATGACCAGGACAGCATGGGCCTGGCCCTGCCGGACCCGGGTCGCCGCCTTGCCGAGGTCGGGTTCACGCGATACCAGCGCCAGACCCGGTGACGAGGCAAAGGCGCGCTGCAAGCTTCGTGACTCCCGCGTCTGGTCGAAGTCCACCAGCACCACGGGCAGACTGTGCGGCGTGCGTTCGGAAAAGGTCAGCCCCAGCGTCAGCGCCACCAGCGGGGGAATGAACACCAGCAGCCACCATAGTCTCGGGGTCGAGACAAAGCGCTCGAATTCCCGTTGCCAGACTTTGATCACTGCCCGGCTCTCAAGCGTTCCTCGGCAAACAGAACACTCATGCCCGGGCGCAGGCCTTCGACCGACTCGACCGGCCGCGCACGGATTTCGAAGGTCTTGAGATCGAAGCCGCCCAGATCGCGTGCCGAGCGCCAGGTCGCGAAGTCGGCCATGGGCGCAATGAAATAGATCTCGAAGTCAACGGATTGCCTGCCCAGAGCCGGCACCTCACCGCTGATCCGGCGGCCGATGGAAATCGCGCTCATCAGGTCTTCACGGATATTCAGCACCACCCAAGGCCGATCGAGGCGCGCGACCACGAACAAAGGAAAACCGGGACCGACCAGTTCGCCCGGTTCCACCACTTTGACCGTGACGCTGCCGTCCGCCGGTGCAAACACGTGATTTTCCGCCAGCAAGGACTTCACCGCTGCAAGGCCTTCCTGCGCCTGCCGCAGTTGCGCTTCGGCCGCTTCCAGCTCCTCCGGCCGCACGGCGCTCTCGGCCACGCGCAGCGCCTCTCGGGCGACCTCGGCCTCTGCCCTGGACGCCCGAGCCTGGGTCAGCACTTCGTCCCGACGCTGTGCCGGCACAACGCCGTCGGCATACAGGCGCTCAATGCGCCTGCTGGTTTGAGCCGCGAGCTCGGCCACGCTTTCTGCGGCGGCCAATTGCGCCCGAGCCGCCTGGATCGTCTCTTCACGGGCGCCGGCGCGCGCCAGCCCGACCACCGCGGCCGCCGCGTCCACCTGCGCCTGTACCTGGCGCGAAGTGTCATCCATCTCTGGCGTGTAAAGAACCGCCATCAGTTGGCCTTGCTCGACGTTGTCGCCCTGGACCGCCTCCAGCGAGGCCACCCGACCGCCGATCTTGCTGGAAACACGCACCGTATCGACCTCGATCTGCCCTTGCAGGTACGCCGGGCCTGGTCGGGTCAACCACAAGACCAGCGCCAGCAGCGCAAGCAGAACCAGCCCGACAACGACCAGGCCCGGTCCACGGGATGGGGCTTTTTTTGCGGCCGGCGCGTCAGCGCTTGCGGCGTCGTTCGCTTCAGTCATGATGAGATTCCTCGATTCGTTCAATCAGGGCGGCGACCTGACCACTGGCGGCGTAAATGGCCGCGGTGGCCAACCAGGCTTCGTAGCGGGCCAGCAGTTCACCCAGCGCGACCCGCGAACGGGCCAGTTCGGCCTCGATGACTTCCAGGGACGTGGCAAACCCCTCTTCGAACGCCCGACGCTGCACGCGCAGGCTTTCGTCAGCCAGTTCGGTTGCCGCACCAAAGGTCCGGTGACGCTCCAGGGCCGTATGCTGAGTCTCGATCTGCTGATCAACCACAAGCTCGACCTCACGTCTAAGCGAACGTTGCAGAAACTCGATCTCGGTTATTCGAGCCTCGGCGACCGATACCCGGGCGCGTCTGACACCGCCGTCGAAGAAACGCCAGCTGGCCACTAGGCTGACCGCCCAGTCCGGCTCGATCACGCTCAGATCATCGGTGTAGAGCTCGCGCCGCCCCAGCAGCAGCACCTCAGGACGCAAGCTGCCGCGTTCGGCACGCAAGGCCGCTTCTGCCTGATCGAGACGCGCAGCCAATTCGATCAGCGACGGGTTGCTCTGGACCGCGCGCAAACGCCACTCGCCGGCGTCCGAGGGCGCCGGCACTGCGGGAATTCGGGTCAGCGTCTCGACCACGCGATGCTCGGACAACAAGGTCGTCAACGCCTTTCGCGCCAGGGCCAGGCGCTCTCTGGCCGAGGCCAGCTCGCCCTCGGCTTCGATCAGGGCGACATCGGCTCGCAGTCGACCAGCACGCGAAATCTCGCCTTCTTCTTCCAGCCGCCTGGCATTGAACGCCAACTGGCGCAGACTTTCGACCGACTGCTCCCGAACGGCCAGCGCGTCGGCGGCGACCGACTGGCCGAAATACCGCTTGACCAATTCCACCACCAGGTCGGCATGGGTTCGTTCGACAGCCGCCGTGCCCGCCGCCACCCCGGCGCGTGCAGCTTCCCGGCCGGCATTGATGCGCCCCCCCAGGTAGACTGGCTGCGCCGCCTGCAGCGCCAGGTTGCCAAAACTGCGATCCTGAATGGGCAGCCCGCGCGGCAGCAGGTCTGGCGGCAGGTTGATACCAAGCGTGTCATCGATGCGACGTCGGATGCCACTGAGGTCGAACTCCAGATCCGCATCAAGCCGTGTCGCCGCACCGACTATTTCAATCGACGGCAGCCGGGCGCCGTCCGCCTCGCGCTGTCGGGACCGGGCCTGATCGACGCCCATGCGAAGCGCGGCCAGCTGCTCATTCTGCGCATTGAGCCGCTCGTACGCAGACCTGAAATCCAGAGGCGTCACCTGGCCAAAGACTGCGGCCGGCACAAGCACCAGCATGAACAGCATGGCCAGAAAGCAGAATCTGGTGAAGCTTGGCACTGTCATCCCTCGTATCAAAGCAATCTTCCCTCAGTTGGCTGCCGCCCCTTCATTGCTGCGCGTGGCGCAGTGGCGTTCGCCGCCTGTCCTGCTCACGCGGGATACGCGATCGAGCACGCTGCCTGAAGAGCTTTCAGCCACCAAGCATACGGCGTTGCCGCCTTGCGCAGAAGTCAAAACTTGTTACAAACGGGGTTATGGCTTTCACCGTCGGTCTTCTTTCGAGCCAGTTGTGATAGCTTCCGCCAAAGTTGCCGACAGCGTGGAAAAAAGGGAATCTTCATGCTCCTGGTCGATGAGCAGTCGGTAGCTGATCCCTGACCGGCAAGCTCAATCACTATTGGGAGAACATCATGGAGCTATGGCACTGGATTACGCATACCCTGCAGCAGAATCCGGAATTGGCGATCTTTTTGACGTTGGCCATCGGCTACTGGGTGGGCGCGATCAAGCTGGGAAGTTTCAGCCTGGGTGCCGTGACCGGGACGCTGCTGGCGGGCGTGCTCATAGGCCAGATCGGGATCGAGATCTCGGCCCAGATCAAGTCGATCTTCTTCATCATGTTTCTCTTTGCTGTCGGTTTCGGGGTCGGCCCGCAGTTCGTCAGAGGTATTGCCAGCGACGGTCTGCCGCAGGCTTTGTTTGCCGTTCTGATTTCACTGCTCTGCCTGCTTTCGGTCTATGCAGCGGCCGTCATCTCCGGCTATGGGCCGGGGCTGGCTGCCGGCCTGCTGGCCGGGTCGCAAACCATCTCAGCCTCGATCGGACTCGCCACGGACGCGATCGGCCGGCTGGACAAGACGGCCGAGGAAATCCAGGCGCAGCTTGATCTGATCCCGGTGGCCTATGCGGTGACCTACCTGTTTGGCACCGTTGGCTGCGGTTGGATCATCGCGTTTCTGGGCCCCAAGCTGCTGCGCGTCGACATGGCCGCCGAGTGCGCCCGCTTCGAAAAGGAAATGTCGGCAGGCGCACCGGAAGACGGCCTGCACTCTGCCTGGGATCAATACGTGGTGCGAGCCTTCGAACTGACCAAGCCCGGCGTGGTCGCAGGCAAGACCGTGGCCGAAGCCGAAGCCCAGGCTGGCGAACGCCTGTTCCTGGAAAATCTGCGTCGAGGCGGGCAAATCATTGCTTTTGATCAGGACACAGTGCTCGAGGTTGGCGATATTGTCGCGGTCTCCGGCAAGCACGAAACACTGGTCGAGTGGAGCAATCAGGCATCTGAAGTGGCCGACCAGGAGTTACTGAACATCCCGGTCGAATCGATTGATGTCTTCATCACCAGCAAGGAAGCCAACGGCAGGACGCTTATCGATCTGGCTCAGGACGAGGCCACACGCGGGGTCTACGTCACCCGGATCCGGCGCGGGTCGATGGGTGTGGACATTCCGGTCTATGCACAGACCGAGCTGCATCGCGGAGACATTGTTTCGATCACCGGCACGCGCAAGCACACCGAGCATGCCGCTGAGCGCTTCGGCTACGCCGACCGTCCCACCAGCGTCACCGACATGGTCATGGTCGGGGCGGGCATCGTCTTGGGCGGTCTGTTAGGCGCCATCGTGGTGCCGGTTGCCGGTGTACCCATCACCTTGTCCACCGCAGGTGGCGCGTTGATTGCCGGCCTGCTGTTGGGCTGGATCCGCAGCTTCACCCCGAAAATCGGCGGCGTACCGAGTGCGACCTTGTGGTTCATGAACTCGGTCGGCCTGAACGTCTTCATTGCCGTGGTCGGCATCACCGCCGGCCCAACCTTCATCGCCGGGCTGAAGACCGTTGGATTCGAGATCTTCTTCTGGGGTATTTTCGCAACCTCGGTGCCCATGATCCTGGCGCCCCTGATCGGGAAATACCTGTTCCGGTTTGATCCGGTCATCAACCTGGGTGCCTGCGGCGGCGCACGAACTTCCACGGCCTCGGTCGCCATGGTCGCGGAAATAGCGAAAAGCAACGCACCCATGCTCGGCTACACCGTACCGTATGCGGTGAGCAACACGCTGCTGACGCTTTGGGGTCTGGTCATTGTATTGATGCTGACTTGACGCCCCACCGAGACAGTGCTGTTCAGCGCTCTTCAGGACCATCGGGTTCGTCCGGATACTGCGCGTTTTCCGACCGCAAACTGCGACCGGCGCGATCAGCCAGCCTTTGAGACTCCGAATCAATGCCAACATCGGTTGCCAACATAACGGTTTGCGTGCGCGTTGCCAGACGTGAACCGGCGCTCTCGACCAGGCGCATGATACTCAGCAGCAAATCCTGCTGAATCTCCAGAAACTCTCCATAGTTGGTCGTCATCACATCGGCGCGGGCCTCGATATGAATCGCCGATTCGCCGAAGCCCACCAGCCGGACACGCGGCATGCCAGGGCTTTCGTCCACCAGCGGATGCACCGCCAGCGTTTGCCGAATCTCATGGAGCAGCCACTTCAGCTGATCCGGCGTGGTCTCGTAACGAACCCCCAGCGTGTGCAGAAACTGGCACTTGCTGCGCGCGGTGTAGTTCTTGATACGCACCGACACCAGTTCGGTATTGGGGACGGTGGTCAAGGTCCCATCCCGTCCACGCAGGCGCGACGAGCGGGGCCCGATGTTTTCAACGACCCCCGCCTCTTCTTCGTAATTAATGAAATCACCGACCCGGAACGGCTTGTCAGCGAACAAGGTCAGACCGCCGAACAGGTTCTCGACGGTGGATTTTCCGGCCAGTGCCAGGGCGAAGCCGCCAAAACCCAGGCCGGCAAAGACTCCGAGGGCAGGTACGCCGACCTCGTTCAAGCCGGCAATGATCAGAAGAGCCACGGCAATGATTCCAAGCAGGCGGCCAACCATTCGAAACAGATTGGCCTTGTAGGCTCGATCCGTTTCCGAGGACATGGCTATGAAGGCCTCGGAGATCACCCGAATCACCAGCCAGACGGCCCATGCGGCTGCCAGATACAGCACCAGCAAAGTCAGCGATCGCTCGGCCCGCACGAAGGCGCCGCCGCTCAGGTTGATTTCGATCGCGGTGAAGTGCCGGGCCCAGTACACCATGAGTGCGAGCAGAGCCGGTGCGCTGAGCCGGGCCAGCATTTCGCCAAGACTACCGAAGCCGGACGTCAGGCGGCTAAGAACCTGCAGCCAGAGCAGCACAACCGCCGCCGTGAGGAACCATAGAAAGAGCGTCAGCAGGAGCTTCCACAAGGGCGTCTCCAGCCAGGTCGTCTGTCTCAGCCACGGCGGTGGCGGCTCGGAAAAGCGCTCGAAAAACAGCGGGCCGGACAGGTTGCTCTGTGCCAGGTGCCAGTTGTCAACGGCGCTCGGCTGCAGCAGCGGAAAGTCAATGATGGCTCGGTGAAACTCGGGCAGACGTCTCAGCGTGCGGGCGGAGAACAGCCAGTTGCCGGCCTGCTCCCCCTCGGTGATATGGACAATGGCAATCTCGGTCTCGGGTACCCGCCAGACCGTGTCAGCCCCTTCGCCCGGATAAGCATCAAGGGCAGCGGCCAGGTCCTCCGGCGGCAATCTCAGCAGGATGTCGTACAAAAAGCCGAACGAGGCACTGGCGACATCGCTGCGCACGGCTCGCGGCAGTTCGCTGCCGTCGATCAGGGCGGCTGCTCGCGCGACACTGGCTTCGAACGCGCGGGCTCCGGTATGCGTCGGGTTGTCGCGGTAAGCAAGGAAGTTGCGCTCGACTTCCCTGGCCTGCTCCAGAAAAGAACGCAGCGTGGCGTTTGGACTTGAGACATCGAGCGGCGCCAGCGGGCGGGCGTCCGACGCTGCATGAGCATCCATCAGCACCAGCCCGAGGGCCAGCAGCAGCAACAGGAAAATACGCAAACTCAGAAACGGATGAATCCCGTCAACACGTGATGCCCTGGCGAATGGGCTCTCTCGTTCCGACCGCGCGCAACGGAGAGCCTCATCCATTTCTGTCCTAGAACCGCCTCAGGAACCGGCTCAGCACTTGCTGGGCGTGGTCTTGTGCGCCGAGTGCAGTTTGGGTGGCGTGGCATTGCCGCCATGCTCTTCCAGCCACTTGCAGGCCGCGATAATGTCCTGGGCCAAGGTCTTCAGAACGTTCCGATTGAGGTGCGGGCGCACCACGACACGCAGCGAGTTCACCTCCTCGGCAGCCGGCGGCATGGTGTAGGCCGACAAGACCCATCCGCGTTCCCGCACCTTGGCCGAAACGTCGAACTCACTGAAGTTCTTGTACTGGTCCTTGAGGGTCAGGGCCACCACCGGGATGCGCTGGGTTTCGTTCATGATGTCGAAATAACCGCTCTCGACCAGCAGATCGCGGAGATACTGCGAGTTGGCCACCGTCTGTTTCATGATCCGCTCGTAACCCTGAAAGCCGAGCCGAATGAAACCGTAGTACTGCAGCGCGATCTGGGCAGCATTACGCGAGAAGTTCAATGTCGCGGTCGGCATCTCACCACCCAGATAATTGACGTAGAACATCAGGTCCTCGTTGAACACCGAGCGCTCGCGGAAGATCACCCAGCCCAGCCCCGGCGGTACCAGCCCGAATTTGTGCCCGGATGCATTGATCGACTGAACCCGCGGCAGGCGAAAATCCCACTCGTAGTCGGGGTAGCAGAACGGGTTGACGAAACCGCCCGAGGCGCCATCAATATGCATGGGAATGGAGATCCCGGTGCGCTTCTCGTAGTCATCCAGCCAATCGTGGATTTCCTGTATGTCGTCGTCCTCCCCGGTGAAGGTCTGGCCGGCAATGGCCACTACGCAGATGGTGTTTTCATCAACATATTCTTCAAGGTGTTCGGCCGTCAGGCGATAGTTGCCCGGCTTGAGCGGCACGATGCGCGGCTCGACGTCGAAATAGCGCAGAAACTTCTTCCACACGATCTGCACGTTGCCGCCCGTGACCATATTGGGCCGCGTATTGTCCTTGCCTGCTTTTTCGCGCGCCTGGCGCCAGTTCCATTTGTGCGCCAGACCGGCCAGCATGCAGGCCTCGGAGGAACCCACGGTGGCAGTTCCATAGGGCTCGACATCCTTCGGCCCGTTCCAAAGCGCATGCAGCCATTTCACCATGCGGTTTTCCATGGCGAACAGCTGTGGATACATATCGTGGTCGATATGGTTCTTCAGAATGTTCTCGCGCGCGACCTCGACTTCCTCCGGCTCCATGAAAGTTGTCACGAACGAGGACAAATTCATCTCCGGCCGGGCGTCGGTCCAGGCTTCGCTGTTGACGATCGCCTTGGCTGCGCGCGGGTGAATGCCCGTTCGCGGCATCTCATCCTCGGGAATTTCTATATTGAACATGTCCCAGGGCGACATGCGACTTAAATTATCCATCAGCGATTCTCCTGACTATCCATGTGTCTGAATGCTAAAGCTCGGATTATGTTCAAGGTCTTGTTGACCAGGGACGCCAAGCAGTGAGTAAAAAAGGCCCAGCAGGTAGTTTGCCAGCGCACCCGTCATGGCCGGCGCCGTTGCAGTCGATGAATTGTCAAACTTGGCAAAAATGGTCGACCACTAGAACTGAAACATCGAAATACCCGCGCTCAGGGTGGTCTGGCGATGGTTGTAGTCCAACAGGCTTTCGCCATACCCACTGAAAACCGACAGATAGCCGTGGAGATCGCCAACCAGCGGGAAGTGGTAGCCCAGGCGGACCATCCCCTTGCTGGTCGAAGGGTTGAGTCTGGCGGTCAGTTCCAGGCGACTCTGGTTCAGGTGTCGAATGACGTGGAGGTCGCCGTAGCCGAGGAAGTCCTCGATGTCGGCATTGTCGTCGGGATCTTCGCGGAAGACGCGCACCCAGGGGCGCAGGTAGACTTCGGTGTCTTGTGCCTTGAAACCGAATTTGGCGTAGACGCGGTTCCAGCTGCGGGAAATACCCAGCACGGAACCCCGGCCGTTGGACTGGTGCTTGAAGCCCAGACTCAAAAGCTCCCAGCGCCAACGCTCGCCCAGCGGCAAGCCAATGCGCCATGCCGAAAACACTTCCGGCATGTAGTTGGTTTCGCGAAACGGTGAGGAATTGTCGGTGTTGTAGGCCTGCCAGTAGGCCGTCTGGGTATAGGCAAACCAGATATCGCCGTTGTCCCCGACCGGATTATCCCAGACCTTGGTGCGCAGGCTGAGGCGGAAAAAAGCCTCCACGGAATCCAGTGGAAAGCTGTCAATCGCCTCACCGGTCGGTGAAGAGGGTCGGTCATTCGGTGAGCTGCTCCAGCGCGCCGGAATGGCCAGCAATGGGCGGTAGGCCCGGATTCGACCTCGACCGCTATGGGTCTGATCATCCAGCTCCCAGAATAGATTCATGCGGGAGACGGGCCGGATACCCCCCTTCGCAATTTCCGCGCCCGGGTCCCCAGCCTGCTCCTTGGGCATTTCCAGCAAGCGATCGAAGCAGGCCAGGCGCTGCTCGGGTTCGCGAATGGTCTGGCAATTCTCAAGTTGCTGACGCAACTCACGCGGTGAATCCGCCAGCGCCGGCGTGGCTGCCATCAGCAACAGCAGCACGCCCGCCACCGTCGTGCTTGTCGGAAAATAAGTCATCCTGTTTTTCCTCAATTGCCGAGCAGTCCATGCCACTCGAAGCATCCTGGCTTTTGTTTCCGTTTTCATGCTTTTTCGCTGTCGCCCGAATCCTCGGCAGCGCCAAGGCGCTCGAGTTCGCGATCAGCCTGCGCGGCCACTGATCTGACCAACGGCGCCAGCGTCAACCCTTGCACCACCACGGAAAACACCACGATCACGTAGGTCACGGTGACTAACAGATCCCGCAATTCGCCTTCGGGCAACGACAGCGCCAGCGCGACCGAAACGCCGCCACGCAAGCCACCCCAGGTCAATACGGCGACCGCTCCGGGCGCAGGCTTTCGGAAATGGCGCAGCAGCGAGATCGGCAGGGCGACGCTGATCGCACGGGCCGCCAGCACCACCGGAATGAGTATGGCACCCGCCAGCAAGGCCTGGCCGGTCACCGCCAGCACAATGATTTCCAGGCCGATGAGGACGAACAGAACAGTGTTGAGCACTTCGTCAACCAGGGTCCAGAAGATGTCGACCTGTGACCGCGTTCGTTCCGACATCAAACCGCGGCCGCGATAGCCAATCATCAGTCCGGCGATCACCACCGTGATGGGGCCGGATACATGCAGATGTTCGGCCAGCGCGAACGATCCAAGCGCCGCGGCCAGGGTCAGCAGCATCTCGACCGGATAATCGTCAACCTGACGCAGCATCAGGCAGACAAGGCCGCCGCAGGCCAGCCCGACCAGGACAGCACCGATGACCTCGCGCGCCAGAAGTTCCGCGACCCCGAGCGCGTTGATCTCGACCGCGCCGGTGGCAATCTGCAGCAGGATCATGAATGTCACCACGGCGACCCCGTCGTTGAACAGGGACTCGCCAATGATCTTGGTTTCCAGCGACTTTGGCGCACCGGCGCTTTTGAGGATGCCCAATACCGCGATCGGATCGGTCGGAGCAATCAGTGCGCCAAACAGCAGGCAATAGATGAGCGGCACCTCCAGCCCGATCAGGCCGACTAACCCCCAAGTGCCGAAACCGATCAGAAAGGTGGTCAACAGCGTGCCGAAAGTGGCCAGAATGAGAATCGTCAAACGGTGTTCTGCCAGGTCGCGCAGATTCACATGCAAAGCGCCGGCGAACAACAGGGCGCTGAGCATTCCATGCAGCAGGGTTTCGTTGAAATCGATGCCGGCGAGCATCGACCGCACCAGCTGCTCGGGCGTCTCCGATCCTGGCAGGGGCAGGAGCAGAATCAAGGAAAAAGACAGCGCCAGGATCATCAGGCCGATGGTTGCCGGCAGCTTCAGAAAACGGGCATTCACCCAGTTCAGGATGGCCGAAAGCACGACCAACAGGGCGATGATGTCGAAAAGTCTCATGTACTCAGGTCCCTACTGCTGTCCACGAAGCCCAAAACGAGAACAATGAGCACAGTGCTCCAAGGCCTTATGGTGCTTTGCATCCGCTCTCCTGGATGGTATCAGCGCTCTTTCGTGTGCGGCTTGCCGAAGCGTCAAGCTTGGTTACAAGTTTGATGACAAGTTTGGTTGGCGGCATCTTTTCCTGCCATGATGGCGAATTATGGCGGGCTTGTTGCCCTCTATCGATTGCAAGGACTGGCCAAGCGATGCTGATCAGGCTTGAATTCCCACAATCCGATCACACCCGACAAAGTCGACTCCCCGGTTTGCTGATGAGCCTGTTTCTGGCCCTTGTCCTGACCGGCTGCGCGGGGCGGAATGTGGGGCCGATCAATGAGTTTTCGCCTGACACAGGCCAGCACCAGCCTGGCCTTCAGGCAGACTTCAGCGGAGACGAATCTGTGCTCGTCGGAGTCGCATTCTCTGGTGGCGGTACTCGCGCCGCGGCTTTTGGATATGGCGTTCTGGCCGAACTCGACGCCATCGCGATCGGGCAGACTCCGGACCAAGAAACTCTGAGTTCCAATATCCGGATCGTGTCCGGAACTTCCGGCGGCGCCGTTCTGGCTGCCTACTTCGGACTGCGTGGACCGAACCAGTTCCAGGACTTTCGAGAGCGTTTTCTTGTACAGAATGTCGAGAACAGTCTCCACACTTCACTGGGTTCGCCGCCCAACCTGTTCAGGGCTGTGCGCGGCGGCATGAATGATCGGAACCGCTTCGCCCGCTGGCTGGACGAAAACCTGTTCGATGGCGCCACCTATGCCGACCTGTATCGCGAGCACGCCATACTGGTCTGGTTGAACGCCACCGATATCCACTACGGGGAACCGTTTCTGTTCAGGCGAGAGACCTTTGCAGCATTGTGCAGCGATCTGGACAAGGTGCGACTGGCCGACGCTGTTGCCGCTTCCGCTGCTTTTCCGGTCGCCTTTCTTCCACTCGAGGTCATGGCTTTCGGATCGGCCTGCGAGCATGACGTGCCGGAGTGGCAAAAACGCGCGTTGAAGGACCCGCATGCACCCGTCAGGCTGAACGCCCACGCCCGGACCCTGGCTGCTTACCGCAGCTACGATGAGCCGACGCGGGTGCGCCTGTTGGATGGGGGCATTACCGACAACATCGGTATCACCGGGCTGGCCTTGACGCGGGCCAGCGCCAATACGCCCTACGGGCCGCTTTCGGCCAGGCAGGCGGTGCGCGTCGACAACCTGCTCTTCATCGCTACCGACGCCGGCAAGACTGCCAAGCCCAGCTGGGCCGCGAGCCCCCAGGTACCCAGCCTGGTCCAGATCGGCCCGGCTCTGGCCAATGCCACGATCGCGGCCTCCGTTCGCAAGGGCTTCGATGCCCTTCAGCTGGCTCTGGACGACTGGCGCCAGGACATCGTCCGTTTTCGCTGCGCGCTCTCGGACGAGCAGGTTCTGGACCTGCGCGGCTCGCTGGAGGACTGGGATTGCGCCAACGTCAAAATGACCGTCCAGCTGTTGTCTTTCCGCGATCTGGATTCCGATCAACAGCGACGGCTGGACCGGATCCCGACCCGGCTCGAGCTGCCGAACAAAGAGGTGGATCTGCTGATTCAGGCAGGGCGCGATACGGTTCGCACAAACCGCGCGATCCAGGAGGCGATTGACAGCGTGCGCCAGCGTCGAGGCCCCAGCGCCGTGCAACACTGACGGTGGCATCTGGCAATGGCGGGCCATAGCCTATCGCAGCCGCAGCCGGTCTGGATGAACTGCAGCCAGGCCGAACTCAGCGGCATTGCCTGGCCGGTCAGAGTGACTGTCTTTTCGAGCGCGCGACCGGCCGGACTGAACCGGCCTGAGCGGCCGTGACAAGGCATGCCGGCAAGCGATGGCAGGGGGTTCTGGCCTTGTTCCTGGTCGGGCGTTCGGCAGCGATCCTGGCATCACCGGGACTCGAAACCGAAATCACGGGTATCGAGGGCGCCGAGCTGGCCAATGCGCGCGCTTACCTGTCGCTGGCCCGTGCCGAACGTCAGCGCTCCAGCGCCGCCTGGCGCATTCGAAAAATGGCCGCCGCCGCACCCACCGAAATCCGCGAGGCACTGCGACCCTTTGGTTTCTACCAGGCACAGGTCGATGTCACACTGGTCGAGCCCGCCAGCCCGGATCAGCCGTGGCGGGCTGTGATCGATGTCGACCCCGGCCCGCCAGCGCGGGTCTCGGCTCTGGCGCTCGAGGTTTCTGGAGAAGCGGCTGAAGACGCCGAATTCCAGCGCTGGCAATCTGAATGGCCGTTACCGATCGGCAGCGTGATGCGAGAGCCGGCTTGGGAAGCGGCGTGGCGCGGCCTGGTGGAGCTGGCCGGCGACCGGGGTTATTTCGATTACCGCTTTCTCGAACGCCACTTCTGGGTCGACCCGGATCGCGGCGAAGTCGATCTGAGGCTGCACTTGGACAGCGGGCCACGCTACCTTTTCGGCCAATTGCAGGGGATGCCACTGCCGTTCAGGGATCACGTGCTTGAGCGCCTGACCGTCATCAAACCGGGCGAGCCCTACACGGCGCAACGGGTCGACGAGCAGCGCGAAGTGCTGGCCGGGTCGGGCCTGTTCGACCGCATCGTCATCGAAGAGTTACGCGATCGCGAAAGTGCCACCGTTGACTTGCACTACCAGCTCAGCCCACGCCCGCCCAACTCCTACCGGGCCACAGCGGGATTCGGTACGGATACCGGGGCGCGCTTTCAGCTGCACTGGATTCGGCACTATGTGTCCACGCTGGGCAACCGTCTCGACTCCGGCTTTGGGGTCCAGCAGCGTGATCGGGAATTCGTGGTGCGCAGCGAATACCTGCATCCGCGCGGGTCCGATCCCGGGGCCTTTTTGACCGTCGGTGGGGTTGCACGGCGCCAGCGCGACGAGTTCCGCTTCAGTGAAGAGGCGCAGCAGCGAGATGTGTTCGAGCCGTTCAGCGGCAGCCGTGAACAGTTCGAACTGCGCTTCGGTCGTCTTGACGAGCGCCGACTTGGGGCTGTACTTGGGACTCATCGCCGGCTGGCGCTGGAAGAGCGCCTGTTCCTGACTGTACTGCACGAACGCTTCGATGTCTTCCGCCAGGCGCGCCTCAGTGAAGAAAATGAAGCCCTGCTGGCGGCCAACCCCGAGATTGCCCCTTTGCTGCAAACGAACACCAACAGCCTGGCCATCGGTGCCGCCTGGCGACTGCCGGAAATCCGCGGCCTCGGTTTTTTCAGCGAAGGCTACTTGATCGAGGCCCGGGTGCTGGCTGCGCATCAATCGCTGGCCTCTGACGTCAGCTTCACCCAGGCCTACCTGCGCGGCCGCTGGCACCGGATCTTCGGTGCGCGTCACAAGCTGCTGCTGAGTGCAGAGATCGGCCATACCGAGGCCGATGTGCAAACGTTGGACCTGGCGCTGGGCGACCGCTTCCTCCAGCTGTCGCTTACCGAGTTGCCTGAACGCTATCGCTTCAAGACCGGCGGCGACCGCAGCGTGCGCGGCTACCGCTTCGAGGCCCTGAGCACCAACCGCAATGGCGCCAACCA